>Ga0208597_1000358_pt1 | contig 17720 bp, 15 predicted proteins | sample LakMenEpi05May12_FD_150673 | JGI IMG/M metagenome (GOLD analysis project Ga0208597, IMG submission 150673) | Freshwater microbial communities from Lake Mendota, WI - 05MAY2012 deep hole epilimnion (SPAdes) | ecosystem: Environmental > Aquatic > Freshwater > Lake > Epilimnion/Euphotic zone ...
AGCAAGGTCTAAACCTTCACAACCTCTTCCACCCTATTTCTAGATGCCCAATCAACGTGAACATAGCCGCTGTAAGGAAGCTTTCAAAAGCATCTCAGTCCTGCTGCTCTCATTTCTCGTAACCTTTGCCGCAGGAGCAGTAGGAGCCCTCGCTTCCATATCTGCGCAAAAAACCTATGCCATGATCCAGCAACCGAGCTGGGCTCCACCGGCATGGATTTTCGGCCCCGTATGGACTTCACTCTATGTGCTGATGGCACTCGCAGCGTGGTTGGTATGGCGTCAGCGAGAACGCATGCGCATTGATATCGCGCTAATCGTTTATATCGTGCACCTCATCGTACAAGCGATCTGGAGCTGGCTGTTTTTCGGCATTGGCCGAGCTGATCTAGCCATGCTCGATATCATCATTCTCGGCACGATGATCGCCTGGCTAACTTTTGTCTTTTGGCGAGTCGATCGCCTTGCCGGAATCTTTTTCACACCGTACTTGCTCTGGGTTACCTTCGCAGCAATCCTAAATGCCACCCTGTGGTATCTAAACGGCGGAAAATTACCCATGCAAATGCAACCATGAACGCTACATGACCTTACCGATACAGGTCATCCAATCACAACCGACCTGATTCAAACGCTTGCGCATGCATTGTGAATAACTTGGGGAAAAGTTATCAACTACTCATTTTGATACTTCACATATCCCCAAAAAACTGAACTACTCAACGATCTCGACTAAAGGTTTTCGTAGGGAAATCGGTGATTTTTTAAGATTTGTAAATAGTTTAGAGCAGTTTGAAAACACGGAAAACCATTGACAATAAAGCGCTTATTGGCAAATTGCTTTCGCCGTTATGTTTTTGCGTAAAAAATTCGCACTGTCGCAGAGCGATGGCTAGATCAGACGAAAAAAAAGCCCAATAGCAGAAATTTGATTCCACATGAACCATGTGAATAACTCGTGAAGAACCTCGGAAATACAGTGCGCTAAAGCTTTTTCAAATCTTTTTGAACAAATTGTTTGGTCAATGCGTCCTATATCCCGTAACAATCGTTCCGCCACCATGATCCGAGCCATCGTACCATTCGCACTTGTCTTGATTTCCATCTCCGGGCTTCACGCGCAGCCAACAGCCACCGCGAAACCGACGACCACCGTCGCAGTAACGCAAGATCGAGACAAAGCGATTTACGATTGGCAAAAGCGCCACACCGAAGTGATCGAACTCGGCAAAAAAGGCACAGTCGATGTCGTTATGCTCGGTGACTCGATTCTTCACTATTGGGCGGGCGAGCCAAAGGCCCCGATCGTGCGAGGTCAAGACTCATGGGATGAATTGTTCCAAGGCAAAACCGTAGCCAATCTCGGCTTTGGCTGGGATCGGGTCGAAAACGTTTTGTGGCGCGTCCAAAATGGCGAACTCACGGAACTAAAGCCAAAAATCGTCGTATTGATGATCGGCACCAACAATCTCGAATGGAACAACGCCAAAGACATCCGCATCGGCATCCAGGCCCTTTGCACTGCCATACACACTGCCGCTCCTGAGGCTCAATTGCACGTGCTCGGCGTGCTCCCACGCACTCTACAAGAAAAACTGTTAGCCAAGCCGCATGAGGTCAATGCGCAACTGCACCATCATCTATCAGGAAAAGACAAGGTACACTTTCATGATCTCAGCGAGGCCTTTCTCGATGCCGAGGGCCAACTCCAAAGCAAACTTTTCAGCGATGGCCTGCACCCCAATCAGCAGGGCTACTCCCTACTGGCCAAATCACTGCGCCAAGTCATCACACGCTGAGATTCTCCAGAGATCAGACGTAAGGCTTGACCAGCGCCGCAATCCTGCGAAAAACAAAGCCCGACATGGCAAGCACGCGTAACATTGGCATCATCGCAGGAAACGGAGTCTACCCTTCCACGTTCGCACGGGCTGCTCGTGCTCAAGAAATCCTACACGAGCTGCACGTCGCAGCTTTTCAAAACGAAACGGATGAGGCCCAACTTCATGGATTGATCGATTCCCTCGAATGGATGCGCGTCGGACAATTGGGCAAAGTGATTCGCTACTTCAAGGAGCGCAACTGCACCGAGGCGATCATGGTCGGTCAAATTTCGCCCAAGAACCTCTTCGATCTGCGTCCCGATTTTCGATTGCTTTTCATGCTGGCCAAAGTCAAGGAACGCAATGCCGAGAGCCTCTTTGGTGCCGTAGCCGCAGAGCTGGAAAAAGACGGCATCACCCTGCTGCGGGCGGATACCTTCATGAGCGATCTGCTCGCGCCAGAAGGTCACATTTTCGGCCCCAAACTCAAATCACGCGCGTGGGATGATGTGCACTTTGGCCAAAAAATCGCCAAAGAAAGCTCACGTCTGGACATCGGCCAAACCGTGCTGGTTCGTCACGGCACCGTGCTCGCCGTGGAGGCCTTTGAAGGCACCAATGCCTGCATCAAACGCGGTGGCGAACTCGGCCGCGGCAAAGCCGTCACCATGGTTAAAGTCAGCAAGCCGAACCAAGATATGCGCTTCGACATCCCCGTCATCGGTGCCCAAACCATCCGCACCTGCGCCGAGGCCGGAGTCTCCGTCATCGCCATAGAAGCTGGAAAAACCTTGATGCTCGAAAAAGACCTCGTCGACCAGCTGTGCCAAGAACACCAAATCACGGTGGTGGGATTTGAGGCGTGAAGAAAAAGCGCTCTTGACCGAACGATCCTAACCAATTCGGTGGCAAGCCATGGATTCGTGGTATGTGAATTCAAAAACTAACGAACTCATCGGGCTAATCCGCTTCGCGCAATTTCATACGAATGAGTGGCAACGCAAAAATTGCGATTTGCTGCCTGTGTTGTTCCTCGAAGGCAAAGCGCAGAGATTGATCAGGTATCGCTATAGCAATTGCGGCCTGATGAAAGAGACAATGACAGCGGTCCTTTGCCCATTCCTTGCTTGCTTTCTCGGTGTGAATTTTTTATCAAACGCAGCAGATGATCGATGCACACCATCACCTATGGCAATACTCGCCCGAAGAGTATCCGTGGATTCCACTTGGGTCCGCTCTGGCGGATCATTTTTTGTTAGAGCAACTTCATCAAGTTACGACTCAAGCTGGCGTCAGTGGCACCGTCGTCGTGCAGGCTCGTCAGACGATAGCAGAAACTCAGTGGCTGCTCAGTCTCGCGGCCAAGTCACCCGTGATTCGCGGCGTGGTCGGCTGGCTCCCCTTGCGCGACGAAGGCATCGCGGCCTTGCTTGATCACTTTCAGCACGAATCTGCACTCAAGGGACTGCGCCACGTCTTGCAGGAAGAAGAGGATGCATTTTTCCAATGCCCGGATTTTCATCGCGGACTTGCCGCCTTAGCCCAAACTCATTTGCGCTATGACCTTTTGGTTTTTGAAAGACAATTGGACATAGCCACCACGATGATTGATCAACATCCCGAACTACCGATCATCATCGACCACATTGCCAAACCAGAGATTCATCGTGGACGCATCAGCGAGCGCTGGAAAAAAGGCATGCAGGAAATCGCCAAGCGCGATCATGTCATCGGCGTTAAATTATCGGGCATGGTCACCGAGGTGCGCGATGAGGAGATTTGCGAGGAAACATTGCGCGCGTATGCCGAGGAAACGATTGCGATTTTCGGCACACATCGGGTGATGGTCGGCACGGACTGGCCCGTCGCACTGCTACGTTTGTCCTCTTATCAGCAATGGATCGATTTCCTGCGTCATTTCCTCGATCGACTGACTCCCGACGAACAACAAGCCATACTCTCCGACAACGCCGTGCGTTGCTACTCGCTCTGAAGCAAAAAATTTTCTCTAACACATCATCATGGATTACGCTACCAAACAACGCTGGGTGGAACTCGTCGAATTCCTCGGCGGCACACGTGCCTTTGCCCTTACCTGGCACCAACGACTCGTCGCTTGCTACAGTGAAAAACACCGCAGCTATCACACCCTACAACACATCGAAGAATGCCTCGAAGAATTGGATGAAATCGAAGGTGACGAAGAACGCCTCGCGTTGATCGAAATCGCTTTGTGGTTTCACGATGCCGTGTACCAACCGCTCGCGAACGACAACGAAGAGCGCAGCTTTGCGATGGCGAAAGAATTCATGCTGGAATGTGAGGCCACAGAATCCGTGATCGAATTTGTGCGCGACATGATTCTAGCCACCAAAAAGCATCACGCCAAAGATGACATGGATGCCGCCATCATGATTGGGCTCGATCTCAACATTTTTGCGCGCGAGCCAAAGCGCTATGCTGAGTATGAAAAGCAGATTCGCGAAGAATATGCTGCTGTCCCGCTCGCTGAATACTGCAGCAAACGCGCGGCAATTTTGGAGGAATTTCTCGCCCGAGCTGTCATTTACGAGAGTGAGACCATTCGCGAGGTATATGAAGAACAAGCGCGCTTCAATCTGGAAACAGCGGTCGCTCGCCTCAAAAACGGCATCGCCTGATCGCTGTTGATTAATTTTTGAAACAATCCTCACCCCTCGTTCGTAGTATCACACATTATGACAGTTTATCGAAGCATCGCCCTGATTATTAGCTGCTGCGCCATCGCAACAGCACAGGAATTCCGCCCACTTTTTAATGGAAAAGACCTCACTGGCTGGAAAGGTCAAGGCTACGAGGTCAAAGATGGAACCATCACCTGCACGCCAAAAGGCAGCAATTTGATGACGGAAGAACGCTTTTCTCATTACATTCTCGATTTCGAATTCTTGCTACCTCCTGGTGGCAACAACGGTCTAGGCATTCATTATCCCGGAGCAGGTGACGCCGCCTATGTTGGTATGGAATTGCAAATTCTCGACGACACATCGGACAAATACAAAGATCTGAAGGACTATCAATTCCACGGCTCGATCTACACCATGGTGCCTGCCAAAAAAGGCCACCTCAAGCCCCTCGGCGAGTGGAATCATGAGCGTGTTACCGTTCTCGGCAACACCGTGAAAGTCGAACTCAACGGCACGGTCATCACCGAGGCCAATCTTGATGAATTGCAAGCGAAGTTCCCCCAACACCAAGGAGTCAAACGACGCGCTGGTCACATCAGTTGGTGCGGTCACGGTGACCCTGTAGCATTTCGTAACATCAAAATTGCCGATCTTGCTCCTGTAGCCAAGGCCGAGGAATGGAAAGCGCAAGGTTTCGCTCCGTTGTTTGATGGCAAATCACATGCTGGCTGGAAACTCCCTGAAGGCGGTGAGGCACATTGGGTTCCTATGAATGGAGTCTTGAAGTACGATGGACGTAGTAAAGACCTTTGGTCAGAAAAAGAATACGGCGATTTCACTATGAAGCTCGATTGGCGCTGGAATGGTGTCGGACCAACTCAAGCCCGACCAGTGATCAATGCACAAGGCGAAGAAAGTGGTCAGACCTTGCAAGTGGAAGAACTCGATAGCGGCGTTTACATGCGCGGCAATATCAATTCACAAGTCAACCTTTGGAACTGGCCTGTCGGCTCGGGCGAAGTCTATGGCTATCGCACCAACAAAGGTCACTCCCCCGAAGTTCGTGCTGGTGTCACACCGAAAGAAAAAGCAGATCGTCCTGTAGGCGAATGGAATCGCATGGAAATCACCATGAAGGGCGATCGTCTCACCGTGATCCTCAACGACAAAAAAGTCATCGATCAAGCACAACTCCCCGGCGTGCCCGTGAAAGGCCCCGTTGGATTGCAACATCACGGCAGTTCGTTAGACTTCGCCAACATCTGGATCAAAGAACTGTAATTCACTGCGATCAAAAAAATACCGCTCGTCCGAGGTTGATTCGCAACTTCGCAACGAGCGGTTTTTTTATGCCCATTTTCGGCCTCTTAGCCAACGACCAAGTTCAGCAATCTACCTTGCACATAGACAACTTTGCGCATCGTTTTGCCATCGGTGTATTCCTTGATTTTCGGCGAGGCCAACGCGACGGCCAATACGGTTTCTTCGTTCGCATCGGGTGCTACGGCGATGCGATCGCGCAGCTTGCCGTTGACTTGCACGACGAGTTCAATCTCGTTTTCGATCAGAGCTTCGGCATCAAACTCTGGCCAAGCTTGATGGTAGAGCATCGGTGAACCTGAAACCAAAATCTCTTGCAATTGCTCAGCGATGTGCGGAGCAAAGGGATTGAGTAAGCGCAGGAAGATGAGGAATTCTTGCAAGGGAACTTGCTCAGCTTGCGTGAAGGCATTGGTGCAAATCATCATCTGCGAGATGGCAGTGTTGAATGCCATGCGCTCGATGTCATCGGTGACTTTTTTGATCGTCTCGTGCACCACTTTGCGCAACTTCGCATCGCTGCAAGCACTGCGTTGAATGCGTGAGGAAATCTGCCACGCGCCCGATTGATTTTCTTCCATCGCCACACGCCAGACGCGAGCCAAGAAGCGATGAACGCCCTCGACGCCTTTCATTTGCCATGGTTTCACCTGCTCCAAGGGCCCCATGAACATTTCATAGAGACGCAAAGAGTCGGCGCCATACTCGCGAATGACATCATCGGGGTTGACCACGTTGCCAACCGATTTGGACATTTTCTGTCCGTCTTCGCCGAGGATCAGTCCTTGGTTCACCAGTTTTTGGAAAGGTTCCGCGGTGCTCAAATGACCGAGGTCAAACAAGACTTTGTGCCAGAAGCGTGCGTAGAGCAAATGCAGCACAGCGTGCTCGGTGCCGCCGACATAGAGATCGACCGCGCCAGCTTTTCCATCGCCGCCCAACCAATACTGCTCGGCTTCTTTGGAAATGAATGCTTCTTCATTGCGAGGATCACAGTAGCGCAAGTAATACCAGCAAGAGCCCGCCCATTGCGGCATGGTGTTGGTTTCGCGCTGGGCAGTCTCGCTGTATTTAATCCAATCGGTGGCTTTGATCAAAGGACCACGCGGATCACCCGTTGGCTTGAAGTCTTCCAATTCTGGTTGCAACAAGGGCAATTCTCTCGAAGGAATCGCAGAATGTTGACCATTTTCCCAAATGATCGGAAATGGTTCGCCCCAATAGCGTTGGCGAGAGAACAACCAGTCGCGCAATTTGTATTGAATCTTGCGCACTCCTTTACCTTCTTTTTCTAACCGATCGATCATCGCGCTTTTCGCATCAGCCGTTGGCATGCCATCGAGGAAACCGGAGTGGATCGCTGTGCCATAATCGGTGTAGCCTTTCCAATCGTCGCCTTCTTTCAAGGGCTGAACAACCTGCACAATCGGCAAGGAAAATTTCTCGGCAAATGCGTAGTCGCGCTCATCGTGCGCGGGCACAGCCATGATCGCGCCAGTGCCGTAACCCATCATCACGTAGTCGGCAATCCACACGGGAATGTTTTCGCCATTGACGGGATTGATCGCATACGCGCCAGTGAACACACCGGTTTTGTCTTTGTTCATCTCGCCGCGTTCCATGTCGGACTTGGCGGCGCAGCTTTGCACGTACGCCTCGACTTCGGCGCTTTGAGCCTCGGTGGTGATTTCGGCAAGCAAAGGATGCTCAGGAGCAAGCACCATGTAGGTGGCACCGAACAAGGTGTCTGGCCGCGTTGTGAAAACGGTCACGGTATGATTGCCCACGGCGAAATCAACGGTCGCGCCCTCGCTCTTACCAATCCAGTTTTTCTGCAACAACTTGATGCCCTCGGGCCAATCCAAGGCCTCGATCTCATCGATCAAACGTTCGGCATAAGCGGTGATACGCAGCATCCATTGGCGCAATGGACGACGCTCGACGATGTGACCTTTGTTACGCCACTCATCGACTTCTTCATTCGCCAGCACGGTGCCCAAATCGGGCGACCAGTTGACGGGAGCTTCATGCACGAAGGCCAAACGCACGGCATCGATTTGCTCGCGGGTCCATCCTTTCGCCTCCAATTCGCTCACCGGCTTCGCTTTTTGCGCGGTTTCATCAAAATACGAATGATACAGTTGCAAGAAAATCCACTGCGTCCAACGCACATAAGAAGGATCGGTGGTATCGACTTCACGATCCCAGTCATAAGAAAATCCCAAGTTCTGCAATTGCTTGCGGAAATTGTTGATATTCGCTTCCGTCGTCACGCGTGGATGCTGACCGGTCTTGATGGCATACTGCTCTGCGGGCAAACCGAAGGCATCCCAGCCCATCGGGTGCAACACATTGAAGCCACGGCAACGCTTGAAACGCGCCAAAATATCGGTCGCAGTGTAGCCTTCCGGATGCCCTACATGAAGGCCGGCGCCGGAGGGATAAGGAAACATGTCGAGCACATAGAACTTCGGCCTCGAGGCATCGAAATCCGCATCACCCGGTCCTGGGGTGCGGAATGTTTTTTCGAGATCCCAACGGTTTTGCCATTGGGATTCAAAAACATCAAAAGGAAATGGTTTGCGGCGCTCGGACATGGTCTCGTAATCTCGTTGTTGCTGAGGGGCGGGAGATTGGCGGATTTTTCAGAAAATGCAAAGCATTTCCATCAACCCGTCCTCCGCTCAACCTATCCATCCAAGCGCGCCAAAAAGGCCTCGGCGACCTCGCGATGTGCTACTTGCTTGTCGGTCGATTGCTTGTCCCAGGTGCGCACCATCATCGAAAGGCGCGGGTTTTTGAGGAAAAACTCGCGATGATCGGTAATGAAAATCCAGAACAATCCATCCCACACCGAGCACCAATCGCCGCTCGGTTCGTCGGACATTTTTTTCACATAGTTCGACCCCGAAAGATACGGTTTGGTGGTAAATGTGCCACCGTCTGCAAATTGCGACATGCCATAGACATTCGGCACCATCACCCAATCATAGGAATCGACAAACATTTCCATGAACCAGCGATAGACGTCATCGGGCCGAATGCGACAGAGCAAGAAAAAATTCCCCAGCACCATCAAGCGCTCAATGTGATGGCAGTAGCCCTCGGTGAGCACCTGACCGATCACCCGATCTACGGGGCCGATGCCCGATGTCCCATCATAAAAGCACTGCGGCATCGGACGCGTGAAACCCCAGAAATTTCGCACACGAATCGCACGACCATGAAAGCGGTAAATGCCCGCCATGAATTCACGCCAACCGATCACTTGACGCACGAATCCCTCTAACGAATTCATCGGAACTTCGTTTTGCCGCGCGAGCACAGCAGCCACCACATCACTCGGATCGAGCAAACCGATGTTGAGCATCGGCGTGATCGCCGAGTGATAGAGAAACGCATGTCTCACCGCGATGGCATCTTCGTAGATGCCGAATTCATCGAGACGCTCGTTCACAAATTGCACCAACCAACGCTGAGAATCAACCCGCGTAACGGGCCAGCGGAATCCATCCATAGTTCCTAGGTGATGAGAAAAATTCCCCTGCACATATGCGCGGGCCTCCGTCAAATCAGCATTCGCACACCATGGTTCACGGACCACCTGATGCTTCGCAGGTAGCTTTTTCCGATTCTCTTCATCGAAGGACCAACGCCCACCCAGTGGACCATCGTTTTCATCAACCAAAACCTTCATGCGTTTGCGCTGCGCTTCATAAAACCGCGCCATGAAGGGCTTTTTGCGACCCGCCAATTGCTGTTCCAAAAAATCGGGCGGACTCAGAAAATTCGGACTCGGCGAGATCTGCAAACTTGCCTTATTGCGTCGCGCCCATGACTGCAATCGACGCGATAACAAATCATCATGCGGATCAGCGAAGTGCACATGCTTCACCGAACGAGGCAATATTTTTTCTAACAAAACATCACTGCGCACTGGCTCATCACAGGGGCAATCGACATAGATCACCTCATGTCCAATCGCCTGCAACTCCCGCTGATAGGCCTTCATGCTGGCTCGATGAAGTAATAGCTTTTGCTGATGCATCGCACAGGGCCATTGCGGATCATTACCGAAAAACAATGGATCTTCGATCAAATAAATCGCATGGCCTTTTTGCACCGAAGGATGCTCAGCAAACAATTGATGAGGATAAATCAGAGTAACTTCCATCGTTCACAAACGTCTTGGTTGCCGATCTGCTTTGGCATACGCGAAGCGTGCCAGCGGCGTGATGCCAAAGTAGGTATCCAGCGCGGTCGAAGCCACAGACTCCAGCGCGCACAAATCAAGCGAGCCATCATCTGCCATCGATTCGGTCTGCACGAGGCTCACTCTTCCAATGATCATCTGCGTGCCATTTGCCGCGATATCGAGCACGTCTTCGAGCACCATACCAATGCGCAAGCGTGATTCCTTCACGAAAGGAGCGGCGAATGAATCTTCCCAATGCTCATGCAAGCCCGTGGCCGAAAACTCCGACATCTCGCGTGGATAGCGCGCCGAGCATTGATGCGCTGCATCGACCATACCTACATGCACATGATTGATCGTATACACTTTTGTTTCTAGAATATTGGCCAGAGTATGACGTTCCACCACATCAGGCCGACTGATCATGCCGAGAAGTGCAGGATTGGAACCCAGATGCAAGACGCTCGAAAACGGTGCAAGGTTGGTCTGTCCTACTGCATTCACACTGCCGATCAAGCAAATCGGCTTCGGTCCGGGAAGTGAGGTGGCAAATTGCACCCGCACCAATTTATCCATGGCGTGAATATCGTCAGCAGTGATCGTTCGCATAAGAGTCGCCAACCTAACGCGCCTTTTGGAAAATGCAACTGAAGCGTGTCATGCATCTGCGCTGTGATTTCGAAAACCCAGCCGCATGCTTTCCTCCGACACAATCTTGCATTTTTTCGTCGTTTCCTGTAACATCACCAACACCCGATGATCATTGACATACTGACGCTGTTTCCCGAGATCGCTCTAGCTCCTTTAAGCGAGAGCATCATCAAGCGTGCACAGGCAGCAGGCGTGGTCACCATCCGCGCGCATCAATTGCGCGATTGGGCCACCGACAAGCATCAGAAAACCGACGATACACTCTGTGGCGGAGGACAGGGCATGCTACTCAAGCCCGAGCCATTATTTGCTGCCATTGAGGAGCTGCGTGGACCTAATACTTTAGTCATTTTGATGACACCGCAAGGTCGCGTACTCAAACAAAAAATCGTACAAGAGCTATCCAACCGCGAGCACATTCTCCTGGTTTGCGGCCATTACGAAGGCGTCGATCATCGCGTAATCGAAAACCTCATCGACCTCGAACTCTCCATCGGCGATTACATTCTGACCAATGGCGCGATCGCAGCAGCTGTGCTCACTGATGCCATCGTGCGACTCTTGCCTGGGGCTCTCGGTGATGAACGCTCGCATCAACAAGAATCGTTCGCCGATGAAAATCTGCTAGAAGCACCCGCCTACACCAAGCCTGCTGAATTTCGAGGCATGAAGGTTCCAGAGGTCCTTCTATCCGGCCACCACAAAAACATCGCCGCATGGCAACAAGAAAAAGCGTTAGAACGAACACGACAAAACCGTCCTGATTTGTTGAAATAGAATCAAGACTTTCAGACATAAGACCTAAGACTTGATATCAAGAATTCATCACAAATCCTTCACGCTGCGGAATCCCGTGTGATTCGTCGGGGATTGGCTATCTTGTGAGTGTCTCGCACCGGATCGATAGCGGAAACAATAGGAATCGTGACACAGAAACGAACCACCTTTGGTCACGCGATGCGGCATGCCACCCGACTTCTCACCGCTGTCTCGATTGACCCAAGTCTCTGGTCCTTGTGGATTTTCGCTAGGGCTTACTTGGAAGTACTCGGGATCATAAAAGTCGCTGCAAATTTCCCACACATTGCCCGCCATGTCATAGAGGCCAAATCGATTGGCAGCATAGCTTTTTACTGGTGAACTGAAGGCGAATCCATCCGCTGCCGTATTTTCGTTAGGGAATTCGCCTTGCCAACTATTGCACATCGGCTTGCCATCAGGCATCGGTTTATCGCCCCAAACGTACAGTGTTTGCACCAATCCGCCTCGGCTCGCATATTCCCATTCCGCCTCGGTAGGCAAGCGTTTGCCTGCCCATTTCGCATACGCAGCGGCATCCTCGTAGGTCACACAGACGACGGGAAAATTCTCCTTGCCGTCAATGTTGCTACCTTTGCCCATCGGCGCACGCCAGTTCGCATCGGTGTCCCATTTCCACCAATTCAAATACTGCCCTGGCGCATTCGGATCACCCTTGGTATTGGATTGAGGAATGAAAACAATCGAGCCTTGCTTGAAGGGAAAAGGCGGCAGCGATTCCAGCGCCTCCTGCGGAAAATCCTCCGGCTTGGCATCGCGCTCGGCATAGGTCACATAATTCGTCGCTTTCACAAAGGCCGCAAACTGCGCATTGGTCACCTCCGTCTCATCGATCCAGAAACCATTCACCCGCACCTTGTGCTGAGGTTTTTCCTCGGGAAATTCCTTGGGACCATACTCCGTTTGAAACAAGCCGCTCGTGCCCATCATGAATTCGCCGCCTGGCAATTTCACCATGCCCTCTTGCACCACATGCTCGACGGGCGCTGGCTGTGGCAAGGGCGTGAGCGTTGGTTGCTTACGGCAACCAACGTGCAAGATCGGCAGCAACAAGCAGGGTATGATCAGAACAGCGGAGCGCCGCTGCATTGCAGAAAAGATTTGCTTCATTTGGTTCTGGAACTTGCCCGATGATAATGGTTTTCTTGCCCCACGCCATGACAAAATTTCGCCCATGCATCGACCTTCATCACGGTCAGGTAAAACAAATCGTCGGCGGCACCCTGCGCGATGATGGGGCCGGACCGCGCGAAAATTTCGTCTCGGAAAAAAGCGCCGCTTGGTATGCTGAAACGTATCGCCGCGATGCACTCATGGGTGGTCACGTGATTTGTCTTGGCCCAGGTAACAACGAAGCTGCGCACGAGGCTCTCGCCGCCTGGCCTGGAGGATTGCAAATCGGCGGTGGCATCCGACCCGATAACGCCGCTGCTTGGCTCGATGCCGGTGCTAGCCATGTGATCGTCACCTCCGCGCTATTCGATGCCAGTGGACGATTTCTCCAGGATCAACTCAGCGCTTTTGTACGCGAAGTCGGACGCGAGAAATTGGTCATCGATCTCAGTTGCCGCCGCACCACACGCGGATGGACGGTAGCCATGAACCGTTGGCAAACACTCACCGAGCTCGATATCAACACCTCATCTCTCGACATGCTCGCTGGGCATTGCGCCGAATTTCTCATTCATGCTGCCGACGTCGAAGGACTATGCAATGGCATCGACGAAGAACTCGTTTCCTTGCTCGGTGCTTGGGGAAAAATCCCGCAAACCTATGCCGGAGGTGTAGCCGTGCTCGCCGATGTGCAAAAAGTCCACGATCTCAGCCATGGTCGCCTCGATGTCACCGTCGGCAGCGCGCTGGACTTGTTCGGCGGCAGCGGAGTGAAATACGCCGACCTCCTCGCCTTCAATCAACGCTGAAACCTCTCGATTCCTTTCCATGCTCATTGACTCCCATTGCCACCTCGCCTCACACAAATTCGATCCTAGCGAGCTCGGCGACATCGTCTCCCGAGCCCGCATGCTCGGAGTGCAAAAAATGGTCTCCCTTGCCACCTGCCTCGATGATATCGATGCCAACCTGACGATTGCCGACACCTATCCCGGCATCGGCATCTGTGTTGGCATCCACCCCTGCGATGTGCACAATGCGCCGGACGATGCCGTTGCTATCATCGAGACACACACCAGCGATCACCGCGTCGTCGGCATTGGTGAAACAGGGCTCGACTACTACCATCCCGCGCCCGATGGCTGGGACGAAGAAACATTTCGCCAACGCCAGCGCGATTTCCTCGAACAACATTTTCTGTTAGCCAAACGCAGCAAGCTCGGCATCGTCATCCACACCCGTGATCGCAGTGGCTGTCAGTCCTTTGATGACGCAATGGAAATCTACCAACGCCATGCCGATTCGGTGCGCGCACTCTTTCACTGCTACATCGGCAACCGCGAAAATGCCGACCGAGTCATCGCGCTCGGTGGCCTCGTCTCCTTCGGTGGTGTATGCACCTTTAAGACGGCCCGCGATGTGTTAGACGTAGTCAGCACACTGCCACGCGAGACGTTTTTGTTAGAGACGGATTCACCATATCTCGCTCCCGTACCTCATCGTGGCAAGCGCAACGAACCATCCTTCGTCCGCCACACCGCCGAATGCATCGCCGAAGCACGCGACGAGCCACTCACTTTCCTAAGCGAATACACTGGCCGCGCTGCACTGCGATTTTTCCCCAAATTGCTCCACCTCGGCTAGGCGAAGCGCTGAATCTTTGCGCAGTTTCAGTCGAAGATGTTCTCGCTAACTCGGAATCACTTGGCCACAGGCTGCATGATTTCTTGCCAACCTTTTTTGCCAATGTGAGGAAGATATGGAGCACAGAGTTCATCTTCGCGGGCTGTGCCGAGTGCTTGATAGAGATGATAGATCGGCTTTTTGCCGTAGGGATCTCCGGGTTCGTCGGGGAATTTTCGCAAGCCAATGCGCAGACCACCTTCGTGACGATTGTCGATCCAGTTGTGATACTGCCAGGCGGTGATCGACGAAAGATTCTGGATTTTTTTCCATGCATAGGCCATGCCCGCAGCTTGATCACGCAAGGAAGCCTCGCTGTAGTCGGGCGAGTTGAATCCATTTTCGGAGAGATGCACCTCACGCACATGCTTGCCGAGATAGAGCAGCGCAGGTTGCTTCATGTAGGTATCTAACACTTCGAGATTGCGCGGTGTGATCTTTGGGGTATCGAAGGTGAAATTCGGTTGATCATCCTCCCATGTGCGTGGACGGGTGAGATTTTGCGGATAGGGATGATAGGCAAGCGCCCACGGAAAATCTCCTTCGCGCCTTGTGTGCCCGACGAGTAGTTCTAACAATGTGCGCGATGGATACCACTGCGGCGCGGTTTTCGCCCAATGATGCGTCAACGATATAAATGGCAGATGGTGTGGGTCGTAGGTGCGTGCAATCAAGTGCGAGAGGCGCAAACTCCTCTGATAAAGATCGAAATAATTTTCCACCGGAATCTCGCCCGCATTGGTCCAGACAATGCCAGCGTCCACCTCGTTGTGCAAAATTGTGTGATGCAAGCGACCATAGCGCCCATCGGCACGCATGTAACGATCGTAGATGGCATCGAGAATCGCACCGTAGAATGCCATGCCCTCGGCATCACAGATGTTTGGCATCGCAAACGTGCCTTCAGGGGTGCAGCCCGGATGCGCTAACAATTGCGTTTCCGCTCGGCGTGATTTGTGGGGATTGGCGATCAACAAAATGGCTGATGTCATGACCTTGGCCTTTGCGGCATCGATCATGCTGCGATCCAGCGATGCCCAATTTTTTTCGTTCATGTGATACGTGTGGCCTTGCCAAACGCGCGGTGTCGAACCCGGCGTTGGCTTGAGCGTGAGCAACCCATCGAGCATGACGTTAATCGTGACCGAAGAAATCCCGAGATCAACGAGATCTGCCGAAACGGGCTGCCCCGGAGTCCACCCACCGAGTCCTTTTTTCGTCGCCGGCTTTGCGGCAGGAAGAACAGGTTGGCGACAGGCAATCTGGTCTGCATAACGCCGATGCGATAAAGCTTTGGATTTTTCGGCATCGCAGAGTTGCCAGGTCACCAGCAAGCGATCACGCGAGCCAGCGGCATCGGCCACTTGACGGGGCAATTCGATCTGAAATTTTCCCGCGGCATCGAGTGTGAGCGAGTGCGTTTTTTGAAACCGCGCAGGCGAGTGAATCGGCAAATGCATCGGCACCTCGGCGAGCAGTGGCATCGAACCAACAACCGCACTCCCACGCACCGTCACACGATCTGCGGAGACGACCACTTCATCGATGCGAGCGGGCATTTGCGCTGCGGCCTCTTGTTGCAAGGCCTGCTGCAAGGCGGAAATTTCTTCGGGCGATTGCATCGGCACATGACGAGGGCGCTCCGGAGCGATCTGCAATTCGCGCAACTGCAACACCGCCTCAGGTTTGAGATAAAAATCAGCACGCAGTGACTGACCACCCCGCAGCGCAGCAAGATGGACGTCCTGCAAACGAAACGATTGCGGCGACCAGACTTCCGTGTGCGGAATGTTGCCAATCCATTGCGCTTTTTCGCTCGAAAAATCAGGTCCACTCAAGATCGCGATTTTTTCCACTCCGCCGAGGCAGAAACTCGAAAATTGCAATGCGACATCTTCCGCACTCACTGCTGCTGTGGCCTTGAGGATCACGGGCATCGGATGGCGAATTTCATACAAGCCCGCAGAGGGACTGGAAAATCCCGGTGTGTCCGCCTTTTCCGCGCTCATCAGAAGCGGCGTCAATGCCGAGCTAAAGAACGGAGCAAGCAGGAAAATGATGGCCAAAAATCGCATAAGTAACGTTGCATACGCGAGTTTGAGGCCGATTGTTTCACCCAATACGCAAACATGAGTGTGAATGCGAGAGACAATTGGTGCATCAATCATCGTCATCATCCACACATCCCAAATGCCGTTTCACCTTTCGGCATTCGGCCCGATGCTCGATCTGACGTTTTTGCTTGGGAGTGAGCTCATCCTCGCGATCACGCCAAGAGCGCCCCGAGTCACCAGCCATGATGCAGCCCAGTGGCTGAATTTCGGCAATGATCTGCGCCAAGGCAAAGTGTTCGATCTGCTCGCGAATGCGCGCGGCATTTTTGTAGGCTATGGGAGTTTCGCTCAAGTCAGGTTTTCCGCAATACCAGCGGACATCAATGCCTGCGGTGCTTTTGCGGATCGCCACTTCCTTTGCTTGATCACCGGGATATTGACGCCGTAGGGCAGTGCGCGAAAGATTCCGCCCCGCACCATGCGGAGCAAAACCTAACATTTTTTCACTGTTGCGCCCGAGCACGAGCAAAATCGGCTCCGCCATGTTCAAGGGAATAAGCCCGAGCAGTGGTCGGCCGGTTTCATCCAACCACGCAGGAGTTGCACCCTTGCCATGATAAAAATCATCGCCGCGTTTCCACACGAAATTGTGTTCATTGCCCCACTGCGCGGTCGCTGTTCCGCTAATGCGTGCGAGGAATCGCGCATGAATGCACTCATGGTTGGCACGAGTCCAGCGGCTCACATATTGCAGTGCGTCCCAGTAATCGCGCCCGACATCGCTTGTCACATCAAGCCACGCACCTGCTTCCGGGATATGACGTCCCGCACGCGCGGTGTGCTTTTCTGCAGCAATTTGTCCCCGTTTGTAAACATGCGCACCGAGTCCACGCGAACCGTGATGAGTCACTAGAGCTCTGATTTTTTTCCCTAACGGAAAAATGGCGAGCGCAGTGAACAGGTCGTCGTATCCAGCATCGCGCAGCTGCTGCAGCAACGCGTCCGTGATTTCCATTTCGCCGATGAACGCAAAATGGTTGCCATCGCCTTGATCCGCAAGATGCGCGTGAGCACGATCTTTCAAGCCGTGGAGAAACGGATTGAGCCAGACGTTTTCCTCAAGCACAGGGTGGTGCACCAAGTCATCGAGATGCCGATGACTGGGCCCGAAGCGAGTGGCTGAGGTCAGTGCATCCAACTCTGCGGCGATGCTACTACGTTCCTCGTAGAATGTAGAGAACATCGAGCAGCAGATGTCAGAAGAATGCGCCGAGGGTATGATCGCTTGGCGCGCCACGACCACACCGCCGACGGGCATGACCGCATCACCGCCACCAGTGGGACAGGCGTCAGGCATAATCGCCGCAGCATGAATCACCGGCACTCGCGTGAGGCG
>Ga0208597_1000359_pt1 | contig 17692 bp, 17 predicted proteins | sample LakMenEpi05May12_FD_150673 | JGI IMG/M metagenome (GOLD analysis project Ga0208597, IMG submission 150673) | Freshwater microbial communities from Lake Mendota, WI - 05MAY2012 deep hole epilimnion (SPAdes) | ecosystem: Environmental > Aquatic > Freshwater > Lake > Epilimnion/Euphotic zone ...
CCGAGACAATACAAGCCGTAAGAATGGCTCAAAATAATGGCTATAACTCTGTAATGAGTCACCGAAGTGGCGAAACAGAAGATAGCACCATTGCGGATTTGGCGGTAGCATTGAATTGTGGTCAAATCAAAACCGGTTCGGCTTCTCGTTCGGATAGAATGGCAAAATACAATCAATTAATTCGTATAGAAGAAGAATTGGGTACAAGTGCTATTTTCCCAAAATTAAAATTTGGTAAATAATCCTTCCGCACCCCACATTACAAAAGAATAACTTAACTCAACGATTATGGCTTTTTTCAATTATTTCAATAAAGAAAAAAAAGAAGATTTGGACAAAGGATTGGAAACAACCAAACAATCTTTTTTTTCAAAGCTCTCCAAAGCAATAGCTGGAAAAAGTGAAATAGATACAGAAGATTTAGATGAAATAGAAGAAGCGTTGATTTCGAGCGATGTAAGCTTGGAAACAACTATCAAAATCATTGATCGTTTGGAAAAAAATATTTCGGAGAACAAGTATATCAATCAATCGGAGCTGTATCAAGTATTGAAAAATGAAATCATAGATTTATTAGCAGAAAATGCTTCTTTGGATCTTGAAACCATTATTCCAAATACCGATTCAAAGCCCTATGTGATCATGGTAGTAGGTGTAAATGGCGTAGGAAAAACGACAACTATTGGCAAACTCGCCAATCAATTTAAACAAGCAGGCAAACATGTTATTTTGGGTGCAGGCGATACGTTTAGAGCAGCGGCAGTCAATCAATTGCGTATTTGGGCAGAGCGCAGTGATGTAGGATTTGTAGAAAAAGGACAAGATGCCGATCCTAGTGCCGTAGCCTTTGATACGCTACAAAGTGCTAAAGCAAAAAATGCAGATATAGTTATCATAGATACAGCAGGAAGACTTCACAACAAAACGGGATTGATGCAAGAGCTTTCAAAAATCAAAAATGTGATGAAAAAAGTCATTCCCGATGCGCCGCACGAAGTCCTTTTGGTATTGGATGCTAGCACGGGACAAAATGCGCTTGTGCAGGCAAAAGAATTTATTTCGGCTACCGAAGTCAATGCCATCGCTTTGACCAAACTAGATGGAACAGCCAAAGGCGGTATTGTAATTTCGATTTCAGATCAATTCAAAGTGCCTATCAAATATATTGGTGTAGGCGAACAAATTCATCAATTGCAATTATTCAACAAAAAAGCATTTATAGATTCTCTATTTGCTTAATAATCAATAAAAATCTCATGGAAAAAGGAAAAAAATATGCTGCCATCCATTACGCAAAGTATTTGGAGTTGGATAAAATATTGGATTGTCAAGTGCCTCGTTCGGTAGAATTTGGCGAAGAAGCACACGACGAAATGCTCTTCATTATTACACATCAGGCTTATGAATTGTGGTTTAAACAAATATTGCATGAATTAGAAAGCGTAGTGGGTATAATGGATGATTTGCCTGTGAGTGAAAAAAAACTAGCTCATGCGGTTCATTATTTGGACAGAACTATCAAAATAATGCATTTGCTAATTCAGCAATTGGAGGTTTTGGAGACGATGACACCCATGGATTTCTTAGAATTTAGAAATTATCTTTTCCCAGCTTCGGGATTCCAGAGTTTTCAATTTAGAAAAGCCGAAGTGATGCTAGGACTCAAAAATAAGCATCGCATAACGTATGGAGGACATCATTACGCTGCCTTTTTTGAAGAAAAACAAAAAGCAGAGCTTGAGAAATTGGAGAATAATCCTTCTATGCTCGAATTATTAGAAAAATGGCTTGAGCGTACGCCATTTATAGACCATAAAGATTTCAACTTCCTTGAAAAGTATAAAAAAGCACTCGAAAATCTTTTTGAAATAGAACAAAAAGAAATTCAAGAAACCGAATATTTGAGTGAACAACAAAAAGCTATGCGCCTCAAAATGCTTGGCGATAGCGATACTTTTTTCAAATTGGTATTTGATGAGACGAGCTACAACAAAGAGTATGAAGCTGGCAATGTAAGAATATCGTACAAAGCGATGTTGGCAATGCTTTTCATTTCCTTATATAGAGATGAACCTATACTACAGTTACCGTATTTGATGATACAGAAATTATCTGAGATTGATGAATTTTTGACACTTTGGCGCTTCCGTCATGGACAAATGGTGCGTAGAATAATAGGAAGCAAAATAGGAACTGGTGGCAGTGTAGGCGTGGACTACCTTATGGAAACGGCTTCTAAACATACGATTTTCAAAGATATACATTATGTGAGTACTTTGATGATTCCAAAAAAAGATTTACCTATTTTGCCCGATACCCTGGTAGACGAGCTCAATTATCACTACAGAAGTAAATAGCATTATGAATGAACGCGAGCGCATTTCGTGGTTTCAAAAAGTCTTGAGTTTTTTGTTTCCAATTGTTTTAAAAGAAATCTACTCGCCCGTTTATCTTCAATTTGTTCTAAAAAACAATAAAATTTTGCTCAATACCCAGCACGCCAATCAATCCAATGGCACGCTAAAATACGCCTTGCATCATGCATTTTCGCATTTTAAATGGTATGAAAAAACGAATGTAAATCAAATTCTTATACTAGGTTTTGGACTGGGAAGTGCGTTCGATTTGCTCTCTCCTATTTATCCAAATGCTAAATTTGTAGGCATTGAAAATAATGAAGCTATTTATAATTTCTACCAAAACATTAAGCCCTATAATTCCCAATTAAAATTGCATTTAATAGATGCACAAGATTTTATCACCCAATGTAATGATAGTTTTGATTTGATACTAATAGATATTTTTAATGATGAAGAAATCCCCAACTTTATCATCCATCCTTCCTTTTGGGAGCAATGCCACCAAGCACTCAACCCCAATGGAGCTTTATTATGGAACACACTTATCTGCAATCAAATTGAAACAAAGCATCCCAAAATACACGAATATTTTGATACGTTTTGGGATACGATTACTTCGAATCGATTTTATTGGAAGGGGAAATATAGAGTTTAATTTCATTTTTTATCAAATAAGTAATCAAAAAGAAATAGATTTGTAGACTAAATAAAAAAGCCTTGCACACACATTACGCGGAGATTATTTTACCTTTGTATTTGAGGCAAACCTATACGTATGTATTGCCCGAATCGCTTATAAATTCGGCTCAAATAGGTACGCGCGTGCTGGTTTCATTTGGAAAAAACAAAATTTATACGGGCATTATAGCCGATATTCATACCCAAAAACCTGACTATCCTTCCATAAAAGAAGTGGAAGAGCTGTTGGATGAAGTGCCTATCGTTAGCGCTACCCATATCAAACTATGGAAATGGCTGAGCAGCTATTATATGACTAGCATTGGCGAAATCATGGATTTGGCTTTACCCAATGCATTTAAGCTATCTAGCGAACGATTTTATGTCCCTAGACCTAGCATAAATAGCAATGATTTTGACCTAACGGGTGACACGTTAATGCTTGCCGACGCTATTCAATCGATGGGAAAATTCAGTTTGAAAGACATCAAAGGATTTTTCAATAAAAAATCGGGGATTTCCGAACTTAATGCGTTGATTCAGTGTGGCATAGTAGAACCGATAGAAGAAATAGGCGAAAAATATACGGCGGTTTATGAAAAATATGTTCAAATTTCTAAAGAATATTTCGAGAACAAAGATAAGCTGAATGAGATATTTGGGCAATTGATGACTCGGAGCAAAAAACAATATCAAATTCTGCTTCAATATTTTGCGCTGTCGCCAAAAGGAGAGGCGATTTCAAGAGCTGTATTGATGGAAAAAGCCGATGCTAATTCGTCGAATATAAAACCGTTGATAGAAAAAGGTATTTTGATAGAAACCGAAAGACAAAAAGATCGTTTTCAGATTGATAAAATTACGGAATTGAAGGAAGTGCTTTTGAGCCCTGCCCAAAACGAAGCCTATCAATCGATTGAAAAGCAATTTAAAACATTTAAAACGGTTCTTTTTCAAGGAATTACAGGTAGTGGAAAAACCGAAATTTATATCCAATGGATCAAAAAATGTTTGCAAAATGAAGGTGCTATTTTGTTTGTATTGCCAGAAATCGCTTTGACATCTCAAATGGTCAAAAGGCTTCAAAATTATTTTGGAAATAGCATGGTGATTTACCATTCACAAATCAACCAAAACACAAAATATGAGATTTGGCAAAAAGTTTATCGCTCTGAAATCAAATTTGTAGTAGGAACTCGCTCCGCACTTTTTTTACCTTTTTCAAAACTACAAACGATCATAATAGACGAGGAGCATGATGCTTCGCTCAAGCAAGTGGATACCAATCCTAGATATAATGCTAGAGATGGATTGTTGTACTTAGCGCATTTGATGGGTGCTAAAACCTTGCTAGGCAGCGCCACGCCTTCGATAGAAAGCTATTTCAATGCTAAAAATGAACGATATGGCTGGGTTCAGCTGAAAGAGCGATATGGTGAAGCCCAGTTACCAAAAATTGAATTGGTAGATATTAGGGCTAGAGAAAAAGAAAAAGCCATGAAAAGTGACTATTCAAATGACTTGATTGAAGCCATAGAACAAAAACTGGAAATGGGCGAGCAAACAGTATTGTTTCAAAATCGAAGGGGATATGCGCCCTACATTCAGTGCGATCAATGTGAGCATATCGAAAAATGTGACCAATGCGATGTAAGACTTACCTATCATACGTCTTCCAATCAACTTATTTGTCATTATTGTTATAAAAAATATAAGCTTCAATTGCAATGTTCCAAATGCAAGAGCCATACGCTCAAAACACGTGGACTTGGCACTCAAAAAGTAGAAGAAGAAATTTCCCTATTTTTCCCCAAAGCACGAGTAGCAAGGCTGGATATTGACATTTCTCGTTCCAAACAACGGCTGGAAAATTTATTGGAAGATTTCAAAGAAGGCAAAATTCAAATTCTGGTGGGGACACAAATCGTAACCAAAGGCTTTGATTTTGAGAAATTGAACTTGATAGGTGTAATTCATGCGGACAACTTATTCTCATTCACCGATTATAAAACACAAGAGCGAGCCTTCCAGACACTAATGCAAATATGTGGTCGAGCAGGGCGACGAAAAGATGCAGACAGCAAGGTGATTTTACAAACCTATAATCCAAAAGATATATTATACAAATATTTGTTGGCACAGGATTGGGAAGCGTTTATAGAGCAAGAATTGCTTATGCGAAAACAATTTATCTATCCACCTTTTTGCTCAATGCTAAAAATCATTATTAGACATCAAAAAGAAGAATTGCTAAACATCTATGCCAATAAAATTGTAGGAAAATTGAAAGAAGCCTTCAAATCCATCGTTTTGGGGCCTACTGTTCCACAAATTTCTAGAATTAGGAATCAATATATCAAGGAAGTTTTGATAAAATTGCCTAAAAACAGTGAATTAGCCGTCAATAAATTGAAAATACAGGAAATACTGGATAGAGAGTTGCTATTGCTTTCTAATAAAAATTTTAGGATTGATATTATCGTAGATTTTTAAACTCATTGGATACTTTATAGTTAATTTTGTCGTTTATAAAAAAGAATTTTATTATTTCAGAAACAAAAATTAAACCCATGAAAAAACAAACCTTAACAATCATTTTATTTTTCACAACCAGTATTTTGATTTATTCTCAAACCACATTTTATAAAAATAATCTTGGCATCAGACCTTTTATTTTCAATAAAAACGGAGCAGGAATTGGCGTAAATTATGAACGATATTTGGATTCTACCAATAATTTTTCAATTTATATGCCTGTAGATTATATTCTAGCGGTAAATAACAATAATAATAATAACAATGTTTTCTTGTATCAAGATCCAATAGAACAATATGGATTTTCAGTAGCACCATCTTTTAGAATTTATTTCAAAGAACCTAGAAAATTCAATTGGTTTTTGGGAATTGGATTGTATTATGGACAAAGTTATACTCGAAATACTAATTACAAATTTGAAGAAAGAACAATAGGAAACATGATTAATTTTGGATTCAAAGCTACTGTAAAAAATAGAGTTACGATATCTTTGGACATGGGAACAGGCATTGCATTATACAACAAATCAGATTTAACCTATTTACCAAATCCAATCAATGTAAATTCATCAAAAAAAGTACAATCTATTGGATCATTAAATTTCCAAGTAGGATATAATTTTTAGGCTTCAACTACGAAATCATAAAAAAACCATCTTCACCTTGTTTTTGATACAAGGGCATGAGGATATACCCATCAGTCTCAGCATAAATAGGTCCGTTTTTATCTTTAGCTAATTGTTCGCCTTTTACAATTTTATCAAAATTTTTAAATCCAGGAAGCATTTCAAATCCATCATCTGGCAAGAGCGTGTGCTTATATATAAACTGCGTGAGTTTGGGTAAATCTTTTGCAGCATCAGCCAAAATTTGTCTTTTAGCATTTAAAAAATCCGCTGAGAAATGTATGATATTCATTTCTTCTAATAAAATATAAATGGCAGCTTCTATTCTTTTGACACTTTCGGGATCGGTATGTTGTCCCGCTTCAAATGCAATTGCTGAAAATTGTTTTTTAGAAAAAATTCCAAGCGTCGTATTTTTAATGACTTTATCTAAATGTAAAATTAAAGGAACTTCCAGTTTTTGAGCCATAGCTACACTCAAATCATTGCCATTGACAATGGTAAACAATCCGCCTTCGGCACTGGTTGTATGCAAATCCAAAAATAAAAAAGGCGCATGGGCTTCTCTATGTGCCGTAAACTGTTCCAATACATACAACAATTCTTTTTGCTCAACATCTTCATGCAACGGCAATGCTTCCACAGCAGTATTTCGCACAAAATCTATCTGTTCGTCATACCATTGTCTATTCAAGTCTTTATCTATAAAACGCTTATTTGCTTCCAATGCTTTTACATTACCTTTGAGTGCAAGGATACAACCAGTGGCGGGCAAATTCATCTTTTTCAAAGTATCAAAAACCTGTTCCAAAGCCAAAATTCCACTTTGTTCATTTCCATGAATTCCAGCTACAATTATCAATAATTTTTCACTCAAAAAATCGCCATACAATCCCACGATTCGTTTTTTTGTCTTCTTATCCCAAATCATATTTTCATTCTCAATTTAAAAACAAATATACAAAAAACTAAAACAAAACAAAAAATAGCATGTATTTTTGTATAAAAATATTCAAATGTTTGATATTCCACAAAATGATTGGCATCCTATTTTCACATCCGAAAAAGGGCGTATCACGCTTGAAAAAATCTATCAACATTATGATTTTGAGGCAAAATTGTCTCGTGAAATATATCCTCCAACCAATGAAATTTTCAATGCCTTTGCATTATGTGAATTTGAAAATGTACGAGTGGTTATCATGGGGCAAGATCCATATCATGGCTCAGGCGAAGCCAATGGGTTGGCATTTTCCGTAAAAGAAGGCATCAAAATACCTCCATCGTTACGAAATATTTTCAAAGAATTAAAAAATGAATATCCCGAATTTAATCTTAACAGAAGTACCGATTTGAGTGATTGGGCGAGACAAGGTATTTTATTAATCAATGCTGTTTTAACCGTAGAAAAAGATAAGGCCGCTAGCCACAAACATTATAATTGGGAGCTTTTCACGAATTTTATTATCTCTACTTTATCTAAAGAAAAAAACAATCTAATTTTTATATTATTAGGAAAATTTGCTCAAGAAAAGGCATCTTTAATCGACTCAAAAAAACATATAATCCTTAGTACCGTTCATCCTTCACCTTTATCTGCAAATAGAGGCTTTTTTGGCTCAAATATTTTCAAAGCATGCAATGAAGCTTTAGAAAAACTAAATAGTGGCATCATTGATTGGGGATAAAAAAAAATAGCCCCAATGAGAAGGGCTATCTTTATGAAATTTTTTAAAACAAATAAATATACCTATGTTATTTGTTGATATTACTAGTTCTTATTATAGATTTTTAGGTGCATTCAAAAGTTAGACTTATATAAAGTTTAAAAGGTTTAATGAAAATAAAAAAAAATAAAAAAAAATGTTTAAATACCTAAAATAGTGTTTTCAAAAAAAACAATGCTTTACCTCGAGTAAAAGAAAATATATTTGTAAAAAAAATTATAATGCAAAAAATTTGGTATCGATATCTAAAAATTCTAATTACAATAGAAGAAGATGATGATTTGGCTCAAATAGGACATGAGATTAAACATTCGGTTTTGTTCAAAGGAGCTAATTTTTGGGCAATGGTATTTGCTATAATCATTGCATGTATTGGATTAAATATTGGCTCCAAGCTTGCCATAATTGGCGCTATGATTTTGTCGCCACTAATGGGACCGGTTTATGGAATTAGTTTTGGGATAATTGCTCAGGATATGTTTTTGGTCAAAAATGCTACTAAAAATTTCTTAAAAATAATTTTAATTTCCTTATTCGTTTCCAGTATATATTTTGTAATTACGCCACTTGATTTAAAAAGTATTGAAGTAGATAATTTTACTTCAGCATCTATTTTTGATATTTTAATTGCATTTTTTGGTGGCATTGCAGGTTTTATAGCAATTAGTCGAAAAAATGGCGAGCGTTTTCTAGTGGGTGTATCCATTGCTACCTCTTGTATTCCTCCTATTTGTGCATCGGGCTACGGGATTTCGCATGGAAATTTCGGATTGTTTTTTGGAGGATTGTATTTATTTTTAATCAATGCTTTTTTTATTTTTTTAGGTTCGTTTATGATTTCTTTATTTATGAATATTCACAAAGGACGTCATTTTTCAAAAACATTCAAATGGGCTTTAATCATCTGTATTTTGGTCATAACATTACCCAGCATTTTCCAAACCAATAATACAATCAAACATGTATTATTTGAACAAAGAGCCATTCAATTTGTTGAAAAAATTGAACAGGAGAAAAATTTATATATTCTTGAAAAAAAGATCGATAAAGAACATGATGTATTGCATATACTGTACTATGGTCATTTTCCAAAAAGTATATTAAGCTCTTCCTTTCTAGATAAGTTTTATTTAGATTCAACGCAATTAGTATTGATAAAAATAAAATAAAGCTTGCCGATAAATGCAAAAAAAAGACGCTTTATAAAAAAGCGCCTTTCAGTATTTCTAAAAATGTTTATTTCACTAATTTCCAAAGCGATAAATCATAACCAGGCCTTACTGTATATGGTCTAGCATTGGTAAATCGTTTGTGAAAAGCCATACGCTCCAAAGGTGCGTACAAAAAGATATACGGCAACTCATTGTGTACTTTCTCTTGAAATTGAATATACTGAGCATCTCTTGATTTTTCATCCAAATTGGCACGAATGGCATCAATCATTTTATCCGATTCAGGATCGCCATAATTGACATAATTTGAGCCTCCTTTAATGGATTCGCTATGCCAGATTTGTTTTGGATCTTCCACATTGGGGTCTCCTACCCAAGCGCCACAATACACTTCAAAATTATGCGCTTTCAAATCGTCCAAAAATACCGTCCACTCTTTGGCTACAATATTTAAATCTACTCCTATTTTCTTTAAATTTTCTTTAAAAATCAAACCAATATTTTTTCGAGTATCATTGCCCGAATTGTATTTGTACTCAAGGACTAAATTTGTTTTTTTGCCATTGATGACTTTATCTCTAAATCCATCGCCATCCGAATCTTTCCAACCGGCTTCATCCAATATTTTATTAGACAAATCCAAATCGAACTGAAATTTCTTTAAATTTTTATTATAATATTTTTTGGTAGGATGTACCATACTTTCCATGGATTGCCCCAAACCATAAAGCAGTGTTTGAATAATCTGTTCTTTATCGATAGCATGAGCCAAAGCTTGACGTACTTTCAATTCTTTTAAAATTGAATTAGATTGATTGAGTCCAATATATACATACTGATCGGTTGACGGCGTATGTTTTTCATAATTTTTCAAAAATCGTTCGTCATTTTTCAGTTCATTAAAGGCTTTGAATTCAATACTTTTGATACAGTCTAGTTCGCCACCTTTGATAGCCGTAGTCGTTGTATTCCAGTCATTGATGACCTTAAATTTTAAGGTAGATACTTGCGCATAATTTTTAATGTATTCACTTGAAGCATTTCTACCCCACCAATTTTTCTTTTTCTTAAAAGTCAATTTACTACCTGTAACCCATTCTGAAAATTCATAAGGACCACTGCCTACAACACCTTCTTTTTCACGCATAAATTTTTGTGAATTGAAGGCATCGGCAAAAGCAAGCATATCTTTATCGCTTCGCAAAAGCTCTCTTTTTTCGCGCGTATTCATTTGTTCCAACGTGAATTTTCGCATCATTTTATTAGGGTCATAATGATATTCGGGCAAGACCCAATATCCACTATATTCTTCTACCAAGATATAACTTTGATTGGAATACACTTTAAATTTCTTAGGATTGAGACTATCTATTTCTATTTTATCCAAAAAATCAAAATAAGGTCTCAACTGTTCGCAGGAAGTTTTTGGATTTAAAACAGCTTTGAAACTAAAAGCCACGTCATACCCTGTTATATCTGTACCATTATCCCATTTAGCTTCGGGGCGAATTTCATATTCTAGCACCAAACCATTTTTATATGGCGAAATTTTGGGTCTATCCACCGCCAATACACCTACAAATTCATTTTTATCATAATCCCAATCAATTAATTTTTGAAAAAGGAATCGTTCAAGCGATGTAGCATCGGCCGAAGTAGAACTGTATGGCAATAATTTATCGGGATCGCTCAATAAATGAACAATAACCTCATCTTTGCCACCTCCCGATTTGGTTTTACAACCAAAAGACAAAAGTACTATCAAGGCTAGCATTATGATTTTATTCATAGAATTATAATTTTTATTTGACAAAAATACTTTTTAAACATTAAAACTATTATTTTTTTTATTCAATAGTTTTGACCAAACCATCGGCAAGACCTATTTTAGGAACTAGAATTTGCTTAATTTGAGCTTGTTTGAGCACAAAAAGATAGATTTCCAGCGCAGGCACTATCACATCGGCTCTATCGGGATTGAATCCATATTCTAAAATACGCTCATCAACTGTTAAGGATTTTAATTTCTTGAATTGCTCTAGAATATAGCTATACGAAAGAGGTTTTCCCAAAGGTTTTTGACTTTGTTTAAAAAGGGTATTGATATTACCACCTGTGCCTACAGCTAGGGTATTTTCATTAATATTGGCCTTTTCAATAAATTCTTTTAATTGATTCCACTCGCTTTCGGCAACTAATTGCTTAAGACTGCGAACCGCACCAATTTTGAAAGAACGCGAAAAAATGGACTTTTTGTTATAAAAATAAGTCAATTCTGTACTTCCGCCTCCTACATCAATGAATAAGAACCCTTTATTTTCTTCTAATAAATCATTAATTTGTGTCTTATAAATAATATCCGCTTCGGTTTTTCCATCTATAAGTTCTATTTCAATACCACTATATTCTTTGATGTAGTCAATTACATCTTTACTATTCAAAGCCTCTCTTAACGCTGAAGTTGCGCAGGCTCTATACTTTTTCACCCCATGCACTTTCATCAAATGTTTAAAGGAAATCATGGCACTATTGAGATTGTCCAACGTATCATCTTTGATTTCATTATGCACAAAACTATCCGAACCTAAACGAATAGGCACGCGCACCAATATATTTTTGTTATAAATCCTTTTAGAATCTTTTTCGTAAACATTCATTATCAATAATCTTACACCATTGGAACCAATATCAATACCCGCAAATTTTTCAACTTTCATTGTTGCAAATTCATTTTTAATTTTAAAGAACAAATATATCTCTTTTAAAATATTCTATTAAACAAAAACTTAATTTTTCTAAAAAAATAAAAAAAAAGGTCATTAACATTAAAAGTATTCTAAATTTGCAATTCACAAAATTCATTAAATTAAAAAAGCATGAAAAAATTATCATTAATTGCATTGTTTGCATTAGCTGGTTTGGTAGCATCAGCTCAAAAATCTGTATTAGTAATGGGAAGTATTGGATATTCTTCTGAAGAAACAGAAGCTACAAGTCACACACACTCCGCATTTGAGTTTGCTCCAATGTTGGGTTACCAATTCAACAAAAGTATAACAGTAGGAGCTTTTGCTAATTATTCAAAAGAAATGCACACTGGATCACATGATATGAATTCTACTGTTGTAGGGCCTTTTGTTCGTTATACTCAATCTTTAAGCGATATCTTCTCTGTATATGCTGATACAAAATTGGGATGGATGTCAGGAACTGGTGGAAAATCAGGATGGCAGTTTGGAATTACTCCAGCAGTATTAGTAAACTTGAAAAATGGTTTTGGTTTGAACTTTAACTTTGGTGGTGTTAACTATCAAGCTTATGGTGTTAACTATGCACAAACTACAGATTTTGGATTAACTTTTGGAAAACAAGCTTCTATTGGAATTTCAAAACATTTTGGTTTGAAATAATTTAAGCCTAATAAGACATTAGTTATTTAAAAAAAATAAATTCATATAAAATGAAGAAATTAACAATAATCGCAATTTTAAGCATCGCGTCAATGACTGCTTTTGCTCAAAAAAATTCGGTTTTAGTAATGGGAAGTATCGAGTATACACATTCAAAAAGCCAAACATCTACAAATGCTTCAAGACAATTTAGCTTTAATCCAATGGTAGGTTACCAATTTAGCGAAAATTTGACATTTGGAGGATTTGCAGAATACAGCAGCAATGGAACTACCAACGGAATCAACATGGGACCATTTATGCGTTATACTACAAAATTATCAGACATGTTTTCTCTTTTTGCTGATGCAAAAGTAGGATATGTATCTGCTAGTAATGATTATAAAGGCTATTCTGCTGGCATCAAACCCGCAGTAATGGTAAATATAGGCAAAAGTTTTGCACTTAACTTTTCTTTTGGTGAACTATCTTACACAAGTGTAGGTGCTAACACAAAAGTAAATACATTAAACGCAAATTTTGGAAAATCTGTAGAAATAGGAATTTCTAAAAACTTTGGTTTGAAATAATCAAAAATTATTTTATAATTTTACAAGCCGTCTTAGTATCTAAGGCGGCTTTTTTTATAATTTTCCCCTAATGAATATTAAAAAATATACCGAAGATTTATATCTTTTTTTGAAACTACATAAAAATAAAGAAATTGCTCTAAAGCAAGCTAAATATATGCGCAATCGATTTGAATTCATTGGATTGATGCGCGATGATATCAAAAAATTAGTTTCAGAATTTGAAGCCAAACACGGAAAAATTGCCAAAAAAGAATCCTTTCAATTTTGTATCGAATGTACAAAATATAATGAAAGAGAAATGTGGTATATTGGATTCAAAGCACTTGAAGGCTACAAAAAATTCTATATAAAAGAAGACCTAGCCGTACTTCGTCAATGGGTAGAAAAAAGTGATTGGTGGGATATTGTAGATATTATTGCTTCGCATCATTTGGGCGCAATAGCTGCGCAGAGCAACGAAGCTAGAGAAACCATAAAAGGCTGGATAGACGAACCTAATTTCTGGCTAAGAAGATGTGCCATTATATTTCAGCTAAAGTACAAAAAAGATACCGATACCGATTTCCTCTTTTATATATGTAAAGAATTGGCACATGAAAAAGAATTTTTCATCCGAAAAGCGATTGGATGGGCGTTGAGGGAATATTCAAAGACCAATCCCAACGCTGTTCACGCTTTCATACAAGAAAATCATACACTATTATCGCCTCTTTCCATAAAAGAAGGAAGCAAATATTTATAATGCCTATATATTCAAAAAAATAGTATTTTTGTGGCCTATGCAAAAAATTATATTTATTTTTCTATTTTCTTTCAGTCAATTCATATTTGCAACGAATAAGTCCGATACCTTTATGGCTTTGGGAACCTATTTCTACCAGCAAAAAGACTATATTCAAGCAAAAAAAATGCTTGATAGCTGTGTAATGTTTAATAATCAAAATGATCATTGTGGTTATTACCGTGCTCAAATTGCTTTTGACGAACAAGATTACAATCTAGCAAAAATTATATTTAAAGGCGTTTTGGGATTACAACCCAATGATTATGCATCCTGGAATATGTTGGGATTGACTTTTATGGAGCTCAAACATTATGATAGTGCTGAGTTTTGTTTTAAAAATGCGGTAAAATTAAATTCAAAAGAATCCAAATTCTTCGCAAATTGGGGGAAAAATCAGTTATTGCGCGGCAATCCAAGCCATGCTTTGGAGCTATTCAACACCGCTATTTTCTTAGATCCAAAATATTCAAATTTCTATGTCAATAGAGCCATTATATTGGAGAAATTAGGCCGAAAAGATAGCGCCATTCAAGATTTAAAAGCTGCACAAACGCTCGATCCACAAAATAAAATAGTAAAGAGTAAATTGAATGAACTCAGTCCATCCTATACATACCTTTATATTGGATTGGGAATTTTATTTATATTTCTTTTCGCATTTTTGGTCTTTAGAAAGAAAAAAACTAACTAATCATAATTTCCTTTGATGATTATAATTCATTCCAAAACAGAACTGAGCCATTTACTTGCTTCATATAAAAATTCAGGAAAAACAATAGGATTTGTGCCCACAATGGGTGCGCTCCATCAGGGACATTTATCATTGATAGAAGCGAGTGTAGCTACTTGTGATATTACCGTGATGAGCATTTTTGTAAATCCTACTCAATTCAATGATCCCAAAGATTTTGAAAAATACCCTCAAAATTTGGAAGCGGATATAGAAAAACTAAACACCACAAAATGTAACATTCTTTTTGCGCCTCATGCAATGGAAATATATGAAAATGGGTTGGATGAAAGAATTCAAATCGATTTATCTGTTTTAAAAAATGTCTTGGAAGGAGAAAAAAGACCCGGACATTATGATGGGGTGGTAACGGTTGTCTACAAATTATTTCAAATTGTAGCACCTCACAAAGTCTTTTTGGGATTGAAAGATTACCAACAAGTATTGGTTATCAAAGAGTTAATCAAACAAAAAGCATTACCTATTGAAGCTATTGGCTGTCCTACACTTCGCGAAGCGAATGGATTGGCGATGAGTAGTAGAAATACTCGTCTTAATGACGAAGAAAAAGAAATCGCACTCAATCTATCCAAAGCACTGCGCTTTATTCAAAGCCAAAAGGGGAATGACACGCCTGAGATGATTCGTAAAATTGCAATAAAACAATATTTGACACATCCGCTCATTCGCCTCGAATACCTACAAATAAGCCCAGAAAATGATATTTCAGTTCAAATTGAAGATTGGAATGAATCCCAAAGCTATGTTGTACTTATTGCGGCATTTGTAGGCAATATAAGGCTTATAGACAATATAGTCTTCTAAAAATATAAAAAATCGTCCATTTTTTATTACACTTTTTAACGATTGTATAAATTGCTATAAATTAGTTCGTTGATAGATTTTAACTTTGCATAAAATTATAACGTTCTGAGACAACATTTAGAAAGTATTTTGAATTTATTAGACGACGATTCGTTGTATCCCATTCTAAAAAAACAAATTTTAGACTTGGATTACTATCGTTTTGAAGTTTTTTCTAAAGAAATAGTTACTTTTCAAGAAATTCGACCCGAACTAGCTACAACTCTGGAAAAATTACATGAGGATTTAAAACTAGACCATTTCCTTACTAGCTTGATTATCAATTTAAAGGATTCTAATTTCAAATTAATTCCTTTTGTTCTTGATTTGAATGATTTAATTTTTGGCAAAAGTGAATTTCATAATAATGAAAGATTTTTTGAGAATTTATGCCAGAATATCAAATCACAAATTACTTGGCAAACAACGCCAGTAGAAATCTACAATATATTCAACAAGTCCATTGCCGAGTTGTTTTTTATCGACTATACCGAATCATTATTTACTTATAATTTTAATTCCATTATCGCTTCAAGAAAAATCAACTTGAATGCCTTAGCGCTGCTCTATTTAATGGTAGCAGAACGCATCGATTTGCCTATTTTTGGAATGCCTGTATATGATAAATTACTGCTTTGTTTGACCAAGGAACACTGTTATCACAATGAAATGGTGTACGAAGATGATATTATTTTTTATTTCACCCCTTCGGATAATGGCGTAGTATATACGGTTGAAGATCTTGAATTTATAGCCGAAAAAAATGATTTGAGCCTAGACCTCAACAGCAAATTGCCAAAAGGAAATAATAGTATTGTAGCACATTGGCTTTTCCAAATAGAAATTTTGCAACAATCTCCAAAGACTTCTCAAAAGTTATCCATATATTTTCAACAAATTTTGGAGTTATTAAAAAATACTGAATAAATTCCTTTCCATCTTATTTTTTTTTCTTAAAATTGCACTTTAAAATATTTTAACTTTTGTCAAGTGAAGTATAATGCAACTTTAAACTCAATAAAAGCCTACAATGAATTTCTTGGAGGAAAATGGCGATTAATTATAATCGACCAATTATTCTCTAATACACAAAGATTCAAGGATTTATTGATAAATATTGAAGGCATCACACCCCGAATGCTTTCTAAAGAGTTGCGTTCACTTGAAAAATTCAACTTGGTTGAAAAAGAAGTATACCGCGAAGTACCGCCTCGTGTAGAATATTCACTTACTGATAAAGGCGTAAAATTATTTCCATTGCTGGAAAATATAAAAGCTACAGGAGATATTTTCTTAGAAGAAATCATAGAAAATCCTAGCATGTTGAATTCCATTGTCGTTGAACTAAAAACTACTAAATCCTCAAAAACGTTAAAACCAGAAGAGCAATTGGATATTATAGTAGATGAAGATACCGAAATTAAATTTGTAAAATTAGATGTAAATAAAGAAGCGTATCAAATGCCAATTCGTCAGCAAACGCATTCTACCAAAAAACGTATCGAAGATATCGTATTGGACGAGGTTTATCAAGATGAAATCGTAGAGGAATCAGAAATAGATTTTCAATTTAACAGCGAAATTGAGGCTCCATTACAAGAAGAAATTGTATCAGAAGAAAAGCCAAAAGTTAAAAAAAATAAAAAAGAGCCAACTCCAAAACCTGAGACAAAGCAATTTATTCAATTGGAATTGTTTTAGATAATTTTTCGAAAGGTCTCGCCTACCCCTTTTTCCAATTCCCCAATTTCAAGCATCCTATCAATTACTTTTCTAATAAGTTTAATGTCTATTTTTGGATTGATTTTTTTGATAAATTCCATATCAAAAAAAATGTTTTTGTCCATTTTTTCCAAAATGTTTTTTCTAATTTCAATATAAATATCTTTATATGTATTTTCCTTTTTAGAAAGGCAAATATCACATTGTCCACAAGAACGATTTGTATTTTCACCAAAATAATGCATTAAAAAGACACTACGACATGTATCTTTTAGATTCAAAAAATCGATTACAGCCGATAACTGATTTAAGTATTTTTCTTTTCGTTGAATATAAAGGCCATGATTCAAAGCCATTTTGGCCTTTGCCTGCTTAGATTCAAAAAACACAATAATTGGCGCATTTGAAGCCGATTTATAGGTCAAAAAGTCTTTCGATTCCAATTGTTTCAAATTGGAAACTACATCTTTTAGTTCATAATGGTTTTTTCTAGCAAAATAATCCAAATCCAC
>Ga0208597_1000360_pt1 | contig 17640 bp, 24 predicted proteins | sample LakMenEpi05May12_FD_150673 | JGI IMG/M metagenome (GOLD analysis project Ga0208597, IMG submission 150673) | Freshwater microbial communities from Lake Mendota, WI - 05MAY2012 deep hole epilimnion (SPAdes) | ecosystem: Environmental > Aquatic > Freshwater > Lake > Epilimnion/Euphotic zone ...
TTTACACTGCCGGAATTAAGTGTGAAAATGTTAGATGTCGCATCAAAGACTCCCATTTCTAGCAAGCCGCCACCGGCAGTATTGATCTGAATCGTACCCCCATTATTAGTGACCGAGGCATTATTGGAGGAATTCCCTGCAAAACCGAGGGTGAACCACTGACGAGAACTTAGATTACCACCTGTAATGACTCCGCTTCCAGAAATGGCTGCGAGGTTATTCCCTCCCCTTGCGAAAGATACAATATTAGCCGTAATCGAACCGCCACTCATCTTGAGTTGACCGACCCCACCATTACCGAAGAAACTTCCTCCGACCTGCATCTCACCAGCTACATTTACCGCACCCGCTGTCATGTTAATGACTCCCGTCGCCGCGCCATTACAGCCCGCAAAGATGCCCCCAGCCTGTGCCGTTCCAGTCGTATTGACATTCCAAGTAGCAACGGTTCCGTTATCCAAACCAATGAGCATATTCCCATTCGGGTCAGTCAAGCCACCTACTCTGAGACTACCGCTACCGCTCTGGTTGTAGGTGCCTTGAGCTCCCTGCCAACCTAGGAAAAACCAATTGCCATTGCCAGTGGCAACTGTTCCAGCGGATTGGTCCAAACGGCCGTTAGTGCCACCACCTACGACGATATCCCAATCTCCTTGATAGTTTCCGGGTAACGTGATCGAAGGAAAATTCCCCGAAGCCGTGTTAATGAAAGCTGACCATTGCGGCGCACTTTCTTGCGGAACTCCATTGCTCCAGTTAAAAGGGTTTTTCCAATCCTGATTCACTGCACCAGTCCACAAAGTGTCGGCTACAGTCTGATTGATGGGAACTTGTGTCCTCCCAGCGAATTTCAACGTGCCGCTGCCAGTGAGATTCACATTGGTAGAGCCAGCCAGAAAGGTGTCCGCAATGGTCACAGGCAAAGTTACCACCGAATCATAAATCCGAAAATTTCCCGAATCGCCCAGATTCGTGAGCGTCACAGTCCCTGAACCGCTTCCATTACCACTTGCAGGGTTTGCCGAAGAAAAAGACTCATTAATGGTGTTGTTGCCAATCAAACCGTTAGTCGAACCATTAATATTTCCTTGATCGATCAAAAAAGCATGTTGGTTACCTTCGAATTGTCCATTGATCGGATTTACAACACCTGGAGGTAGCACCGTGTAAAGAGAACTAGAAAGATTACTAACGGTGATATTGTAACCTCCAAGGAAAAAGATCGATCGCGAAAAAGTCATATTGGTGCCGTTCGCTCGTCCATTGGTGAATGTCAACTCAGATACACTGCCACTCTGGGGATCGATGTTAAAAAGAGCATCCACCGAGCCAGTGAGGGTTGTGACCTCAGTATCCGAAAGTCCACTTCCTGGATCTACCGTAACGGCGATCTGATTGAACCCTGCTTGATTGACTAGGGTTAGGTTACTGGTAGCGGGTACAGCTGATGCAGAAACGATCGTTAGGAGGCAGAGGATGATTGATTGGGTTTTCATGGATAATGAACTGGTTGAGGTTGATGATGAAATCAGTCGAGGGGTAGGTAGCAGCCTGCAGTGACTTGCTTTGCAGATGGTAGCTTACGATTTTTTAGCAATGCATCCAGCGCGTCTGCAAGGTTTCTCTCAGCGGGATAGGGTTTCATCCTTCCGATCTTTACGGCTCGATCATCAATTCTACCGCAATAAATTGGCATTCCATCGGAATCGAAAATCGCCGCTTCGGGAACCCGTGTTGCACCACACAGTTTCGCAACAAGACATTCGTCATCCAACAAGCATGGAAAAGTAATTTGATAGTGCTTGATGTGATCCAATATCTTGTCCGGTTGCTCATCAGCAAAGATCCCGTAAAAGCTAATTCCTTGGGCTCCATAGCGGGCAACCATATCATTGAGATCGGGGAGCATTGCATTGGCGATAGGGCAATCCGTCATAAGAAAGACCACCACGGTAGCTTTGACTTCACTGGCTCTCCCCAAAATCTGATACTCCTTACCATTTGCATCAGGTAAAAGAATTGAAATCGATTTCTCCGCATCGTGATGCACTGTCTTTCTTTCGCACGATGTGATAAGGAACATCATCACAGCATACATGAACAAAACAGCACCTTGAAAAGATGAATTCATAGAAATCTATTATTAATCAATTCCGATTGCTCCTATTCCGTTCATGTGGGGTGCGAGAGTAGCAGCGCCAGCATTCACTTCGATTTCACTTAGCTTTCCATCTTGATCGAAGTCCAACCCTTTTGCGAGCACTAGCAGTTTTTGTGCGGTGCTGTCTGGAATCTGAATTCCCCCAGCGCGAGCATGCTGCAAAGTAGTAATATCTCCGTTGAACGCGCGGCGAACTGCTTGCGCGGCCATGAAAACCTTGACGGATTGGTGGAGTGCATCTTTCTGTTCCTGGGTATCGAGCATCACGGACAACGTAATCGTTCCCATTTCGTCATTTGATTGAGGCCCCCAACGAACGGGCTTTGGTGGATGATTGGTCTGGTGGGGATTAGTGGCAGAATTATCCCATGAAATCAATACATCGATCTTAGTCCCGGCAGGTAGATGAACAGGCTTTTTAAACTGGTAATCTTCCTGCCAAGCAAAGTTCCAATCGCTCATTTTGAGTAGCCACTCCTTGCGACCATCGGGAAAGGTCGCAGTCATTTCCATACGCTTACCGAGGTAGTGTGCATGTGCATTAACTCGGAATGCCTCTAGATCAACTGGTACGATGAACGTATTTTTCTTAACGTATTCTTTTTCACCGGCAGGTATATCGATGCCATCGAGGATCCCGAACATTGGCGGAACAGGTAGTATCGTCCAAGGACGAGAGGTTGGCTTATCCGCAAAGTGGATTGCCAGTTTCGATAGATCCTGATACTCGCGACCTTTGGGGCTATAATGAACTTGAATAATCAAATCAGCTCCCTTAGGAGCCTTTAATGCTAAACCGTATGGAAGCACAGAAGCCTGTGTCCCCAGATCCCAACCACCGAGGTAACGAAATTGATTGACCACAGATCCAAATCCGCTGAAGCCGGGCGCAGCGTCTTCAAGATCCTTTTTTCGAGCCGTACCTGAAGTATCTAGAAAATAAAGAACGTGATGCACGACCTGTGGTGCTCCGGGCTTGTATTCGATCGCATTAATCCATTGATCTTCCTGCAGATCTAACGGAATGACAAAGTTACGATAGATATCCTTACCCTGCGCCGGGACGACAAAAGGCTCCGACATGGCGACCTCAAGATCTGGAGAACCTAGCTCCCAACCATCAGGGAAAACTGGTGCTGGAACTTTGTGGGTGAGGTCACCTTCTGGGGTTCCTGCCTCAAACCATTTCCGGAGAAGATCAATCTGATTACTAGAGAGTGATCGGTCGTTCGCGTATTCGACCACACCATGATCGGCATGCCAGGGCGGCATGATTCTTTCTCCCGTCACCTCAACAATCTGTTTTGCTCGTTTTTTAACTTGGTTATAATCGATCAATGAAAAGGGAGCAGCTTGCCCAGGCCGATGGCACGACGAGCAGTTTTCGTGGATGATCGGAGCAATATCGCGATGAAATTCTGGTGCAGCAGACAAAACGATAGGCTGCAATAATAGAAATATCTTGGCAGAAAAGTGCTTCATGCGGACTACTATAATTGCTGTGGATAGCGAGATCAATCAGACATAGGTCATGAATTGGTCATGCCATAGCGTGACCTATGAGGCATTGCTCGCGTAATCAGAATTCTGCAATCGACGCCGAGCTTTTGCAGGAGCATGAATCATACTTTCCCAATGAAACTCTTCGATGAAGAACGCGAATCACTTCATGAAACTCAAATCCCCAGCTGCTCGGGTAATGCCGTGCGCGGGCGATCAGTGAGAATTTCTGGCTCTCCATCGGTAATTAACACCGTGTGCTCGAAATGGGCCGATGGCTTGCGATCTTCTGTGACCACAGTCCATCCATCCGCTAAGATTTTGACATAGGGCACACCAGCATTGACCATGGGCTCAATCGCTAAGGTCATTCCTGGCTCGAGAATCGGAGTTTTCCCTTGAGGGCGATAGTTTGGCACTTGTGGTTCCTCGTGAAGGTCTCGCCCGACACCATGCCCTACAAATTCTCTTACAACGGAAAAACCCAAGGGTTTTACATGCGCCTCGACAGCGCCACAAAGATCAGCAAGACGCAAACCCGCACGGGCAAAAGAAATCGCCTCATAGAGCGATTGCTCGGTCGCAGCTAAAAGACGCTTCGTTTCTAACGAGATCTCCCCTACCGGCACAGTCAGAGCGTTATCACCGATCCAGCCATTTTGCACGATACCTACATCGAGGCTGACGATGTCACCGGGCTGAATCACCCGCTGATTGCCAATGCCATGAACGACTTCCTCATTCAAGGATATGCAAGTAAACGCCGGAAAACCACGATAGCCCAGAAATGCACTGCGACAGCCGCGCGCCTTCATCAGCTCACCAGCAAATTGATCCACCTCTTTGGTCGTTTTACCGGGGGCGATAAAAGCAGCCACCTCTTGAAGAATTTGTGATGCCGTGTGACATGCCGCCCGCATAAGCTCCAGCTCACGGCCATGTTTCAGTTTAATCTTCGTGCGTTTTGCCATGGAAAAAATTTTAATCAGTTACTTGGAAGAAAAAAGCAAGCTGCACGCTCAGGCGCAGCTTGCTGGTAAAAAACATCAGAGTGCCAAAAATTAACTTTGAGCAATCCAGATCGCTGCACCGCCGATCGCCAAGATCGCAATTACGACCCAAAGGAATATCAGCAAACTACTCGATGCGGCATTGCCACCTTGTTGCAAACGGTCATAACGACCTTTGAGCTTACCTTTACGCAAGAAGCCGTCATAGTGACGTTGCAGCAAATGTGTTTCCACTTGGCGCATCACATCGAGCACCACGCCAACAAGAATCAACAAGCTTGTCCCACCGAAGAATTGCAAAATGGGTGATGCCTTGTCGATGCCCATCATCCAACCAAGACCGGAAGGCAGAACGAAAACGATGGTTAAGAAAATCGCACCTGCAAAAGTCAGACGGGTCATCGTGAAGTCGAGGAACTCACCGGTTGGTTTACCAGGACGAACGCCAGGAATGTATCCACCATTGCGCTTAAGGTCTTCGGCAATTTGCGAAGGATTGAACATGGTTGCAACCCAAAAGTAAGAGAAGAAGAAAATCCCCAATGCTCCGAGCGTGTAGTAAAGCCAGCCTTGACCCACTGCATACTGAAGTTTTTGTGACCAAGAAGCCGTGCTTCCAATCATCTGCAAAATGATACCAGGCAATGTGATCACCGCCGACACGAAAATGATCGGCATCACACCTGAGTAGTTGACCTTCAAAGGAAGATATTGCGTTTGACCGCCGAACTGCTTCTTGCCGACAACGCGCTTGGCGTATTGCACAGTAATTCGTCTCTGCGCTTGCGTAATCGAGATCACAGCAGCAATCACAAAGACTAAGAAGGCAATCATAAACACCAGTTTCAATGCGATGAACGGATTCGCCTCGGCACCGGTAGTGAACATTTTCCAAGCCATTACTAATGCGCCAGGAAGTGCAGAAATGATGTTCACCATGATGATGATCGAGGTACCGTTACCAATACCGCGCTCGGTCATTTGATCACCGATCCACATCAGTAACATCGTGCCCGCAACAATGACCATCAAGGCCATCGCTTGCCAAGCCACACTGAATGCGGGAACCAAGGATCCACCATTCAAAACTTTACCTATGCCCGGCATCAACTGCTCAAGTTGCTCAGGGCTCGTCAAGGTCCGGGTCAGGAAATAGCCCTGCACCAAAGCAATGAATAGAGCGAGATAGCGCGTCCATTGTGTAATTTTTTGGCGACCACCCTCTTCCCGCGAGAGCTTAGACAGCTTCGGAACTACAGCTGTCATCAATTGAATCATAATCGATGCCGAAATGTATGGCATGATACCCAAGGCAAAGATGCCAGCTTGTTGCAGGCCACCACCAGAGAAAATTGTCAACATGGCGGTAAGCGGGTTGCTGGTACCACCGTCGCCTTTAGCGACACTTTTCGTCCACTCATCAATCAAGCCTGAATCAACTCCAGGTATGGTGATATGGACACCAAGACGAACGATGATGATCATCGCCAAGGTAAAAAGAATTCTGTCGCGCAGTTCGGCAACGCGCCAAGTGTTAAGAAATGCAGATATCATAGAGTTGTTGAGAAAATGGATGTGCCGCAGCACTATAAACACTGCGAGGAAGTGCGCAAGCACTTCCCCGCAGAAATGGAGATTTCTTTCCGAACGCGAGGAGGATCAATCAGGCGGACTGAATTGTACCGCCAGCTTTTTCAATCTTCTCACGAGCCGTAGCGCTAACGTGGCCAATCTGGATCGTAAGACTCTTGGTGAGATCCCCCATACCGAGGATTTTCACTTGATCATAACGACCATTGACAATGCCTACGGAGCGAAGAAGCTCTTCCGTGATCACGGTGCCATTCTCGAAGTTTTCGTCGAGAGTGGAAACGTTTACACCAAACACCTTGGTCTTGTAGTCGTAATTGTTGAAGCCGCGCTTGGGCAGACGACGATGCAGAGGCATCTGACCACCTTCGAAGCCAACACGAACAGTGCCGCCGGAGCGAGCTTTTTGTCCTTTGTTGCCTTTGCCGGAGGTTTTGCCGTGACCGGAGCTTTCACCGCAACCAAGACGCTTTACGCGATGCTTGGAACCGAGATTGGGAGATAATGTATGAAGTTTCATTTCCTAGTGGATGATAAAAGATTTAGATGGACTTCTCACGGACTTTTTTGCCACGTGAGCTGAGGATCGTCTCACGAGTACGGAGACCAGAAAGTGCCTTAATGGTTGCTTTAACCACGTTAGCATGGTTGGATGAGCCCATGGATTTTGCCAAGATGTCTTTGACACCAGCAGCTTCACATACGGCGCGCACACCACCACCAGCGATAATTCCCGTTCCGGGAGATGCTGGCTTGAGCAACACTTTACCACCGCCGAACTCGGCATAGGTTTCGTGTGGCACGGTGCCATTGACGATGCAAACGGTTGTCATGTTCTTGCGAGCAGCTTGACCACCTTTTTTGATCGCATCGGAAACTTCCTTCGCTTTACCGAAGCCAAGACCGACTTTGCCTTCTTTATCACCACACACAACGAGTGCGGAGAAGCTGAAACGGCGACCACCTTTGACCACTTTGGCGCATCGGTTGATGAATACCACCTTTTCAGAGATACCATCGTCCACCTCTTGGCGGCGATCGTCGCGACGTGGGCCACGGTTGTTGCCACCTTGGCCACCGCGGTTGAAGCCACCTTGGCCACCAGGACCGCCACGACGATTGTCGAAGCCGCCAGAGTTAGCAACGGGGCCGAGTGCCGTGTCTTTGGCAGCTGGTGCCTCAGGAGCGGGAGTAACGGGAATGTCAGAATCTGTAACCATGATAAATGTTTATATTAGAATTGGAGACCGGCTTCCCGGGCGGCTTCGGCGAGAGCTTTCACTTTGCCATGATAAATGTGACCACCACGGTCAAAGACAACGTTGCTGATGTTCGCTGCTTTGGCGCGCTCTGCGATGAGGGCTCCGATGCTGCGAGCGCATTCGACGTTTGCCTGTGGATTGCCGACAGCTTTGTCGAGAGTCGAGGCGGAAACGAGGGTGCGGCGTGCTACGTCGTCCACGATTTGGACATACACATGTTGATTGGAGAAATGCACGGCGAGGCGTGGGCGGCATGGTGTGCCGGTGACCTTGCGACGGATGCGCTTGTGAACGCGCTGCCGGATTTCTTTGCGATTGATCGTACTCATGAAATTCTTGTATTAGTTGGTTCGTTAGGTTGAGCGGCAGATTATTTACCGACGGATTTACCTTCCTTACGACGAACGTGTTCGCCCACATAACGGACTCCTTTGCCTTTGTAAGGTTCAGGTGGATAGAATCCACGAACCTCGGCAGCGAATTGTCCGACCATTTGTTTGTCGATACCTTCCACCTTGATCTTGGTGTTATCGGTAACGGTGACTGTGAGGCCATCAGGGATGGGGTGAAGCAAAGGATGCGAACGACCGAGTGAAAGGTCAAGGTCTTTGCCTTTGACCGCAGCACGGAAGCCCACGCCTTGGATCTCAAGATCTTTGACGAAGCCTTTGGAAACACCGTCGATCATGTTGCTGACGATGGCGCGAGCGGTGCCGTGAAGGGCGCGCAGCTGGCGTGATGTTTCGGATGTGCGGGTAACGGTCAGTTTGTTGTCCTGATTGCTAAGTTCGATGCCGGATGGAAGGGTGAAGGCAAGCTTGCCTTTTGGACCTTCGACGGTGATTACACCACCGTCATTCTTAACGGTGACTTTTTCTGGCAAGCTGATTGGTTTAACTCCTACGCGTGACATAATAGTATAGATTTAGGGGTTAGTGGATTACCAAACGATGGCAAGAAGTTCTCCGCCGAGTTTTTCCCGTTTTGCACGAGCACCAGTCATCACACCTTTCGAAGTCGAAAGAATGGAGATGCCGAGGCCTGACATAACACGTGGAATTTCATCGGAGCCAACATAGTTGCGGCGACCAGGCTTGGAGACGCGCTTCAGACCGGTGAGGACTGGACGGCCATCGACAAACTTGCCTTTGACTTTCAGGGTAGGGAAACCGTCGGTGGTGACGACTTCGTAGCTCCAGACATAGCCTTCTTCTTGAAGGATTTTGGCGATGTCTGCCTTGATGCGCGAGTAAGGCGCGGTGAACACTTCGTTACCAGCGCGGCTTGCATTGCTGAAGCGGGTAAGGAAGTCGGAAATTGGATCAGTGAGAACGGCCATAATAAGGTTCTAGTTAAGTGTTAGGCTTGTTGGGCTTCTGGTGTTTCGTTGTCCTGTTCTCTCTTATTCTCACGGAATGGCATGCCCAGAGCGCGCAGCAATTCACGTCCTTCATTGTCCGTCGGAGCGGAGGTAACGAAGATGAGGTCGAATCCGATGTTGCGTTTGATTTGGTCGATTTCGATTTCGGGGAAGATCGACTGATCAGGCACACCCATGGCGTAGTTACCACGGCCATCAAAGGATTTGTAAGGGATACCGCGGAAGTCACGGATGTTCGGGGCAGTGATGTTGATGAAACGATCAAGGAACTCCCACATACGAGCACCACGAAGGGTGACGCGAGCACCGAGTGGCTCATCAGCGCGGAGTTTGAAGTTTGCAACAGCCTTGCGAGAGAAAGTGATCGATGGCTTTTGGCCAGTGATTTTAGCGATCTCGTTAGCGGCGTCCTCGACAGCAAGTTTGCGGTCAGCGGCTTTGCCCATGCAGGATGTCACCACGATTTTTTCAAGGCGTGGTACGGCGTTTGGATTGGTGTAACCCAATTTTTCCTTGAGAGCCGGAACGGCTTTCTCGCGGTAATGTTGTAGTAGTCTAGGTGTGCTCATAGTGCTTGTTTTAGCGGGTCAGCGCATTTTTTAATGCTTGCGCTTAAGCGCGGGCGCAGAGTTCATGGCATTCTGTGAGGAACGCCAAAATTCTTAGCCCAGTTTCTTTACATTGGAAATATGGACGGGGGCGTCTTGCAAGAGCAAGCCACCATCGGGATTTGCTTCCGATTTGCGGGTTGCTTTGGTCACCTGGCGGGTATCACCCACGATCACGGTGCCTTTTTTTGCATTCACGGCGAGAACGGTGCCACGTTTGCCTTTGATAGCAACGCTGCCTGTGGTGATCTCGACTTGGTCGCCTTTTTTGACGTGTGTTTTGATTTTGCTCATGGAAAAAATAGGATGGAGTTAGACGACTTCGGGAGCCAAAGATACGATCTTCATGAAGGATTTCTCGCGGAGCTCACGAGCTACGGGGCCGAAGATGCGAGTGCCACGTGGGTTGTTGTCCTTGTCGATGATCACAACCGCATTGGTGTCAAAGCGAAGAGTGGAGCCATCGGCGCGACGGATAGGAGCGCTGGTGCGCACTACCACGGCCTTGACAACTGATCCTTTTTTCACTGAGGCGGTAGGGATCGAGTCGCGAATGTGGCAGGTGATCACGTCACCGACGTGAGCAAAGCGAGTGCGTTTACCAATAACGCCAATCATTTTGGCGCTTTTCGCGCCGGTGTTGTCGGCGACGACTACGGAAGATTCCATCTGGAGCATGATTCAATAAAGTGTTGTGTGGTTAACTTGCGGGCGGAGTAATATTAGTGAGTGAGGATGGAGTCAAGCGCCCAACGCTTTAATTTTGAAGTTGGACGAGATTCCACGATGCGAACTTTGTCGCCGATCTTCGCTTCACCCTTTTCATCGTGCACGTAGAATTTCTTCGTTTGCTTGATGATCTTATTGAAACGTGGATGCGGAACGCGGGCAACGTATTCCACAACGATGGTTTTGTCCATCTTGTCGGAGACTACGAGACCAACGCGTGTTTTGCGGTTGGATGTGGCAGGAGTGGTGGCGGAATCGCTCATAGAGAGAAAAGTTGGTGTTTAACGTTAGGAATTATGCCTTGGTAGAGCGCTGCGCAAGGATGGTGACCAGGCGAGCGTTTTCGCGGCGGATGGCACGGATGCGAGCTGGATTTTCCAGAGCGCCCGTGGCTTTTTGCAGTTTCAGGTTGATGCCCTCAAGTTTCAAGTCGCGAATGCGACGATTGATTTCGTCAACAGACAGTTCGCGGAGATCTTTCGCTTTGGTAGTAGCCATATGAGTGATTGGATAAGGAATTATGCGTGTGGATTGCGGACGACAAAGCGCGTGCGGATGCCGAGTTTGTAGGAAGCAAGGCGCATGGCCTCGCGGGCTTGGGATTCAGGAACACCGGCGATCTCGAACAACATGTTGCCCGGACGAAGCACAGCGACCCATGCTTCCACGGAGCCTTTACCTTTACCCATCCGGGTTTCGGGTGGACGTGCGGTGATCGATTTGTGTGGGAAAATCCGAATGAAAACCTTGCCTTTCCGTTTCAGGAAACGGTTGATGGCGATACGGCAGGCTTCAATCTGACGATTCGTCATCCAGCCGCGGTCAAGGGTTTGGAGACCGAAGTCGCCGAAGGCAACGGTGGTTCCCGAAGTGGCATTTCCGGCGCGTGAGCCGCGGAATGACTTGCGGAACTTGGTTCGTTTGGGCATCAAAGGCATAGTAGTGTCCTCCTAGAGTAAATGTTAGCGTTATGTGAATGATTGAGTGATTGGGAAACAATTAGCGGCGATCACCACCGCGGTTGTTATCGCGGCGATCTCCACCACGATTGTTGTTGTCGCGACGCTCGCGACGCTCGCGTGGAGGACCACCGGCACCTTGACGGCCGTCGTCTTCTTTGCGGTTGATCCAGCACTTGACACCAATGATGCCGTAAAGTGTGCGGGCTTCAGCAAATCCGTATTCGATTGGCACGCGGAGTGTTTGGAGAGGTACTTTGCCTTCACGATACCACTCGGCACGGGCGATGTCAGCACCACCGAGACGACCAGCGCAACGAACGCGGATGCCTTCTGCACCGAATTCCATTGCGGTCTGCAAGCAGCGCTTCATGGCACGACGGAAAGAAACGCGACGCTCAAGTTGTTGCGCGATGTTTTCAGCAACCAATTGTGGCTCCAACTCAGGCTTGCGAATTTCAAGAATGTCGATTTTGACTTGAGCACCGCCACAGATCTTGGAAATCTCGCTGGTCATTCTCTCGATCTCTGTGCCCTTACGACCAATGATGAGGCCTGGACGAGCTGAATGCAAGGTAACGCGAACCGAGTTCCATGCACGCTCGATGACCACTTTAGCAATGGCAGCGAACTGCAAGTTCTTCTTCACGTAGTCGCGAACGGCGAGGTCTTCATGAAGCTTGTTAGCATAATCTTTGCCAGTGGCAAACCACTTAGAGCGCCAGTCTTTGTTGACGGCGAGGCGGAAGGCGATCGGGTTGACTTTTTGTCCCATAGTAGAATTAGTTTAGAAGTGAATGGTGAGCTTATTTGCTGACTTTAGCAGATTTTGCCTTTTTGGCAGGTGCTTCTGCATCCGTAAGAGTAATGAAAATGTGGCTAGTAGGACGGCGGATGGCACCAGCGGAACCTTTCGCACGCGGCTTGAAGCGCTTGAGTGCGGGACCGATACCGATCACAGCTTCTTTTACGGTGAGAGCACCTGCATCCAATTGGAAGTTGTGCTCAGCATCAGCCATAGCTGTTTTGAGTGTTTTTCCGATCAACTGAGCCGCTTTTCTCGGGGTAAAGTTGAGGATATCCATGGCGCTGCTTGCAGGCAGGCCCTGAATTTCGCGAGCGACGTCACGCGCTTTTTTAGGCGAGAGACGAACGTATTTTGATGTGCTTTTGACTTCCATGGTCGTAGGGATCTGTTGTTGCCGAGTGGCTTATCGTTGTGGTTGTGTTTCGAGAATGATGGTGTCGCCGAGGCGGACAATTTCGTTAGGTGGATCAAGTTGTTCGACAAAGGCACCGGCAACATTCTTACGAACGTCAGCAATGATGGCTTTACCAAAGGGGCGGTCGCCGCGGTGGATGACGTAAGTCATACCAATACGACAGTCTTGTGCTTCGCCGACATTGACGACCAGGAGGCCGCTTTCCGAGTCAATACTAACGACTTGCGCGCGTTTGAGTGAACCGGTTTTGATGTCGGGGCGCGGTTTATGGCGCATACCGAGTGCTGCGTCAAGCTCTCTGATGGAAGTTTCTAAACGAAGTCGAGAATCAGGATCAGAAACCACAGCCTGGCGCACGAAATCTTGCGCATTAGCTGACAGCATGCTTGCTGCCTTTTCGGTTACTGAAAGGCGCTCGCGGAGGAGTTGATCCTCTGCGGCGGCCTGCACCAAGCGGTCATCTCCTCCATCGAGAAGATTTTTGCCGAGTGCTTCGAGACGCTTTTTCACTTCCGCCAATTGCTCAGCGGCTTCTTGTTCGCCACGTTTGGCGTCAATAACAGCGCTGGAGAGATTTTCGTTCTGCTTACGCAGTTTGGCAATCTCGGCTCGCAGCGTGTCAGCTTCAGAAATTGCAGCACCTTCGCTGAAGTCCTGCGCAGCAGCCATCAGGCAGCCCACTCCAAGCCCGAAGGCTGAGCGGAAAAGCATGCGTGTTGACAGTGCGAAGGACATACAGAGAGAGGTAGGATCTTATTTCTTGCCGATACCGCCGTGTGCTTTGAAGATACGGGTAGGAGAAAACTCACCGAGTTTGTGTCCGACCATGTTCTCCGTGACATAAACGGGGACGAAAGTCTTACCGTTGTGAACAGCGAAGTTGTGACCGACGAAATCGGGAGTGATCATGGACTTACGGCTCCATGTCTTGATGGCTTTGTATTCGCCAGTAGCGGCGACAGCATCAATTTTGGCGAGGAGCTTTTGGTCAACGAAAGGACCTTTTTTCAATGAACGAGGCATGATATGAAGTAGTTAGAGAATGAACAAAGGATTATTTCTTAGGACGAGGAGCCACGATAAAGACGGAACTAGCCTTCTTCTTGTTACGGGTCTTCTGACCTTTGGCATGACCCCATGGGCTGAGAAGGTGCTTACGACCACCACCGGATTTGGAGCGGCCTTCACCACCACCGTTCGGGTGGTCAACTGGGTTCATGGTCATACCACGAACGGTAGGACGAACGCCCATCCAACGCGTGCGACCAGCTTTACCGGAAACTTCATTCATGTGCTCACGGTTACCGACCTGACCGATGGTGCAGAGGCAGTTTTCGTTAAAGCGACGAATTTCGCCGGAAGGCATTTTCACCAGACCGAAGCCGGCTTCGCGGTTAGAAAGAATGGCTTGTTGGCCTGCAGCGCGAGCTACTTTACCACCGGAACCAGGAAGCAATTCAATGTTGTGAATTACGGTTCCCAAAGGAACGCTTTTCAGCGGCATTGCGTTGCCGGGTTTTGGATCGGCTTTCAATGTGGAAATCACAGATGCGCCGACTTCGAGACCGACAGGAGCTAGAATGTAGCTCTTGGTGCCATCGGTGTATTGGATCAAAGCGATGCGGCAAGTGCGGTTTGGATCGTATTCGATACCAACTACGGTTGCGGGCATGTCAACTTTGTTGCGTTTAAAGTCAACGAGGCGATAGTGACGTTTGGCACCGCCACCCACGTGACGCATCGTGATGCGACCCGTGTTGTTACGGCCACCGCTACGCTTGATCGGCGAGAGCAATGATTTTTCTGGCGTATGCTTGGTGATCTCATCAAATGTGGGATGCTGCTTGTAACGCCCGGACGGTGTGTGTGGTTTGAAAACTTTTAAGGCCATGACTCAAAGAATGGTGAGTGATTAATCGGCAGTTGCTGCGGTAAATGTGGTTGTATTACACGAGGTCGAGTTTCTCGCCTTCTGCGAGGCGCACGATCGCTTTTTTGATATGGTTGGTGCGACCTTCGTCAGCACGGCGGCGGCGTTTTGCCTTACCCTTAACAATAAGGGTGCGGACGTCTGCCACTTTCTTGCCAAGAAGTGTCTCCACTGCCTGTTTGATTTCGATTTTGTTCGCACCAGTTGCGACATCGAGAACGATCTCGTTGTTGAGCTCGTTCAGGTAAGTCGCCTTCTCGCTCATGCGGACATTTTTGATAACGTGGAAAAGATCTTTCATAACAAAATTAAGCTGTGCGTTTGGCGAGGGTTGTGAGTGCAGCACCAACAACGAAGATATCGTTGTGAAGCATGATGTGCTCGACGTTGACTTCGTTTGCGGTCATGAGCAAAACGTTTTGGACGTTGCGAGCGGCGAGGTATGTCTTCTCATCGAAAGAATCAGCGATGATAAGGATACGACGAGCGGTGGAAATAGCAGCAACAGCAGTTACGAAGGATTGTGTTTTGCCATCAGCGATTGCGAAGCTCTCAAGAGTCTTGATCGATCCAGCGCGGATATTGTCACCGAGCACGCGGCGCAGGGCCAGCTTACGAGTGGTTTTGGAAACTTTCTTGGTATAATCGCAAGCGCGGGGACCGAACACCACACCACCACCAACAAAGATGGGAGCGCGCTTGTCACCGTGACGTGCGCCACCGGTTCCTTTTTGCTTGTAAATTTTCTTGTTGTTGCCAGAGACTTCACCACGGGTCTTGGTATGAGCGGAACCGGTACGACGGTTGGCGCGATACGCAGTGATGAGGTCGTGGACAGCCTGAGTGCCTTTATCGGCAGGCGCGAGCAACATGTGTGCTGCCTCGGCGGCTTCTACGGTAAGTGTTTGGGAAGACATGACGTGAAATGTGGTTCAGAGTTCGATTCAGGCTAAATTAAGCTGTTTTTTTCTTGGCGGGGCGGACGGTGACGTAGCTGCCTTTTGCGCCTGGGATGCCTCCCGAGATGAGAAGAACTCCGTCTTCTGCGCGAACTGCTACAACTTTCAAATTTTGCACGGTGCGTTGTTTGTTACCGTCTTGACCAGGCATTTTTTGGTTTTTCCAAACGCGACCGGGAGTGGAGCGGCAACCGATGGCGCCCGTTCTGCGGTGCATCATCGAACCGTGAGTCATGCGCAAACCGCCGAATTTGTAGCGTTTGACAACACCGCTGAAGCCGTGACCTTTCGAAGTGCCGATCACATCTACCCATTGACCAGCTGCGAACAGCTCGGCACCTGGATGTGCTTCTGGAAGGGAGTCACTGCCGCAGAGACGAAATTCTTGAATTTTGCGTTTTGGAGTAGAGCCAGCTTTGTTGAAGTGTCCCATGTCAGCTTTGTTGACACGTTGCACTTTTTTCTGGTCATCATAGCCGACCTGCACCGCTTTGTAGCCGTCTTTTTCAACGGTTTTGTGTTGGAGGAAAGTGTTACCTTTCACATCAACCACGGTCACGGGGATCATTGCTTGCGTTGCCTCGTCAAACAGACGAGTCATTCCGATTTTCTTGCCGAGAAGTCCTAATGGCATAGTCGTAAAATAGTTAGAGAGTAAATGAGTGATTAGATGCGGATGGAAATATCAACACCGGCAGGAAGGTTGAGTTTTTTCAACTCATCAACCGTGCGTGCTGTAGGATCAACGATATCAAGCAAACGCTTATGAGTGCGGATCTCGAATTGTTCTGCGGATTTTTTGTTCACGTGAACGGAGCGGTTCACACTGAATTTTTCGATGCGCGTAGGAAGCGGGATCGGTCCGGAGACTTTAGCGCCAGTGCGTTTTGCGGTTTCGACAATTTCGGCGGCGGATTTATCCACGGCGCGATGATCGAAAGCGCGGAGTCGGATGCGTATTTTCTGATTTTCCATAACAAGGAGAAGGTGTGTGGTAGTTGGTTGCGATGTGGATTAAAAACGAGATGTTCCGCCACGTTCACTGACGATTTCCTCGACAATGTTGTTGGGAACCTGCTCGAAATGAGATGGGGTCATTGAGTAGGAGGCGCGTCCTGAAGAAAGTGTGCGCACTGCTGTGGAGTAGCCAAACATTTCCTTGAGAGGAACAGCGCAGCGAACGACGGCGAGTTTGCCTTTGGTGTCGATGCTGGTGATTTGACCGCGACGACGATTGAGGTCACCCATCACATCACCTTGGTAATCTTCAGGAGTGGAAACCTCTACCGCCATGATCGGCTCAAGTAGGATCGGTTTGGCTTTTTTGAAAGCTTCTTTCATACCGAAAATCGCCGCCATAGTGAAGGCGTTTTCGTTGGAGTCAACGTCGTGGTAGGAACCACCAAGAATGTCAACGTGAACATCGATGACAGGGAAGCCAGCGATGACGCCATTGGACATGGACTCGTTGACACCTTTGTAAACAGCGTTCACGTATTCTTTTGGAATCTCGCCGCCGACGATTTTATTTTCAATGGTCAGGCCCTTACCTTTTTCATTGGGAGCAACGGTGAGACGAACGTGACCGTATTGGCCACGACCACCCGATTGCTTGACCAGTTTGCCTTCGGCAGCGGCTGGTGCGGTAATAGTTTCGCGGTAGGCGATTTGTGGAGCACCAGTATTGGCTTCCACCTTGAATTCACGCTTGAGGCGATCGACAATGATTTCTAGGTGAAGTTCACCCATGCCGGAAATGATAGTTTGCCCTGTTTCTTCATCGGTCTTGACCATGAAGGTAGGATCTTCCTCGGAGAGGCGGGCTAGTGCGAGAGCAAGTTTTTCTTGGTCGGCTTTCGTTTTTGGTTCCACGGCCATGGAGATCACGGGCTCGGGGAATGTGGGAGGCTCAAGAACTACGTCGTGGTTTTCTGCAGCGAGGGTATCACCAGTGGTGACATTTTTGATCCCTACCATAGCTGCGATGTCACCTGAGTAACAGCAATCGACGTCGGTATGCTGATTCGATTGGATACGGATCAAGCGGCCTACGCGTTCGGAGCGTCTAGTGCGAGGATTGTAAACGGTGTCACCTTTTTTGATAGAGCCGGAATAGACACGGAAGAAAACGAGTTTGCCAACGAATTTGTCAGCCCATAGTTTGAATGCGAGAGAGACGAATTTTTGATTGTCGTCAGTATGGACCTCGATTTTGCGTTCTTCGTTGTCCGGGTCCATGCCAATGGCAGCAGGGATGTCGAGAGGATTGGGGAGATAGTCGGCTACTGCATCAAGGAGATACTGCACACCTTTATTTTTGAAAGCGGA
>Ga0208597_1000361_pt1 | contig 17635 bp, 14 predicted proteins | sample LakMenEpi05May12_FD_150673 | JGI IMG/M metagenome (GOLD analysis project Ga0208597, IMG submission 150673) | Freshwater microbial communities from Lake Mendota, WI - 05MAY2012 deep hole epilimnion (SPAdes) | ecosystem: Environmental > Aquatic > Freshwater > Lake > Epilimnion/Euphotic zone ...
CCCGACAAAATGACGGCATTATCAATGTTGCGGAAGAAGTTCACTTCATTGCGCTTCGCTTCCAGCTCACCACCATTGAAGTTGAACGTACTCGTAGATCCGGTATTCCCCGAATCCACTTGGTTCACCATAAGCTTGCCACCGTTCAGATTGACAACACCCGTTCCTGAGCCAGCTTGACCGATGCTGAAGAATCCTCTCGAATCGACAACACCTGTGTTCGAAACATTCAGCGTTCCATTGCCTTCCTCTCCGACCATAAAGTTACGATCCGTAGAGTTATGGGTAAATGTTCCGCCCGAGACGTTCAGAACACCCACGCCGGAAATGTAACGTCCCATCGCAAGCCAGCCATTGGCGACCATCGTTCCACCAGTAAGATTATAAACACCCGCACCGTCTGCGCCGATGAATACTTCACCCGTTCCACCCATCGTGGAGGAACCACCTGTTTGCGTAGCAGTTCCTGTCGATGTTGCTTCGCGAGCCAAATAGAAGTTTGCTGTCACATTGAGAGTTCCGCTCGATAGATTCAGCGTGCCCGTAGTGCCACCATTTTTCCCGATGAACATCGGACCCGAGCTATTGACGGTTCCAGCACCTTCAATCGTTAGGGTGCCTGACGAGGTTCCTACATCGCTGACGTTGAAGTCGCCATTGGAGTTATTCACCACGCCATTGTCCTTCACTGTCATGAAGCCTGCAGCATTGCTGCTGTTGCCCACAGACAACCAGCCAGCGACTTTGTTGAGCGTGCCGCTATCTTGGACGATCACATTCGCTACGGAATTCGCTCCGTAACCGACGTTGAAGCGTCCATTGGATTGATAGACAGCAGTTCCACCGATCGTAATCGTTGAAATCGTATCATCGCCCAGTGACGCCATCGACGGGCCGTTCACGGTGAGTGTGCTGCTATCCAAGGTCAGCGCTGTGGTGTTGCTAGCAGTGGTGCCCAAACGGAACTGACCAGTGATGGCATTCGTTTGCGTGCCAGAGCCTGCGAGCACTAGGCCACCTTGCGAGATCACATAACCAGGGGTAGCATCATTGTCACCAGTCATTGCCAACACGTTTGCACCGGGGTTAGTCAAGGTGAGCACGCCAGCGCCATTTTTTTGAAAACGTCCTACGGAAGTCATTGTGACCTGACCACTAAGAGTGAGATCATTGTCAATGCTGAGGGTGCTCAGAATCAGGTTCGTAGCAGCATCCACGGTGTAGCCACGATTGATCGAAGTAGCAGGACCAGTATAGTCCAAGGTGCCACCCGCAAAAACCAGATTGTTAGAGCTGGCCGAGGAAGCTCCGATTGCGCTGGCGATGCCGCCATCCGCAAGTGTACCGATCGTTAAGATCCCTCCTTCCAAGATGGTTGCTCCCGTGTAGGTGTTGGCGAGCCCCATGGTCAGAGTGCCATCACCTTGCTTTCTCAAACTACCGATTCCACCAATCGAGCCGGTGCCTGTCAAAGAGTACGAGTTGATGGCATCATGATTGAATACCGTCGACGAAGGTGCTACAGCTACATTCAGCACGGGATCATAGCCTGTCGCGGTATTGTTGAATGTGACCAAGCCTCCATCCACATACACTTGAGCTGTAGCGGCTGTCACAGCATTATACCAGTTGGCCGTCGTATTGACATCCCATACTTGGCCCGCAACCGTGCCCTCCCATTCATAGCTGGAGGCACTGGTGATGTTGAGATCGATCGAAGTGCCCGTGTCAACAATCGTTGCGACTACGCCCGGAGGCAAGGTGCCGAGTTGGAACGAACCACTGCCTGTCTTACTGCCATAAGCAATGAGCGGAAATTGTCCCACTGTCAGACCTGTCGCCGCAACATTGATCGTCGTCACACCACTCACATCGAGAGCACCTGTCGTGCGGATCGGAGCTCCCGAGCTTGATGGATTACCGCCAGTAGCCAACGATAAGTTGATGGTCTTCGGATCAGCAGAAGATAAGGTCACGGCGCTGGGGACGATGCCTTCATCGAGAGAATTAACCTTCACTCCAAGAGTTGTATTGCCACTCACAGAGAGAGCACCACCACCAGTGAACGCAGTGGTCAAATTCAAAGTGCCAGCACTAAGAACATTGTCGCCGGCATAGGAACTTGCTCCAGTTAAACTCAACACCCCTGCACCTGTTTTGGTGACTCCGCCCGTTCCAGAAAAGGCTTGGGCTGATGCCAAGTTGAAACCAGCGCTATCGATCTTCAAGCCGCCCGCATCAACCACCGCCGTATCGAGGTCCGAAATGAAGGGCAGGGCCGTGGCTGTGGCAATTACCTGTGTGCCATTGAAAGTAACATTGGCCGTTCCATCACCCCCATCGATCAAACCTGTTTTCAATGTACCACCACTGAGATTAACGTTCGCATTGCCGCCACCATAGGTGCCGATGACAAATTGTGCCGTACGCACTTCTGCGTTGCTGCCCGCACTCATGGTGAATGTAGCTGCATTGTTTTCTCCAATCCAAGTGATGCCACCAGTCACATTGAGCAAGCTGTTTCCAGACATGGTCATCGTGCCAGGTCCACTTGCGCCTACGATGAAATTGGAGCCACCACCCGTTTTGTTGAAGGTGCCTCCCGTCATATTATAGACACCTGTGCCACCGTCGCGGCCGATGGCTATCCAGCTGTTGCACGAAATCGTGCCACCCGACTGCGTAACGATTCCATTTGAAGAGCCACCTTGACCCACCCAGAATTCATCATTCACCGAGACTGTGCCGGCACTCATGTTCATCGCTCCCGTTGCATTATCTGCCACGACGAAACGGCCACCACCGTTTTTGGTCAGGGAGCCCCCCGTCATGTTCAATGTGCCATTGCCGCTCTCACGACCAATGATCGTCCAGTTGTTAGTGACAATCGCACCGCCACTGATGGAGGTAATTCCTGTTGCGGAAGCGCCTTGACCGATCCATAACTCGTTGCAGGAAAAAGTTCCTGAGTCGATCAGCATCGTTCCTTCTCCATTGCGAGCAATGTTTACAAGGCCCGTAGCCGCCAAGCTACCCGTCGTATTGAGGCGGAGAGTGCCGACACCACGATTCGCTGGATTTGTGTTAGCTGCCCAAGGGTATCCACCCACACCCACATACATATCACCGCAGGTAGCACTGCCAGTGCCTTGCGCCATTCCCGTCAGAGTGCCGCCGGAAGCAGAACTGTCAGCAAGGTTGTAGGTTCCATTTGCACCATCAGTGCCAAGGAAAATCCATGAACCATTGGCCGTAGAGATTGTGCCCGCATTTTGATCCAAACGACCGGCATTTCCCGGTCCCATGCCGATTTTCCAGTCGCGGTTCGCGAACGATTCGCCGGCAGTCACGGAAGGAAAGTTCCCAGTTGCGACATTGACTAATGCATCACCATCGGCAGGAGCGCCTGCTCCCGGTGGCACGATTCCACCATTCCAGTTGCCGCCAACATTGATGTCCTGGCTTACCGAACCGTTCCACACGATATCAACGGCAGTTGCGGAATATTGCAAAGTCACGGCCGAGGCCACGAACGAATAAATGAGAGATTTTTTGAGTTTCATGATTGTACTTGGGTTTTATTCTATGGGTTTTGTATCAGTTATCTAATGTTGACGGGAGAGATTTGGTTGCGAAAAATTTCATTGAGGGATGAGAGGCTGTGCATCGGAATTCCATTGCCATCCAGGATGGTGGACAAAATAGAGGGCTTCTTTGACAGTCATCGCCTGTGAGGCAATGGCGCGATTTTGAGCCTGCGCGCTGCGCCAAATGTTCCACTCTGCCTCGGTTGGAGTGCTACGGTTTTGGTAGGGCACTTTGTTGCCGACCATCATGACAAGATAGCCTTCCATGCCAAAGTCCGTTCCCGTATGCGGCAAGGTATGACGACCGAATCCCGTCGGTCCATTTTCGCGATAAAATGCGAGGAGTTCCTGCAATCCAGAGATATCAGTTTCCTCACGACAAGCTTTCCAATACGGCGTATCCATGCGCGTGTTCGCATAGTAGTGCAGAGCGAGGAAATTGCGGATCTCCTCCCATGTATTCCATAGCGCTTTATTAAACAAGTTGCGGAACGTTTCCGTTGGCTTTAAGTTCGAATGCAGCAAAAATTCCACCAAGGTCTGTGACTCCGAGCAGACAACCATCAAGGCCGTGGCTTCGAGCGGCTCCACAAATCCACCGGCATTGCCAATGGCCACGACATTGTCCACCCACATGCGCTTGTAGCAACCCGAGCGGAATTTTACCACCCGCGGTGACTTCGGCGCTTTCGGGTTTTTGCGGGTAAATTCCTCAGCCGCTTGATCATCCGAGATGAAATGCGACGAATACACATAGCCACGGTTGACGTGGTGCTCGTGCTCGATCTGCCAAGCCCAGCCCGAATCCATGGTTTCCGCCGTCGTGTAGGGCAAAATTGGTTCGTCCGCCCCGCGCTCCCAGCCACCGACTACCGCACGATCACAGAACAATGATTTATCAAAGCTCACAAATGGCTCCTCCAATGTTTTGCCTAACAACTCGCTATGGAAGCCGCTGGAATCGACATAAAAATCCGCTTCAAACTTTCTGCCATCTTCCGTGAAAACTGCCGAAATTCCCTTTGGCCCGCGCTCTGCGCCGACGACCTTGCCATCGATGATTTCCACGCCAATCGCCCGAGCGTAGCGCTCCAAGCATTCCACCAAATTCACATTCTCAATGTGAAAAGCATGCCATGGTTGCACATCGGGAGCGCCATTCGCTTGGCGAGCAAATACTTTGCCTTGCTCCATCATTGCCACAGGAACATCCACCGCAGAGAAATCATCGTCGCAGTAGTAGCCGTTAGGCTTTGGCAACGCACTCCATTGTGCATCTAACTGCTGGGAAAACCCGTAGTAAAACTCCTTGCGCTCGCCCCAGAGAAAGCGAATGCCCAACTTCCATGTGGGTTTGGCAATCGCGTAAAACTCCTTGCGACTGATGCCCAAATAGTCAAACAAATGACGCGGAAAATTCGGCGTCGTGCCCTCGCCCACACCAATGATCCCAATCTCAGGACTACGCACAATCGTGACACGCACCTGCGGGATTTTTCTCTTGATCGTTAATGCCGCGATTAAGCCTGCACTGCCCGATCCTAACACAAGGATAGACTGAATCATGGGTTTGGGTTTGGGTTTGGGTTTGGTAAAACGTTATTCGCACGAATACTTTCGTGTAGTATTCATTACACGAGCAAGATACCAAGCCAGAAATCACATGTCAATGAGATTTTGCGCACAACACTTGTGTTTTTGCGCAATAATTACCGCAAGGATGACTACTGGAAAAGTTCTGATCGCTATGCAAAAAAAATGTCTTCTCGACGAAACATCACTTAGGCCACTGGAAACGCTCACGCCAAGATGGACCGAGTTGCGCGCGCGGTATGCGGCTCATGCCATCTTTGTGCGTGATCTCAAGGTGGTAGGCGGTGACTTTTTTGATTACCACATCAGCATACTTCTTGCCGCCAATGGTTTCGAGACGCGGCATTGCCTCGCCGATGGCTTGGTTCCAGACAGCAAGTTGATATTTTTTGCGGTATTGCGCAATCTCAGACTCCAGCTTCGAAATGCCCGCCATCAAACCGGGAATCACCGTGCGCTTTTCTGCGATGATTTCCTGATTGAGTTGAACTTCCTTGAGCAAACGAGCTTGTGTGGAATCAAACGATTCCACTTGCTTGCGTCGATCAGTATAGCGCTGCTCCAGCAATTCCTTGCGATCTTCCAGATCAGCAATCTGCTCGGCTTGGTAGGCGATATCTTGAATCAAATCCGTCTTGCGTGAGGAAAATCCCATCCGTTTGTCCGCCATAACTCCCATGGCGACAGTGAAAAGCACGAGCATGACGATCCCAAACAGGATGCCAAAAACTCCGGCCTCATTATCACTTCCCAACATGCAATTTCCTCATTGAGCCAGCTCGATTATTTCGGCTTTTTCTGCGCTTCCATCTCTAAAGTGCGCAAGCGCAACTGCAAGGCTTTCACCTCGGCCTCACGTTTGGCGCGCTCTGCCCGATACTGTGTTTGATACTCAGGAAAGCTCCGTATTTTGGCACGTTCCGCCTCGATTGCGTCTTGGCAGTCTTGAATCTGAGAGCGGTATCGCGGTGTCTGCCGCAGACCCGCTTTGTTCACCTCAGCAGCAATCATATTTTGCAGGCCTTGGATTTTGTTTTCAAGTCCTTGAATGCGAGCCTGCGCTTGGCTATGGTCTTGCGCTTTGCTGTTGTAGAAACCCTCCGATTCACGAATTTTCGAGTTGATGTAATCAATGCTGCCGCGGATTTCTGTCATGTCTGCGGCGGCGCCTAGACCTTCAACCACTGTGTGCTCTTGTTTGTAAAGCGCATCCGCTAATTCCTTCGTGAACTGAAAACGATCGGCGAGATCGTCGGGCATTTCATTCCAAGCGATGGCTTTGCTCCCGTCTGCGTGTCCGATGTTGGTGCGTAGGTCATCGATTTTGTTGATTTTCACGCCTTTGTAGGTGACGCCTGATTTCGTGGTTAATTCCGGAAGCTTCTCGCCAATGGCACGAGCGCGTTCTGCTTTGCGATACGCCGCTTTGTATGTTTCCCACTCACTCTGCATCGTTGCGATGCTCGTTTCGGCATCGGAAATTTCAGTTTTCATTTCATCAATGCGAGTTTGGCGCAGAGCGATTTGGCGCTCAAGGCCGACGACTTCATCGGAGAGCTTCACTCGCTCTTTGCTTTTCTCGATGGTGTCCTTTTGCATGATGATGGACTTTTCATAACTCTCGATCTGACCGCCTTGATCGCGGATGATCGACTCAATGGTCTTGTCGCCACCTTGCATTTCCTCATCAAAAACCAGCAAGTAGAGCGAGCCAAAGCCGACAAGCACAACGAGTGCAAGGCCGGTGCCAATCACTCCCGGGCCACGGGAGCTCGTAAACATATCATCAAACATTCCCATAATCGTGAATCAGGTAAAAAAGTAACTAGTAAAAGTGTTAGGGTGAAAATTCGCTTCGAGATTAGCGATTTACCGGATATTTGCGCTGGTATTGGGCAAATTCATCTTCCAGACCACGCTTTTTCGCCTGAAGTGTGGTAATATCCTTTTCGAGCTTGGCCATTTCTTCGTTCTGAAGCTCGACTTTTTTCTTGGTATCGGCCAACTCATCGCTGCGATCCGCTGGCAAAGCATTGATTTTCTCGCTCAAAATGTTCATTTCCCCTTCGAGGCGAGCGATTTCCGCCTTCTGTTCCTCGCGCTGCTTGACCAAAGCGGGATCATCTTTGCAAGAGTTAAGCGAGAAGGCACACAGGACCATGAGAAGGGTAATCGAACGGTATTTCATGTTGGTAAATGGAAGAAAAAAATGAATCAGTAAAATTTCTGAAATTGGTAGGTTTAGGGGCAGATCGTAGGCGAGATTGACTGCGGCGTGCTCCGTGGCGGAATGAAGGTCTTGGGAGTGACGCGTTGATAGAAAGAAGAACTGTAGCCGGAGTAATTGCTGCTGGAGCCGCTGTTTCCGGCATTGTAGTAATAAATCGTCGGGCCAGTGTAATAGGAACTGCGGTAGCGGCGCGTGCGGCTGCTCGTTCCGTAGCTGGAGTAGCTCGATGACATTTTACCGAAATTTGACGGGCGCGAGCTGCGCGTGGTGGATGCAACCACAGGAGAGGGAACCGAGGGCTCATACGCCGCCGCGATGCGTTCTTGCGCCTTACGCTTGGCCAGTTCTTTGTCGACCATTTTATTGTAAGCGGCGATTTGTTTTGCTTCATCAATCTGTGCTTTGTGGGCAATTTCCGGATCAATCCCAAAGTCAGTCATTTGTTCCAAGGTCAATTTGCTCGCAGTAACCCGAGACAGCCCATCCTTGTGGCGGATCTGAATTCCCATGTCATCAACTTCCACCACTGTCACGTTTTCGTATATGCGATGTTGGGCTGCGAATTTTGGATACTCCTTGCCGATCGATGTCATGCGCAGATGGTTTTTGTGCTTTTGCTCCGCAAGCAAGAGATCTTTTTCGAGCTTGGCGATGTCCACGGTAAGCTGCTCGCGCTCCAGGCGCATATCCGTCAACAATTGGGTGGATTTCTCCACATTAGCAGATGCGAGTTCCGCTAGCTCGTGGCTGGGGCCAAGACGCTCCCAACGCATTTCCAGAAGGCGGACTTTTTGGCTAAACTCCACGCTGCGAGCTTGATCGCGCAAGATTTCAATCTCAAGCGCGGTTTGATCTTTTTTGCAAGACGACAGACTCGTTAGTAAGACCAGGCCAATCGCGGGGAGAATTTGAAGCTTCATTGCAAGCAAACTACAGCAATTGCCTAGCAGTTTGACAAGAAAAATCCACGGAATCTTTTACCTCAGGTTTGCTCGTTTTTGGATCTCGCCTCATGGTGTGAATTAGATCCATCAATAGACATCCTCGATTTATCAATTTGCATGGCACGGCAAATGCTAGGACGAAATCCATTATGCCATTCCTTCGAGCCAATTTGCTGATTCACCACGTGAAGCGAGGACTGAGCCTGAGCCTTTTGCTAAGCTCTGCGTTTTTCACTCGTGCTGATGAAACAGGCACGGGCAGTTCCGAGCTTCGCAAAATCATAGCCTCGGCGATCGAAGCACCCACTCCCGCAGACCAGCAGGAAATCATCCTTAGCCTCAAAACCAAACCATCACCCGAGGTGGTATCGTGGCTGGATCAATGGAAGGAAGGTTCCATTTATCTCTATGAAGCTCCCGACGCTAAGCTCACCGCAGTAACCCTAACAGGAGAAGCCGCTGCAGATGGAACTCTCGCCACAGTGCAAGTCGCCGATGGTACACCGCTTCTCGATGCCTCAGGCGCTGCCGTTCGCATCAATCCCAAGATCACCGATTTTGCTGACACCACTTCGGGATTGCGCCGCGCGATGAAAGAAGTTTCTGATCTCGCGGCCTTGGCTAATCCCGATCTCGCAAAGCGGCTGCGCGCCATCCAGGATTCGTCAATTGGGCAAAATCAACAAAAACTTCCGGCTTTGCTTGCTCTGCAGCAAAGCGAAACTCATCCGAAAGCGGTGCGAGCCTTGAAAGAATCGATCGCGATCATTCAACTGAAATCCCCCGACCGCAAAGAGCGCATTGCCGCTTGCAATACGCTGGCAAGCATCAAGTCTCTGGCTTCACACGACATCATCAAATCACTGGAAGCCGAGGCTGAAAAAAGCAAAGATGCCGAACTCGTTGACGCGGCGCAAAAGGCCATCGTTGCGATCGATAGCCATATTTCCTCGATCAATGCCGTGGGCACCGCCTTTCGCGGACTTTCACTTGGCTCGGTGCTGCTCGTTGTTGCCATCGGACTTGCGATCACCTTTGGATTGATGGGCATCATCAACATGGCTCACGGCGAACTGATTGCTGTGGGTGCTTATACCACATACATGATTCAAAACATTTTCGCCGCTGGGCTGCAGCTCTCGCCGTTTGGCATGTCGATCTCGATCCCGGGAATGAATCTTTCTTCGGGCGGAAATCTGTATTTCATCATCGCACTGCCTGCGTCTTTTCTCGCAGCCGCTTTTGCTGGCCTTTTATTAGAGCGATCGATCATTCGTTTTCTCTATCGCCGACCTTTGGAATCTCTGCTCGCCACATGGGGCATTTCGCTGGTGATGCAGCAACTTTTCCGCCTGATTTTTGGAGCGAACAATGTGCAGGTATCGAGCCCCGATTGGCTCTCAGGCAACTGGACATTTAACGATGTGATTTTCGGCTGGAACCGCGTTTTTGTGATCGGTTTTGCGATCTTGATCATCGTCGTGACGTGGCTGGTGATTAACAAAACGCAGCTCGGATTGTTGATTCGTGCGGTGATGCAAAATCGCAACATGGCCGCGTGTATGGGCATTCGCACCGAGCGCGTCAACATGATGACTTTCGCCTTTGGCTGCGGACTCGCAGGACTTGCCGGCGCCTTTCTCTCGCAGATTGGCAACGTCGGGCCATCGCTCGGGCAAAACTACATCGTCGATGCGTTCATGACGGTGGTCGTCGGTGGCGTGGGCAACATTCTCGGCACAGTCATCAGCGCGCTGGGCATCGGTATCGCAGATCAGACACTACAACAATATCTCGGCAATCCTGTGATCGGGAAAATTCTCGTTCTCGGAGCCATTATCCTCTTCCTGCAATGGCGCCCCGCCGGACTTTTTGTAACCCGCTCACGCAGCCTCGACTAAACCAATGACTACGTCACCCATCAGCAGCCGCATCAATGTCTCGCTGCTCATCGCCACTGCCATATTTCTCGTGATCATCATGCCTGCGCTCAATGCGTTTGGCGTGATCGAGAACTTTACGCTCAATCTTTGGGGGAAATATTTGTGCTACGGCATCCTCGCGATTTCCATCGATTTGCTTTGGGGCTATACAGGATTGTTATGCCTAGGGCAGGCACTTTTTTTCACGCTTGGAGGCTACATGATGGGCATGCATTTGATGCTGATGATTGGCAAGCTCGGCCAATACAAAAGTGATCTTCCGGACTTCATGGTATTCCTCGGTCACACGAAATTGCCATCGTTCTGGGAGCCGTTCTACTCCTTCCCCTTTGCTGCGGCGATGGTGCTGCTAGTACCGGGCCTGATCGCTTTCATCTTCGGCTATCTCGCTTTTCGTTCGCGCATCAAGGGAGTGTATTTTTCCATCCTCACCCAAGCGCTCACCTACGGTGCCGCCTTGTTGTTTTTCCGCAATGACATGCTGATGGGAGGAAACAATGGATTTACTGATTTCCGCTCGATGCTCGGCGCAAATCTTCGCGATCCAGGCACGCAACGGATTCTCTACATCGCCACAGCGCTGCTGTTAGTCGGTGTAATCGCGGGTTGCAAATGGCTCACGGCATCGCGTTTCGGACTAATTCAGCGGGCGATCCGTGACTCCGAAAACCGCGTGCTTTTTTCGGGCTACGCCACGGCCAGTTTCAAGCTCTTCATTTTCGTCATCAGCGCGATGATTGCAGCCGTCGCCGGTGCTTTGTATGTGCCTCAAGTCGGCATCATCAATCCAAGCGAAATGACGCCAGACAAATCGCTCGAAGCCGTGGTCTGGGTGGCGCTCGGTGGCCGCGGCACCTTGGTTGGGCCCGTTGTCGGAGCAGTATCGGTCAACGCGCTGAAAAGCTGGGCCACCCGTGCTTACCCCGATCTCTGGTTGATCATTCTCGGCGGCGCTTTTGTGCTAGTAGTCATGTTTATGCCCAAAGGCATCGTCGGCATTCCCTCTCAGATCAGCGGAATCATTAGTCGCATCCGCAATCGATCAGCAGCAAAAGACGAAGCCAAAGTCGCCGCAGAACTCAAAAAAGCATCACCGACTTCACCCATCATCGACCCATGAGCCAGAAACCATTTCTCCTCGCCGCCGAGGGACTGAACAAAAACTTCGATGGCTACAAAGCCATCAACGATCTGAATTTTTATCTGGATGAAGGTGAGTTGCGCACAGTAATTGGTCCGAATGGTGCAGGCAAAACAACCTTTCTCGATTTGATCACGGGCCGCACCAAACCCGATGAAGGAACTTTGCTCTGGGATGATGCCAAACATGATCTTCTCAAGCTCAACGAGTATCAAATCTATCGTCTCGGCATCGGTCGGAAATTTCAAACGCCGACGGTCTACAACGATCACACGGTGACCGAAAATCTGATCCTATCGCTCGCAGGATCGCGAGGCATTTGGCATAGCCTCTTTGGAAAAATTACTTCAGATCAACGCGATCGCATGGCCGACATTTTGACCACTATCAAGCTCACGGATCATGCGCAACGCAAAGCTGGAACCCTTGCTCACGGACAAAAGCAATGGCTCGAAATCGGCATGCTGCTTGCTCAAGAAGCGCGCTTGTTATTAGTCGATGAACCCGCCGCTGGCATGACCGATGAAGAAACCTATCGCACGGGTGAGCTTTTGTTATCTCTTGCAGGAAAACATACCATCATCGTCATCGAGCACGACATGACCTTCGTTCGACAAATTTCACAAGATAGAAAAGTCACCGTGCTGCACCAAGGCCATGTGCTTTGTGAAGGTCCTGTCGATCAAGTGCAAAACGACGAGCGCGTGATCGAAGTCTATCTCGGTCGCAAATCCAAAACCGCCTAACAATTTTCACACTTTATGCCTACGATCCTTACCCAGGAAAGCCTTGCCATCAATGATCTCCGCCTTTCAATTTCTGGAAGTGCCATTCTGCGCGGCGTGACTTTGACCATTCGGCCCAACACCGTGTTTTGTTTAATGGGGCGAAATGGCGTCGGCAAAAGCACCACATTGAAGGCACTGATGGGCCTCCTGCCGATCGAATCAGGCAACATCGCGTTTCTTGGTAACTCGATCGAGCGTCTTCCCACGGCAAGCCGTGCACGCATCGGTCTCGGCTACGTGCCACAAGGTCGTGACATTTTTCCTCACCTTACTGTTTTGGAAAATCTCTTCATCGGTGCACGGGCTCAAGGCATCAAGCCCGACTCCGCAGCCACGGATCGTGTTTTTACGCTATTCCCGATCATCAAAGAATTTCTCAAACGCAAAGGCGGCATGCTTTCGGGAGGCCAACAACAACAACTCGCCATCGCCCGCGTGCTGCTCACCAATCCGAAATTGCTGATCCTCGATGAACCAACCGAAGGCATTCAGCCTAACATCATCGACCAAATCGGCGAGGCCATTCGCCTACTGCGCAATGAAGATGGCATGAGCATCCTGCTCGTTGAGCAATATCTCGATTTCTGCAAAGAGCTCGGTGATGATTTTGCGATCCTCGAACGCGGTGCCGTATCAGCAGCGGGCACCATGCCCCAGCTCACCGACGAGGTCGTTCGCGAATACCTCACCGTCTAACATTTTCCCAGTTTTCCAATAAAAAAGCCCTATGCGAAATCCGCATGGGGCTTTTTTCATGAATGAAATTACTAATAATTTGATTCATGCATGATATAAATTAATTGATTCTCACCAAAATCGATTAATATAAATCATAATTGCTGGAAAAAACTTATGATACATCAATAAATGTCACATTTTGAAACAATTGATTCATGTGCTGGCACGCTGAATGCTTTGGATGATTTATGGAGACGATTTCACAAGAGATCGTTCACCTTCACAACGAAACAGCATACTAATGAAAATGAAAAACTATCGCAACAAATTCCAAACATCCATCCTTGCCTTGGCACTTGCCACAGGTGTGTCACAAGCTGGAACCACCGAAGAAACAACCATGACCACAGCTCCTGCTGATGACGTAGTTTCTGGTGTTCTCAAACTTGATTACAATTCTCACTTCATCTCCTACGGAGCTGATGTTTGGAACGATGGTGCTTCCCTGTCCGATCCGACTTTCAATCCCATGTTGGAGTTGGCCTTTGCTCTGCCATCAAATTTCACCTTCACCCTCGGTTCGTGGATGGATGTGAACAACAAAGTTGACAGCGCAATCGGTGGCTCTCTTCAAGAAGTCGACGTTTGGGCTGGTCTAGCTTACACCTACGATAAACTTACTGTCAGCGCTACATACCAATCCTGGATGTATGCTAATGACGACGAGAAAATCCTCGACGTGAAATTCGCCTATGATTGCCTTCTTGCCCCATCGTTGACGATTCACCATCGTCTCGATCAAGGCGCAGCGGCAGGCAACGAAGGCACCATTTTGGTTCTGGGCGTCTCCCACAGCATTGAAACAGGTCCAGTCACATTTTCCTTCCCCGTCAATGTCGCTTATTTCCTCGATGGTGATTTCCACGGCGGCTCTGACGAAGGCGTAGGCTACGCATCCGTAGGTGCTCAGGCAGCAGTGCCACTTGCACCTGTGATCGACGAAGCCTTTGGTGATTGGACTCTCAACGCCGGTGCTACCTATTACTTCACTGATGACGAAATCATTCCGAACAACGACGAAAAGGATTTGCTGACCGCTAACGTCGGTCTCGCCTTATCGTTCTAATTTTTCTGTGTCCTTATCTTCATAGCGTTAACTGGGTGGGAAGGTCAGTTTCGATCCCCCCACTACTGATCGTCCCACCCAAACATTTCTGGTTATCTCATTTCTCCAACTGCTTCTCAAAAACAACAACAAAGTACCATCATGATCAATCGAATTATTCCATCCGCTCTTGCGGCATTCTCTCTCCTAGGTTCCTCCGTTCAGGCTGAGGAAACGGTCAAAGTAGGCGTGCTTCACTCGCTCTCTGGCACCATGGCCATCAGTGAAACATCCCTTCGTGACGTATTGCTTTTCACCTTTGACGAAATCAACGCCGCAGGTGGCGTTATGGGCAAAAAAATCGAACCAGTCGTGGTCGATGGTGCCTCGAACTGGCCGCTTTTTGCTGAAAAAGCGAAACAGCTTCTCGATCAGGACAAAGTCTCCGTAACCTTCGGTTGCTGGACTTCGGTAAGTCGTAAATCCGTTCTTCCGGTATTCGAAGAAAAGAAAGGCTTGCTATTCTACCCCGTGCAATACGAGGGCGAAGAAATGTCTCCTAACATTTTCTATACCGCCGAAGCCGTCAATCAACAAGCCACTCCTGCCGTCGATTACATGTTGGAAGAAGGTAAGAAGAAATTCTATTTGATCGGCTCCGACTACGTATATCCACAAACCACCAACTTGATTCTCTTGGAGTATCTCTTGAGCAAAGGTGTGCCTCTCGAAAACATCGGCGGCGGCTTTACCAAAGATGCTTCTGGCAAGATCATTTCTGCTGGCAAATACACACCATTTGGCCATACCGACTACCAACAAATCATCTCAGAGATCAAGCAATTCGCCGCTAGCGGTGACGCCTGCATCATCAACACTCTGAACGGTGACACCAACGTGCCATTCTTCAAAGAGTATGCCGCAGCTGGTCTTGATGCCGAATCCTGCCCCGTCGTGAGCTTCTCGGTTTCCGAGGATGAATTCCGCGGTCTTCCCGCAAGCCAACTTGTCGGTCAACTCGGTTGCTGGACGTATTTCCAATCGATCAAGAGCCCCGCAAATGAAAAATTCACCACAGCCTTCCAAGCATGGCTGGCTAAGTCAGAAGTTCCCGGCATCGTCAAAGAAGGTCGTGTGACTTGCTCGCCAATGGTTCTTTCCTACAACGGTGTTTACCTCTGGAAAGCCGCTGTCGAAAAAGCAGGCAGCTTTGAGCCAGAAAAAGTCATGGCAGCTCTCAAGAGTGGCATCGCATTCGATGGCCCAGGCGGCACTGTGACCTCACAAGCCAATCACCACCTTACCAAGAATGTTTACATCGGCGAAACACGCGCTGATGGACAATTCAAGATCCTCAAGGAATACAAAAACGTCGTTGGCGAGCCATTCCTCAAAGGCACTTACAAATAATTCTTCAGTGTAGTAACTGTTCCCAACCATGCCCTCGAAAGAGGGCATGGTTTTTTGTTACGTTGGCATTGCAAGTGCTATCATTTAATTCACTCATACTTCACTTTATGAAATCACTCCTCAATTCCCCATCGTCTCTGCTGCAACGCTGCAAGATGACTGCCATTTTTCACGCATTACTGCTCGGCTTTACCTCGATGGCTTCGGCTCATCCTGGTCACTATCATCCACCCGATGAAACGGATGAGTTCGATATGCTGCGCGCCAATTTTCTCCATCTTCATGGGATGTTAGAAATCAGCGTCGCCTGCATCGCCCTCGCCGCTGTCGTCGTTTACAAGCTGAATCGCAAGAAGCACGTTCGCATTGCTACAGCCATCGTATTCGGCAGCGCCCTCACATTTTTAGCCCTTCATTGAACCATGCACCTGTCACCGCGAGAACAAGAAAAACTGCTGATCGTCGTCGCTGGTGATCTCGCACGCCGACGCCGCGATCGCGGACTCAAGCTCAATTATCCTGAGACGATTGCTCTCATTACTTCGGAGCTGCTAGAAGCCGCGCGCGATGGAAAATCGGTCGCCGAATTGATGAGCCTAGGCACCACTTTTGTTCGTCGCGATGAAGTCATGGAAGGCGTCCCAGAAATGATTCACGATATCCAAGTCGAAGCCACCTTTCCCGATGGCACCAAGCTCGTCACCGTCCACCACCCTGTCCGATGATCCCTGGAGAAATCATTACCCCAAGCAACGCTCCTGACCTGATCCTGAATGAGGGACTGGAGAAAATTTCGGTCGTCGTCGCCAACACCGGTGACCGCCCGATCCAAGTCGGTAGTCATTTTCACTTCGCCGAAACCAATGCATCACTGACCTTCGATCGCGTCTCAGCACATGGATTTCGACTCGACATCCCCGCAGGCACTGCCGTGCGATTCGAGCCCGGTGATACCCGCGAAGTGCCACTGGTTGCCTTTGCCGGATCTCGTGAAATGCACGGACTCAACAATCTTGTCAACGGACCTCTCGACGCATGAAACAATCTCGCTCTAATTACGCAGCTACCTTTGGCCCGACCACGGGCGATCAAGTTCGTCTCGCCGACACTGAATTATTCATCGAAGTCGAACGCGATCTCATTGCCGAAAATGGCGGCTATGGTAACGAGGTGAAATTTGGTGGCGGCAAAGTCATCCGCGATGGCATGGCGCAATCACCTCTCGCCTGCGATGCCGAATCTCTCGACCTCGTCATCACTAATGCGCTGATCCTTGACGCTGCCCATGGCGTGATCAAGGCCGATATTGGCATCAAGCATGGACGCATCGTTGGCATCGGTCACGCAGGCAATCCATTGCTACAAGATGGCATCACCATGACCATTGGCGCGGCCACAGAAGTCATCGCCGGAGAAGGTTGCATCGTTACCGCAGGTGGCATTGACACACACATTCACTTCATTTGCCCACAACAAATCGAACACGCCATCGCGAGCGGTGTGACCACGCTCATTGGCGGCGGCACAGGACCCGCGCACGGCACTTATGCTACCACTTGCACGCCGGGCATCTGGAACATTCATCGGATGTTAGAAGCAGCCGAAGCCTTTCCGATCAATCTGGGATTTCTCGGCAAGGGCAACTGTTCTTCGCCCGAACCACTGCGCGAGCAAGTGCGTGCTGGTGCCATTGGGCTGAAACTTCACGAAGACTGGGGAACCACGCCTGCGGCCATCGATACATGTCTCAGCGTTGCGGATGAATTCGATGTGCAAGTAGCAATTCACACCGATACATTGAACGAAGCGGGCTTTGTCGAAAGCACACTCCACGCGTTCAAAGGTCGCACCATTCATACCTATCACTCCGAGGGCGCTGGCGGCGGTCATGCTCCTGATATCATTCGTGTTTGCGGCGAGGCAAATGTTTTGCCCTCATCGACGAACCCGACGCGTCCCTTCACCTCGAACACCATTGACGAGCATCTCGACATGTTGATGGTCTGCCACCATCTCGATTCACGCATTCCCGAAGACGTCGCCTTTGCTGAAAGTCGCATTCGCCCCGAGACCATCGCGGCGGAAGATCGGCTGCATGATTTGGGCGCAATCTCGATGATGTCATCGGACAGCCAAGCCATGGGACGCATCGGCGAAACCATCACGCGAACGTGGCAAACCGCGCACAAGATGAAGGTGCAGTTTGGCAAGCTCAA
>Ga0208597_1000365_pt1 | contig 17527 bp, 16 predicted proteins | sample LakMenEpi05May12_FD_150673 | JGI IMG/M metagenome (GOLD analysis project Ga0208597, IMG submission 150673) | Freshwater microbial communities from Lake Mendota, WI - 05MAY2012 deep hole epilimnion (SPAdes) | ecosystem: Environmental > Aquatic > Freshwater > Lake > Epilimnion/Euphotic zone ...
AGATGGATTGCCTAGTCGCACGGATTTTACTGTGATCAAACGTCACGCCGATGGCACAACGCTGCTTGAAGCGCGCCTGCATACCGGTCGCACTAATCAAATCCGCGTGCACCTTTGGCATCTTGGATTTCCTGTCTGCGGTGATGCCACCTATCTCGTCGCTGGTCAAGTCGCCGCTACGCAGACCTTGGATGTAGATACTGCGCCACTGCAACTTCACGCATGGACAATTTCTTGCCTTCACCCGCTGACTAAGCAACGTGTCGAGTTCGCCGATGCGCGTCCCGCATGGGCTGATCTGTGATCATTTTTCGCACGCACAAGAAGAAAAGCGTTCATTTGCAAGCGTTGCGTGATGCATGCCATGAAAAAAAACAACTTGCCATGAGGTGTTTTCTGCCGTAATGATTCGCCCCCGCAAGAATCGTCTCATGAAGCTTTCACAGTTACTCACGCCCAGTCACATCCTGCCCGAGTTGCACTCGGCAGATCGATGGCAGGCACTCAATGAGTTGCTAGATCATCTCGTTACGGTCGGCGATTTTTCTCCGGAGTGGAAAGAGGAGGTTAAGGAGAGCTTGCATCTGCGGGAGTCGATGATCAGCACGGGAGTCGGCGGCGGAGTGGCGATCCCACATGCATTTTCTGAGCACATTGATGATGTGGTGGCAGTGTTTGGGCGCTCCAGACAAGGGATTGATTTCGCTTCGCAGGATGCCAGTCTCGTGCACTTTGTGGTTCTGTTCATTTCACCCCGCAAGTCCTATCAAAAACATCTGCATGCCCTTGCGGCGATTGCGCGCATGTTCACGAAGCCGGAGACTCGCGATGGCATGCTTCAAGCTCGTGATGCAGAGGAGCTCTATCAGCTTTTTCGCCAGAAAAATGTGATTCTCAAGAGCGAATAAGTTCGTTTTTTCTCCTTTGGTTTGTTATCATTTTTTTATCATGAATGACATCATCGTAGGCATCGACCTCGGCACGACTAATTCCGCCATCGGTGTGGTGGACTCAGGATTTCCTCTGTTGTTAGCTGATGATGAGGGCAAGCGCATCATGCCAAGCGCAGTTTGGTATGGCGTTGATGGCGAGATCGAGATCGGGCGCAAAGCGCTGCGACGCCGACCGATCGAGTGCTCACGCGTGATTACAAGCGTAAAGCGCCTGATGGGGCGAGAATTGACAGCAGAGGAAAGTGAAAGTCTCGGCGGAAAAACGGCAGAGGAGGTGAGTGCTGAAATTTTACGCGATCTCAAGCGCCGTGCGGAATGGCGGCTCGGTCAGGTTCTAACAAAAGCAGTGATTACCGTGCCTGCTTACTTTCATGATGGTCAGCGCAATGCGACCAAGCGTGCGGGCGAACTCGCCGGCTGGGAGGTAGTACGCATTCTCAATGAGCCGACTGCCGCGGCCTTGTCCTATGGACTTGATCAACTCGGCGAGCGCGCACGTGTAGCGGTCTATGATCTGGGTGGTGGGACCTTTGATCTATCCATTTTGGAAATGCAAGATGGAGTGTTTCAGGTTCTTGCTACTCACGGAGATACACAGCTCGGAGGCGATGATCTGGATCGCGTTCTTGCGGAAAAAATGTGTGGCATGGCTGGCATCGAAGCTGCATCAGTTGGGCATGATGCATGGATTCGTTGGCGTGTGGAGGCGGAGCGTGTGAAGTGTGCATTGTCCGAGCGCGAGCTTGAAACATTTGCGATGCCATTTTTCGATGGGGCTAACAGTTTTTCGCGAGAGGTCACAAGAGTGGAGTTTTCCGAATGGATTCAGCCATGGATCGCCCGCACGATATCTTGTTGCCGCCGTGCATTGAGCGATGCGCGATTACTGCCTAACGAAATTGACGCGTTGGTGCTGGTGGGTGGTAGCTCGCGCATCCCTGCCGTGCGCTCGGCGGTGGAATCCTTATTTGGTCGCTTGGCAGATCTTTCGCAACATCCTGATGAAGCCATTGCTATGGGAGCTACGATTCAAGCTGGCGTCATCAGCGGCGCGATGAAACACATGGTCTTGTTAGATGTGACGCCACTCAGTCTGGGGATTGAGACGCTCGGTGGCTTGATGAACGTGCTGATTCCACGAAATACTACGATCCCTTGCAAAGCAGGTGAGATGTTTACCAACGCCGTGCATGAGCAGAAGGCGATGCGTGTGCGAGTGCTCCAAGGCGAGCGAGAAATGGCGCGCGATAACTGGGAATTGGGCAGTGTGGATGTGCCCTTTGAGCCAGCAGCCAAGGGGCAAGCTCGCATTGGTGTGCAATTTCGCATCGACGAAAATGGCATTTTGGAGGTGCTTGCGCGCGACGTTAAATCTGGCATTGATCAGGTGCTCACGATCCACAGTTCTGCCGTCGATGTCAGCGATGAGTCGGTGGAAAAAATGGTCGAAGAGTCCGTCGAACACGCTTTCTCTGACATGGCAGAAAGGGTTTTTACGGAAGCCAAACTCAAGGCCGAGGAGCTTCTGCCTGCCGTCGAGCAAGCGCTCGAATTGGGGCGTCAATGGCTTAGTGAGGAGGAAATCAACGCCATTGAAATATCAAGTGCCGAGGTTCGCCAAGCCTTGCTTCAAAAGGAGCCCAATTCACTCAAAGCAGCTGTGCAACGGCTTGATGATGTCACAGAAGCGCTTGCTGCAAAAATTGTTCAGCTAGCCATGGATGAAGCGTTAGATCGCCAGCTTTCTCAATGAGGTTTTACTCATTAAAGTCGATAATTAAGTCACAAAGAAGACACAGAAGTAGTGATCGTCAAGAAAAATGAAGTTTTTTCTGGCAATTTCCCCGATTTTTGCCAAAGTGGCTGCGTCACCGTCACACCTATGTCTGAGAATAAACTATACCGCAAACCCATCAATGTCGCGCGTGGTCGCCAGTTGGAGTTGTCGCACGACAGCTATGTCGGTCAGTCTGCTTTATCTGGCGACCTAGAAAGCAAGTTGCGTGATCAACAATCTCGCCTCGCGCAACTTGAAACCGAGCGCGAGGAAATCGAGCGTCAAGCGCAGGCCCTGGAAGAACTGAATTCGAAAAAGCGTGTCTTTTTATCCAGTCAGGTAGAGGTGTCCGAAAAGCTTACCAACGCATGCACGCTCATCGATCGTGAGTTGCTCTCGATCCGCAAGGAGTTGCAAGACCTTGAGCAATGCCGTCACGCCTTTGATAGTCGCCTCAAGAAAATCGCTAAGTTTGATCCCGAGTCATGGAAAAAAGAGAATCTACTCGATAATCTCGATAAAGCCATCACCATCATTGACTTGGCTACTGAGGAGTATGAGCAAGCGGGTAAGCATTTTGCCTCTATGCGTTCAGGCGAGATTTTTGGCACTAGCAAACGGCGCAGGACGGCAAACTTTGATGCCGAGACTGGTGAATTCCTTTCTCAAGTTAAAAATGGGCTCGCTTTCAATCTGCCGATCATTACTCTCTCCCTAATCGTTTTGATTATTTATCTGTTGAAGTAATTTTTCCCATGCCTAATAACCGCGATATCGGACAACCAGATCTCCAGCGCTTGCAAGACAGGAAGGCAGCTTTGGATGCTGAAATCCTTGCCGAGAGAGAACTTCCGCAGCGGTTACTTCGTGAGCAACAAGAGCGCATGAATACCCTGCCTCCTTTCGAAGAGGTCGATAAACGCCGCAAAGAAAAAGAGTTCGATGAGCTTGTTTCAAGATCTGCAGTCACCAACCAAAAGCGGGAAATCACTCGTAGCCTATTGATCATGGTGTTGCTGGTCATCGCGGCACTTGTGATGCTTTGGTGGGCCTATTCCGCTTTGAAACGCTATGAGATTTTGTAAGATTGCGCGATCTTGACGATTCTCATATTGCTGATAGAATACGCTCTGACCAGACGTATTTTCTCCAATCCTATGAATCGTTTTGTATTGATTACATCCCTATCGGTTTTTTGCCTCGTGCCTGCATCTGCCGTTGATTTTGTTCACGAGGTATCACCGATCCTGAAAAAACATTGCGCCGACTGCCACATGGGCGACAAACACAAAGGCGGATTTGCGATGAATACGCGCGAGGAATTGATGCGCGAAAACGACGATGGACTCGTGCTCGAATTGGGAAATAGCAAAGATAGCTTGATGATGCATCTGATTCTTTCTGAGGATGAAGACGAGCGCATGCCGCCCAAGGGCGATGGATTGAACGAGAAGGAAATCGCTACCATTGCGGCATGGATCAATGCGGGTGCTCCCTGGGAGCCTGGCTTTACGTTTAAGAAAAAAACCTATGAGCCCCCCTTGCGCTTGAAGCGTCCCGTTGTGCCAGCAGCGCAAAATGGTCGCACGCATCCACTGGATCGCATTATCGATGCACATCTCGCAAAAAATCGAGGCACGATTCCGACAGCCATTGAAGAAGCATCTTTTGCACGCCGTGTGCATCTCGATATTGTTGGTCTTTTGCCGGACGCCACAGCTCTCCAGAGCTACCTCGCTGATTCAGATCCTGCTAAACGTGAAAAGCTTGTCACGAAGTTGCTAGAAAATCAGCAAGATTATGCATCGCACTGGATGTCGTTCTGGAATGACCTCCTGCGCAATGACTACGCTGGTACGGGATACATCGATGGTGGCCGCAGCCAGATCAGCGCTTGGCTCTACCAGTCGCTCTTCGATAATAAGCCCTACAACCGCTTTGCTAGCGAATTGATCGCTCCTGATAAATCCAGCGCGGGATTTGCCAATGGCATCAAATGGCGTGGCGAAGTCAGCGCCGGTCAGACAGTCCCGATTCAGTACGCGCAGTCCGTTGGACAGACATTTTTAGGCATCAATCTCAAATGCGCCTCCTGCCATGATTCCTTCACCGATCAGTGGAAGCTCACCGACTCCTATGGCCTAGCTGCCGCATTTTCTCCCGATAAAATCGAGATCGCTCGCTGCGATAAACCCACCGGGAAAATTGCCGAACCCTATTGGCTCTATCCTGAGTTAGGCAAGATTGATCCATCACAGCCTCCCGCCCTGCGCCTCAAGCAAGTTGCCGAACTTACCACCATGCCTGCCAATGGTCGCTTTAGCCGCACCATTGTCAATCGTCTCTGGCATCGACTGATGGGGCGTGGCATTGTTCATCCCGTTGACGCCATGGACTCTGAGCCATGGAACGAGACGCTCCTCGATTACCTTGCGATTTACCTCGTGGATAATCAATACGACCTCAAAAAAGTCATCGCTCACATTTGTTCATCGCAGGCCTATCAATCGAAGACCGAGACTCTGCTCGTTGATGAGGAATCCAAGTGGAAATACGCCGGTCCACGCGCCAAGCGCATGACTGCGGAGCAATTCGTCGATGCCATTTGGCACATTACAGGAACTACGCCGCCCCAAACCGATTTTGCGCCGCCATTGCCCGGCAAACAATCCTCAGTGGCTCGCGCCTCATGGATTTGGATTAACGATGGAGTTCAGTCCCCCGCAGGTGAGACCATTGGGCTGAAAAAAAACATTGAGTTCGCAACCGTGCCCCAAGCCGTGCGCGCCGTTATCACCTGCGATAACGAATTCATCCTGCACATCAATGGCAAAGAGGTCGCTCGCAGCGATAATTGGATGGTTCCTCAAGTAATCGATCTCACTCAACATCTCCGCGCCGGAGCTAACGAGATTTTTGTCTTAGCCAAAAATGCAGGAGAGGCTCCCAATGGTGCTGGCTTCTACTTCCAAGCGCACATGCAACAAGGAGAAAAGGTCACCTTCCTCGGCTCGGATGAAAGTTGGCTCGCTGCAGCTGCTCCCAGCGGAACTGTCGCTGCAGATGCTACATGGCAGCCTGCTGTGAAAGTCCCGAACCAAAATACCTGGAATCAAAATGACGCCGTCATGAATGGCGCTCACACGCAGATGATGCAAGGTGAATCCTTGCGCGTCCGTGCTGCATTGATGAAGTCTGATTTGCTCATGCGCTCGCTCGGTCGCCCCAATCGTGAACAAATTGTCAGCTCGCGTCCGAACGATCTCACGACTTTGGAAGCCATGGATTTGAATAATGGCAATATCCTCGCCTCGATGTTAGATCGTGGCTCAGATGCCGTGCTCAAACGCTTCGGCACAGACCCCTCGGCCCTAGTTGACGGGTTGTATTTCCAAGCGCTCTCTCGTCCGCCCACTGCAGAGGAAAAGCAAATTTCGTTAGAGGTGCTCGGAGCCTCGCCCACACCCGCCAGCGTTCAGGATTTCCTATGGTCGCTTTTCATGTTGCCCGAGTTCCAACTCATTCGTTAATCCAATTACTATACTCATCGTATGAACAATCGTCGTGAATTTCTTAAAGCTCTTAGCGCAAGCACCACAGCAGCACTCATGGCCCGTGCTCCTAATTTGTTAGGTGCCGATCTCATTCACCCTGCGGCAAAGGCCGACAGCTGCATTTTGTTGTGGATGGCTGGTGGCATGGCAGCACCTGAGACCTTTGACCCAAAGCGTTATCAGCCCTTTGAAAAAGGTGTCCCGATGTCGAACGTGCTCAGCACTTTCCCATCAATCCGCACCGCCGTGGACAATATCAGCATCTGCCAAGGCTTAGAAAACATCGCCTCGGTCATGGATCGCGGTACTCTGATCCGCTCTGCAGTGCAGCCCGACCTTGGCTCGATTTTGCACTCTCGTCACCAATACCATTGGCACACGGGCTACGTGCCGCCACAAACCGTCGCCGCTCCCCACATCGGCGCCTGGATGGCGAAAGTCCTCGGCCCCAAAAATCCCGTCATGCCTGCCTTCATCAACATCGGGCAACGCCTCGAAGGTGTCGGTGAGTCAGAAGAACTCAAGGCCTTCACTACGGGTGGATTTTTCGGCGCGGAATTCGGACCGATGAATTTACCCTATCCCGATCAAGCCTCAGCCTCGGTTCGTCCGCCCGTTGGGATGACTCCTGAGAGATTCCAAAGTCGCCGCGCTCTACTCTCGAAGTTATTAGATAAATCTCCTCACCGCGAATACCTCTCCGACCATCAACAAGAATCCATGCTGCGTTCGTTAGAGAATGCTCACCGGTTGCTTTCTGCCAAAGAGCGTGATGCTTTTGACATCAATCTTGAGCCGAAGGAAAGCTATGATCGCTACAACACCGGACGCTTTGGTCAAGGCTGTCTTTTAGCTCGCCGACTCGTAGAAAATGGTGCGCGCTTCGTCGAAGTCACGACCGAGTATGTACCGTTTTTCCAGTGGGATACACATAAAGATGGGCATGCCACGGTGGAAAAACTTCACAAAGAAATCGATCAACCGATCGCGCAGCTCATCAAGGATCTCGAAGCCAAGGGTCTGCTTGATCGCACCCTCGTGATTGTTGCTAGCGAGTTCTCGCGCGATGCCATGATGGAAGGCGGTCCTGGATCCAAGGCCGGTGACCAAGCAACCGTCAAAGGCGATACACTCGAAACTCCCTCGCACTACGGATTGCATCGTCACTTCACTCAAGGATCAAGTGTGCTGATGTTTGGTGGTGGTGTGAAAAAGGGCCACTTGCATGGAGCGACTGCCGATGAGCGTCCACTTATCGCGATTAAAGATCCTGTTACCATCACCGATCTGCATGCCACCATTTTCAGCGCCATGGGCATCAGCCCGAAAACGGTCTATGACGTAGAGCAGCGCCCATTCTACGCAACACTCGATGGCAAGGGCAAATCCGTCGACTCGATCTTCGCCTAACGAAAATCTGGGTTATGCCTTGGCTGGGAAATCATTGACGATGCTGATCATTTCTTGCCAAGGCCTGAGCATGATCGTTTATCGGTTGCCAAATTCCCGAGATTGATGCTACTCTCGGCGCGATGAATTCATTGATCGAGAAATTGGAACAGGCCGTGTGCCAAGGAGATTTATTAGACTCAGCCTTGCACAATATCAAGGCCTTGTTGCAAGGAGTTAGCGGCGATTTTTCTCAACGCGTCATTGCTGAATTGGTTGATGGCGCTTATTGGAGCGAGCTCAATGATCGATTTTTCAAAACTCTCGCCTTTGGCACTGGTGGTCTGCGCGGCAGGACGATTGGCAAGGTTGTAACCACGCTCGAACAAGGGCGGGGTGGGGTGAATGGTCGGCCTGAATTTCCGTGTGTGGGTACTGCTACGATGAATTTTTTCAACGTAAGTCGGGCCGTGCGCGGCATGGTGGTTTATGCGAAACGTCATGTTGGCAACGAGCGCAAAGCACGCTTGGTTTTCGCGCACGATACCCGCCATTTCTCGCGTGATTTCGCTGAGTTCTGTGCGAAGGTCGCTACCGATCTCGGGGCTGATGCGTATTTATTTGAGGGTGCACGCAGTACGCCACAGCTTTCCTTTGCCATACGCGAGCTGCGCGCTGATGCCGGCGTAGTGCTCACTGCCAGCCACAATCCCTCGCACGATAACGGCTTCAAGGCTTACTTCAATGACGGTGCGCAAATCGTCGAGCCACATGCCTCCGCGATCATTGCCGAGGTCAATGCTCTCACCTCAGAAATCTATGATGCCCTTCCCGCAAATGAGCGCGGCACCATCACGATCCTCGGCGCAGAAATGGATCGACTTTACATGGATCGCTTGCGCTCACTGCTGATGCGTCCCGAATTGTTAGAGGGTGCCGCCACCAAGGTTGTCTTCACAAATCTTCATGGCACAGGTGGAAAAATCGTCGTGCCGATGATGAGAGAACTTGGTTTTGACGTCTTGACCGTCGCCGAACAAGACATCGAGGACGGACGCTTCCCCACCGTCGATTCACCCAATCCCGAAAATGCCCCAGCTTTGAAAATGGGCATTGATCTCGCGGAAAAAGAAGGCGCTGAGATTGTCATCGGCACCGATCCAGATAGTGATCGCATGGGCATTGCTGCACGCAATTCCTCAGGGCAAATGGTGCTACTCACGGGCAATCAGATCGGCTCGCTGATGGCATGGTATCGCGTTAAGACAGCGTTTGAGCTCGGCTGGATCAATGATGCCACACGCAGCCGTGCAGTGCTGATCAAGACCTTCGTTACCACCGAATTACAACGTGCCATCGCAGACCACTTTGGTGTGCGAGTGGTAGATACTCTCACCGGCTTCAAATACATTGCGGAAAAACTACGCAAGTATGAAAATACCATTCCTGCTGGGAAAATTGCTGATTTCACCGGCGATGGCTACCGCTCACTCTCTGAGAATCAATCGCGCCAATTACGCCTCGAATTTTCCCGCTTCTTCGTCTTCGGTGGAGAGGAAAGCTACGGCTACCTGGGCTGTGACTTCGTGCGCGATAAAGATGCCAACGGTGCGGCGGTCATGTTTGCGGAAGTAGCGGCCTACGCGAAGAGTCACAGCATGAGCATCCCGGAGTTGCTCGACCAGGTCTATCAGGAATTTGGTTACTACCTTGAAGTCGGAAAATCGCTGGTTATGGAAGGCGCCGATGGAGCTACAAAAATTGCGGCATTAGCTGCCTCTTATGCTGCACAGCCTCCTAGCGAGTGCGATGGATCAGCGGTGGTATGCATTCGTGATTTCGCCGCGCAAGATTTGTTCGACGATGAAGGCGATGCCTTGCCGAAAGAGAAAATGCTCTTCGTCGATCTTGCCGATGGCCGTCGTTTCGCCGTGCGCCCCTCTGGCACGGAGCCGAAAATCAAGTTCTACCTGTTTGGCAGTGCGGCTAAAGAAATTGCACTCGATCAAGCTAAGACCCAGGTCAAGTCCAGCCTCGATTCTCTCTGGGCTTGGATTGAAAAAGACGCCGCCACACGCTAATTCGTGTCGAAGACGTTGCGCCTTTTGGCTAGAAAAATTTAGATCAACGCTCAATGCTGAATCCCTTTACTCCTTCGAGCGGTGGGATCACTTGCGCGTGCATGGACTGTATGTGATGAGCAACTGATGATTCCTCGGTGAGCTCATTCAGAAAGGCTTCCAGTTCAGTACTAGTTTCGGCCATGATTTGCAATTCAACGGTGCTGTCAGGCATGTTTTTGACCCAACCGCAGACGTCATACGAACGCGCAATTTCCTTGGTGGCATAGCGGAAGCCGACACCTTGAACTTTTCCAGCAAATACGATTCGTTTAGCAACCATGGACGAGGCGCTTGATGCACGTTTCACACCAGAGAGTCGAAACATTTTTTCGGAGCTGTAATGATTGTCATTCATAGGTTTTTTCAAAAAACTGGCTAAAAATACATGCGATGAGTATTTTTTGTATTTACATTAGCAAAAAATATTGTAATGTGTTTTTACATTCTAAGTTACCCCCTATGCACGCATTCCACTCTCATCGCCCTCTCTGGCATCTCCGTTTGAGCTCGATCGCTCTCTGGGGCATGCTGCTGGTCTTTTTGTTAGCCATGGGAATGGGGCTGTTGGCAGTCCTACATGCTAGCGTTTTGGCGATGAAGGGAACGATTTTTTGTGTGTGTCTCGTAGTGGCACTGGCGCTCCTCTATCGGCTCATGGCGGGGAGTGCCAGTTGTCCACTATGTCGCAATCAGCCTCTCGTGGCGAAGGGTTGTCAGAAACATCGCAAAGCCCATCAATTGCTGGGCAGTTATCGCCTCGAGGTTGCTAGCTCGGTGCTGCTGCACAACTCTTTCCGATGTCCCTACTGTGGCGAGTCTTCTCGCTGTCTCGTGCGTGAACGCTGCGTCGCAGAAGAGGACTCCTAACATCTTCCCCCCCCCTCCACAAACTTCTAAGCTCTGTCCGGATTGCCCCCCAGCCCCCCATATGGCCGATGCAGAGCCAGAAGAAAAACAAAACCCAGCCCCGTCGCGCAATGTTTCCCCTCTGAGCGCGGCGGGGTCATTTTTTGATGAAATGGGGATTTTGATAGGGCCTATGTTTTTGATACGCCGCAATGATTTTTACATGTCAAATGTCTATCATTTCATAACCAACAATGAAAGAAAATGCTCAATGATTCGATTGCTGGGTATTTTAGGAAGCGGTCTATGAATTGCTCAGATTTTTGATTTGAGCTTTGTGTCGAAATTGTGGAACATGGCGCGCGATGAAATATCTTCTGGCCGCCTTTTGTTTGTTGATAGTCTCTTGTGCGAAGACACCACAGGGGCTGACGGTATCGACCTACCACCTGCGCGAGTCGATGTTTCAGGAAAATGATGATCAGATGGTGCGCGGCGAGGTGCAGCGTTATTTGCACGGGGCCGTGACGGTAGAGGAGCGGAGTCAAAAAATTGGACAATACTATCATGTCACCTGGAAGCAGTCAGATCAGCTGACAGCAGGGCTTGCGGGGAAGACGGAAGTCGTATTCGAATATCTGCAAGCAGCCAGCGGCAGCAAGGTCAAGTGCATCGTGCAGCGAGCCCAAAGTCCAGCTCATGCAGATGCATATTTCACCATAGCCGGCAAAGATTATGCAAAAAACGGCAGAGTTCTCGCCTGGCGTGTAAGCGTGCACAACAACGGGGAAACTCTAGGCAGCAAGCAATCATACCTATGGCGTTGATCACTAGATGAACCTATTTTTCCCATTCATCGCAACTTCATTTCATTATAACGCAATATGCAAACTCAGATTCAATGTTCGAGCTGCGGCATCCAACTTACTGTTCAACAGTCCTCGGTCAGCAGCGTTTATGCTTGTCCTTCGTGTAGCAATCATTTCGAGGTCGGTCCAGCTCCTGCTCCAGAGCCCATGCCTAAGAAGCCGATGTTGGTAACGCCTCTGATGAATCCGGCTCCTATTCAGTCGCTTGGGCCAGCAATTTCTCGCCCAGGTTTACCAAGCTACAATCCTACTACTCTCGGACAGAAATCAACGGATAAAACGGTTTTGCTCTTAGTCGCGTCCGTGGTTTTGCTCTGCATTGTGTGTGTTTCTCTGGTGTTCATCAACTCGAAGAAATCCGAGCCAGTGCAGGCCGCGATCTCTCCAGTCAAGCCGACGCAGACGGATATCCGTAAGGGTATTGCTGAAAAAGCCCAGGATATGCTAGAGTCCAGTGCCGATAGTGTCGAGCGCGCTGTCGAGGAAGCGGAAAAGAAGCAGCAGGCTTTGAACGAGGAGCAGGAGCAGGAGAGAGCTTTGATCGGAGAATTGTATGGAGACAAATACTTCAGCGGAGACCATAAAGCAGGTTACCAGCTAATTGTTGAGATTGAAGGCGTTCTCAATATGTCACCAGAATCGCAAGAGCAAGCGAAAGATTTTTTGCTAGAGAGAATGAAGCTGAATCCCGTCCTGAAGCCTCACATCGCGAAAATCGACGAATTGCCATTTTCCGAGGATAGCAAAGGTCCCGCTTCGTATTTGAAGCAGTATAAGTCCTTTGGCACTGGATTTTTTGTCGCTGCTGACGGATGGATTGTCTCGAACCGTCACGTTGTAGGCGATGCGAAGTCCGTCGACGTGCGCATGAGCGATGGTTCCACTCATCGTGCCAAGGTTGTGAAGAAGCACGATGATATGGATTTAGCGTTGATCAAGGTGGAGGTAAAGGCTCCTAAATGCTTACCAGTTTCAAAAGGTGCTACCGAGTTGGGTCTCGGCCGCTCCGTTTTTACCATTGGATTTCCGAATCCCGTGTTGCAGGGCATCGAGCCTAAATACACCGACGGCAAAGTCAGCGCTACAGCAGGGTTGAGCGACGATAAGAATTTTTATCAGGTTTCTGTGCCTGTCCAACCAGGTAACTCAGGCGGTGCGTTAGTAGACGCGGAAACAGGTTGGGTCGTCGGGGTGATCACGCTTCGACTGGAAAATACCATGGATGGCCGCTCTGCACAAAATGTGAGTTATGCGATCAAGAGTGCCGCTCTTCATGAATTCGTGGAGAGTTTTAACAAGAGCGGATCCGATGAGATCAAGTTGACTTCCTCTAAGGCATCCTCGCCCAATGGTGTGATTGATATGGCAAAAGACTCCGCTGTGCAAATTCTTGTGCCGAGAGATCGGAATAAGGGCGATCAGGAATGATTTTTTCTGAGTAATCGCTCACTCACAGGGAGTATTTAATCGGCTCCGTCGCCCGTTTTCGGCTGATAGAGCAGGATTGCGGAGCTGCCGTAGTGGCGGCGATCGATCAGATTCCAGTGGGGATGCTCGGGCGATTTCGTGGATTTTGCAACCTCGGCATAAAAAATGCCATTGTCTGTGAGGCGGGGCAGCAGCAACTCAGAATTCAGCAGTTTACCGATGTGCTCGGTGTCGAGAGGATGTTTGGCGTAGGGAGGATCGGCAAAAATGAGATCGTAGCACTGGGTGTCTTTTTTCAGAAAGGAAAGCACTTCGGCATGGATGATGCGGTGACCTTGGAGTCGTGTGGCATCGCAGTTTTGGCGGATGACCTTGACCGATTGGTGGCTTTCGTCGACGAAAGTACAGGCGCAGGAGCCGCGGCTGAGCGCTTCCAAACCTAGGGCTCCAGAGCCGGCGAAAAGATCGGCGACGCGCGCACCGAGGATGCGCTCACCGAGAATCGAGAACATAGCTTGGCGCACGAAGTCGGTGGTGGGGCGGGCGACTGCTTGTGGGACTTTGATGGCCATGCGGCCTGCGCTTCCTGCGATGATTCTCATGGTTTGTGTGAATTGCGTGTGTTCTAGAGGGAAATCATTTTTTTCAGATCGAGCAAGTTTTTTCCTTGGTTGGCAGAGATCCAAGGCTGCGTGATGCTGACGCCCAGCAAAACATCAATCACGCGGCGATCTTCGTTGTAGCGCGGCGCGAGCTTGACACTGAGCTCGGGGAATGTCGATTGGATCTTTTCCTCAAGTGCTTTGGCATGTTGGCGCGATGCCAGAAAGCGGTTATTGATCGAAAAATTCCCATTCCCCTGCAATCTGCCCTGGACGATGAGGGCTGTATCATAGCCGACGGCGCGAAACTCCACTAAGTGCAGCGCGGATTGTGCGAGGATGAGGCTTGGCGGACGAGGAAAAAATCTTGTGCTTGCCCGCGCAGTGTGTGTGATTGGATTTTTGCGTAATTGTGTGATCGACTCGCCGCTCTAGGTATCGGAAGCGAGTAGTAGGCCTACAGCTCGGTAAAAGGATTCCATTTCCACGCACTGGCAAAATGAGGTTGAGAGGACTGAAGAGCAGGGGATAGTCCAGGCTGTTGCTTTTGCTGCACTCCGATCGAGAAGGGTATGCCGGGGAGTTTCGCCAATTGGGCGTGGATTTCGAGGGAAAAGCCCTGCGATCTCCAGCGGTAGATTCGGTGTCTCCAATAAAGTCGACTTCCATTTCAAGAGGATCAAAATTTTTTACCAACTGGTTGGTTAAAATCGGAAGGGTACCAAAGGTGATTGAGTCATCGGCCTGATCTCCTTCAAATGGAATGGAATATTCGAGGTTTTTGATTTCAGTAAAATATCGACCCGATGCAGCGTGGAAAAGTACGATCTGCGCATCGCTCGTATAATACATACCAGTTGGTTTTTTAGGCTAATGATGAAGATTGTTGGTTTTGCTGCGGAGATGGGCGGCGCTTGCTGGGCTACGATCACAGGGGGATGCGATTGATGGGGATGCGTTGATTTGTTTGCAGGCGGCGAGTCAGGCGATGAATTCGATGGGAAAGTGCAGCTTGGGGCCTGTGATTTTGACAGATGTGATCTCGCTTCTGCCGCGTATCAACTCGCGTCACTCGGGTTGGATGGCGATTTCCTCGATAAAAGCCAAGACGTAGGTAAACGATGAGCTTGCTTCGCTGTCTTTCGGTAGGCCTGAGGGCTGGGCGAGGCGAAGATTTTTGATTCAGAACTTTCCGCTAGGCATCCACCCTGCAGACTCGATGCTGGTGGCTAGTCCGATGCCGGACTCGTTCTTTCTTGCGAGCCAGCAGCTTTCCTAAGGGCTTTGCATCCAGACGTTGCTCAGTAATAAGAGGAGGAGCGGCGGGAGAAAAAGAGTTATGGTGCAGCGAAGTAAGAGGCGTCTTAGATCACTTGCTGGGAGCCTTGGCTCATTAGTGGCGTCAATTAATGGCTGTTCCTCAATGAATGGGGCGTCAGCTTACTTGGATTTCGCCTTGTTGGCTGCGGTGGCCTTGGGAATGCGGATGACCAAACTCTTATCGAGCAGTCGGGTGCCAGCACTGGTGTTCTCTTGGGCTCGATATACAATAAGGTGGTATTTTCCGTCATTTGTGGCACCGACGGCAACGTTTTCCTTGAGCTTGGAGAGTGTGGTTTCTTCCTCGAACTTCCATTCCTTGCCTTTCCATCCACCAAGGATACTCATGGGATCGGCATCGATATCAGCTAAGCGCTTGAGAATGCCATTGGAGGATTTCCAGTTGTCTTCTTTTTCCGAAAATCGCAGCGAGGAGATCGCTGAAGCTGGGCCCGCGCCGAGCAGGTTCCAGCGGCCATCGCTCGTTAGACGAAGCATCATGCCGATCTCATGCGCAACCTTGAACTCGCGTTTGTTCCAAAGTGCGATGTATTCATCATATTCAGCTTGGGTAAGCCCGAGCTTTTCATGAAAAGGCAGCGGCACACCGGGCTTAGAGGTCTTGGCGTGCTCAGCAAACCAAGCAGGATCTTTTTTCGTACTTTCTTCGACCTTGCTGATGTATTTTTCGATTTCGGGCGGAGGCACTACAACGACAAGTTCTGCTTTCGTGGGCTCGTTGGGCTTGAAGATTTCTTTGAAAAGTGCAGGAACCTCTTGGGCGAGGGCCTGGGTGCAGAATGCGAGAGCGAAAAGCGGACGGAGCAGACGGTGTTTCATGGGAGTGCATCCGCTGTAGCGGACGGGCAGAGCTTGGCCAAGGAACAGCTTGAGTTCAAGACGCAAATCATGGGCCTTTGTGAGAATCTTGAATCGGCCATCTTTATGGACAATGGTGAAATTATGCCATTGAGTTTTTCCCTGCTTCCGATTTACTTGCGCTGCTATGAATAAGTCCCATTATTTCGCGCTGTGCGCTTTGTTTCCCGTTGTCGGATTTGTGTTTGCTGATGGGTTCGGTGTGAAATCGGGCAACCCGATGATTCCGGGCACACCTTATGAAGTGCATGATGGCACTCGCCCCCAGCCTCGGATTGTGGGAAATGACGGCGCGGTATCGGTGAAGCCACCGGCGGATGCGATCGTCTTGTTCGATGGGAAAAACCTCGATGCGTGGGGCTCGAACAATGGTCCTGCGGCATGGGAAGTAAAAGATGGAGCCATGGTTGCAGCCAAAGCGGATGTGGTGAGCAAGCAATCATTCGGCGCGATCCAGCTGCATGCTGAGTGGCGTGCACCTGCTGGGCGTCCCGTAAATGGTCAGTCTGGTGGAAATAGCGGTATTTTCCTGATGGGCATGTATGAGGTGCAAGTCCTGCAAAGTCACAACAATAAAACTTACCCCGATGGCCAGGCAGGCTCGCTTTACGGTCAGTGCCCGCCACTGGTGAATGCCACCACACCTCAGGGTGAGTGGCAAAGCTACGATGTGATCTTTACCCCGCCCGTATACGAAGGCGAAAAGGTCAAGGAGCCCGCGTACGTTACGATCATCCACAACGGTGTAGTGGTGCAAAATCATCGCCCGTATCTTGGCCCATCGTCCCACAAGTCCCTCGCTAGCTATCCCAAAAATCATCCAGAAACTGGTCCGATTCGTCTGCAATTCCACGGCGATCCGATGGAGTTTCGCAACTTCTGGGTGCGCCCTCTGGGTGAATACGATCGTGAGAAGTAATAGGAAAATCACCAACTCATTGTAATCGTCATCATTCCCGAAATTGGTAACATCAACTCTCTACGCCATCATGAAAAACAAAATATCCCTCATCGCCTATCCTATTGCCGCCGCACTGGTCGTCTCCTCTTGCAGAAAAACGCCACCAGCGCCAGCTACAGCACCCGTCAATACTGCAGCGAGTGATGCCGAGATTGTCGTGCCCGAGCAGCCTACTACACCACCCGTGGCACCTGCAGACCGCGCGAGCAAGTTAGGATTTGCACAAATGCTGCCCAAGGATACGGAGACTCTAGTGCTCGTGCAAAATGGCAAGGAAGTCGTGAAGCGCGTCAAGGCTTCGAAAATTTTCGGCTTTGCCAAGTCGCAGAATCCTGCCCTTGATGATACGATGTCTGGCGACGGCACTGGTGGCATGACTGCGCTAGATTTTCTCGGTGATGAGTTGTTTCTCGCTACGGGCAAGTCCACGGATGTGCAGACGGGGCACTTGATGCAGACCTCAAACCGCAGCAATTACTTTCAATTCCGCAGCTTGTTAGAAACGATCATTTCTTCGGCAAAAGGAGAGGAGCCAGACATTGAGTCGCTTGATCCCATTTATTCACAGATTGCGCTGGTGCAGGATGCGGAAACGGGCCTCGCTTTGCTCAAGGCCTCGGAAATGCCTCCCTCCTACCTCGGTGTGAAATGCACCAAAGAAAATCAGGAAAAAATCCAGCAGGCATTTTCGAGCTTAATTGGAGATCTCGCCTCGCAAAATGAACTTGGTGATGCGTTGGAGGAAATCACGGTTGAAAAAGACGGACGTAGTTTCAAGGGCAGCAAGCTAGTTGGCAAAAAATTGGTCGCCCAATGGCGTAGCAAT
>Ga0208597_1000368_pt1 | contig 17440 bp, 13 predicted proteins | sample LakMenEpi05May12_FD_150673 | JGI IMG/M metagenome (GOLD analysis project Ga0208597, IMG submission 150673) | Freshwater microbial communities from Lake Mendota, WI - 05MAY2012 deep hole epilimnion (SPAdes) | ecosystem: Environmental > Aquatic > Freshwater > Lake > Epilimnion/Euphotic zone ...
GACAAGCATGATCCAAATAGTGAGTCGCGTCGTAATGCTTATTTAGCAGACATTACATATGGTACCAATAACGAATTTGGTTTCGATTATTTGCGTGACAACATGGTGCATACGCCACAGGAAATGGTGCAACGCAAACATCATTTTGCGATGGTGGATGAAGTGGATTCGGTATTAATTGATGATGCGCGTACGCCACTTATTATTTCTGGTCCAGTAGGACACAATACCAACGAGCAACAATTTTTTGAATTAAAGCCGCGCATCGAAAAATTAGTAGATGCACAAAAGCGTGCGACCAATCAATTTTTAATTGAAGCCAAAAAGAAAATTGCAGAAGGCAACGATGATCCTAAAGATGGCGGTCTTGCATTATTTAGAGCACATAGAGGACTTCCTAAAAACAACGCCCTCATTAAATATTTAAGTGAGCCAGGTATTCGTGTGAAATTACAAAAGGCCGAAAATTATTACCTCGCAGATCAGTCTCGTGAAATGCCTATTGCCGACGAAGAACTCTATTTCTATATCGACGAAAAAAGTAATTCGGTAGAGCTTACCGATAAAGGGATTCAGCTCATTACCAAAGCTGGCGAAGACCAACAGTTTTTTGTGTTACCTGATATTAGTTTATCACTTTCTTCTATAGATAAATCAGCGGTAGCTGCCGAAGAAAAACTGCAACAAAAAGAAGCCATCATTAATGATTATTCTGTTAAGGCCGATCGTATCCATACCGTTCAACAACTACTAAAAGCGTACACATTATTTGATAAAGACATTGAGTATGTGGTGATGGATGGTTCTGTAAAAATTGTAGATGAGCAAACAGGTCGTATACTAGATGGTCGTAGATATTCTGATGGTTTACACCAAGCTATTGAAGCCAAAGAAAATGTAAAAATTGAAGCGGCTACACAAACCTATGCAACCGTTACTTTGCAAAACTATTTTAGAATGTACCACAAACTTTGTGGTATGACGGGTACTGCCGAAACAGAAGCAGCGGAGCTTTGGGATATCTATAAATTAGATGTTGTTTCTGTTCCTACCAATGTAACAGCAATCAGAATTGACGAGCAGGATTTAGTATTTAAAACCAAGCGTGAAAAATTTGGTGCCGTTATTGATGAAATTGTAAAATTAAGAGAAGCGGGTAGACCGGTGCTTGTTGGTACCACAAGCGTTGAGGTGAGTGAGCTACTTGGTCGTATGCTTCGCCAAAAACAAATTCCACACAACGTATTAAACGCCAAGCAGCACGCACGTGAAGCACAAATTGTAACCGAAGCGGGTTTGGCAGGTGCTGTTACCATTGCTACCAACATGGCGGGTAGAGGTACCGATATTAAATTAGGCGAAGGCGTTAAAGAAGCGGGCGGTTTGGCCATTTTGGGTACTGAGCGTCATGAGTCTCGCCGTGTAGACCGTCAGTTAAGAGGTAGAGCAGGACGTCAGGGAGATCCGGGATCTTCTCAATTTTTTGTATCATTAGAGGATGATTTAATGCGCATGTTTGGTAGTGAGCGTATTGCCAAAGTGATGGACTTTGCGGGATATAAAGAAGGGGAAGTTATCCAGCACAGCATGATTACAAAGTCTATTGAACGTGCTCAAAAAAAGGTAGAAGAAAACAACTTTGGTATTCGTAAGCGCCTTTTAGAATATGATGATGTAATGAACAAGCAGCGTACGGTAATTTATGCTAAACGTCATCACGCATTATTTGGTGAAAGATTAGCACTTGATTTAGACAATGCGTTTTATGGCGTTGCCGAAGGTCTTGTGTTTAGTTTTAGAGAGCAAAGTGATTTTGAAGGATTTAAATTAGCCGTGATTGTAAACTTTGGACTAGATACAGCCATTACAGAAGAGCAGTTAAACAAACAAAGTGCGCATAATGTTGCCGAGTTATTATACCAAGAAGCTATTGCACATTATAACCGCCGCCGTGCCGATATGATGGCACAAGCGATGCCGGTGTTTAAGCGTATTCGTTTACAACAGGGCAACCATATCGAAAATGTAATTGTTCCTTTCACGGATGGTAAAAAAGCCATGGAAGTACTTGGCAATATGGATAAAACCCTTGCCACGAGTGGCGCTGCGCTTATCAATGCACTTGAAAGAACTATTGCACTTGCGCATATAGATAATGCTTGGAAAGAGCATTTGCGTGCCATGGATGATTTAAAACAAAGTGTACAAACAGCTACTTACGAACAAAAAGATCCACTCGTTATTTATAAAATGGAAGCCTTTGAGTTGTTCAAAAAAATGGACACCGAAGTTAATAAAGACATCATAGAGTTTTTATGTCATGCAACCATTCCTTTAACCGAAACAGATCAGGTACAAGAAGGACGTCAACAAAAAACAGATATGAGTAAGATGAGCGTTACCAAGCAAGATGCTAGTGCTGCGCCTACCGAAAATGATTATTACGATCCTACACCAGAAAAGCAACAGCCAATTACGGTGGGTCCAAAAATTGGAAGAAACGATCCTTGTCCTTGTGGTAGTGGTAAAAAATACAAGGCATGTCATGGAAGAGACGCCGATTAATTTAATTTTTGATTGATGCCATTAAACGCTTACATCGACCATACCATTTTAAAGCCTACAACACTTGTTGCAGACATTGAAAAATTGTGTGCGGAGGCCGTGCAGTATGGTTTTGCAGCTGTATGCGTACCACCTAATTTTGTTAAAACAGCCAAGGCTATGCTAGCAGGGACTCCTGTTAAAGTAGCAACCGTTATTGGTTTTCCATTTGGATACAGTGCGGTAGAATCAAAAATTGCTGAAATTATTTTAGCAGTAGTTGATGGTGCCGATGAGTTAGATGTTGTTGCAAATATTAGCGCTATTAAAAATGCCGATTGGGCATATCTCGCTAATGAACTGGGTCATATTTTACCCATTGTTAGAAGTAAAGAAAAAGTAATCAAAGTAATTATTGAATCGGGCATTTTAACAGACGATGAAATTATTAAGTGTTGTGAACTCTATGGAGTAGCAGGTATTGATTATTTAAAAACATCGACTGGCTACGCCGAAAAAGGAGCAACCATTGAGGCGGTTCAACTCTTTAAAAAGCATTTGCCTTCCAATGTTCAAATTAAAGCGTCTGGGGGCATTAGAGATTACGCATTTGCTAATGCGCTTGTAGCTGCTGGTGCCACAAGGCTAGGCTGCAGTGCGAGTGTAGCGATTGTTACCGGCGCACCTGCCACCGGAAACTATTAAAGTTGTAACTTGGTAACACTACAAATTATTTGTAATGAAAAATAACCCTGCTTGTTCACTTGCCTTTTTTATTGCTGCCCTATTTTTTGCGGCAGGGGCTAGTGCAGCAGATACCATTGTTGTTATTAAAGATCCACGGTTAGATATTTTATCACAAAAGCAGGCCTTAATTAATAAGCGCACGTCGGTGCTTACCAGTAATGGAAAAGTAAAAGGATTTAGAATTCAAATTACAAGCACGAGTAGTCGTGATCAAGCATTTAATGCAAAGGCGGCTGTGCAATCAAAATTTCCAGATCAAAAAGTATATACCACTTATCAGGCACCTTTATTTAAAGTACGCGTTGGTGATTTTATAAAAAGAGAGGACGCCGAAAAGTATAGAAAATTAATGCTCGCTATTTTTCCAACTGGCATGTATGTGGTGGAAGATGTAGTAGAGGCAGTATTAGAAGATACCTATCAATAAATGACAAATTATATATGAGTCAATTACAAGAAAAAATTAAAGCATTAGCAAAAGAATTTGCACCAGCACAAATTGCTGTGCGTCATCATTTGCATGCAAACCCAGAGTTAAGTTATCAAGAATTTGAAACGGCTAAGTATGTGAAAGCGCAATTAGCAGCTATGGGCATTGCTTCTGACGAAAAAGCAACCACCGGACTTGTAGCAGTTATTGAAGGTAAAAACCCTTCGTCCCGAATCATTGCGCTTCGTGCCGACATGGATGCACTTCCTATTCAAGAACAAAATGATGTGCCCTACAAATCAACGGTAGCAGGCGTTATGCATGCTTGCGGTCATGATGTACATACCACTATTTTACTAGGCGCTGCAAAAATTTTAGTAGCCACAAAGGATAGTTGGGAAGGTACTGTAAAATTATTTTTTCAACCTGGTGAAGAAAAAAATCCGGGTGGTGCAAGCTATATGATTAGAGATGGTGCACTTCAAAATCCAGCACCGGAAGCGATTGTTGCGCTGCACGTGCATCCAGGACTTGATACGGGCAAATTAAGTTTTAGAAAAGGTAGGGTCATGGCAAGTGCCGATGAACTATATATAACCATTAAAGGTTCTGGTGGTCATGCGGCATCTCCACATTTGGCACCTGATACTATTTTAATTGCATCGCAAGTAATTATAAGTTTACAACAAATTATTTCGCGTAACCGAAATCCAGTTTCACCATCTGTATTATCTATTTGCTCTGTGCAAGGCGGTAATACCACCAATGTGATTCCATCCGAAGTAAAACTCATGGGAACCTTTAGAGCCATGGATGAAACTTGGAGACATAAAGCACACGAGTTAATTACCAAAACTGCAAAAGGAGTTGCCGAGTCGATGGGAGCAGAAATTGACATTCTCATTGATGTGGGTTATCCAACAGTAGACAATGATCCTGCTTTTACAGAAACAGCTTGGAAATTAGCCGATGATTATATGGGGGCGCAAAATGTGCTAGAAACAGAAATGCGAATGGGAGCCGAAGATTTTGGTTATTATAGCCAAGAAATTCCGGGTTGCTTTTTTAGGCTAGGGGTACGCAACGAGGCAGCTGGGATTGTTCATAATGTGCATACGCCTCATTTTGACATTGATGAAAATGCCATTGAAATAGGCATGGGGATGATGGCATGGCTAGGCGCAACCGCTCATACATAAGGAATTGCGTATTTTGGCAAACAAGTGTTAGCCTTTAAGAATTAATGGTAAATTTGTAATTCGAACAAAACAATACAGATGGCAAAAAACAATGACCTCCGCAGAGAACAAGCCCTCGAATACCACGCTAGTGGTAGACCTGGTAAAATAGAGGTGGTGCCTACTAAAGAGGCCAAAACCCAACGAGATTTGTCGCTTGCTTATAGCCCAGGGGTAGCAGAGCCTTGTAAAGAAATTCACGAAAATATTGAAGAGGTATATAGATATACGGCTAAAGGAAATTTAGTAGCCGTAATTACCAACGGAACCGCTGTATTAGGGCTAGGTGATATTGGTCCAGAAGCGAGTAAGCCGGTAATGGAAGGAAAGGGCGTACTCTTCAAAATATTTGCAGACATTGACGTTTTTGATATTGAGATCAATGAAAAAGATCCCGAAAAGTTTGTACAAATTGTAAAAGCATTGGAGCCAACATTTGGTGGCATTAACTTAGAAGATATTAAAGCGCCCGAATGTTTTTACATTGAGCAGCAGCTAAAGGAGCAAATGAAAATTCCGGTGATGCACGACGATCAGCACGGAACGGCGATTATTAGCGGCGCTGCATTATTAAATGCATTGGAACTTCAAAAAAAGAAAATTGATCGTGTACGTTTTGTTGTGAATGGTGCAGGCGCAGCAGCTATGGCTTGTGTGCAGTTGTATGTTGCACTTGGTGCACGTTACGAAAACTTTATCATGTTTGATAAAGACGGTGTTTTACATGAAGGCCGTACCGATTTAGATGCTACCCGCAAAAAATTTGCTGTAAAAAAATCAGATAGTACACTTGCAAAAGCCATGCGTGACGCCGATGTTTTTTTAGGGCTTAGTATTGGTGGTGTTGTAACGCAAGACATGATAAAATCAATGGCAAAAAATCCAATTGTTTTTGCCATGGCAAATCCGGATCCGGAAATTTCTTACGAAGATGCAACAGCGGTTCGTAAAGATATTATCATGGCAACGGGCCGAACCGATTATCCAAACCAAGTAAACAATGTATTAGGGTTCCCTTATATTTTTAGAGGTGCACTTGATGTGCGTGCTACAAAAATTAACGAAGCCATGAAACTGGCTGCTGTAAAGGCTTTAGCAGAGCTTGCTAAAACGGCAGTGCCTGATATTGTAAACCTCGCTTACAATCAATCTAGTATGAGTTTTGGTCCAGAATATATTATTCCAAAACCACTAGATCCTCGTTTACTTGCTACGGTAGCACCTGCAGTTGCAAAGGCTGCTGTAGAATCTGGTGTGGCACAAAAACCCATTCAAAACTGGGACGCTTACACCCTTCAATTAAATAAACGTTTAGGACTTGATAATCAATTGATACGTGTTATTGGTAACAAAGCAAGACGTGATCCTAAGCGTTTGGTTTTTGCTGAGGCCGATAACCAAAAAGTATTAAAGGCAGCAAGTATTATTTATGATGATGGTATTGCATATCCTATATTACTCGGTGATCCAGTAAAAATTAACGCTATTGCAGCGGAGCATAATATTGATTTAACGGATATTCCTATCATCGATTCACGCAGTGATGAGATGGAAGCGAAGCGTGAATTTTATGGCGAACTATTCTTTAAAAAACGCCAGCGTAAAGGCTTTAATCATTACGAGAGCATTAAAATTATGAAAGACCGCAACCATTTTGGTTGTATGATGGTTGAAACCGGTGATGCCGATGCAATGCTATCTGGGCTTACAAAAAATTATGCCGAAGCCATTAGACCAGCACTTCAAATTATAGGTACCGAAGAAGGCGTTAAAAAAATTGCTGGCATGTATTTATTATTAACCAAACGTGGCCCGATATTTTTAGCGGACACAACGGTTAATTTTAATCCCAATGCAGAGGAGTTAGCCGACATTGCTATGATGGTTGCTAAAGAGGTAAGAAATTTTAATATCACGCCACGTATTGCAATGCTTAGTTATAGCAACTTTGGTAGTTCAGATTCTGATGAAGCCAAGGTGGTAGCAGAAGCTACACGCATTTTAAAGCAGCGTAATCCTTCTTTAATTGTGGATGGTGAAATGCAGGCAAGTATGGCTTTCAATAAAGAAATACTAAAAGACAATTACGGGTTCAGTGATTTAGTGGACGAAGATGTTAACGTACTTATTTTCCCTAACCTAACTTCTGGTAACGTTGCCTACAACCTATTAAGAGAAATTGGTGGTGCGGATGCTATTGGACCTATTTTGTTAGGGCTTAAAAAGCCGGTACACGTTCTTCAATTAGGAAGCTCTGTAAGAAGTATCATTAATATGGCGCTTGTTGCTGTAGTAGATGCGCAGTTAAAATCGCGTATTGACACAGACGATGCCGTACAGCGTAGTAGTTGGTGGAAGCGCCTCAAAAAGAAAAAGAAATAGTTTAATTTATTTAGCTCTAGATGAATCTTATTACGCATTTCGGAAATTATTTGCTCATGTTAAAAGGCATGTTTACCAAGCCCGAAAACCTGCGTATGTATTGGAAGGAGTTTGTGCATCAAGCAGTAGAAATTGGCGTAGGCTCTTTACCCATTGTTGTTATCATTTCTGTTTTTTTAGGGGCTGTTACAACCGTGCAAACAACGTATCAGTTGGTGAGTCCGCTCGTACCACTTTCTACCATTGCACAAATTGTGCGTGATGGATTGCTTCTTGAATTATCACCTACGGTTGTATGTATTGTGCTAGCTGGTGTGGCCGGCAGTAAAATTGCAAGTGAGCTTGGTAACATGCGCGTGAGTGAACAAATTGATGCACTAGAAATAATGGGTATTAATACCAAGAGCTATTTGATACTTCCAAAAATCATCGCCTCAATGCTTGTGATTCCTTGCCTTATCACACTATCTGTTGCTTTAGGTATTTGGGGTGGTCGTTTGGCAGGACATTATACAGGGCTTATATCTACAGATATTTATGACGCAGGTCTTCGTCAAAATTTAAATACTTTTTATATCAATTTTGCACTTTACAAGGCATACACATTTGCGTTTATTATTAGTACCATTTCTGCGTATTATGGATATTATGTAAAAGGCGGCGCACTCGAAATTGGTAGAGCAAGTACCAGTGCGGTTGTGGTTAGTTGCATTTTAATTTTGATTTCCGATTACATATTGGCATTACTTCTTTTAGGTTAAACTAATTTTATGACACCTAATTTTGCAGCGTTTCGCGCATTAATTATGCATCCAGTTAAATTCTGGCTGTACATGTTGGTTAAGCTTCCGATGGGTTTTTTGGCAGGGTTAAAGCTTACGCAGTTGGAACCGGGTCATGCTGCGGTACAAGTAAAGTATAAATGGCTCACGCAAAACCCATTTGGGTCTATGTATTTTGCAGTACTTTCTATGGCTGCAGAGTTTAGTACTGGTATTTTATGCCTCGCAAATATTTACAAATCGGATCCAGCCATTAGTATGCTTGTGGTAAAAATGGAATCTCATTTTTATAAAAAAGCAGTGGGGGTTATTACATTTACCTGTAATGATGGAGATGCTATTATTGATATTGTTAAAACAGCTAAGGAAACAGGAGAGGGCGTTACCCTTGTTAGTAAATCCACTGGCGTTAATCAGAACGGTGAAGTTGTTGCCGAATTTTTTATTACATGGAGCCTTAAAACAAAGGCTTCAAAAAGTTTCACAGCTAAATAATTTACATGAAAATTTCCTTCCACGGAGCAGCACAAACAGTTACAGGTTCAAAGCATTTAATTACTTTAAATAGTGGTTTTAAAATTTTACTAGACTGTGGCATGTTTCAGGGAATGGGAAGGGAAACACAGGTAATGAATAGTACCCTTGGGTTTGAAGCAGTAGGGGTAGATATTTTAGTATTATCACACGCGCATATTGACCATTCGGGGCTCATACCAAAACTATATAAAGACGGTTTTAGAGGAAAGATTTTTGCTACGCCTGCCACCAAAGATTTGGCAGCGGTATTACTAGAAGACTCTGCAGTTATTCAAAGAGATGATACAAAATTTATTAATAAGCGCAGGGCTAGACAGGGATTACCGCCCTTTGAAGCGCTCTATGATTTAGAAGATGCTGCAGAAGCTCTTACGCTTTTTGAAGTAGCTGCTTACGACAAATGGACAAGCATTGCGCCAGGCGTAGAACTTTTATTTACCGATGCTGGGCATATTATTGGAAGTGCCTCTGTGCATTTAAAAATTACTGAAAATGGTGTAACCAAGCAGCTTAGTTTTAGTGGCGATATTGGACGTTACAACGATGCTATTTTAAGAGCGCCGGCCGTTTTTCCGCAGGCCAATTATATTATTATAGAAAGTACCTACGGTAATAAACTCCACGACGAAGTGCACGGTACCCCTGATAGTCTTTTATCTTGGATCGAAAAAACTTGTATTCATAAAAAGGGCAAATTGATTATTCCAGCATTTAGTGTGGGTCGTACACAAGAGTTGTTGTATGCGCTTAATCAATTAAGTATCGAAAAAAGACTGCCTCGTATTCCAATTTTTGTAGACAGTCCATTAAGCAAAGAAGCCACCGAATTGTTAAAAAGATATCCGCAATATTTTAATAAAACCATCCGAAAAATAATGGAGCATGATAATGATCCATTTGATTTTGACGGACTTACTTTTATAAGTTCTGTAGAGGAAAGTAAAAGGCTCAATACACTCGACGGGCCATGTGTTATTATTTCGGCAAGCGGCATGGCCGATGCAGGTAGGGTAAAGCACCATATCATGAATAATATTGGCAGCAGGGATAATACTATTTTGATTGTTGGTTATTGCGAACCAAGGTCACTAGGTGGAAGGCTGTCAAGTGGCGTAGAAGAAGTAAAAATTTATGGTGAATATTATAAAGTAGGTGCCGAAATTGGCCAGATGCGCAGTATGTCTGCGCATGGTGATTATGAAGATTTGTGCCAGTATTTGAGTTGTCAAAATCCAGATCTTGTATCGCAATTATTTATAGTTCATGGTGACTATGAAGTGCAGCAAGATTTTGCTAAGCGTTTGGAGCGAAAAGGATTTAAAGAAGTTATTATTCCAGAGATGCACCAAACGGTTCAATTAAGTAATACTTAATAAACATATAGTTTGTTTAACATATTTGATTAAAAATATGGGTTTACCGGTTATTTATTGACCATGACCGATATTTTTTACTATTTTACCGGTAGGCATGGGTCTAATGGTAAAAAATATAATCTCAGGTAATAACAGAACATTACTAATTAATGTTATTTGGTTTTTATTTCCAATGCTGGCATGCATTGCCGAAATAAGTAGAGGACTAGGTGACATTAATAATTTTCTGATATATAAGCAGGTCTTCTGGCATACCATTGAGCAAAAGCATTTGTATTTATCTTATCCTTTAGAATATAGTGACGTTAATCATTACGGTCCACTATTTAGTGTCCTTATTGCGCCTTTTGCTTTACTGCCCGTTTATATTGGTTGTTTTTTATGGTGTCTTTTAAATGTAGGCTTTTTGTTTTACGCAATTAAGCAATTGCCTTTATCCGAAAAGAGTATTCAATTTATTTTATTGATTGGTGTATTTGAACTTATAACATCCGTGCATTCGGTTCAGTTCAATCCCATGCTGTGTGGCATGATACTATTAAGTTTTACTGCCATCGAAAAAGAAAAAATTTGGCTTGGAACTTTCTTTATTGTTGTAGGAACACTTATAAAAATATATAGTGTTGTTGGATTGTTATTTTTTTTATTTACGCCTCACAAGAAAAAATTTATTTATACCGGGATTGTTTGGGCGGTAGTCCTTGTTTGTTTGCCCATGTTAATCTCTTCTCCTCAATTTATTATTGATTCCTACATCGATTGGTACGAAGTATTACTTGAAAAAAATGGGCAAAATATTGAGTCTAGTATGTTTGCTGGCATGCAAGACATATCTGTAATGGGTATGATTCGTAGAATTTTTGGTGTGTACGATATGCCTAATATTTATGTAACAATGCCAGCGGGGATACTTATGTTATTACCGCTTCTGCGATTTAGCTTATGGGCTAATCCATTGTATAGGCTTATTTACTTGGCATTATTGCTTATTGGTCTTGTAATATTTAGTTCTTCGGCAGAGTCGCCAACATTTGTAATTGCTGTTATAGGCTATTTAATATGGTATGTACAGCAGCCTTATAAAGATACGTTTCCGTATAAGGTTTTATTGGTGCTAATGTTGCTGCTCACCATTTTTTCGCCCACCGATTTATTTCCAAAATTTATTAGAGAACAGTATATATTCCGTTATTCTTTAAAGGCGCTTCCATGTTTTGTAGCTTGGCTTGCTGTTGTTTACACACTTTTATTTAGTCAGTTCAAAAACAAATTGGCATGAATAAATTAGTTGAAATAGTAATTCCTGCACATAACGAAGAGTATAATATTCCTGTGATTTATAGTGCCATAAGTGCAGCTTTAGCTGATACAAACTATAGCTTCAAGGTTTTGTTTGTTGACGATGGTAGCACCGATGGAACGCTAGATGCCATACAAGATTTATCCAATCATCATGACAACGTATTTTATATTTCTTTGTCACGAAATTTTGGACATCAAAATGCTTTAAAAGCTGGGCTAGACGCTTCTTCTGCAGGTATTGTGGTTATGATGGATGCCGATATGCAGCATCCGCCATCGTTAATTCCTTCATTGTTAAAAGCGCATGAAGAGGGATTTGATGTTGTGTATACTGTAAGAAAAGACAATGAGCATATCTCTTTTGTTAAAAAGCATACGGCTAATTTGTTTTATAAGTTAATGAACTATTTGTCTGAGATTGAAATTGAACCTGGTTCCGCAGATTTTAGACTGATGAATAGAAAAACCCTTGATGCATTACTTTTAATGCCTGATCAAGAAATATTTTACAGAGGGCTCGTTAAATGGATTGGGTTTAAGCAAACAAAAATAGAATACGAGCCACAAGCAAGACATACTGGCGTTACAAAATACTCTACAAAAAAAATGTTGAAGTTTGCCATTACGGGTATTGCAACCTTTAGTAATAAGCCGCTTTATTTTGCAGCATACATGGGTTTTACTTTTGCTATTTTGTCGGTTCTTTACATACCTTACATTATTTATGCATTTTATAGTGGTACAGAAGTACATGGTTGGGCTTCTATTGTTGCCACCCTTGCCTTTTTTGGTGGCATTATTCTGATGATGCTTGGTATTGTTGGTATATATTTGGGTAAGCTTTTTGAGCAAAGTAAAAATCGTCCTCAGTATTTAGTGAAAGCAGCCAAATTATGACACCTCAAATTTTAATTAGTTTTGATGTTGAAGAATTTGATATGCCACTCGAGTATGGCTTTAATTTGCCACCAGACAAGCAGTTGGAAATAGGATTCCATGGTCTTGAGGCAATCACTCCGCTTTTAAATCAATCAGATTTTCGGACCACACTTTTTACAACAGCTAATTTTGCAGATCATTTTTCTTCGTCCATCAAGTATTTGTCGGATAAGCACGAAATAGCCTCACATACCTATTATCATAGTTTTTTTGAAATTGAACATTTGCAAAGTTCAAGATTAAGGCTTGAGCAAATTACGGGTAAGCCAGTAACGGGCCTTCGAATGCCGCGTATGAAACAAGTGCCGATGGAGGCAATTAATAATGCAGGGTATGGTTATGATGCGTCTATGAATCCTACATGGCTTCCAGGCAGGTACAATCATTTAAATGAGCCAAGATCTTATCATATAAAAGAAGGTGTTTTTAGAATTCCGGCATCTGTTTCTTCGGGCTTGCGACTGCCGCTTTTTTGGTTGAGTTTTAAAAATTTCCCCTACACATACTATTTGCATCTATGCAAGCAGGCATTAAAAAAAGATGGTTATTTAAGCTTGTACTTTCACCCTTGGGAGTTTGTGGATGTAACGGGGTACGGCCTGCCAGCGTATACCACAAAGTATGCAGGACATCAATTATTAGACCGCTTGTATATGCTATTGGAGGATTTAAAACCACATGGAAATTTTAGTACCATGCAGCAATTTGCTAGTGATCGCACGCTTTAATAGTAGCGGTTATATTTTCCCAAACCATTTGTACCTATTTTTTGCAATCCAGCGGTACATGGTATCTCTCCATTTTTTTGGCACTATTATACCAGCAACCAATAATTTGTAAGGAAAGGATAAGTGTTGGGCTATTTGTAAAATCGCATCTGATTCTATAAACACTTTATCATTTACAATCAATATAATTGAATTAACGTCCAGTAAATAAGGGTGGGCTGCTAAAATTTCCTGCCCCTGGGTGCTTTGCAAAGCAATTTGTTTTATTTTTTGCTGCGGGTCTCCCTTTGTAACAAATTTGATACTACTATTGCATAATTTGCATCCACTATCAAAAAGTAGAACCATTTTTTCCATTACCAAAAGTAAGTTACAATGTTTACAGATCCTCAATTAATTATTAATAACGATGGTGAGGCTGTGTATTATCCATTGGTATTTAATACGGTTGAGGCTCAAAAATTGTTAACAGAGTTATTGCAAAATATTGAGTGGCAACATGATGAGGTAATTATGTTTGGAAAACAAATTACAACCAAACGAAAAGTGGCTTGGTATGCCGGTGTGGGTATCAGTTATACCTATGCGGGTAAAAGAAAAGATCCTTTGCCATGGTCACCACTTTTATTGTCTATTAAAGAAAAAGTAGAAAAGCAAACCGGTGCAACCTACAATGCTTGTTTGTTAAACCTATACCATGCTGGTGACGAGGGTATGTCTTGGCACCGCGATAATGAAAAGGAAATTGTACCAGAAAGTTCCATTGCCTCAGTAAGTTTTGGAGCAGCCCGAAAGTTTGCATTTAAACATGTTGCTACGGCGCAAAAAATAGAGCTCATGCTAGACGCTGGTTCTGTACTTGATATGCGTGGGCCTATCCAACAGCATTGGCACCATGCATTACCACATTCTAAAAAAATAAAGGACCTACGGGTAAATTTGACCTTTAGATTGTTAATAAAATAGAAGCATTTTACACTTCTTTGTTTGGGCTTAGTATTATATTTAAAATATTAATACAAGCCATTATGAAAAAATTATTCAGCTTTTTCTTGTTCGTTGCTTTTGCGCTAAGTAGTGTTGCACAAACGTTCATGTCCAAAGACGCCCGCATGCAATGGTGGCGTGATGCTAGATTTGGTATGTTTATTCACTGGGGCATTTATGCAGTTCCTGCCGGTGAGTATAAAGGCGATAAAAATCATGCCGAGTGGATTATGAATACAGCAAAAATTCCTATTCCAGAATATGAAAAATATGCAGCTTCTTTTAATCCAACTTCATTTAATGCAGATAGTTGGGTGGCCATGGCCAAAGATGCGGGTATGAAATACATTGTAATCACTTCTAAGCACCATGATGGATTTTGTTTGTGGGATAGTAAAGTGTCTGATTATGATGTAATGGATAAAACGCCATTTAAGCGTGACATCATGAAAGAGTTAAGTGAGGCTTGTAAAAAATATGGTGTTGTTTTTTGTATGTACCATTCAATTATGGATTGGCATCATCCGCTCGAAAATAAAAATGACATTAACAGATATAATGAGGAGTATTTGCGTCCTTGTTTAGAGGAACTTGTTACTAAATACGATCCAGGTGTACTTTGGTTTGATGGTGAGTGGGTAGACGAGTGGACAAAACCAAAAGGAGATTCTTTATATAATTGGCTGTTAACGCTCAAGCCTAATTTAATTATCAATAACCGTGTAAGTAAGGGCCGTAATGGTATGCAGGGCATGAATAAAGATGATGCAGCAGGTGATTTTGGAACCCCAGAACAGGAAATTTTAACCGAAAAGTCCACCGAAGACTGGGAGAGTTGTATGACCATGAACGATCATTGGGGCTTTAATAAAAACGATAATAATTTTAAAACGAGCAACCAGCTCATTTGGAATTTAGTAGACATTGCTTCTAAAGGGGGTAATTATTTATTAAATATCGGACCAACAGCTGCCGGATTGTTTCCTGATTCAAGTGTACTTCGTTTAAAAGAAATTGGTGAATGGATGCGCATTAATGGAGCAGCTGTTTACGGTGCAAAAACCTGGGATAGTTTTGGTGAAGGTGCTAACATCAGGTATGCAACAAGTAAAGAAGGTAAGTTATTTGTTTACTTGAATGGATGGCCTAAAGCAAGCGTTACATTTAAAAAAATTAAGCCAACTCCTGGAACTAAAATCATGCTTAATGGATTAGATGCACCACTTGAATGGCGTCAAACAGAAGAAGGGTTGGTTATTTTCTTTCCTGCGGTACCTCCAAGTAATCCAGGACGTGCAGGTGTGTATGTACTAAATTTAGAAGGCACAGCGCAGTCGCTTGCGACTGCGCCACAAATAGGCAACCCCGATGAAGCAAAATTAAAATCTAAAGTTGTTTCAGGTGTATCTGAACGTGTTGCCATTAGTAGTACAGAAAATGGTGCAACGATTCGTTTTACAACAGATGGCACGGAGCCTAATTTAGGATCTGCAGTATATGCCTCACCTATTTTAGTAACAAAAAGTGGGCTTTTAAAAGCAGTAAGTTATGTGCCTGGTAAAATGCCAAGTGAAACGTCGGAACTTACCATTGTTAAAGGAAAACATGCATTAACACTTGCGCCAAATTATGCCAATCAGTACAGTGCCATGGGGCCGGTAAGTTTAGTGGATGGTATTAAGGGTAACGCAAAAGACTTTCATAAAAACTGGTTGGGATTTGAGCAAAAAAATATAGAGGCGGTTATTGATTTAGGAACTGCAAAGTCTATCAATAAAGTATCTGGTTCTTTTTTAAAAAGACATAGCGAATGGATTTTTTTACCAAAACAATTTAGTGTGTACACATCGGTGGATGGTAAAAAATATCAGCTACTAACTACACAAAAAGTGGCAACACCAAAAAGTGCAGAAGCTGCTGGCGTTGTAAAAATTAGTGCTTCAAAAAAAGCGCAGGCCCGTTTTGTAAAAGTGGTAGCAACTAATACCGGTGTATGCCCTAGCTGGCATGCAGGCAATGGTGGAAAGGCCTGGTTATTTTGTGATGAAATTACAGTTGAATAAATTTTTTAAAGATCTATGTGCCTACGGCACATAGATCTTGGATTGTAATTTTTTTTGCAAATCCGTGCTAAGTTTAGATAGCAGGTCATACCCAGTTGCTTTTTCAATAGCATCCACTGTTGTAATATATTTTTTCCAGTCGGTATCTAGTGTGTTTTCATTGGGTGTGTCTATTGCAAGTATTCTTGTGTCTGCGTTTGTTCTTGCTAAGTCACCATTGCCTTTAGGTAAAATGATCGCAATTTTCCATACTCTTTTTGGTACGGTTACTTTACCGTTATTAATTGTTTCTGCAAAGCCAGTAGAGCCTATTCCTCCCTTGCCGTAGCTACCCATAATGGTATACACTTCGTAGCCTTTATTTACTTCTGCTCTTAATAAAGTTTCAACATCGGCCCAAGTTCTTTGGTTGTTTTGTGGGGCTTGTGGAATCATGTTGGTCATTAAAAAAGTTGAGCTATTTGCTTCTACAGAGCTAGTTCTATCCGCAGACGGGCAGTTATGTCCTCTATCAAATCCTGAACCACTATAGCTATTACTTTGAACTTGGTAATAGCCAGTAGGTAATCCTAAAAAGGCAGCAAAATTATCTTGTCTTGGCGTGCTACCTAAATAAGTTTCATCCAAATGCCAAGAAACCCAGTTAGGTGTAGCTCTTGAACTACTGTAAGAAACGACGTAATATTTTTTATCAATTAAATAATTTTCTGTGACAGCCGCGCTGTTAGTTGCGTTAGAAGGATTTCCAAATAGCATGTTGCTGTTATCGCCATCAGAAGGTGGAACATCTGGCCCGCTTCCTGCAGGAAGGCCTCTGCCTGGAGCAGGGGTGCTATAATTGGTTGTGTCTGGGGTATTGTCTGCTGGCTCATTAAAAACGATGCCTGGCTTACCGGCACCAATAAAAATGATATCATCAATATTTACACGTGTGGTACCAATTTTTCTGATTTGAAATCTTACCGGTTTATTACCTGTAATTTTTATGGAGTCTGTAATAAATGTTGAACTATTGGTTGTAAGCGGTGTTCCAATTTGAGCGTAGGTAGCACCTTTGTCTGTAGACATCCAAACGGTAAGTTCTGAATTACCATCGCTACCAAATTTTGCGTGGCTTATTTTAATCATTGATAAACTATCAATATCAAAATTCATTTCAATTTTTCCTGTTCTAAGTCTAACAGATTGTGTGTTGTTTTTGATATCGGTGGCTAGCTTACCAAGTAGTGCATCGTCAAAAGACCAGATGCCTGTTTTGATGGTAACAGGACCAATGGCATAGGCGGCTTTGGTTCCCATTTCAAAGTCTTCTTTGATTACGTATGGAGCGGGCACATTTGCATTAACTGCTCTGGTTGTAATTGGTGTTACGGTGTCGCTTTTCT
>Ga0208597_1000369_pt1 | contig 17428 bp, 17 predicted proteins | sample LakMenEpi05May12_FD_150673 | JGI IMG/M metagenome (GOLD analysis project Ga0208597, IMG submission 150673) | Freshwater microbial communities from Lake Mendota, WI - 05MAY2012 deep hole epilimnion (SPAdes) | ecosystem: Environmental > Aquatic > Freshwater > Lake > Epilimnion/Euphotic zone ...
GTACAACGTGGATCAATTATGGATATGGTTATTTATCCAGGTGATCCTACCACACCGAATATTGCATCTACCGCTAATGCTCCAAGAGTAAATCATAACGATGCAGAAAACTTATTAAAAATTCCTGTACTTCCAATCAGTTATGGTGATGCAGCTCCATTATTAAAAGATATGGCAGGGCCAGTGGCACCAAAAGATTGGGCAGGCGCTTTACCATTCACTTATCATATAGGGCCAAGTAAATCAAAAGTCCATTTGAAATTAGCATTTGATTGGAAACTACGACCAGGATTAAATGTAATTGCAACGATTAAAGGATCTGAATATCCTGATCAGTGGATTATCAGAGGTAATCACCATGATGCTTGGGTAAATGGTGCGAATGATCCTATTAGTGGTATCGCGGCGGAACTAGAAGAAGCAATTGCCATAGGAGGATTATTAAAACAAGGATGGAAACCAAAACGTACATTAATTTATTGTGCTTGGGATGCAGAAGAACCAGGATTAATGGGTTCCACGGAGTGGGTCGAAGATCATGCACTTGAATTACAATCAAAAGTAGTTGCATATATAAATTCAGATGGAAATGGCCGTGGATTTTTGGGCGTGCAAGGCTCTCACGCGCTATCAAATTTCGTAACAGATATCAGTAAATCGGTGATTGATCCGCAAGCGGGTGTTTCGGTATTTGAAAGACAGAAAGCGAATAGTGCAACCAATGCAAGCACAAGCAAATCAAAAAAAGAAATTTTTGAAGCAACCACCTATCCATTAGGTGCCATGGGCTCGGGCTCGGATTACTCTTCCTTCATACAGCATATAGGCGTTCCTTCCTTAAACATTGGTTACGGTGGTGAAGATGCAGGCGGCGAGTATCATTCTATTTATGATTCCTATGATCACTATGCGCGATTCAAAGATGCTGAATTTAAATATGGTGTAACCCTAGCTAAAACATCGGGCCGCGCTGTGCTTCGTTTATCTGAAGCAGATGTACTTCCTTTTGATTACACATCATTACATAAAACAATCAAAGGATATATTAACGAGTTAATGTCAAATGTAGATGCGCTTCGCGAAAAAGCGCAGGTGGAAAATGATTTGATTAAAAACAATGCATATACAATTGCAGCCGATCCAACAACCAAATTAACAACACCTACATTATTAACTGAGGTTCCTTTTGTTGATTTTTCTTTATTATTAAATGCATTAGCAACACTTGAAAAATCGGCACAAAAAGTAGAGCAATTAAAAGCAGGGGCGGATGCGAATAAATTAGCTGCCATTAACGCAAAAATATATTCAGCGGAACAATCCTTGTTACTTCCAGCTGGTTTGCCACGACGACCATGGTACAAGCATAGCTTGTATGCACCAGGATTTTATACAGGTTATGGTGTTAAAACAGTACCCGGTGTTCGTGAGGCCATTGAACAACAAAATTGGCTTGAAACACAACAGCAAATAACCGCAGTAGCAAATGCAATAAATAAATTTTCTTCCTATTTAGATGCTTTATAGGGTGTAAATTTGCCTATGCCGTTTCAACTTCAATCTAGCTATACACCTTCTGGTGATCAGCCTGCAGCAATTGCACAGCTAACCGAAGCGGTGCAAGGGGGCGATCGCTATCAAACCTTATTGGGTGTTACTGGAAGTGGTAAAACATTTACCATTGCGAATTTGATTCAAAATGTGCAAAGACCTACACTTATATTAACGCACAATAAAACATTGGTTGCGCAATTATATGGTGAGTTCAAACAGTTTTTTCCGAACAACGCCGTAGGCTATTTTGTTTCCTATTACGATTATTATCAACCAGAAGCGTATTTGCCCACTTCGGGCGTTTATATTGAAAAGGATTTAAGTATCAATGAGGAATTAGATAAGCTAAGGCTTCAAGCCACTGCGCATTTATTAAGTGGTCGTCGTGATATTATTATTGTTGCCAGTGTGAGTTGTATTTATGGAATGGGTAATCCTACAGAATATGAAAATGGAATTATTCGTATTGAAAAAGGCATGGTGATTTCAAGACAAGCTTTTTTACATGCATTGGTCAATAGTTTATACCACAGAACTGTTACTGAATTTGATCGTGGAGGTTTTAGGGTGCAAGGCGATACTGTAGATATTCGTTTGCCCTATGTTGATTATGGCTACCGAATTACATTTTTTGGAGATGAAATTGAATCCATCGAAAGCATTGAAATAGAGACAGGCAAAAGAATTGAGGAGATGGAGAATGCAGCCATTTTTCCTGCTAACTTATACCTCGCACCTAAGGAAATGGTGCAACAAATAATTTATGAAATTCAAGACGAGGTGCGCGCGCAGGTGGAGTACTTTAAAAATGTAGGAAAGCATATTGAAGCGCAAAGGATTAAAGAACGCGTTGAATATGATATTGAAATGATTAGAGAGTTGGGCTATTGTTCCGGCATTGAAAACTACTCTCGTTTTTTTGATCGCCGCAAACCAGGCACGCGACCATTTTGTTTGTTAGATTATTTCCCCAAGGATTTTTTATGTGTCATAGATGAAAGCCACGTGACAATACCACAAATATCTGGCATGTATGGCGGAGATAGAAGCAGAAAGATGAATTTAGTTGAATATGGATTTAGATTGCCTAGTGCCATTGACAACCGACCTTTGAACTTTAATGAATTTGAAAATATTATTGGACAATCTATTTTTTTAAGCGCCACCCCTGGTGATTATGAACTAGAAAAAACTAGTGGTTTAATTGTAGAGCAGGTAGTACGACCAACGGGTTTATTAGATCCACCTATTGAAGTGCGGCCAACCAAAAATCAAATAGATGATTTGTTAGATGAAATAGCCAAGCAAGTGGAAATGGGTGACCGTGTGTTAGTGACCACCCTTACAAAAAAAATGGCGGAGGAAATGGATCGTTATTTAGTACGCATACAAATTAAATCCAAATACATACACAGTGATATAGACGCACTTGAACGGGTTGAAATTTTAAGAGAATTAAGATTAGGCGTGATTGATGTACTCGTTGGTGTTAACCTTTTAAGAGAAGGGCTTGATTTACCAGAGGTTTCCCTAGTGGCGGTGTTGGATGCAGACAAAGAAGGTTTTTTAAGAAATGAAAAGTCACTTACCCAAACCGCAGGTCGTGCCGCACGTAATGTACGTGGTCGCGTAATATTTTATGGCGATCAAATTACCCAAAGTATGCAGCGTACCATTGATGAAACCAATCGTAGGCGTGCAAAACAAATGAAATACAATGAGGAACATGGTATTACCCCAACGACGATTATTAAAAGTATTGAGCAGGTAATGCAACAAACTTCGGTATTGGATATTAAGGGCTTTACGCTTAACAATATTAATGTACGTACTTCGGATGAACTTGAAATGGTGGCAGATCCAGAAAGTATTTATCAAACGATACCGCAAATTGAAAAGGCGATTGCACAAACCAAAAAACAAATGGAAAAATTTGCAAAAGCACTTGATTTTATGGAAGCGGCTAAGTTGCGCGATGAAATGTTCCGACTAGAGGCGCAGCTAGCAGGTATGAAAAAGAAATAGCATTACTCATCCATTTAGTTGAACAGTATTAAATAATCTGATTGGGCCTTAAAATGTTTTAATTTTACAATAACTATGACCCCTTTATTAGCATCTATATACAACGGTTTATTACAAACAACTTGGTTAGAGTTGATCGCCGTAATTGCTGGTATCGTTTCTGTATGGTATAGTAGAAAGGAAAGTATCTTAGTTTATCCGATTGGCTTAATCAACACCACCATTTATATCTACCTTAGTTTTAAAGGACATTTATTAGGTGAGGCTAGTGTTAATTTATATTATACCCTTATGAGCTTATGGGGTTGGTATTTGTGGACAAGAGTAGATCCAAATAAGCATACTATTATTTTACAAATTACCAAAAGCAACACACGCGATTGGCTTAATCAAGTACTATTTTTTCTAGCCTTTTATTTTTCGCTTTACTTTTCACTTACCTACTTAAAAAAGGAATTTGCACCCGAAGCCATTCCATGGGCGGATGCACTTGCTAGTGCTGCAGCATATACGGGTATGTGGCTCATGGCAAAGAAAAAAGTAGAGAGCTGGATTTGGTGGATCATTACCAACATTGCTTCTATACCATTATATTTTGTAAAGGGATATACTTTTACCAGTGTACAGTTTATTGTATTATTAGTCCTTGCAATTGCCGGTTTAAAATCATGGAATGATAAAGCAAAAAATAATTCAATAAAATCAGAAGTGTAATTATATTATTTTAAACGCATTTAAGAAATGAGCAACGCTTTACAAAAAATTGTAGTACTGGGTCCCGAATCAACTGGGAAATCAACACTTTGTGAACAGTTGGCAAAACATTACAATACCCTTAACTGTCCTGAATACGCGCGACAATTCTTGACTAAAAACGGCGTAAAATATAATTACACAGATTTATTAACAATTGCCAAGGAGCAATTAACATTAGAAGACAACTTTACACAACAAGCGGTAGAAAATAAAAAAAACAAGTTAGTTATTGACACTGACATGTATGTTATGAAGGTTTGGTGTGAATATGTGTTTGATAACTGCCATACTTATATCTTAGAACAAATAAATGCGCGTAGTTATGATTATTATTTATTGTGCGCTATAGACCTGCCTTGGACTGCGGATGAAATGCGCGAATATCCCGATAATAAACCGCGACAAGAATTATTCCAAATTTATAAGGATATATTAATTAATCAAAACACCCCCTGGGGTATAGTAACTGGGGTAGGAGACGAAAGGACTAATAACGCAATAGCACTTCTTGATAAAAGTCTCCAAAAATAAAACGACGGTTATTTTTTTAAAAGCGCACGTACATCTTCATCTCCTTCAATATTATTCATCTCTCGTAAAATTTGAGGATAACGCCATGAAACTCTTCTTGTCATTGGTCTAGCTGTAAACTTTTTTGGATTAGGAAAGCCAGCAACAATCATAGCCGCCTCGGCCCTGCTTAAATTTTTCGCTGACTTTTTAAAGTAATGTTGTGCTGCCGCTTCCACACCAAAACAACCAGGTCCCGTTTCAATTACATTTAAGTATACTTCTAAAATTCTTTTTTTACCCCATACCCATTCTATTAAAAATGTAAAATATACTTCTGGTATTTTTCTTATATACTTATCGTACTTTCCACCCTGCCATAAAAAAACGTTTTTTGCTGTTTGTTGCGTTATGGTACTTGCGCCACCACCAATTGGAATTTTTGATTTTTTTCTTTTCTTTTTTGGTCGCAAGCTTTTTTCAATTGCATCCCAATCAAAGCCACTATGGTCTGTAAAGGATTGGTCCTCGCTCGCAAGCGCTGCTAATTTAATATTATAGGACATATCATTCCATGAAACATAATCTCTTTTCAATCCTAGCCCAAAAGCATTTGTGATTTGAGTAATCGTAATGGGCGGCTCCACTAACTTTATGATAATTACATAAACAAGAGAGCTAACAAATAAAAATATAAAAAATCTGCAAATTTTTTTTAACACAAGCAGCTATTAAAGTATTTCCAAACTAAATCTTTTTCCAATGGGTCTGTAATTTGGATTTGCTTTTCGTAATAATCTCCCAGCAACCACAGCTACTGCTCCACTAATAATTTTTGGAATATTTCGTTGTTCTAGAATTGGGTCATTGTTGATTAAGCTATTGATTATATTCAATAACACATAACCAGCTCCTCCGACCTGTAAGGCTGAACCATTGGTGACAACGCTGTTATAATGTCCCCTATCCTTTGAGAAAGCTATAATTTCATTGATATGGAGCACCATTTTTCCTAGTCTAAGCGTATCCTCGCCATAAGTACCAAATTGCGTCATGACTCTTTGTAAGGCAAATTGATTAATTTGAATCGTATCTTCTTTAATTGCAGAAACATAACCAGTTAACCACTGTTGATTACTAAATTGAAAGTTAATGTAATCACCCACCGAAAAGGACCGTATGGTAACCCCCCTTTCTTTAAGCAATAATAGGCGTCCCTTTTGTGCGCTTAAGCTGACACAAAAACAAGCAAGGCAGATTGCAAAAAGAAGTGATTTTTTATTCATTATAGCAATTTACAATAAAGGGTCGGTTTAAAAAAGTAATTAACCAGCACCCGAGGACATTTTTATTTATATTTCAAGGCTCCCCAAAATAAAGCTGCGCTAAACACAAGGATAATGATAGCCGAAAGTCGGTTAATCCATATCAAATTCTTCTCCGTTAAACTTGGTCTTAACCTACTAGCCAAAGCCACTTTAATAAAATCAGATAAAAGCAAAAAAACCAAGCAGGTAGCAAAAACGAGGAACTTGTATTGAACAGGATTGTTTGTTTCTGCCGCGCTCGCTCCAATGGCGGCCGTCCAAGCAAACCAAAATATAAAAACACTTGGATTTAGGGTATTCATCAAAAATCCTGAAATATATATCCCTAGATAATCTCTTTTTCTAAAAACTTTTTCTTCTCCCTTTTCATCGTACTCAATTTTTATCTTTTTAAAGAACAAGGTATATAAGCCCAACAACAATAAAAATCCTGCACCAGCCATGGCGATAAAAGCCTTATGATCTAACACCAATAAAAAAATGCTCGTAAAAATATTAGCAATCAGTAATAGTCCAATATCACTGGTGGAAACACCTGCAACAAAAATATAACCCGCCCTGCGGCCATTCGTTATACTTTGTTTTAGTATGGCAAAAATTACAGGACCCAAGGAGATACTTAAAATAAGCCCCAACAACAATCCTTTAATAATAGGAGCTAACATTTTATTTATTTTGTATAAAAATTTCCCAATCTTTTAATAGGTCCCCCTTTAATACCCTTGGGAATTTATGTTGTCCACCTATCTTTCCCTTAGCTTGCATAAAATCCATAAATACACTTTCCTTTAAAACGGTTACACGTATTCTTTTTAATGCACTTTTTCTCTCTATAGCATAATCGTCATTTAGTGTAAGCAACTTTTCATCAATTGCTTTTGCTAAAGCAATTTCATCTGTCGATTGATCACAGGCTACATACCAATGATGTCCAAATAAGGAATCTACATTTTCACCTCTAACGCCATATTCTGGAATCGATAAATTAAATTCTTCACTCACTAAATGAATCGCCTTATTCATATTGTCTACACTTAAGTGTTCGCCCACGATACTTAAAAAATGTTTGGTTCTACCGGTGATGATAATTTCCGCATTTTCTTTATCAACAAAACGTACCGTATCACCAATTAAATAACGCCATGCACCCGCATTGGTGCTAATCAATAACGCATAGTCCTTATCTTCCTCTACTTCGTGTATCATTAAAGCTTCTGGATTCTCAACCATTTCTCCCTCTGCATCAAAATTATTTTCATCAAAGGGAACAAATTCGAAAAAGATATGTTGGTTGTAGGCAAGGCGCATACCCTTTGCGTTTTGTTTGTACTGCCATGCCAAAAATCCCTCACTAGCCAAATAGGTTTCCACATAGGTAATCGGCTTTCCTAATAACTTTTCAAAACCTACTTTATAAGGTTCAAAGCTTACGCCACCGTGAACAAAAAAAGTTAAGTTGGGCCAAATCTCATGAATGTTTTTGACCTTGTATTTTTCGATCACCATTTCAAGACACATTTGAATCCATGCAGGCACGCCTGCTAAAAAACCAATATCCCACTGAGGTGCCTTTTCAACTATATCAACTAATTTTTTATTCCAATCTTTTTCTTTTGCTATTTTTTTACCAGGTTTATAAAAAGGCTGAAACCAAAATGGTGATTTTTTAGCTGTAATACCACTTAGGTCTCCTGCATAATAACCCGGCCCCTTTTGTAGATCGGTGCTACCACCCAAGGTGAGCATGCCACTTCCAATAGAACTCAGTGAAATTCCCTGATACGTTAATAAGCTGAGTAATTGTTTGATCATGATCACCTTATTGCCCTTCAGTAAATCATTGGTGATGGGGATATATTTACTTGCTGACTCGCTGGTTCCACTACTTAATGCGAAATATTTTATTTTACCAGGCCAACAAATATCTTCTTTTCCATCTAAGGTTTGATACCACCATTCATTGTAAATTTTATTGTAATTATAGGTGGGTACATTTTGTTGAAAGGCTTTTCCAGGATGCCTACTTAATAAAATTTGTTCAAATTTATTCTTTTGGCCAAATGCAGTATAGCGGGCGCGACGTAATAATTTTTTTAATACACGTTGCTGTGCCCTTTTTGGACTTTTTTGGGGGATACCCAAGGCCTTGCTAATCGTTTTGGGTAAATTAATCTCGAAAATTGGCATCTACAGAATCGTTTTATATTTTAAAGATTATTCGCAAAAATAGGAATGTTATTCGAGTAAACGACCCTACTTTTGCATATGTTTAAAAATACACTTTTACAAGCAACTGAAGCAGGCGCAGTTGAACTTAGGCGCTTTTTTAACGGTTCTTTCACCGTTTCTAGTAAGGCCAGTATCAATGATCTAGTAACCGAGGCAGATCATGCTTCTGAAAAAGCTATTTTTAGCGTGATTCAAAAAAATTTCCCTGATCATTTTATATTAAGTGAGGAAACGGGTGCGCTTCCACAAGATTCTGATTATAAGTGGATTATTGATCCCATTGATGGCACCATTAATTTCGCCAATGGCATTCCAATATGTTGTGTAAGTATTGGATTGGAACACAAGGGTCAAATGATTATGGGCGCCGTATATAATCCCTTCATGAATGAAATGTTTATTGCAGAGCGCGGACAAGGAGCAACCTTGAATGATAAAAAAATTCAAGTAAGCGATAAGTCTGATTTATTAACGAGCTGTTTAGTAACAGGCTTCCCTTATCAATATTTAGATACTGCTAACGGCCCTTTACAAATTTTTGAAAAATTAATTCGCAAGGCTATTCCCGTTCGTAGATTAGGAAGTGCTGCACTTGATTTGTGTTGGACAGCGGCTGGCAGGTTCGATGGTTTTTATGAACACAAACTACAAGCATGGGATAGTGCTGCGGGATTTTTAATTGTAGAAGAAGCTGGTGGAAAGGTCACAGATTTGCAAGGAAATCCTTACACACCCTACAATCCGGGTATCATTGCTACTAACGGAAAAATTCACCACCAACTACAATCAGTTATTAACGGAGGAACACTTTAATATTTTTTATGTCAACAGAAAGAACAGAAATCGAAAAATTAGGCGAGTTTGGTTTAATAGATCATCTTACCGAAAATTTTGAAATTCAAAATGTATCCACCGTTTTATCGATTGGGGATGACGCAGCGGTGATTGATCATTTTGGAAAACAAACAGTGATCACAACTGATTTATTGATTGAAGGTGTGCACTTTGATTTAATGTATACACCATTAAAACATTTGGGATACAAAGCAGTAATTGTTAATTTAAGCGACATTTTTGCGATGAATGCACAACCTACGCAAATCACTATGAGCATTGCTTTCAGCAATCGATTTAGCTTAGAAGCCTTAAATGAATTTTATGATGGTGTTCATCACGCTTGTGAATTATATGGTGTTGATTTAATTGGTGGCGATACGAGTACTTCTCAAAAAGGATTCATTATTTCTGTAACAGCGATTGGTGAAGTAAGCCCAGATAAATATGTAAAACGAAGCACCGCTGAAAGTGGCGATTTGATTTGTGTGTCGGGTGATTTGGGTGGTGCTTTTTTAGGATTGACTTTAATGGAACGTGAGAAACAAATATTTTTAGAAAATCCTAAAGTACAACCCACACTTGAGAACGAAGATTATATTGTTGGCAGGTTATTGAGACCAGAAGCAAGAAAAGATATTTTAGATATTCTAGAACAACAAGAAATATTACCGACTGCGATGATGGACGTCAGCGATGGCTTAAGTAGTGATGTATTGCATTTGTGTAAACAAAGCAATTTAGGCTGTCGTATTTACGAAGATAAAATTCCTATTCATGAGGATACTAAAGCTGCTGCGTTTAAGTTTGGTTTAGATCCAACGGTATGCGCATTAAACGGCGGTGAGGATTATGAATTATTATTTACCATGAAGCAATCCGATTATGATAAAATTACTTTGCAAGAAGAAATTAGTGTGATCGGCTATATGTGTGATGCAGATGAGGGTACTAAAATTATAACGAAGGGAAAAAATGTTTTTGATATTACTGCACAAGGCTGGAATGCATTTGGTAACAAAGCATAATTACTCTAGCAGGTAATCAAATTTATTATACGTCGATCTGTCGTTAAACAAAGTAGGTCGGCGTTTTCATTTACAGCTATCTTTCCTGTAATTTCCGAACGCTTCATCACCCTTGCTGGATATAAACTACACATCCTTACTGCCTCGCCTAAATCGATGCCCACTTCATTAACTAAATTATTGACCGATTTTAGTTGGGTTAAGGAAGAGCCACTTAATACACCCGCACTTTCATATTTATCGCCCGCCATTTGATGTTGGTATATTCCTGAATTCGTTGCAGTTACCGCATCTGTTATACAAAACAATCTTTCACCCATTATTTTTTTTGCAATTTTTATTGCGTTAAAATCAACATGAAAACCGTCTGCCACTAAACTGCAAGACACTTTATTATGATTAAATATAGCGCCTACCATCCCGGGAGCGCGATGTTGTAATGCGCTCATGGCATTGTATAAATGTGTTGCTACAGTTATGTCATTATTAAATGCATGGGTAGCTTGCTCATAGGTAGCATCACTATGACCAGCCGAAACGACGATGCCACTATTTTCAAGTAATTGAATAATGGATGCATCCACAATTTCTGGCGCGAGCGTTATCATACTAATATGATCTTTGCCGTAATCCAATAAATCCTGTGCTTCTTTTAATGTTGGCTGATGAATATATTCCGTTGCATGCGCCCCCTTTTTTAGTGAATTAATCCAGGGCCCCTCAATATGTAAGCCTATGCAACCCTTTCCACCACCGGCTTTATAATCGCGAACCGCATCAATACATTTATATATTATCTCCCAACTTTGTGTTGCTAGTGTGGGTTGAAAATACGCGGTACCGCTGGCCACACAATAATCATAAATTTTTTGAATCGTATCGGCTGTAGGAAATTCAGATAATAATTTTTCATCCGCACCATAAATTTGCAAATCAATCAAAGCAGGTACAATGAGTGGCATTGCATTTTTATGATCATATCCCTCCTTTTTTATATCCGTTACTTTTCCGTTTTCAATTACGATAACCGCCTCCGAAATCCAATGTTCTCCCGTAAATAATTCTTGAACTGATAAAATTTGTTGCATTATAATTCAATATTAAAAAAATCAGCGTTCTTCCAAAAAGGAAATTGTTCCCTTGTTTTTATTAATTCTTCTTTTTGTAATGTAATATGAAATATATCTTCCTCATAAGCGCAGTGATATAAAATCTCACCAAGTGGTCCCACCACCATACTATCCCCACTGTGCATAATATTTTTTCCATCCAAGCCAACACGATTCACGCCAATGGTATAGCATTGGTTTTCAATGGAACGTCCAGTGAGTAAGGTTTTCCAAGCATGGTTTCTTTTTTCCGGCCAATTAGCAACATACAACAATACATCATATTCTAAGTCAGGAACATTTACATTTTCCTCATCTGCCTTTCCACTTGTGTTTGCTAATTGTTGGCGTGCCCAAACTGGGAAACGCAAATCAAAACAAATTTGTAAATTAATTTTCCAACCCTTTACACTTGCAATTAATCTTTTGTTTCCTTCGTTATAAAATTCATGTTCACCTGCAAAAGCAAATAAATGTCGTTTGTCATAATGGCCCAATTGTCCATTGGGGAGCATCCAAATTAAGCGATTATAATAGTTGCCGTTCTCTTCAATAATAACCGATCCGGTGATGATTGATTTTTTAGTCTCAGCCAATCGACGCATCCATTGAACGGTGGGTCCTTCCATTGTTTCTGCAAACAAAGCGGGCTGCATACTAAATCCCGTAGTAAACATTTCAGGAAGTACAATAATTTCAGTTGGCTCGGCAATCGCCATTATCTTTTTAGCTAAGGCTTCTAGGTTAGCTCCTTTGTCCTCCCAAAAAAGGGCGGTTTGTATGATTGTAAATTTAAGTGAAGACACTGATAATGATTTATGCTGTATTAAAGATAAAACAAAATCACACGCTATAAAAATCAATCTATTGGCATTTTCCTTCTTTTATATTGTAGAAAAATTAAAAACAGAATAATAAGTACAGCCCATAGCAAGGTGAATTTAAACGTTTGCATATTACCCATAAAATAGAAAATCATCGATAGTCCAATAGTTATAATTATGCTAAAATAAAAGACGCTCTTTTTTTGTAAATTTGCACGTTTCTCCTCATTGTAATAACTATATACAAAAACAAATAATAATATTAATGTTAGAAGGACGTCGTGGAATAATTTAGACATCAATGAATTTGTACATCGCAAAATCTCATAAGAAATAACACCTAAAAGAATTCCTCCGATTGTTTTTATATTCATAATGCATTTTTTTCAGCGTTAATACAAGTTGTAAAATTTCTGGTTATTCGAAAATTACACGAATTATAATTTGAAACCGCCTTAAAAGCCGTGTATGTAAAGTTTACCATAGAATAAAATGGCCCACCAGTGAACAGCATAAATGCAGTGGTAGCAAAAGAATCAGCTAATGCAGATTGGTAATCTTCATCGCAATCTGCAATGCCATTCTTGTATGCTGTTATACAGTTATTATCAAGCAACATTGATTTTATTTTACTTGGAAAACTATTTTTCAAATTATATATAAAAGCATATTTGATAATAAAATTTACATCATTACTATTTAGTAGTTGTAGGCTATCATATTTATTAATAAAGGATTTAAATAAATTTAACTTTTTTTCAATTAAAGAAAAAAGTTTATTTCCATTAGTAATGCCATTTAGACTATATGCTAATAGTATCTCTTCTTTCGTCTTTGCTTTTGATAAATAGCTTCCTAAATTTTCGTTTACTAGTACGTTATTAAAATCAAAGCTATTAAGCCACTCTAGTTTAATCGCTTGATCAATTTCAATAATTTGTTTTATAATATCATCATGAACCATTTTTAATTTGTAGGATTCAATGAGCAATGAATTATCATCAATAATTTTATATATCTCTGGTTTAGAATTTTCAATTTTTATACAAGCTGTAAAATTGACAAATACAGCAATAATTAAAATTTTCCATAAGGATTTAGAAAGCTTTTTCATTTATATATATTTTAAATGTTAAGCTTGCAAGCTATATGGACTAATTCTGCTAAAATTTTGATTTACAGGAGCGCTTGTATTTGTTAGGGGCATTTTACCCTTAAAATCGATGTATTTATTTTGCCTTATTTAGTTGTTGTAAAATGGGCTGAATTAAGGCCGATTCAAAACCGCGTTGGTATAAAAAAGCCTGTGTTTTGGCCATCCGACTTAAGCCCCTTTCACCTTTAAGACTATTCCATTTCTTTTTGGCTAAAAATAGCAAAGTGGTATTATAGTCATCCAGGTCAATACATTTTAAAGCCTTTTTAATATTTACCGGGCTCACTCTTTTTTGCTGAAGTGCATATTGAATTTTACTTTTCCCCCATTGTTTTATTCGAAAATGGCCTCCTGCAAAAAGGGTCGCAAATCGTTCTTCATTTAAAAAATTGTCTGTAATTAAATTGGATATAATCTCCTCCACTTCACTTTTAGTCATGCCCAATTCGTACAGCTTATCGCGTACCTCCTGTTGGGCCCTTTCTTGATAGGCACAAAAATGCCGTATCCTTTGAATAGCCTGCTCTTTACCAATTCTAATTTTATTCATTTTGTAGATAAGAATGTCAATAACAAATGCTAAAATAGCTTTTTAATCTTAAGATTTTGCATTAGGTTTGTCTTGTTAGAAAAGTTAAATAAATACAAAGGAATTATGAAATTTATAGTATCATCCTCCTCTCTTTTAAAACACTTGCAACAAATCGCAGGGGTTATTAATACCAACACCGTTTTACCAATTTTAGAAGATTTTTTATTCGAGATTGAAGATAAAAAATTAAACATTATTGCGACCGATTTGGAAACAGTGATGCGTGTACAAATGGATGTGGAAAGCAAAGCGAATGGCCGCGTTTGTATTCCTGCTAAAATTTTAATTGATTCATTAAAAAATATTGCAGACCAGCCGCTTACTTTCAACATTGATAAAAATTATGCTGTTGAAATTACTAGCGATAATGGTAAGTATAAAGTGATGGGAGAAAATCCAGATAATTTCCCGAAAGAACCTACAGCTGATGATACCACTGGCTTTAAAATGACAAGCACTGGATTATTAACTGCAATTAATAAAACATTATTTGCAGTTAGTGGTGATGATTTAAGACCAGCAATGACGGGCGTATTTTTTGAATTATCAAAAGATGGTGTTCAGTTTGTGGCAACCGATGCACACCGTTTAGTAAGATATAAGCGTACCGATACCAAGGCCACACAAAACGCATCTTTCATTGTTCCTAAAAAACCATTGAACTTATTAAAAAATGCATTGCCAGATAATGAAGATCCAATCACGGTGAGCTTTAATAGCAATCATTTATTTGTGGATCATGGATCAACACAATTAATTTGTCGTTTAATTGATGCAAGGTTCCCTGATTATAAAGTGGTTATCCCTGCTGACAATCCTTATCGTTTAACGGTAAATAAACATGATTTTCAAAATGCATTACGTCGTGTAAATGTATTTAGTAATAAAAGCACTAATCAGGTTGCATTGAGTATCACTGGTAATGAATTGCAAATGGCTGCACAGGACATTGATTTTAGTTTTGAAGGTAATGAGCGCATGAGTTGTGAATACAAAGGGGAGGATATTCAAATCGCCTTTAATGCAAAGTTTTTAATTGAAATGTTGAGTGCGGCAGATACAGATGATATTTTTATTGAATTATCTACACCAAGTAAAGCTGGTTTAATTAAACCATCTGAGCAAGCACCAGGCGAGGACTTGTTAATGCTAGTGATGCCGCTCATGTTAAATAGTTAATCCGTTCCCTATAAATATGCCCCAGGGCAGTTTTTAAAAACCCGTTGATCTACACAGAACATCGGGTTTTTTATTTACATTTATAGTCTAAAAAGAAGCCCATGTTTGAAAGTATACAGTCCTATTTTAGTAGCATACCTAGCTTACATCGCGCACTTATTTTAGCAGGGGGGATTACCTTTTTTTGGTTGGTTGAATCTGCCATTCCTTTGTTTAAATTTCAATATAGTAAATGGCGTCATGCTTCTATTAATATTTTTTTCACTCTTACGACCATTGTAATCAATTTTGGATTTGCATTTTTAATGGTAAAAACCAGTGATTGGACGATTGCTAATAATTTCGGACTTTTAAATATGGTGTCCTTACCAAGCATCGCTTCGGCTATAATTGGTTTATTATTACTTGATTTTATTGGGGCCTATTTGGTACATATGATTGAACATAAAGTAAAATTTTTATGGAAATTTCATATGGTGCATCATGCGGACACCCATGTGGATACAACCACAGCGAATCGTCACCATCCAGGAGAATCTGTTATTAGAGCGGTGTTTGCGATATTGGCCGTTTTTGTTTTAGGTACACCTATGTGGTTGGTTATGTTGTATCAAAGTTTAAGCGTGGTGCTTTCACAATTTAATCATGCAAATATTAATACACCTTCTTGGTTTGATAAAACCATTGGTTTAATTATTGTTTCGCCTAATATGCACCGCATACATCATCATTTAATGCGTCCGCAAACAGATAGTAATTATGGAAATATATTTTCCTTTTGGGATAAATTGTTGGGCACGTATAATAGCACACCTATGTCTGAAATTAAATATGGTTTAGATGTTTTAGATAACCAACGTGACCAAGAATTATTATATCAATTAAAAATACCTTTTAATAAAAATATTAAAACGGATTATTAAATAAGTTTCATTTATGAAAATTGGTGCTTTTATACCTGCTCGTTATGCGGCTACGCGTTTTCCAGCTAAATTAATGCAAACATTGGGCGACAAAACGGTCATTAGACATACTTATGACAACACACTTGCCACTGGTTTATTTGATGCAGTGTATGTAGTTACTGATAGCGAAATTATTTTTAATGAAATTACAGCGCATGGTGGAAATGCCATAATGAGCAAGCGTTCACATGAAAGTGGTAGCGATAGAATTGCAGAAGCGGTGCAGGACTTGGACATTGATATTGTAGTAAATGTACAGGGGGATGAACCTTTTGTAAAAAGAGAACCACTGGAAAAAGTAATTGCTGTTTTTTCAGACACAACGGTTCAAGTAGCCTCATTAATGCAGGTGCTAACAGATAACACTTTAATTCAGGATCCTAATTATGTAAAAGTTGCGGTAGATAAAAATAACAATGCATTATTTTTTTCAAGAAGCGTTATACCTTATCCAAGAAGTACCGACTCGCCGATAGTTTATTATGAACATATTGGTGTGTATGCATTTCAAAAACAAGCATTGCTTAATTTTACTAACTGGCCAATGTCTCCCCTAGAAGCAGCTGAAAAAATTGAGTGTTTGCGTTACTTGGAAAACGGGGTCTCCATTAAAATGATCATAACAGAATATATGGGTGTTGAAATTGATACGCCTGCCGATTTAATTAAAGCAGCTAAGCTTTTATAAAATCAATAGTAATAAATTAAAAAGCAAGTAATTCAATCCGCTATATAGTTTATCTTTGATACATCCGCTTATATTAAAATAATCAAAATGCAGTTTAAGAATTTAAAACTAGTTGACTATGTTGTTTATGGTCGTGGCGCATTTAACCAATTAGATGAAATTTTAGCCCATCGCCGAAAGGATAATTTTCCGATGATATTTTTCTTGGATCATTATTTTATTGGTAAACCTTTAGCGGGTCGTATTCCATTAAGAGGAAAAGATAAGATTGTATATGTGGATGTAACACAGGAGCCCAAAACAAAGCAAGTAGATGCATTGGCTGCCGAACTTAAAGCAGAATTTGGTGAAGTAAGCGGTATCATCGGTATTGGTGGTGGTTCGGCGATGGATTTAGCAAAAGCAGTTTCATTAATGATGACCAATCCTGGATCATCCGCTGATTACCAAGGATGGGATTTAGTTAAAGTGCCTGGTGTTTTTAAAGTGGGTATTCCAACCTTAAGTGGCACTGGCGCCGAGGTAAGTCGTACTACCGTATTGACTGGTCCAACACGTAAATTGGGAATGAACTCCGACTTCACGCCATTTAATCAAATTGTTTTAGATCCTGAATTAACTAAAAATGCGCCAGCGAATCAGCGTTTTTAT
>Ga0208597_1000374_pt1 | contig 17296 bp, 8 predicted proteins | sample LakMenEpi05May12_FD_150673 | JGI IMG/M metagenome (GOLD analysis project Ga0208597, IMG submission 150673) | Freshwater microbial communities from Lake Mendota, WI - 05MAY2012 deep hole epilimnion (SPAdes) | ecosystem: Environmental > Aquatic > Freshwater > Lake > Epilimnion/Euphotic zone ...
CACCCTCGTCGTTAATCTGATCGAGTGTCGGTAATAGGAGCGGTTGCGTGCTTTGTCTCACGCGGCGCCAAAAGCTCTCGATCTGATCGTGATGTCCGCGATTTGAGTGCGCCACGCCGGGCCGGTCAGCGAGCCAGGTGAGCGGCACGAGGCCGCTGCCAATCACCGCCACATAGGCGTCGCAGCCGAAGCTCCAGAGTAGAGTTTCAGCGAAGCTCACTTGTAGGCCATCGACCACTGTGCATCGATCGCGAAACGCGCGCGTTAACGTGTCAGCGATTTCCCGGCAGTCGGGCATGCCGTCGAGATAGACTGTCAAATTTTCGTGGCGAGCGAGCGCCGCCTCGATGATCATCGAAAGTCCAACCTCCTGCTCCAACCAGGCCTTATTGTGAGCCCTCAGGTTCAGGAACAACTTGAAAGTCTTGCGAGAGGCGACATGATCCGTCACGAGCGTTAAGCGCGTGCGATCTTCGGCCTCCAAGGCTCTAACTGCGGATTGATAGACTCGTTCGCTAAGTCCCGCATCGATGGCGCTGGCAGTAAGGCGAACAACGATTCTCTTCTCATCCAAAATGGACATCAGAAGGTCTGTTTCGCGAACGCGCTTAACGCGATCATTCACTTCTGGATGGAGATAAGCAATGTCCGTCCACGGCAGGGGCCTTTGATAGAAGCAAGCAATTTTCGGAAGTCGGTCAAGCCTCGCCTCCCGCTCCAGACCCGACACGTCGTTCCAATAGAAGTGACCGAGATTTGGTTGGTACCCGATAGCTGCTGCGACCGTCTTGTTGGACGCACGATAGGTTGCTATCTCCTCCCGATACTGCAAGCAGATAGCAAAATATTGCGAGATCAGGCCGGCTCCGTCGAAACCAATGCACCAATTACGATCATCGATGAGCAACACATCTTGCTTTACTAACCAAACGAAGGAAATGGCGCCTCCCCAGCCTGCATTACTGAAGGCGATCATTGGCGCTTCACCGAAAAACTCATAGGCGATCGGCATATGCGCCCCCGCCGAAATCGGCAGCGACGAACGCGCTTCCACCCAATCCCTCGTCACCGGCGACAGGGTGTGGAGGCGTCCCTCCTGCACGATTTGCGACTGGAATGTGTGATTGACGGGTGGAAACGCAACCAATTCAGGCACATGTTCATCAGCACCGGTCCAGTTCGAATAACCGATGTCCTCGAAAAGAGCCCGCGCCAGCAGAGGATCGATACCACGTCGCTGAAGTTCATCGTGGGTCGCCTCAATGTCCGGCAGCGCGATCTTAAGCATACTCTCGCGCTCGAAGAGCAGTTCGGCTGCGCGACCAGGATTGATCAGATTAGCGTCGCCCCCCGGCGCCGGACATATAATTTGGTCAAGAATTAATCGTCCTACCGCAGAGGTCCAGAGCTGCTTCTCCTCCGTGAGGCGGGAGTGCGGCATAGGTGTCAGAGAGATACCCGTGACATGTACTCCTGCGCCGTGATTCTTAATACGCAATTCAATTAGATTGTCGCTAGGAGCTATGCACAGCAATAGAACTTCGGCATCGATATTTAGGAATGTTGTCTCCGCCAACACCGTCCCGTTGCTGTAAACCTCCAAGATGGACTGTCCGACCTGGCCAGGGGCTGGGCCAAGGCTCAGATGTACCTCATATAGACCGCCCGGCACGTGCTTATAGGGACCATAGGTGACATATCCGGTGTATCCGTCTGGCGCATGGATACAGCCACCAAAACGCTCCGTTCCGCTCGCTTCGAGCAGGAAAAGATCTTCTAATGCGATCAAGGAGACAGGCATCTGCAAAAGGCGCTCCGGAAACAAAACTAATGTATCGTGCCATCAATCCGAGATCGAGTTTTGCTTATGGTTCAAAACCTTCTCGGCCGCCAGAGCGTCCACGTCGACGTCTCCAACCGGAACGTAATTCATAAATCGCTCGGCCAATTCGGTAACTAAGATATCCGGTTTAACACGATCCACATAGTCCCAGTCGACCTGAGACGACCAAAGAAAGTGGGTTTCAGCGAAGGTTTCTGCTATAATCCCCGTCAATAAAATTGGACGGTATTCCGAAAATGAGTCTCCAAATAGCACGATAGTTCGGTGGTCCGGCGCTTCGTTATTGGAGAATACGACCCGCGATCCAACGTGCAGCCCCCCCTCTCCTTCTAATTGGTTTAATTCTTTATAATACACCAACTCATTGGCTTCTGTGCGTCGCGCGTGCAGAGGAAGTTGCTTGGAACGGAATAGCTCAGTTCGCGGAGGCGACAGCTTGCCCCCTAAATCAAGGACCAATTCGCCTGACGCATCTGGCACTTGAAGTACAACCGAGGCCTGCTCTGTCCCAATGCGATGGCAGAGAACTTGATAGGCTGAATAGGCGCCCTCGAAAGTCCAATGCGTGTCTGTTTTCCAATAGAGCTGTACTCCGCCGGTCTTCTGGTGTTCGAAGAAGGGTATTACGTCAACGAACACTTCGCGAAGGGTGGCTTCGCGAGGGTGACCTTCGAAGCTCGCAACAAGGCTCGTTGATGGAGCACCATTTGGATACGGCAAGCTGACGGGGAACTTGTCCTGATAAACGGTCAGCTTCTCCGGTGGGGCTAAATGAAAATATTTGATACCGCGGGCCGCAGCCTTGTCCGCCCGATCAAGCAAAAGTTCTTGCCAAGCAACCCGCGTCTCGAGTCCGAAATACGTTTCGTCGACATAGTAGCGGAGCACATCGTTTGATCCACCTGTTAGGAACAACGACCCGTCAAGACCTTCGGTTATATCGCTTTGATCAGTCATACAGGCCTCTTCTCATCCGCGCCCCCGCCAGAAACGCCAATCTGCTTCTGGCGTGTTGGCCAGACGTCCTTAAGCGCCGGATCGTCCGACCATTTGGCGCCGTTGGTCTTCGCGAGTCCAAATTGAACATATAGCGCCTGTGCATAAGCGTCCGCGCGAGCCACTATAGGATCGGGAACATTAGTGGCCTTTTGCGCCAGCTGCTGCACCGAAATGATCTCTCGTAATTGTCCGACGTCGAACGAGCTGATCGTCACGCTGCCACTGTGTCGCCGATGCAAATTCAACGCCTGTGCATTGAAAGCCAATTTCCCGGCTTTCAGCAATTTAATGTAGACGATCCAGTCGCCGGCGACGCGGCACGCAGAAATTTCCTCGAAGCTCTCTTCCAGAACCTTAGCCAAAGCCTCCCTACGGAATACTACACCGCTAACGTTCGGGATCGTGTTCTTGATCGCCAACGCCGTTCGGATCTCATCTTCACCCTCACTGACATAGGATGCCAACCATTTCGCACGGTCCACGTCAGCCACATAATCCTGGTAATCTTCAGCGAGTATCTCTCCGTCCTGCCCGATCTGCTTGGACTGGACGAAACTGAGCACCACCTCAGGATCATCAAACGCTTTGACGGCCGCGGCGAGAAGCCCCGGCTCTGCTAGATCATCGGCCTCGGCGATCCAAACGAGATCACCTTGGGCCAATTCAACCCCCTTGCGCCATTGTTTGAACACTGACCCGGAATTCTCGGAGTTGGCGATCAAACGCGAGGGCGTGCGCAAGGTAGGTAGGATTGCTGCGATCGTCTCTAAGCTCTCATCGCTTGACTTGTCGTCCAGCACTAGCAACTCATATGGCGGCATCGATTGGCTATCCACGCCGCGCAAACGACCGTCCATAAACCGCGCATAGTTGTAGTTCGGCACAATCACCGAGACTCGCTGCACGCTTGGCTTCATTAGTTTAACAAGATCGTAAACATACCGATCGAACGCATAGTTGAAACCGACGAGCTCGCGACCGGCGTCTCCCATCTGGAGGCGAAGGGCGTCGTCTCTGAGCAGGGCGAGGATCGCATCCGCCATGGATTCGTCGCCAACCGGCGACACCAGCACGCCGGCCCCGCTGCGTAGCAATACATCAAAGTCGCCCGCGCCCTCGAATCCGACCACGGGCGTCATCGCTTGGAGCGACTCAAGAACGACCATGGGGAATGGATCCTCACGCGACGTCATTGCGTAGACATCCGCGCCAGCATAGTAGTCATCGTTCTGGGCATCAAAGCCAGGAAAGATAAATCTTTCTTTGAACTTCGAAGCCGCCGTCGCCGCACGGATTTCTGGCTCGATCGTATGTTCCAGAAGTCCAAGCCAGACGAACACCGCGTCTTCGTCGCACGCCATCACTCTCTCGCCGGCCTTGACGAAAAGATCGATACCTTTGCGATGATCACCATAACCGACTCCAAGAATGATCTTGGCCGAATCGGCGAGGCCTAGCTTCTGGCGCAAACGTTTTGATGCACTAGCCTTCGCCGCCCGATCGGTGGGTCCACCACGGAAACTGCCCTGGGGCGCGAGACGTACTTTTTGCTCAGCCGGCTTGGCGAACGTCTCAAAGCTAGCGCGGACTTTAGGGCCCGGAAAAACGACCACGTCTGCTTTTGTCGCAATTATCTTCGAGTGACGCTCTAGCTTGTAGCTGGAGATGATTCCGGCCAGCTCGTGCACGAGGCATACTGTTCGCAGCCCGGCCTCGTGCAGCACCCCAAGAAATACTCCACTGACGGTCGTGCTGCAGAGAACCGCCTCCACACCCTTGGCCTTTAGATTTGCGGCGAGGGCGCGCGCCTCGATCCCGTCGTGGGCAAGGCCTGCTAAGCTGTGCAGCTCGCCAAGTTTGGCGAAATCTTGAACTAACGGTCCGTCGCCTAGCGTAACCACATCCAGCAATATATCGAATCGGTCTATCAGACGGCGCCCGATATTGAGAGCCAAAAATTGCGCACCGTGGGTGTATGCGTCGTGGGTGACCAGTGCAAAACGGGTCTTTCCGGCCAGAACCGACACTTTCTCCAGAGCGTTACGGGTCGCCTCAAGCCACGCATATCCATAATGTTGGTCTGGCTCGAGGTGCGCTCCTTCCGCCCACTCATTCCAAGCGTTCACGAAGACTAACCGCTCATCTTGTCTCGAAAGCCGGGCGATCGTTTCCTTCGCCGCGTTCTCAAGCCATTTTTGGTAGCGGGCGGGGGTGGCGTTAGCCCAAACAGAACCCCTTCCGCGCCGGCGAGCTTCATTGTCCCAAGAAGGGAAGACCCCTCGAAACAGAGTATAGGTGGGCTCAGAATATTCCTGACTGCGCTCCGGATAGACACGATAGTCGTACACGGTGCCCGTGAAAGCAGGATTCAATTGCTCCATCTGTTCAGTGATTACAGGTGGCGCAGTATTGTTGGGCGGGAATTCGATAGCCGCATCGAAGCCGTAATCCTGCGGATCGGTTACCTCAAAAGACTGCATGTAGGCGAGGTAGATCTCGCCCACACCATTCTCTCGACACCAAGCACGCCAGCGTTCCGCCGTCGACTTCGGGTCGGGCAGCAGGTTCGGGCGGTAGATCACCAGCATCGGTCTGCCACCAACGCGAATATAATTCCGATGGTTCATATAGCGGCTGACGTGCGTGATGAAGGCGATATCATCCTCAGGTGAGTGGTTCTGGCCAATCAGGATTTCAGCGTCCAAGCCATCCCATCTCCGACTCCAATTTTCATTTGCCCAACAGAGGCAGAACGGAAAGTCGATGTTGGGATTTTCGGCAAACTGTTCTATCGGCGTCTCTAATAACCGCTTCCCGGCGAACCAGTAGAAATAGAAACAAAAGGCACCCACCCCATATAGCTTGGCAAGCTGCACCTGCTTTTCCTGGACTTCAGGCACCCGCAGGTCGTAGAAGCCGAGATCTGACGGCAAATGTGGCTGATAATGGCCACTAAACTGCATGGTCGCGCGCGTTACGTTGGTCCACTCAGTGAAACCTTTGCCCCACCATGCGTCATTTTCCGGGATCGGATGAAATTGAGGCAGATAAAATGCCACCACTTTCACGGCCGGGTCGGCCAAGGGCGGCTTTGTCGTAATTGGCGTCGGCTCCAGCTCCTCTAGCGTAGGATGCGTTGGGGTGATTTGGGTGTATTCGGGGGGAACTATCGCCGCGGCCGGCGGCGGCGCGACCTCCTGAGCAGCGGGAAGCAAATGAACCGATTCATCCGAAACCCGCTGAGCCTGCCGGGTACCCGCGCCAGGTAACTTACCAGTCGTCAGGAAACTCTTCACTGCACGGATAGGCGCAGTTATGCGCCACGATGAACTTCTATAGACCTCAGTTAGTACGGTGATGGCACGCTGCTCAGAGGACTTTAATCGCGCGATGGCCGCAAGACTCTCGCGCAAGCCACCGCCCTCCACCCCAATCTCCCGTTGAAGCGTCTCTAAACGCGCCTTCTGTCCGGCAGCTTCAATTAATAAGCGAGTTGTCTCTGCGGTATCGTCAAGCCTTTTTGCTAATTCATCACGGAACGCACTTTCTAATCCCCGAAGTCTCTGCTCAACATGTGCCGCAAGATTGTTCTGGAGCACATCGAGAGCGTCTGACTGCGTTTTGATCAGACGGTTTTGAACGGAGGCGAGCACAGCAGGCGTCTGATTGGCGGAGGTTCTCATCTCCGACTTTAGGCTTTCGAGTTCCGCGCCGATCACGGTGGTCACAGACGTGGACCGTATCGTCAATTCGTCTAACCGCTCAGCGATGGCTGTTTGCCCTGCTGCGATCTGGGAGGTAAGCAAGTTAGCGGCCTTAATTGCCGCATCGGTGTCCGCATGCCTAGTCTCAGTGTCGTTAACTTGGTCATGGAACTTCTTCTCGAGCATTGCGAGCTGTTCCGCCGCAGATAACGCGGTTTGGCTGATTGATGACATCTGAGCAGCGATCGCACTCATCTGGTCAGACGCCATCCTATTCGCAGTGATCAACTGATCGGTATTATCAGAGACGGATTCGTGCAGTGCTTTGACGTCGTTTGCCAGCACTGCGCGGTCTTGCAATGCGACTTGGACACTTCCTTTGAGGTCGTTGACCTCTGCTTGCAGGCGGTCAAGATTATGCAACCCCTCGTTTAAATCTGTAGCAATCCTAGCGACGGCTTCACTAAGCGCGTTGATCCTTCCCTCCAGGACGCTCGTTCTCCTTCCCGACACCTCCGCGCCCGCATCGACCTTGCGAGCGATGAAATCGAATTTGTCCTGAAATGAAGTGTCGAGCGCGGTCACGACCTCCAAAATTTTGTCGGCATTCCCGGCGCCGGCTTTACTAGCCGGGTCCAGTCTCAAGACTATCTTCACCCGCAAAGCCTTAGCGACAACTTCACCTGAGGAGACCGGGAGAGGTAGGAGTAATTGCGGATCCGGGCCGCACACAACCAAGGCGCCTCCATCTCGCGCCAATGAGGCCTCCATGCGGACGCCGCTGTTGATGAAGGCTGGATCGCCGTTCCACAGAAAAACAACATCCCCATGAACCGTCTCCACCGCCAGCTCGTGCAGCACAAAACTTCGATTGGCGTCGGTCAGGTCGAGGCGAAGGCCGACGACCCCGGTTTCATGAATTGGAGTTTGCAAAACACAGACTTGCGGCTCATCGGTTAGCTTGAGAATCTGTCTAACAGCCGTGGCTTCCGAAAAGTCATTGCCCTCTGCTCTTGAATAAAGACAGGGGCTTATAATGTCCTGATCTGCTTGAGCAATGTCGTTTGCATGTGCGACCCAAGTCTGTGTGTTGTCTAGTTGGGCGAGGGTTTGGCGCAAGAACTGAACGTCATCCAAAACCCCCCAGCGGATCGGCGGAAGCGCCCCATCAGATGCAACTGAAATAAAATACGCGGCATCACTCGGGAGGTTAGAAACGACGAAGTTGGAGCGATCGGGACGACTAAACACCTCCAGCGTTTCGACCCCACCTTTCGCAACTGGCAATATCACCGAGCCAGCCAGCGCCTTTTGCCGACCCACAGCATAATGCTCAAAGTATTCGTCAATCAGATTTTGGAATTCTTCAAAATTTAGCTCGCGAACATGATATTCGTTGTGCACACTGGAGAAGAAGACGTCCCTATCGGGCGTCGACATGACTAGCAATCCGCCAGGTCGCAGTACGCGTTTTATTTCTCCAAGGAAAACGCTTTGCTCCTCCAGATGCTCTAGAGTTTCAAAGCTGACAACCACATCAATTGAAGCGTTCGCGAGAGGCAATGCCTCCGCCCTCCCCAGCTTGAACCGCAAGTTGTCTGTTTTGTACTTTCGAGATGCGTGCTGCACTGCATTTTCAGCCACGTCAATACCAACGACGTTTAGCGCGGACTCCGCTAATATATAAGCGCCATAGCCCTCCCCCGAAGCGATATCCAGAACGTCCTTGCCTACACAAAATTGTCTGGCAAACAGATAGCGGTGAACATGTTCAAATTCGATCTCGCCCCCGAGACCCGGGATAAAGCGCTCTCCAGTCCAGTCAAGCGCCGGATCATCTGAAATTAGCATTAGCTTTCTCATGGATTTGTTCGGGTCGAGAGATTTGCCAAATCGGCTTCAATTACATCGGCTGAAGATACTTAAACTTGTCATTTCGAAGATTGAGCTCCAATTTTTTTCACCAAAACAGGTCGCGTTTGATCCTGACCCATATGCGGGCGAATTCAACACCTCGCACCACACATTAATCAGATCTGACCGCCTTTGGGTGGGCACAAAAATTCGCCGCCCTTTGCACGAAACTGGCAGGATGATGATAATGCCAATTCCTTCCCCCTCGTCCACCAGCTTTGTCGGATGCGCCATTCGCAAAGCCTCAATGCCCTAGACATAACAGTCGCCCACCACTGTGAACTTACCATACGCAGCGGCCTTTCTCACACTGAGCCATATCCCCTTAACCAGGCCGGACGCCAGAATTTATGTGTATCAGCTAGCGGCAACCACATCTAATCGCGTCGATACCAGATTCATAATACATTTATATGAATACTTCCCACTCGAAGAGAATTTTCAGGCCCGTTCGAAATAACATGATTGAATTTTCCAAATCATTTGATCAAAAAAATGGTGGATTTGAGCCCAATTACGTCCACCAAATGGAAGCGCCTCAAATTGACCTTTGTCACAATCAGAAGCCCAATTGATCGTCAACGCGGATATCTCATCCGCCCTTACTAGGTAAGTTCTACAAGCGCTTTTACACAGAATCCCGCTCGACCGCCGCACTTGATGATTCTTGGCGGTGTAAAAGTGAACCGCTCATCTTTGCATCGCTTTTCACTTAGGTCGAAGTTCGTAGTTTGACGCTTTTCGAATTTTTTGAATGAATTGCACTTGATTACACAATTAGAGATTCCCAGAAGGGGAGTAACTGTCGCAGCGTAGGTGTATGCAAACCATATTCGTTGGCGCCGGACCGTAGAAGCCAGCGAAGAAACCCAAGACGTCCCGTAATTTTATCGAGATCAAACGCACTTTGCAGATCTGGTCGGTCGCGCCAGATCTGCAGTGCAAAAGCCGGAGGCGTCAGTGGGAGCCTCTCTTGTCCGAGCCGCTCGAGCCACGGGGCGCGCAACCGCGCTAAGGCGCTATCTGGCCACCCGGCTCGTGGCCCAAGTCCAAATGCCGCCATTGCGTCAATGTGGAGCGATGCCCGAGCTTGTGCGCCAAGTGGGCGGCCCAACCTGGGTGCGCCGTCATCGTTGACAGCCTGCCGCGCCAATAACTGCAACCGGGCGCTCGTCAAACCAGACAACCAAGCTTCGAGCTGCTTCGGATCAAACTTGCCGCGGAGGGCCTCCACGCCGAGACAATGGGCGATGAATTCGTCGACGCGCTCTTCCGAGACGCCGAGTTGGTCGATCGGGAAAGCGATTTGAAGATCAGCGCGTGCCAGCCATAACTGCTGGCAGGGATCAGGCATATCGGCTCGAAATACAAAGTTTGAGTTGGCGCTTGAGAGTAGCGATGAAGGCCCTTCAGAGTCCCACAGCGCGCGCGCGGCGGTCAGCGAGGCTGAGTCTGCACCTTGGCCAGCGCCATGCCGGAAGAAAAGCGCAAACGCCTCTTCCGTTGATGTCCATGGTTGATAGCCGGCGCCCGCCTCCAGCTCGCTAAGGAATTGATTCATGATCCGGCTGGGCCGCGGCGAAAGTGACGGAGACGCCCGCGGGTCGGGAGCGTCCAGCCAAGTCGAGGTCCGCGCCGAAAATGGGTCGGTGAAGTCCCCTCCGCGGCGGGCTTCTGTCAGTACGGTACGGCGCATTAGGCCAGTCAGGCGCCGACCGTCATCCAGACGTTCGAAGCCGTAGGGGATTGAAGATGCAGCTTGGTATCCAGCCGCGAGCAGCGCCGCCGCGTATTCAGCGAGCAAGACGGCAAGTGGATCATCTTTGTTTGGCCACAAGCGATTTTGGTACTTGCTTAGGACTTGTGGCCGCCATGGAGAGAAGCCAGAGAAATGAAAAAAGCGGAGCGGGCGACCATCCACTTTCCACTGACCATCAACGCGTTCGAGACATCGCGCCGGCAGGTTCCAGTAGGCAAGATTGACGCCAGGATCACGCAAGATCGCTGACTTGGCGAACAGACTAGGGGCGAGGTCGATCCAGCGCTGATCCGTGAACAGGCCCGCAGCAAAGTCCACGCGGCATTCAAACTGACATTTATCCGCCCACCAGTCTAAAAAGCTGGCACTTTCCTTAGCGCGGCGGAGCGCTAAGAAACCCAGGTTGTAAGCACCTGATCGCAATATAGTTAAATCATTCGGCACTGCATCGTCTGACAACGACGTCGCGAGATGCGGCGTAACGACAATGTCCACTTCGGATAGCGCATCAATCACGGGCTCCAAAGGCGCAAACAATTCTATATCAGGATCCAAATAAACGACGGCGTCTGGCTCAAATTGTTGAAAAATGTATCTAAATGCGAACGGCTTTAGCGCTGTGTTATACTCTACCGCGTCATAATATAGCGACATTAATTTTACATCACCGCATATATTATTTGCGTTCACAATCGCGACCCCGAATTCACTCTCATCGAGATCACCATCAGCAGCGATTATCAAGAACCGATGCGTGGGGTGAAAAGTGGCTAGACTTTTTAAAAGAACACGAGCTTGGGCTGCATAATTTCTCGAAATAATCGTGAAAAATATGATCTCGACCAAGAATTTACCTCAAATTCATAAATTAGGCGGTTTCGATCATTTGCCAGGAATTTAATCTGACAATGCGATCGCGCTGCTTTAACTGCCGCCGGGTCATTTAGATAGCCAGGTAATCCCGCCTCAGGAGCTTAGACAAATCGAAGCCGATGAAAAATTTTGACCTATTGGGGCTTATGCCTCAAGAACCATTCGTACGCGGCGGAAATGCCGTCCTCCAAGGCGATCGTCGGTGTCCACCCCATGCCACGAAGCTTGGCGGCGCTCATCAATTTTCGCGGCGTACCATCAGGCTTGCTTTGGTCCCGGAGTATGTCTCCCTCGAAGCCGACGACACGGCAGACGATCTGAGCTAGCTCCAATATGGTCAGGTCGACGCCCGAGCCTACATTAACATGCTCGAAGTCAGAATAGGCCTTCATTAGAAAAACGCAGGCGTCGGCGCAATCGTCGGCGTTCAGGAATTCGCGGCGGGGCGCCCCAGAGCCCCAAATCGTGATATTCTTCGAGCTAGTCACCTTGGCTTCGTGCGCCTTGCGGATAAGCGCGGGCATAACATGGCTCGAGGTAAGGTCGAAATTGTCGCCGATGCCGTAGAGATTGGTCGGCATCGCTGAGATGAAATCAGCACCATGCTGGCGGCGATAGGCTTGCGCCAGCTTTATCCCAGCGATCTTGGCGATTGCGTACCATTCATTCGTAGGCTCAAGCGGCCCAGTCAGCAAAGCATCTTCGCAGATTGGTTGGTGCGCGAACTTCGGATAGATGCAGCTCGATCCCAGGAAAAGCAATTTGCCGACATCAGCTCTGAATGATGCTTCGATGATGTTCGCTTCAATCATAAGGTTGTCGTAAAGAAAATCCGCCGGCCATGTGTCGTTCGCGACAATCCCGCCCACCTTGGCCGCCGCCACGAAGACCGCGTCGGGCCGATTATTGGCGACCCACTTGCGAGTTTGGGCCTGGTCCTTCAAGTCGAGTTGATCACGCCCTGCGGTGATCACTTCGCAGTCTTCGCGCGCCAAGCGGCGCAAAATCGCAGAACCTACCATTCCACGGTGGCCCGCGACCCAAACCCGCTTGCCCTGTAAGGGAAAAAGAACGTCAGTCGACATTACGGCGCTGCTCTCGGGCCACAGTGATCAAGTCGGCAGCGACCATTTCAGCGCAAAGCTCTTGCCACTTGGTCTCATGCACCCAGCCGAGTTTCTCTTTCGCCTTGGTCGGATCCCCAATCAAGAGTTCCACTTCCGTCGGACGAAAGTAACGCTGATCAACTTCCACATAAACGCGACCGCTATCTTTACAGATACCTTTTTCAGCCACGCCCTCGCCCTCCCAGCTGAGCGTGATGCCTACCTCGGCGAAGGCTGCGGAAACAAAGTCCCGCACAATGGTGGTTTCGCCGGTGGCAAGGACGTAATCGTCGGGCAAATCCTGTTGAAGCATCAGCCACATGCCTCGCACGTATTCACGGGCGTGACCCCAGTCGCGCCGAGCATCTAAATTTCCAAGATACAACTTTTCCTGAAAACCGAGCTTGATCGCTGCGACGGCGCGTGTGATCTTGCGGGTGACGAAAGTCTCGCCGCGAAGTGGACTTTCGTGGTTGAAAAGAATGCCGTTCGAGGCGTGGATACCGTAAGCTTCGCGGTAATTGACCGTTATCCAGTACGCGTAGAGCTTGGCGGCAGCGTAGGGGCTGCGCGGATAGAAAGGCGTCGTCTCGCTTTGCGGCACCTGCTGCACCAATCCGTACAGTTCGGACGTGGAGGCTTGATAGAAGCGGCTCTTCTTTTCGAGCTTCAAAATGCGGATGGCCTCAAGGATGCGGAGGGCGCCAATCGCATCGGCGTTCGCGGTATATTCAGGCGTTTCAAAACTCACCGCTACGTGACTCTGCGCCGCCAGATTATAGATTTCGTCGGGTTGCACCTGCTGCACAATACGGATCAGATTTGTACTGTCGGTCAAGTCGCCATAGTGTAATACAAAACGCGGGTCTTGCTCATGTGGATCCTGGTAGAGATGTTCTATGCGCCCGGTATTGAAAGAAGACGACCGACGCTTCAGGCCGTGAACCGTGTATCCCTTCTCAAGCAAAAATTCAGAAAGATAAGCGCCATCTTGGCCCGTGACGCCTGTAATGAGAGCGACTTTCTCCGCCATGCGATATTCCTGATCAGCTGCATGAAATGTGCCCCGGCTTCGTTCGAAGCCGGCAAGTTGGAACGATTGGCATCCTGGCTTCGGTCAATTTGGCCGCGGAAACAGAATGGTGGGCGTATACCCTATCTCACGGTCATAGCCGAGCACCTTCCGATCGAAAACATATTTTCTAGCCAAACTACGCCAACGAGGTGTTTTCAACTGTCATTTCGTCATTGTCAGGACCGCGATTAGTCCGTTCAAGCTTGATGCTCTTCACTTCGTGATCTGAGATTAGACAGATGATCGCGCCTTCGGCGAAGCAACCAGTAAGAGCCCGGTAACACCAGCACTGAATCTTCCAGATGTTCATTGGTATCACGGCGTCTTTGTTCGGGCACCTTTGGCGCGCCAGGGTTTACAGGTAGTCGGCGCAGGCGATTGCAACGCCAATGCTTCAAAGTTTCCAAAAGCGGTGTGCAATTTTGCCAGGGTTGTCACCCTTGCGAACGAAAAATAAACCCCATTGATCACGCAAAAAGCCAGCAAGCAATTACCGATCAGCGCGTCCGACGAGGGCGGCTTTTGCGTATGAAGCGTATTATATATCAATATAATGCCCACTCTCTCAAATAATATCCAGTATCAATTGAATAAGAGTAATTGTAACTCAGTGGGTAAGGTCGTGCGCCAAGCCTCCGGCGAAAATCTGCGAGCGATGTCGTTGCGTGCGCGTTCGGACATCGAATGTGCGGCGATGGGATTTTCACACAGGTGGCGTAAAGCGGTGGCGGCAGCGCCGATGTCTGGTTCAGCCCAGTCTTGATTACGATAGATGCGTTGCCCATCAATAACCGGGGTTGATACGCTTGGCACCAAACACGCGTTGCGCTCATCCATGAAATCGATGTTGCCGGACCAGCCCGTTGCTACGATCGGAGTACCCACCATCATCGACTCTGCAAGCGTAAGGCCGAATCCTTCCGCCCTGTGTAATGAAATTAACGCATCTGCGTCAGTTATGAAATTCAATACTTTAGGATAATCCCAAACAGCATCGATGATTTCAACATTGGGTCCGCTTCGCATTTGAATGGCTCTTAATAGTTCGGGAGTCTCGTGGCCGTTATGGGTTTTAAACACCAACCGCCTTCGTGCATCGTCACCAAACGCTCGCTGGAATGCTTCTAGCGCACCGAAAGGGTTTTTGCGTGCAACGGAAGACTTGAAGTCAAATAATGATACGACGCGAAACGGATCTTCCGGTCGACGGATATCGTTTCGACGAACAGTGGCACAATCCGCCAATCGCATTGGATGGGGCGTGATAACTACTGGCGTCGGTGAGGCGCTCATGGCTTCAGCGGTGTAACGACTGGGAACCATTACCGCATTCAACATTGCCGCCGCCCGCAACCAAAAGTTGGGAACGGACGGGAGTTCCCAAGCCCAATAGGCATAGCGCGGACCGAAAAACCGCCGAGAGCCCCAATGATATAGCAGCCAGGTCAATTCAGGCGGATTGAGGTAAAATATCCATGCACTTGCATGAGTTGTATCAGGGACCGTCGGCGCACTTAAATCGCGCACATCAATGCATCTGTGTTCGACGCCAAGTTCAGTGAGTGCATGACTGGCTAACTGGACTGAGCGGGCTATACCGCTGGCGCCGCTAAAAAACCCGACCAATGCGGGGGGGCCATCACCGGGTCGATTTCGGTGGGCGATAGATGTCCGCAAGGTAAATTCCAACGCCGCAGGCCGTAAAAGAAATCCGGCGGCGCGGCGCATTGAATTAGGCATGACGGTGCGCCAGATTTTACGCACGAAGCGGCCTTTGGGCTTTTTCGCGTCGGACACGGCACGCCTTGAAACATTCATTACTGGTGCAATTTGAAGCTTAATTAAGCGGAGCCGTCGACAACGGCAGAGCTTTTGCGTCCTTGTCTGAAAGCACAGACCCGGCGCCTGCCGGCCAATTGATCCCAATTGCCGGGTCGTTCCATCGCACCGCCCCGTCGCACGTCGGCGAATAAGGATTATCTACAAGGTATGATATCTCGGTGTCGGGCTCCAATGTACAAAATCCATGAGCAAATCCGCGAGGAATAAACAACGCATCGCCATTTTTATCACTCAGCTCTACAGCCGCCCACTGTCCAAAACTCGGCGAACCTTGGCGTATATCCACGGCAACATCAAAAATGCGCCCCTTCAGCACGCGCACTAATTTGGCTTGCGCATGCGGTGCGCGTTGAAAATGCAATCCGCGTACTGTTCCCACCACCTTTGAAAAGGATTGATTTTCTTGGACCGGAAAAAAATTTAATCCCTCAGCTTCAAATTTGACTTTAGAATAGGTCTCCATGAACCAACCCCGATCATCACCGAATCGCTTCGGCGTGATATGGTAAACATCAGCTATTTTTAACTTGACGAATTCCATAGTATTTCCCCAATTGGCGATATCTAATCCTATCGATACGACTTAAGTTTGTATTAAAATATGTCTTTCAATATAAGAAAGACATATTTTTACAAATTTCGTCAACCAAGAGGCGTGTTAAGCGTGTTGAGATAATCCCGAAACGGTCTCGAGAGTTGTTGATGGCGCACGGCCAGGCTGACATTTGCCTTCAGCCATCCAATTCGATCGCCGCAATCAAAGCTCTCTCCCTCATAGTCAAAAGCGTGGAATGTTTGGGTCTCCATGAGCTTGGCCATGGCGTCGGTAAGCTGAATCTCCCCCCCTGCCCCTTTCTGTTTCTCGCTGAGAATGTCGAAGATTTCAGGCTGAAGTATATAGCGCCCCAACACCGATAGATTAGACGGCGCCGTTCCCTTCGCGGGTTTCTCCACCATGCCTGACATCTTGATCAAGCGCCCCTCGCGGGACACAGGCGCCACGACCCCATACTTGTGGGTCTCGTTGTCGGGCACAGGTTCTACGACGACAATATTGCCGCCCACCTTGTTGTAGGCCTCCACCGCCTGCGCGGTGCACGAAGGACTGGATTCAACGATGACATCAGGAAGCAGGACCGCGAAGGGCTCATTCCCCACGATATCCCGAGCGCACCACACGGCATGGCCGAGTCCCATCGGCGCCATCTGGCGCACGTAGGATATTTCGCCTTCCTTGGGCAGATCGCTCAACATTTGGACAAGCAAATCGTCCTTGCCCTTGGTGCGGAGGGTATCTTCCAGTTCGATCTGATGATCGAAATAGTCCTCAAGCGCTCCCTTGCCGCGGCCAGTGACAAAGATAAAGTGCTCGATGCCCGCAGCGCGCGCTTCGGCGACGACATAGTCGATCAGCGGCCGATCCACCAAAGGCAGTAACTCCTTCGGCATGGTCTTTGTCGCCGGCAACATTCGAGTTCCAAGGCCGGCGACGGGAAACACCGCTTTACGTACCTTGGCCATATCAATCTCCGATTAGGCAGTGGGCATCTGCCTTTACTCCACCGTCACCGACTTGGCGAGGTTGCGCGGCTGATCCACGTCTGTACCCTTTTGCACCGCTACATGATAGGCCAGCAATTGGATCACTGGCGAGAAAGCCAGCGGGCTGACGAGCGGATCGCACGCCGGCGCCCGCAGCACCTTTACCGACTTGGGCGCGCGCGCCGCGCCTTCATCGTCGGCGATCAGCACCACCGGCGCGCCACGGGCCTGCACCTCCTGCAGGTTGGACATGGTCTTGTCGAAATGTGAGTCCGAAGGGGCGATGATGATCACCGGCGTCGCCTCGTCGATGAGCGCGATCGGGCCGTGCTTGAGCTCCCCAGCGGCATAGCCTTCGGCGTGGATGTAGCTGATTTCCTTCAGCTTCAATGCGCCTTCCAGCGCCAAAGGATAGGACGAGCCGCGGCCGAGATAAAGCACGTCCCGCGCCTTGGCGAGTTCGGGCGCAAGGTCGCGCACCGCGCTCTCCACCGCCATGGCGGCGGTGATCAGGCGGGGCGCCTCTAGGAGCAGGCCCACTAGGCGCCGCTCAGCCTCAGCGTCGATGCGGGCGCGTTGCGCCGCGGCGGCCACGGCGAGCGCCGAAAGGGCGCAGACCTGGGCGGTAAAGGCCTTGGT
>Ga0208597_1000376_pt1 | contig 17283 bp, 19 predicted proteins | sample LakMenEpi05May12_FD_150673 | JGI IMG/M metagenome (GOLD analysis project Ga0208597, IMG submission 150673) | Freshwater microbial communities from Lake Mendota, WI - 05MAY2012 deep hole epilimnion (SPAdes) | ecosystem: Environmental > Aquatic > Freshwater > Lake > Epilimnion/Euphotic zone ...
AAGGAAATGAACATGGTCATATACGAAATTTATTTTTATCAGCAGATTTTTTAAAAGAAGCAGCAAGAGGGATTGACAACAATAAAGAGTTTTTAGAAAAAATTATTGCAGAATTGAATGTAGCAGGTGCTGGATTATGGAATCTTGGCTTAAGAGATATAGAAGGACCTCATGGATTTATGCAATATACAATTGTTGATTATAATTTATCAAATGAAAATGATGCAATTCCTTCATTGAATTTATTTTCTGAATCCTCTACAATTACAAATATAGATTTAAATGCAGATATGCCTAAAGAAGTAGCTGGACAAGCTATGCTAGGTGATAAAGGTAAAGAAAACAATTTAACATCTACTCATTCGGTTGGAGAATTTGTATTTGGTTCAAAGGCAGACGATTTTATATCAGGTGAATTGGCTATTGAAGATGCAGAATATAAAAAAAATAAAGAAGAAGCGACAGCTGCAGCTGAAGCAAATAGTGGTGCAAAAGAAGAACCGGGTTTACTTGCAAAAACTGAAAATGCAATTGCAGAAGCAGCAACTTTTGCATGGAACCATCCACTTCAAGCAATAGCAAATGTAACTGGGTTATCAGCGTTAGCAAGTGGAGTTTCTACCGCAGCTACTGCAGTAGCAAATGAAGCGGCAGTATTATATCAAAAAGCAGCAGCTGCCATATCTGCAATGTTTAATGCACCTGGTGAACTTAGAGTTAAATTAAATAATCCTACGTTTGGTTCATATTATTCTGGTACTGATAGTAGTTTTTTTGTAGTAGTAAAAGATGCAGGTATAGTAAAAAATATGTATTTTGGTAAAGAAAATAAACCACCATCAAATATATTATTACCAACTAAATTAACATTTACAACATTAGGGGTGGGTGGTTTTACAATTGGTAAAAGTGTTATAATAAATGATATTCCATGGATGACACCTGGAAAAGGATATTGGCAAGTAACCGATATTACACAAAAAATAGATGATACAAAATGGGAAATAGATGTTGAACTAAGATTTAGAGTAAAAAGAGGATAATAATGGTAATAAATCAAAATATAATTGATAGGTATAATACTATAAATAAAAAAAAGGTATATAAACAACCCGTATTATCTCCATATGAACCAAAATTAATAGAAAGAGATTATCAGATTGGGTTTATTTATAGATATTTTATTAGAAAAAGAAATGAAGTAAATGGGACTATATTTGAAATTAATACAGATACTAACGAAAAATATAAAAAAGACCCTTTATTTATAACAACTCGTATTAGATGGAAAGTAAGTGGTGAACAATACGAAATAGAAACTGCAAATAGAAAATCAATTAATTTAGGAAAATTAGATATTTCTAATTTAGATACCTATTTAAAAAATCTTACGTTGTTTTCTAAAATGTGATAAAAGTCATATTATTATTTGGTTAGTAAAAAATAATAGATTATATTTATAATAAATAAAACAAGTTATATGGCAAAATTAAAACATCTTAGTGAAGAAGAGGTCCAACAAATTACATTTGATTGGCGTTACAAAGGATTCACAATATTAGATTTATTAACAGAAGAAGAGTGTGATGAAATTAACACGGAGTTAGAAACACTTCGTCAACAAAGAATCGGCACTACTACCGAAGATGGTAAAGAGTGGGGAGATTGGGACCCGTTTTCATATCCACATAAAATTTCAGCTAAATTAGAAAAACTATTTTGTCATCCAAAAGTTTTGGAAGCAGTAGAATATTTAATGGAAGGTGAAGCAGAAGGAATGCAGACTTGGTGTTACTTTAAACCACCTGGACAATTAGGTAGAGACCAGCATCAAAATGCATTTTACACAGGTTGCAAACACAACGAAATCATCAACACTTCTTTGGCTTTAGATAATCACGATCCTGAAAATGGAGCAGTGTGGGTTTACGAAGGTTCACATAGATTACCAATTTTACCAATTGAAGTAGATGAGGAGAGAACAAAAACCAATCCTACTTTTTGGAGAAATGAAAGAGGTAAACCGTGTGTTATGCCCGAAGGACATGACTTTAGAAAAATCGAAGGACATTGCAGAAAGGGTCAAGTAGTTTTGTTACATTCACACAACATCCATGGCTCGGAGACAAATAACTCAAATCGATTCCGTAGGAACTTTTTGGGTGGTTACTTAAAAAAAGGTGCAAACTTTAACAAAGGTGGGCATATGAAAAGAGAGCCAATTGATTTACACGCTTTAAAAGCGAAACATTGGACAGAATCTGATGAAAAAAATTACGGTGGTTTCTAATCACAAACGAAAGGAGAGTTTAATTACTCTCCTTTTTATTTTGTATTATAACCAAAATGTATTATCTTTGGATATATGACATTTGTAGAAGATAAATTTGAATTCCAAAGTTTCTTAATAGAATATAGAAAGCATACTAATTTAATATACGTTAGATTATCAGATGAAGAAAAGCATGTGATGAATAATCGTATATCTTTTATTTATGTAAAATCAAAAAAGAATGAGTGGGTTATAAATGTGAACAATGGTGATGGGTTAGGAATTAAAGTAGAAGCATTAGAACAATTATTAGATACAATACACCCTCAGTTAATTTTTAATTACAAAGCAATTTCACAAATATTAAATTTTACAAAAGGATTTGATGTAGATTTAGCTAAATTTATTGAGTATGGTTATCATGATGTTGAGTTAGGAGATAATCAGTTAAACCAATTTTACAAATCAAAGTTTAAAGGTGAACCATATTTGAATGATAGTATTCCAATGGTTAAACAATTAGAACTTATACAACAATATGTTTCTAAGTTTTCACTAAATGTAAATAAAAATTCAATTAAATATATAGATGATGCAACAAAAGCATTTAGTTATATTGAAAGTAGTGGATTAAAGATAGATGGGGATTACGTTTTAACCTACAATCCAGTTCATTTAACAAAGGATAATATGGTTTATACTCAATATAACCTAATGACATCTACACTCCGACCATCGAACCGATATGGTGGTGTAAACTATGCTGCACTTAAAAAGGATACAGGTGAAAGAAAAGCATTTATAAGTAGATTTGATGGTGGTGAATTGATTAGTTGTGATTATGAAGCATATCACCCAAGATTATTGATGGATATTATTTATCAAATGAAATTAAATTCAACTGCAAATGTAAAAGATATGCAATGGATGAAGGATTTCTATGGTAGTGGGTTAGATTTTTATACATGGATTGGAAATCAAATTGGTATTGATGATAGAAATGAAGTAAAAACTTTAATATTCCAAAATTTATATGGCGGTATTAGGAGCGAGTTATTAGATATTCAATATTTTAAAGAGATACAACATCTTACTGACTTATTATCAGAAACAATGGTAAAAAACAAAGCAATTTTTACGCATTCATATCATATTCAGTTTGGTATTGAAAGATTAGAACCTATAACTCCCGCAAAAGTTCTTAATTATTATATTCAAGCATACGAAACTGAAAGAAATATACGAAAAATATTAAAAATAAAAGAGAAATTAGAAGGAAAACACACAAAATTGATATTATATACATACGATGCGTTTGTATTTGATGTGTATCCGTCAGAAAAACAATATTTATATACTGATATCATACCTATATTAAAAGGTGGTTATGGTAGGTATCAAATAAAAACAACGACCGGAAAAAATTATGATGAACTTTAACTTAGACAATCTTAGTGAAATTATTGATGAGGTTTTAACAGAATTTTGTGTTACATATCCAATTCCAAACTTTGATAACAAAGAACAATTAGAACATTTACGTTCAGTATTGGAACAATTCGGTGCAGAAGCATTTACCGATATAGAATTGATGGAAGCTATTAGTTTAGCACCAAAGAAATTTACATTGGAAGCACCTAAGAAAGATGGCACTGACCCTAAGTTAGCGGCAATTTTAAAAAAGAAAGTAAAAAATGCAGATACAGGTAGAGATGTAACCGTAGCATCAGCATTAAATTATAAAGACCAAAAAGGTAGTGGAGCAAGGTCGGCATATCACGCAGCAGCTGCAATGTTAAAAGGGGCTGGTTATAGTGAAAAAAATGTGGATATGATTGATGACCCTAATCCGGAAGAACCACAATACTATGCTAAGCAAAAACCACAAGAAAAACCAAATTCTAAAGTAGCACCACAACAAAAATCAACTAAATCAGGTCCAATTATTGATGACCCTAAATTAGCAAAAGTTACTATTAGTGCAGCAAATAAAGAATTGGCTAAGATAATCAAAGCCGGAGGAATACCTACAAAAGATGGCGTAGGAATTATAACAGCATTAACAAAGACATTAAATGGTCAAAACTTAAATGCAAAAGAAAAACAAATTGCAGCAAATTATTTGAGAGTTAAAGATAATCCAACAGATGCGGCGGTTTATATTGTATATCCTCCAGGAAAAGCAACTAAACATATTAAAGTTAAAGTTGGTAATAAAAACTTAGATAAATTAGTTCAATACGGAAAGAATAATTTTGGAAATAGTAATGATGGGAACTCTAGTTCAGGACCAGCAACTCCACCAGTTCCAAAGAAAGGTGTTACTGCAATGAGTATTAATCCAAATAGTGTTGATACTCCAATTAAACACGATGGTAATTCATTTCAATTCGGAAATGGACAAAAGATAGAAAAAGTAAATCTACCAAAAAGAGATGAATTGGTTAAATCATTTATCAAAAACCAGAAGATGTCTGCGGAAGAAGCAAATAAACAAGCAGATAAATTAATAATAGCAGCGGAACAAAACAATGGTGTAGTTGATTATTTTTCAAAAGGTGGTAATAATATAAAAATGATTGATTGGGGAGCTGAGCCTACAACAAACGAAGGTAGAAATACTATTTTAAAAAATGTAAAAGAAAAAAGTATTAAGAAATTTGAATCTTTTTTTAGAAAAGCAAATAAAGGTCAACTAAGACCAGAAGAAGCTCAAATATTAAAATTTTATAATGATACAAAATCTCCATACGAAACTCCAAATTTTGATAAATTACCACCGGAGCAACAAAAAAAATTAAGAGATGAGTATGTTGGTAAGATAGAGCATTTAATGGAACTTATGGTAAAGAGTCCATCATTTAGACAAGGTGTTCCTGATTTTGTTGAGGTACTACGATATTCGGCGTATTTAGGACAAGGATATGAAGCATATTTACCAGCAGATAGTACATTTCAAATTTCAGACATTATAGTATTTGCACCTAGAGATATTTTAAAACAAAATACACAAGGAAAAGATTTAGCAGAACAAATAACAGGTAAAGTATCTAACATTATTGAAAGTTTAGTATTTACAGGCGGCGTATCTGAAAAATTTTTAGAAGGTGGTGCAAGTAGTGGTATTGAGAGGGTTTTACAATCTGAATTTTTTGGTGGTAAAGATGGTAAATTTAAAACAAAAGATAGAACATTGGAAATGATGAATACTTACACATTTGCATTTAGAAATAAAGATAGGTTTGCAAAACAAAATCCAAGATTAGAAGGATTTGATAAAGATTATAAAGCAGCAATTAAGGTAGGTAAAACAGAAGAAGAAGCAACCGAATATGCTAAAAAAGAAGCAAGTAAACGATGGACTAAATTATCAAAAGAAGAACAAAGTAAAAAATTAGGAGAATACGAAGATATTATAAATCAATTACCAGACGATAAGGAAATTGATAAACAAGAAAAAATGATTGAATCATATATAGATGATGCAGTTAAAAGTGGTATCATTTCTAAAGAAGAAGCATTTAAAATTAGAAAAGAAGGTCAACATCAAGGTGATTTAATTGCAGGTAAGGTTGATAAAAAAGGAGCGGGGAATTGTTTAGATAAAAAAGGAAAAGATAAATATAAAAGAATGGTTAGTTTATGGGCAAGAATGGGGGCAGCAGTAGAGCAAATTTATAATAAAGATTTAAAATATACTTTATTTAAAAATAGTAGAGAATTATTTGATGGTAAAGGTAATTTCAAAAAGAATCAATTGTTAAATAAATGTGGAATGAGTTGGAGTTATGATCCAGGAATTGCAGCAACTGCAAATGTACAAAATGGACCAAAAGGATGTATGTCATTAGCAATGAATAATCCAAATTCATCACATATTATTTCATTAGATTAGGAAAATAAAATAAATGAAGACACAATTACTTTGTACTTTTAGTACAAAAACAGATGTAGAAAATCACTTAGAATTAATTAAAAGCAATTATACATTAGCTTATAACTACATATATGTTCTTCAAAACAAAAATATTCCAAATGAATTGTTTGTAACTTATAATGTGGTAGTAGAAAATCAACAACCAAACTTAGAAATGAAAACTATTTTGGTTCATAGAAAAAAACAAAGTAATACATTATACACAATCAATGCTTTGAACAATGTTATTATGGAAGCGACCGGTGGACAATTAGATAATAAATTTGAAGTGGATTGGGAAAAATATAGAAATTGTATATTGGTTACAAATACCGAAGGTGTAAAAAAAATATACACTAGAGTATTTGATGTGATAGATTTGACAAAATAAATAGTTATGATATATTGGTTTACAGGACAACCTGGTAGTGGAAAAACTACTATGGCTAATTGGCTGGAAGCTCATTTAATACATAAAGTTATCACTATTGATGGTGATGACATTAGAGATGTATTTCAAAACAAAGATTACTCAGAAGAAGGCCGTAGAAAGAATATAACTAATGCACAAACATTGGCCAAGTTCTTACAACACAAAGGTTACAACGTAGTGGTATCATTGGTTTCACCCTACAAAGACCAACGAGATAAATTCAAATCAGAAATGGGTGAAAACCTAAAAGAAATTTACGTTCATACTTCAAATGAAAGAGGTAGGGAGAATTTCCATGTTTCTAATTATGAAGCACCTACCGAATTTTACATTGATTTAGATACTACGGATATGCGAGAAATCGATACTTTTAAAAAACTCCGTAAAGATTTGGGAATTTAATAAATAAATTGTATATTAGGATATATGAAAACATACGCATTATACATTGGTAGATGGCAAAATTGGCACAAAGGACATGAGTGGCTAATAACCCAACAATTACAAAAAAACAAAAATGTGTGGGTAGCAATTAGAGATGTTCAACAAGATGAGAACAATCCTAAAACCGCACAACAGGTTTTAAAAGAATTAGCGAACGAACCATTCTTTGTAAACAATTCAGATAAGATTTTACTTAGTATTATTCCTGATATTGAAAGTGTAAATTATGGTAGAGGGGTTGGTTATGATGTAATCTATCATGAACCACCAACTGAAATAGCAGAAATAAGTGGAACACAAATTCGTAAACAAGTTATAAAAAATAAATAAATGCACATCACACAATATGAATCATTTCTATCAGAAGAATTATTTTTAGAAGTACAAAAATTTGTAAAAGGATTAATAACTGATAATGAAAAACCACTATCAACTAGTTTTGGTAACTGGCAAAAAGAACTTATAAATGCATCTACACCTATACTTATCTATGAATTTAAGTCGGATGAAATTGATTTGCTTCAAAAGATAAAAAAAGAAGTTGAAATAAAAATCCCATATAAAGTTTCAAGTATAATGGTACATATGATGCCTAAATTATCATATATACCATGGCACGATGATTCTCATGTAAAAGCAGCTCTTTCTTTGTATTTAAATGAAACATGGGATACAAACTGGGGTGGTATTTTTATGTATAAACCGGATAAAGATATACGTGCAGTAGAACCAAAACGAAATTTAGGTGTATTTCAATATAGTGGCATACAACATTGCGTAACTACGGTTAATATGGATGCCGAATATAGATACTCTTTACAATTTTTCTTGGAAAAAGAAAAACAAATTATCTAATAAGTATGATAGTAGAAAGAAAGAGACACATTGCTAAAACCATCTCATATCGTATTTTAAGTACCTTAGTTGGATTCTTATTAATGTGGTTGATAAGTGGTTCAATTAAAGTAGGTGCCGCATTTGGAGTAGCAGAATTAATATACAAACCTATTCAGTATTATCTACATGAAAGAGTTTGGTACAAATGGATTAAGTACGGATTAAAAAAATAAATATATGATTTATCAACAACAACTATTTAGTGAAGAAGAGTGTGCTTTAATAAAATCATATGTAAACTTACAGCCCACCGATTTAACTAAATATTTTAACACCGAAGGCAAATTTAAGTTTATAGATGACAATAAATTGGTTGCAACTAGTGGCGGGGCCATATCATATAATGTATATGTTATAAAAAATACAGCAGAAACAGAGTGGATGTTTAATAAATTAATGTTATGGTTTAGTGAGGTAAGTAATATTAAAATAAATCATAACCACATAGTAAGAGTATGTACTTTACATAGGTATGGTATTGGTGATGCCTTTGCAACGCATATAGATTTATCGCATGGATTTGAAGAAAGACGATACAATTTAGGCATTCAATTAAATGATACATATACGGGGGGTGAATATATATGTTGGGATGATAATAATAATGAATGTTTAATTTCAAAACAAACAGGCACGGCGTTATCCTATCACGGCAGAATTCTGCACGAAATAAAAGAAATAACAAGTGGTGAAAGATGGTCAATTGTAATGCCAATTACAAAACATAACATAATTGAAAAAATAAACTTAATTTAATAAAAAGTTATATATCAGCAAAACCAAAAATTAGTGGATACGAATGGTTAAATTGATATGCTAAAAAAAATAAAAATATGTTTCAAATAATTGATAATTTTTTAGATAAAAACGAAATTAAAAAATTGTACGATATACTCTGGTCATCTGATTTATATTTAACGGGTATCGAATATTCCAATGCAGATAGAATGGATAGAAGATGGTCAATGGCCAAAAAAGTAAATAATGAAGATATTAATATTAATTTTTATAATGAAATATTAAATAAAATATTTTTATTACCAATATTAAACAATGAATATATATGTAAAAGAATTATGATAAATGCATACAAATACTCAGATGTCCTCTCAATTCATGATGATGGCGTGATAAACGGATTCAATAATATTACAGCAATAATATATGGCAATGATAATTGGGATGCAAATTGGGGTTCTGAAACTGTATTTTTTGATAAAATAGGAAGTGATGCTGAAATAATAAAAAGTGTATTACCAAAACCAGGTAGATTGGTATTGTTTGATGCAGGTATACCACATACAGGTAGAGTACCAAGTCCGGTGTTCCCAAATTACAGATACTCATTGGTATATAATTTACAACTTAACATACCTAAAAAAACAGGATTAATATAAATCACATAAATACCTTATATGCCAGCAAAACCAAAAATAAGAAAAGACGAATTTACAGATAGTTTACCGAATTTCAAACACACACCACCTGCTCCACAAAAAGAAATGGTAAACGGACCAGCATATTATGGTGGTATCGATAACCCATACGAAGTAATAAAGGTATGTGAAGCGTGGGGATTAGACAAAGATGCATACCTATTCAATGTAGCAAAATACATAGCAAGGGCCGGAAAGAAGGACCCAGCAAAGGAACTAGAGGATTTGAAGAAAGCAGTTTTTTACCTTGAAAGAAGGATAAAATTACTCTCTAAATAATTTGGTAGTTCCAAAAAAATATCGTATCTTTATTGTATAGGAATTAAGAAAATCGATATTTATACGTGAGATTAAATCGCGATAATCTTAAAACTTAAAAACAAATTTTTAAACATTAAAAACAAAGCAGCATGAACATTAATGCAATCAAGCAACGTCTTAATTCGTTGCAAAACACTTCGAAGAAAACGGACTCATTGTGGAAAACCAAACCTGGAAAGTACCAAGTTCGTATCGTACCTTACAAATTCAATAAGGAAAATCCTTTCATTGAATTGTTATTTCACTACAACATTAACAACAAAACTTATTTGAGTCCAGCTTCTTTTGGAAGACCTGACCCAATTTTAGAGTTCGCAGAAAAACTTAAGAAATTAGGTGATACTGAGAATTGGAAAGCGGGTAAGAAAATGGAGCCTAAATTAAGAACTTTCGCACCTGTGGTAATCAGAGGTCAAGAAAACGAAGGTGTTAAATTTTGGGGATTTGGTAAGACTGTGTATCAAGAGATTTTAGCTATCGTAGCTGATCCTGATTACGGCGATATTACCGATGAAACAAATGGTAGAGATATTGTTATTGAAATTGTAGAGGAAGCAGGTAAAACATATCCTGAAACTCGAATCAGAGTAAAACCAAATGTATCTTTATTACATGATAATTCTACAATCGCAACTAAATTGTTAGATGAGCAAACTGATATTACTGATATCTATTCAGAATTATCTTATGCAGAATTAAAGACTGTGTTAGAGAATTGGTTAAACCCAACGGCAGTGCTTGAAGAAGAAAATCCAACTCCTTCTGTTTCTCAACAAACATTAGCACCTCAACCAAAGAAAGTTGAAGAACAATTAGTAACTAAAGATGCTGCACCTCAAATTGGTGGAAGTGGATTAGTTAATGATTTACCTTGGGATGATGATGAGACAGCTGCACCCGCACCTAAAGTAGATGTGGCAGCAGCATTTGATGACTTATTTAATTCATAATTTTTATGGCAAAAGTAGACTTAGCAAATCAAATTGCTGATAGTCTTAACAAAAAGTGGAAAGACCAAAAGGTAGCTTTCTTCTTGGATGATGATTCCGATGGAGCCCCAACCAATGTACCAGGTTGGGTTTCCACTGGAACAGCAATGTTAGACGTAGCAATTTCGAACAGACCTTATGGGGGATTACCCGTAGGAAGAATTACCGAAATCACCGGTTTAGAACAAAGTGGTAAATCACTTTTAGCAGCACACGTGTTAGCAGAAACGCAAAGACAAGGTGGGGTAGCAGTATTAATTGATACTGAAACTGCGGTAAGTAGAGAGTTCTTTGATGCAATTGGAGTGGATGTTTCTAAACTATTATACGTTTCAGTAGACACAGTTGAGGATATTTTTGAAACAATTGATACAATTATTGAACAAGTTCGTAAAGGTGATAAGGATAGATTAGTTACAATAGTAGTCGATTCAGTCGCAGCGGCATCAACTAAAAAAGAGATGGATGCTGATTATGATAAAGATGGTTACGCAACTGATAAGGCAATTATCATTTCAAAAGCAATGAGAAAGATTACAAATGTAATTGGTAGACAAAAAATCTCCGTTGTATTTACTAATCAACTTAGGCAGAAATTAGGTGTGATGTTTGGTGACCCTTGGACTACATCGGGTGGTAAAGCATTAGCATTCCACGCTTCGGTTCGTATTCGTTTAAAGAATATGGGACAGATTAAAGCAGGTGAGAGAATCATTGGTATCAAAGTAAGAGCACAGGTTATTAAGAATAGATTAGGACCACCATTACGTTCAGCAGATTTCGATATTTTCTTTGATAGAGGTATTGATAATTTTGGTGGATGGTTAAAGGTGATGAAAGATAATAAATTAGTTAAGCAAGGTGGTGCATGGTACGAATATGTAGACACTGATACTGGTGAAGTTATTAAATTCCAATCTAAAGATTTTATTCAGATGATGGGAGTTAAGGATGAGTTAAGAGACCAAATTTATAGAAAGATTTGTGAAGCAACAATCTTACAATATAAAAAAGAAGGAATCGATCCGGATGAAATTACATATGATAACGGAGGGCAAGAGCCTGAACCCGATATCGAAACAGAATAAAGGTTTATGAACGAAACATATAAGAAGTTACTAAACGAAGTAGAAAAAGACTATCAGCAATTAGGAAAAGAAAAAGTATTAATTGTTGATGGTCTTAATACTTTTATAAGAAGTTGGACCGTAAATCCTACAATGGATGATAATGGGGACCACATTGGCGGTATAGTAGGTACATTAAAAGGCATCGGTTATGCTATCAGAGAATATAATGCAACTCGTTGTATAATTGTATTCGATGGTAAGGGTGGTTCTAAAAGTAGAAAGGATTTATATAGTGGTTACAAAGAGAATAGAGGTAACAATCGTTTTAGAGTGAATAGAGCCTATGCAGATTTGATGAACAAAGAAGAAGAAGGTGTATCTATGAAAAGACAGATGATTGGTTTAATCGAACTCTTAGAGTACCTACCCGTAGAAATTATGTTATACGATAACATTGAAGCAGATGATGTTATGGGCTATATTGCCTCACAATTATTAAAAGAGGAAGAAAGTGCAGTCATAATGAGTGCAGATAAAGACTTCCTACAATTAGTAAATGACAAAGTTAAAGTATATTCTCCGACTAAAAAGAAGTTATATGATAAAGAATTGGTTATTACTGAGTATGGTGTACATCCTGCAAATTTTATGGTCTATCGCACTCTTGATGGTGATAAGTCCGATAACATTGATGGTATTGCTGGTTGTGGTCTTAAAACTATTATTAAGAGGTTTCCTGAGATTGTTGATTCGAAAGAAATTACAATTGATGCGATGTTTGAATTGTGTGAAGAACGAAAAGCACAAAACGGAATCTACGAAAAGATATTAAATCAAAAAAAGTTAGTTGAAAGAAACTATAAGTTGATGCAATTATTCGATCCTGAAATTCCAACAAACAAAAAACTAACAATTAACCAAAAATATTTGGATAATTCAGCAAAATTGGATAAATTAGGATTCATAAAGAAAGCAATGGGAATGAAAGTTATTAATTCATTTGGTGATGTTAATAGCTGGATTCAAACTACTTTCGCAAAATTACATAAATAACAATTAAAAACAAACATGGAGGAAACAACCTATGAAGTGTCTTAAAAGCAACAAAACAGGGAACATTATTAGAGTAAGTGATAAAGATGCTTACAACGCAACGAGTGAATGGAAATTTATTCCTAAATCGGAGTGGAAAGAATACAAAAACCCTAAGAAAGAAACAAAAGAAAAAGAAAGTAAATAATGAACGCAGTAGATACATTAGAAAAATTTGGTGAATCATACCAATCTAAAGTCATAGCTGCATTATTATCGGATTTACCTTTTCTTAATCAAGTTTCTGAAATTACAAACAAAGATTATTTTGAAAGTGAACAAGATAAGTGGATTGTAGAAGCGATATTAGATTATCAAAGTAAACAATTCGCCGCACCAACCTTAGACGTATTTAAAGTTAAGTTGGCATCATTGGGAACTGATTCTCAAAAGAAACAAATCATAGAAAGAATAAAACAAATCTATGATGTATTCGGTAGTGAAGATATGGAGTTTGTAAAAACCGAATATATTAAATTCTCAAAGTTTCAGAAGTTAAAAGCCGCAATATTTCAATCAGTAGACCTAATCAAATCCGAAAAGAGTTGGGATGAGATAGGAGTTGTAGTTCAGAACGCATTAAAAGCGGGAATGGAAAACAATTTAGGACATGATTACTATAAGGATATTGCAATGAGGATGGAAGAAACTAAAAGAAGTTCAGTACCTACCGGATGGAAACCAATCAATGATTTAATGGATGGTGGATTAGGACCAGGTGAATTAGGAGTAATTGTAGCACCGAGTGGAGTTGGTAAGACTTGGGTATTGTGTAAGATAGCAGCCGATGCTGTAAGGCAAGGTTACAATGTAATGCATTATACATTAGAATTATCAGAAATCTATGCAGGTACTAGATACGATACTATTATGACGGGTATTCCATCTAACGAATTGAAAGATAGAAAAGAAGAAGTAGTAGCTAAACTTAAAAACCACAAAGCAAATTTGATGGTTAAGTATTATCCACCGAGAGGGGCAAGCACAAAAACAATCAAAGCACATTTAGATAAGTACAAAGGATTCGGATTTAAACCGGATTTAATTATTATTGATTATGCAGATTTGTTAAAGCCCGTAAACAAACGAGATAGTACCTATGCAGAATTGGGTGGTGTGTATGAAGAAATCAGAGGATTGAGTGGTGAGTTGGGTGTTCCAATTTGGACAGCATCACAAACCAATCGTTCAGCAATTGATTTTGAAGTTATACAAGCGGATTCAATTGCAGATTCTTATGCAAAAGTAATGACATCAGATTTCATTATGAGTGTAAGTAGAAAAGCAAAAGATAAGTTAAGTAATACTGCACGATTCCACGTTATGAAAAATAGATTTGGTGCAGATGGTTTAACTTTCCCGGCTAAGATGGATACTATGATTGGATTAATAGATGTATTTGAACCATTATCGGCAGATGGTGTGATGACACAAAAAGAATCTAGTAATGGTGGTAACTTAGAAAAGAAACTTTTACATAAAAAATATATAGAAAATATGGGTTAATAAGTATATAACTTGTGGAAAAAAAAACTTATAAAAAGTGGGTTTTTTTCTTTCAAAAGTCGTATCTATATATGAATATACTAATAGTTATTGGTACATTTCATACTTTTATCGAAAAAAGTTTTATTTATTAATTTTACAAAAATACAAAAACAATGGACATTTCAACAAGAATCCTATCAGAAATTACGGTGTACATGAAGTACGCAAAATATAAGCCAGAATTAAAAAGAAGAGAGACGTGGCAGGAGTTGGTTACAAGAAATATGGATATGCATATAAAAACATATCCCAATTTAGAAGAAGAAATCAGAGAGAACTATAAGTTTGTTTATGATAAGAAAGTGTTACCTTCAATGCGTTCAATGCAGTTCGCAGGTAAACCAATTGAAATTTCACCAAATAGAATTTATAATTGTGCATTCGCACCTATTGATGATTGGAGAGTATTCTCTGAAATTATGTTCTTACTTTTAGGTGGAACTGGTGTAGGATATTCAGTACAATCACATCATGTTGATGCATTACCTGAAATTAGAAAACCAAATGCAGATAAGACTCGTAGATTTCTTATCGGTGATTCTATTGAAGGATGGGCGGATTCAATTTCAGTATTAGTAAAATCATATTTCTTTGGTGGTTCAAAACCAGTATTTGATTTTAGAGATATTAGAGCAAAGGGAGCACGATTAATTACAAGTGGTGGTAAAGCACCAGGTCCTCAACCATTAAAAGAATGTCTAATTAAGATTGACGGTATTTTTGATGCTAAAAAAGATGGTGATAAATTAAATCCAATTGAAGTACATGATATAGTTTGCCATATTGCTGATGCAGTGTTGGCAGGTGGTATTCGTAGAGCAGCATTAATTTGTTTGTTCTCAGCAAGTGATGAACAAATGATTAGTTGTAAGAGTGGTGCATGGTGGGAAACAAATCCACAAAGAGGTAGAGCAAATAACTCAGCGGTATTAATGAGACACAAAATCACAAAGGATTATTTTATGGATTTGTGGAAAAGAATTGAAGCAAGTGGAGCAGGTGAACCTGGTATCTACTTATCAAACGACAAAGATTGGGGAACTAACCCATGTTGTGAAATTGCATTAAGACCTTTCCAATTCTGTAACTTATGTGAAGTTAATGTAAGTGATGTAGTAGACCAAGACGATTTGAATGCAAGAGTAAAAGCAGCATCATTCATAGGAACATTGCAAGCAGGTTATACTGATTTCCATTACCTTCGCCCAATATGGCAGAGAACAACCGAAAAGGATGCATTGATTGGTGTATCTATGACGGGTATTGGTAGTGGTGCAGTTTTGAAATTGGATATGAAAGAATCTGCAAAAGTGGTTAAGACAGAAAATAGAAGGGTAGCAGAAATATTAAAAATAAATGTTTCAGCAAGAACAACAACGGTTAAACCAGCAGGAACTACATCATTAACATTAGGAACAAGTAGTGGTATTCACGCATGGCATAATGATTATTATATTCGTAGAGTAAGAGTTGGTAAGAATGAATCAATGTATTCACACTTATTAATCAATCATCCTGAATTAATTGAAGATGAATATTTCAGACCACATGATACGGCAGTAATTGGTATTCCACAAAAAGCACCTGATACTGCAATCTTTAGAACTGAATCTCCAATTCAATTATTAGAGAGAGTTAAAAAAGTACATGGTGAATGGATTAAACCTGGGCATAGAAGTGGTTCAAATTCACATAATGTATCTGCAACAATATCTATTAGAGAACATGAATGGAAAGCAGTTGGTGAGTGGATGTGGGAAAATAAAGAATTTTATAATGGACTTTCAGTATTGCCTTACGATGGTGGAACTTATATTCAAGCACCATTTGAAGATTGTACAAAAGAAAGATATGAAGAACTATTAAAAACATTAAGTGATGTTGACTTATCTAAAGTTATTGAAACCGAAGATATGACAGACCTAAGTGGTGAGTTAGCGTGTGCTGGTGGTGCGTGTGAGGTTAAGTAAATGGTACATGATAACGTAGTTCAAAACATTATTAATGGGATATATCATCCTATTAGGACAAACAGATGAAATTAAATAAAGAAAATGAAAAGTTATACTATTTGGAACAAGGTAAGGTGGTTTTTACTCCAGAGTATCATATGGCAAGAGGTTATTGCTGTGGTAATAAGTGCCGCCATTGTCCGTATGAACCAAAACATATAACAGATAATACTCAATTAGAAACGTTATGGCAGAAAATCACTCAACAAAACATAAAGAATTGACAGAGAAAATCAAAGAAGAAAAGCAAAAAGAAAAAGGACCTATTAAGTTTCAAATTCAATTGAACGAAGAACAAAAAGAGGCAAAAGATAAAATTTTAAATAACGCAATCACAATCCTAAGTGGTAAAGCGGGTAGTGGTAAAACACTATTAGCTTGTCAAATTGCATTGGATATGCTATTTAAGAAAACGGTTAGTAAAATTATCATTACAAGACCGACAGTAAGTAAAGAAGAAATTGGATTCTTACCAGGAGACCTTAGAGAAAAGATGGAACCCTGGATGCAACCAATCTATTCAAACTTCTATCTACTTTATAATAGAGAAAAAATAGATGAGATATTAACAAACGGACAAGTTGAAATTGTGCCGGTAGCATTTATGAGAGGTAGAACTTTCTTAGACTCATTTGTAATTGTGGATGAAGCTCAGAACTGCACTCACGAACAAATGGAAATGATTGTAAGTAGATTGGGTATTAGAAGTAAAATGGTAGTATGTGGCGATACTGCTCAGGTTGACTTAAAACAAAAAGGAGAAAGTGGATTTGGATTTTTACTTAGGGTAGCGCAAAAAGTAAAAGAGATGGCATCGCAAACATTATTAGTAAATCATAGACATTCGGTAGTT
>Ga0208597_1000377_pt1 | contig 17277 bp, 14 predicted proteins | sample LakMenEpi05May12_FD_150673 | JGI IMG/M metagenome (GOLD analysis project Ga0208597, IMG submission 150673) | Freshwater microbial communities from Lake Mendota, WI - 05MAY2012 deep hole epilimnion (SPAdes) | ecosystem: Environmental > Aquatic > Freshwater > Lake > Epilimnion/Euphotic zone ...
ACAAGTATGGCCTGGACATGGCGCTGGATCAGCTTGTGGTAAAGCATTAGGTGCCGTTCCAAGTACAACTGTTGGATATGAGAAAAAAAGAAACTGGGCATTTCAATACGGTGCAGATAAAGCAGGCTTCGTTCAATTTTTATTGACAGATCAACCTGAACCACCTAAGTACTTTGCAAAGATGAAGGAATTGAATAAAACCAATCGTCCTTTATTAACCGAAGTGCCAAAGATTAAAGAATTATTAAATGCCGATTTAAAATCTGCCATGGATAAGGGCATTAAAGTGATTGATACAAGAAATAAATTAGAGTTTCAAAATGGATTCATACCAGGTAGTATCAATATTCAAGGTAATAATGCATTTGCCACATGGATGGGCTGGTTTATTTCATATGAAGAACAATTTATTTTAGTTGCAGAGCCACATCAAATGGATGACTTGACAAGAAAATTAATGCGTATTGGTTTAGATAATATTTTCGGATTTGTAGATGCTTCAAAAATCAGCCAAGTGTATACTGGAACTTTAGCAAAATCTAATATGGTTACGATTGATACAGTAAAAGCAAATAAGGATGCTGAAATAATAGATATTAGAGGTGTTGCAGAATTCAATAGTGGACATATTGCAGGTGCCAAAAATGTATTTGTTGGAACATTATTACAAAACTTAAATAAAGTACCAAAAGACAAGCCGGTAATTATGCATTGTCAAGGTGGAGATAGGGCAGCAATTGGCTATTCATTGCTGGTTAAAGAGGGTTATACTAATATCATGAACTATAGTGGTGGCATCAATGAATGGGTAAAAGAACAGCAGCCAATAGTGAGCTAGTTGCTGATTAAAAACAAGCTTCAACAATTCACTAACGAATTTGTTATCATTGCATGAAAGGCGTTAAAAAAGAGCATTTACCTGAAAAAACATGCAAAGCCTGTGGTCGTCCATTTAGTTGGCGCAAAAAATGGGAAAGGTGTTGGGATGAAGTGCAATACTGTAGTGAAGGGTGTAAGAAGCAGAAGCCTAAAAAATGATTATAATTTATAGATAGCGCGATGATTCATCGCGCTATCTTTTTGATATTTTATTCCCACTCGTTTTTTGACGACTACACTTAAATCTTATCACATCCGTATTTCTTAATACAGCATGCTTGGTTTTTCTGGAAGCCATTCGTTTACGCCACATTCTAAAACTAGAGGGCTTTGAGTTGGCGCGCATGAATTCAATGACTTCTTTTTCACTCAATCCAAACTGAAATTGAATCGCTTCAAATGGCGTACGGTCTTCCCAGGCCATTTCAATAATGCGGTCTCTATCTTTCTCGACCCATTCAGATCTTAAAATAGGTTCTGCTGGTCTTGGATTGATCAAAGTTTCTTTTCCCATTGTACTATTCTTTTACTTTAATGCTTTTAAAAATTGTTCTGCGTTTTTCAAATGATTCGCTCTTTTTTCTTCCGGCATCTTATCCCATGTACTTAAGAGCATTGCCCATCTTGGATTTTTTGAAAAAACAACGCGTTGTTTGGATAAAAAGCGCCAAAATAAACCATCCCAAATGGCTTGCCAATCTCCTTTAGGGAAGTCTCCCATCTTCATTAAATAATTGGATCCGCAGATATAGGGTTTGGTGGTAATCATGCCTCCATCTGCAAACTGAGACATGCCATACACATTGGGTACCATCACCCAGTCATAAGCATCGATATACATTTCCATAAACCACTGGTATACTTCATCTGGTGCTATTTCACAGAGTAACATAAAATTACCTAGGACCATCAATCTTTCAATATGATGATTATAACCGGACTCTAATAATTTTTTGATACTGATATCTATTGGATCAATTCCTGTGGTACCATCATAAAAAGATTGAGGCATTTTTTTAGTAAAGCCCCAGAAATTTTTTGTTCTTTGTTGACCTCCAATCTTGCGATAAGTCAACTGCACAAATTCTCTCCATCCTATGATTTGCCTTATAATACCTTCGATACTATTGATAGGTGCTTTAGCTTTTTGATAAGCTTGCAATAAGGCGTTTAAAAATTCAGCCGGTTGAATTAGTCCTACATTGATTAATGGACTTAGTACGCTATGAAATAAATTTTTTTCTGCTACCACCATTGCATCCTCATAAATACCAAACTGTTCTAGCTTTTCAGCAATGAATAAGTTCATTGCTTTTTTCGCATCGGCGTGTGTCACTGGATAATACAAGCCTTTATTTGCTGCATTAAAAGGCGCATCCAATTTACCTGGATTATTTTTAAAATTCGCTTTTATATATTGCTTCGCCTCTTCTATGTATTCGTTGGACTCAAAAAAATGAATTGCAGGGATAGGTGTATTCTTTGGAATTTTTTTTCTGTTCTCCGCATCAAAACTCCATTGTCCACCAACGGGGCTTCCATCTTTTTCAATTAAAATTTTTCTCTGTTTGCGTTGTTCGGTATAAAAACTTGTTTGAAAATAAGTTTTCTTATTGCCAAGCAACTCCACGCTTTCTGGTAGATTATTTAAAAAATTAGGACTTGGCATATAGCTCAAGTCGATCCCATATACCTTACTTGCTTTTTTTAATTGTTGATTCAATAAGTAATCACATGGGTCATACAATTTAATTTTTTGAACGCCCTTTGACTTAAGCATCTTGACCAAGCTAACAATTGAAGCATTAGGGTCCTTGGCATTTATATAGTGACAGTGATGCCCTTTTTGTGTAAGTTGTTGGGCATAATATTTCATAGAAGCCCTATGAAACAATAGCTTTTGTTGGTGAAATTGGAATTGAAGAAAAAATAGATCAGATTCAATGATATAAAAATCACCGCCTCCAATACCTATTTCGGACTGGTCATAAAGTTGATGTGGGAATACGAGTTGAACCTGCATGCTTTTTAAACATTTTACAGCTAAAATTGTTCAATAACTAATACTATTAATGTCCAAGAATGAATATCACTTACGCTGCCCTTTTAGAGCAAATCAAAGCATATCACCCAGGCAAATACAATGCCACTCGGAACTATACCAATGGGGCAGTGACCAACTGGTCGCCTTATATCTCGAGGGGATTACTGAGTCCGGTATTGGTGATGGAGCAGCTCAAAACAAAGCACAATAAACAGGAGTGGATTGGTTTTATGCAGCAAATGGCATGGCGTGAGTATTTTCAAAGGGTTTGGCAACAAAAAGGCAACTTGATTTTACAAGACCTAAAATCAGCCCAAGCTAAAGTGGTACTAGAAGCCCTACCAATACCAATGAGTGAGGGCAACACGGGCATTCAAGCACTTGACAAAGCCATACACCATTTGTATGCGCATGGTTTAATGCATAATCATGTAAGAATGTATATTTCGATGTTGCATTCTAATATTTTTAAAGCAGCATGGTTGCCTGGCGCCAAGTGGATGTATGCAAATTTATTAGACCATGATCCTGCTGCAAATTTTTTAAGTTGGCAATGGGTAGCAGGTACTTTTAGTAGTAAACAATATATAGCCAATCAAGAAAACATCAATAAATATACCAATACCAAACAACTGGGTACTTTTTTAGATAGGGAATATGAATTTTTACAAACTTCAATTTTTGATCAATCGGATACTATTCAATCAAATCATTTAGGAAAATGGCCGGACCAATTAGATCAAGCATTTGAGATAGACACTATGGCTATTTTAAAAAATATTGAAAAGACAAATCAATCAAAGATTTTTGATAAAAAAACCGTTTTACCTAATCAACCTTTTTGTATTTATAATAGTTTTAATTTGGATCCCCTCTGGCATGCTGAAGAGTCAATGAATCGGGTTTTATTACTAGAGCCAAATCATTTTGAACAATTTCCTGTCACAGAAAAGGTGTTACAATTTATTGTAGACTTAGCCATAACCAATATTCCAGGTTTGCAAATTTTCGTAGGTAATTTTGAAGATTTATTCCAGCATATTGAAACAATATCAATGAGTGATAAAAATATTACTTCTGAAAAAAGCAATGCTATCATTTATTCTAAAGAACATCCTACAACCCAGCATTATCAAGGCATACAAGAAGCAAGAGATTGGTTGTTTCCAGAAGTCAATGGCTATTATCCAAGCTTTTTTGGGTATTGGAAAAAATGTGAACGCTATTTAAAATAAAAAAAACGCTCCGAAATTTCGGAGCGTTTTTTTACTATCTTTTTTTGAATTTATTCAATTGAACAAGTTCAAATTAGAGTTTTATTTCTTACGTTCTACATCTTTATTTAACTCATCAATATCTACAGAACGTTCTGTGTTATCGCCTAATAAATATTTAGAGAAATAGTCGGCAGTTCTCCAGAACCAGTATTCGTTCATATCTCCAAAGCCATGTCTTTGTGTTGGAAGGATCAACATATCAAAACGCTTATTGGCTTTAATCAATGCATTCACCACCCTTAAAGTGTTTGCAGGGTGTACATTGTTATCAATCTCACCATGAATTAATAAAAGTTTTCCTTTTAAGTTTTTAGCTAGGTCTGGATTTTTATCAATCATATAACTGAAACTGGTGTCTCCTTTTTCTGAGATATTTTCTTTCACACCATGATGCTTTTCACTCCACCATCTGTTGTATACGCTATTGTCGTGGTTGCCTGCGTTACTCACGGCTACTTTAAAGATATCTGGATAAACCAAGATAGCTGCAGTGCTCATGAAACCACCACCACTATGACCATGAATACCAGCTTTGTTTCTATCAATGAAACTAAATCTATCAGCTAATTGCTCAACTGTTGCTTTTTTATCGGCAAGACCATAGTCTCTTAAATTACCATAGCCATAGTTGTGATACCACTTGCTTCTTGCATAGTGACCTCCTCTATTGCCAATTGTCACCACTACAAATCCTAATTGAGCCAATCTGTCAATACGATCCATGCCCTTGCTGAAAGACTTGTTCACAGACTCTGTTTGTGGACCAGGGTAAACGTACTCTATAATTGGATATTTTTTAGTGCTATCAAAATCATAAGGCTTGTACATTACGCCATACAAATCGGTGATACCATCATCTGCTTTAATTTTAAATGTTTCAGGAAATTTATAACCTGTTGCCATTAGATTTCTTAAATCAGCAGTTTCCAAATCCATTAACTTTCTTCCGTCAGCGCTGTGTAAGCTTGATACTGGAGTCGTATTGACTCTAGATGCAGTATTTACGAAATAAGTATTATTATCATTCACGCTAAAGCTATGATCAAAATTGCCAGCGTTTAATAATTGCAAGCCAGAGCCATCTAAATTGATTTTGTATAAATGCATGTAGTAAGGGTCTTCTTTACCACCATTCACTGACTCTCTTCCATTCGCGGAAAAATAAACCACTCTTTTAATTTCATCTACACCAATCACTGCCTCCACATGCCAAGCACCTTGTGTAATTTGATTTTTTAAATTTCCCTGCCCATCATATAAATATAAATGCGCCCATCCATCACGCTCACTCCATTCAACTAATTCTGCGCCATTTTTAATTAATTCTGGCTTCTTAATTTCAATAGAAGTATTCAACGACTCAGCTACTACTACTTTAACTTCACCAGTTATTGTATTCACCACACATTGGTCAATCTTTTTTAAATCACGACTTGTTCTTGCAAGGTATAATTGCTCATTGGTTCCTAGCCAAACCATTGGTCTGAATTCATCGTCTCTTGCATTTACAGCTGCAGACTTATTCCACAATGCAATGTCTTGATCTTTATATAAGGAAACATTGATTTCCTTATAGGTATAGTTCACCATGTCTACCAACATTAAATGATCTACTGGTGCTTCTTTTTCACCTGGCATCCAGTACTTATAAGTTTCAAGTGTTGGTCTAGGATCTGCAATGCTATTGATTACCCATAAATCTTTCACTTTTCTGTTGTCTACTTTTACAATAGCAAACTGCTTACTATTTTCACTCCAATAACCACCAACAGGTTTTCTTTTGTTTTTATTTTTCTCTGCATCTACATTTGTTTCGCCACCTTCACCATGCCAACCAAAATTTTGGATACCATCTTTTGTAATGGCAGTTTCAACAATCGAACTATCGTCTTCATTCGCCAAAGCCTTTTCATAATTGGCTTTGTCCATATAGTATAGGTTGTGGTTACGACCAAAAACCACTTTAGATTGATCAGGCGCCATATTTGCCCAGCTTGGTTTTCTTTTAGGTTTAGTAAAACCAACTAACTCATTCAGCTGTGCCGTATTCAAGTTGTACTCAAAATAAAATACTTTTTTAATTTTTTCTGCCTTCGCATCTTTTTTAGCACCTGGCTTATCTATTTCAAGGCTACTTTTTACTTCAAACTGAATCCAGTTCTCATCCTTAATAAACTTTAAAGAGTCAATTGGAAGATGTTGCGCATCAAATGGGTCTTTGATGATTCTTGTTAAAGATGCAGCAAGTTGATCTTTGTCAAACATCGACTTCTTTTCATTTTTTACTGGGTCTACAATCATCCATTGTTTTCCTTCACTTGTTTCGTAGGTATACCAAAACTTGTTGGATTGTTTTAACCAATGAGGATCAACAGATAAGGAGAAAATCATCTTATCCAATTTCTTCGGAGAAAATCTTGCAGCTAAATCATAATTGGCTTTTTGTTGACCAAAAATCAAAAGGGGCAAGGCAAGTAATACTAAAAAAAGTTGTTTACGCATATTGTATATATTAAGTATAGAAAATTAGCACATTTTTTTGAATTATAACCTAATTTGTGATGAATACACTGCCATGAAAAAAGCCCTATTTACAAGTTTATTTTTAGCACAATTGATCCTAATCAATGGATATGCACAAACCTCCAATCAGTTTAAGTCTGCAGTATTTGCAGATGAAAATAGAAAGGCAAAACTACAAGCAGCAATGCCTCTTGTGGAAGATTTATATAAAGAATATGCAACAAAGCACCATTTTCCGGCCTATGCTTTTGCTATTGTGTTAGACGGGGAATTGTTATTTAAAAAGGCAGCTGGTTGGGCGAATATTGAAGATAAAATTCCTGCAAATGACCAGACCATGTTCCGTATCGCCTCTATGTCCAAGAGCTTTACCACCATGGCGATTTTGCAATTAAGAGATGCAGGAAAATTAAAATTAGATGACCCTATTGATCAATATATTCCGGCAATGAAGGGCCAGGTTTTGACCAAGGATGGAGCGCCCATCACCATTCGACATTTGATGTCACATCAGGCTGGCTTCCCCGAAGACAATCCATGGGGAGACAGACAATTAGATGATTCTGAAGCAGATCTGATTGCATTAATAGAAAAAGGACTTTCCTTTTCAAATACCACAGGGACTTATTATGAATATAGCAATCTTGGTTTTGCAATGCTGGGTTATATCATTCATCAGGTATCTGGGTTGACTTACGATGCCTATATTAAGCAATCTATTTTAGATCCTTTAGGCATGCAGCATACGACTTATGAATATAGAACTATTTCAAAAGAAAATTTAGCAAAGGGCTATCGCACCATCAAGGGCGATTGGGTGAACGTGCCATTATTAAAAGACGGTATTTATGGTGCCATGGGTGGGATGATTACTTCGATAGATGATTTTGCAAAATATGTTGCCCTGCATCAAGCTGCATGGCCTGAGCGAAATGAACAAGAAAATAAAGTGATTAAAAGAAGTACTGTGAGAGAAATGCATCAACCATATACTTTCATTGGACTCAATCCAAATTATCAATTTCCATCTGGAAAAAAACTAGCTACCACTAGCAGTTATAGCTATGGTTTAAATTGGATGCATGATGCCGAAGCGAAAACAAGTATCGGGCATAGTGGAGGACTTCCAGGATTTGGAAGTAACTGGCGTTTTTTACCAGAGTATGGATTAGGAGTGATCTTTTTTGCCAACCATACTTATGCGCCAACTTCTACAATGAACTTGATTGTGTTAGATACCCTAGTTAAAATCGCAAAGCTTCAACCAAGAATGGTTACTGTATCTCCAATACTAGAACAACGCCAAAAAGAGTTGCTACAAATTATTCCTAGCTGGGAAAAAGTTCCAACCATTTTTGCTGAAAACTTTTTCGATGACTATTTATTGGACGAGTTAAAAGCCGAAGCCAAACAATTATTTGACCAAGCCGGAAAAATACAATCTGTTGGAAAAATGATTGCAGAAAATCAATTAAGAGGCTATTGTATTTTGGAAGGCTCAAAACTTAAACTAAAATTAAGTTTTACCCTAAGTCCAGAAAATCCTGCATTGATTCAAGAGTACCATCTAGAACTTGTGAAATAAAAAACTGCACTAGCCCCCCGGCTAGTGCAGTTAAACCAAATCACAAACGAATTACATTGGTCTTTTTCTGCGCATCATTTCGTTGCGCATTCTATTTAAAAGGTCTCTGTCTACTTTTAAAGCCAGGTTCACTCTTTCTTCTGATTTTAAAATCGGCATTAAGTCTTTCTTAAACTTCTTTCTTATTACTAGCATTGCTTCTTGAAATGCGATCTCGTCTTCTTTTGCTGTTTGCATCAAATTACGACTTGCTGTCTTTTGCTCATTGTACAGCGGCCAAAATTTTTCTGCTTCGGCAGGAGTCAGGTCTAATTTTTTTGTGATGAATTGAATACTAAATAATTCAAGTCTTTCCCTTTGTTCTTTAGTCATTTGCCTTTGAGGCAGCTGCCTATCCATACCTTGTCTATTTCGTATAGCTGGTCTGCTTTGACTATTCATTGGTTGCTCTTGTGCTTGAGCAACAAAAACAGTTACAATAAAACCAAAGAGGCATAATATTTTTTTCATAAAATGTAAATTTAAAATTTAGACAAATTTATTTTGGAATAGTTTATTTTTTTGATAATTAATTTTTCAATCTTTTTATTGATTCGTTGATATTAAATTAGTTCCAGCTGCTTCAATTGCGCTATTCCATTCTACTTCGGCTACAAGTTCATTGTTGTTCACGTAGGCTTCAATCAATTCGTCAGACAAAGTTTCAATATCAATGGTCTCTACTTTTGCTATAGCATCATTTGTCTTTTCTGCCGTATTAAAAAATAGGTATCCAGTTGCAATGGCAAAAAGTAAACTTGCAGCAACCAAGTACTTTTTTTGATTTAAAAATAGGTTAACAATACGCGCTTTTTGTGGCGCTTGCTCCTCTACTTTAATTTGTTGCATTAAATTCATTTCAAATTGATCAAAGTACCCCACAGGCACCTGCTTGGTTTTTGAGTCAAAGCTTTTTAGGGCTTCTTCTAAATTTTTTGAAATTGATTCGTTTTCCATATCGTTCATGTCGTTCATATCGTTTATTAGACCTATTGTTTGGTCAAAGGTTTAAGCTTGTTGGAGCAATTCGGTCATTTTTTTGACCGCTTGGTGATAATTTGCCTTCGCCCCACCAACTGTTGTACCTGTAATGGAAGCAATTTTTTCGTAGTCAAAGGCCTCGTAATACCTTAACATAAATACAAATCGTTGTTTTTCAGGCAATTCTGCAATAGCACGTTCCAGTTTAATCTGAATGGTAGTCTCTTTTAATGCATTTTGGCTAGATGGATGTTCTAAAATATGGTCCAGCTCATTTTGAGTAGTATGTGTTTTCAAACGTTTTTTATGGGCTATAAAATTTAAGGTTTCATTATAAGCTACCCTAAAAAGCCAAGTGCTAAAGGCACTCTCTTGTTTAAACCCATCCAACTTGTTCCAAACTTTGATCCATACAGCTTGTGCAATATCATCTGCATCTGCATGATCGAGTACCATTTTCTTAATTTGAAAAAATACAGTTTCGCGATGCCTCTTTAATAGTTGCGTAAATGCAGCCTCTTTCGCTTCGCCGTTTTGAAATTGTATAATGAGTGCTTGGTCTGTCATGCGTCTTCAAGTTAGACCAAAAAGAATTCAAAAAGTTTAAAATAATTTGACTTTACATTTTAATGATGGTCTTAACGTATTGATGTATTCCATTTTGAATTCTAATGTAATACACCCCTGGCTTTAAATCACTAGCAATCAAAGTGACGCTATTCATACCGGCATAACTATAGGTGGCATCTACTAATAATCTAATGACTGTGCCAGAAGTATCAAGTAGTTGAACTAAAGTATGTCCTCCCTCGGTTTTAAATTCTATCCTAGATAAATTTGAAAAAGGATTTGGATAAGCCACAATCATTGCATTTTTTTCAAATACAGGATTTTTCATTTCTACTGCACAAGCACTTGCATTGATTAAGTTTAAAGTTGGAAACTGCTTGAGCATGATTTCTTGATTGTCTGCATCTTTCACACAGAACCAATTTTTCAAAATCGAATTATAAATGGTTCTAAAATCATATTGATAAGGTACATTATCACCCACTGTTACGTTTGCCGGTATTGTTGGATTTTCACCAAAAACACCACCTCTAACATTTTTACCAAATAAAAACAATGGAGCAGCAGCACCATGATCAGTTCCACCACTTGCATTGGATTTAATCCTTCTTCCAAATTCTGAATAGGTCATGCCTATCACTCTATCTTCAATCTCTTGATTTTTGATATCATTCTGAAAAGCACCAATCGCTTCAGAGACTGCTCCTAATAAATTAGCATGTGAACCAGTGGATGTATCTGTGGCGACAGTTTGACCAGCGTGCGTATCAAATCCACCATAATTCACCAAGTATATTTTTGTTTTCAATCCTCCTTTAATGAGTCTTGATACAATTTTTAATTGATTGGCAAGACTTGTGTTGGGATAAGTGACTTGTTGCTTTACAGCGTCGGAAGCCGCTTTAATGCGTGTAGCATATTTATTGGTCTGCTTTGAAATTCTTCGGATAAAACTTAATTCATATCCCGCATTGGTATTGGGAACGGCTTGTTCACTCGAATCAAATAAATTATAAAATGCGTTAGGATCAGAAATACTCATGCCCATATTGACGATTGGGCCCTGACAAGTGAGTGAAGTAATTGAACCAATTTGAATGGCTAATGGATCTGTATCCACCTCGTTTGGGTAATTGTCTGGGAAGCCTGGATAATTGTTATCTAAAAAACGCCCAACCCATCCAGTGTTTAAATATTGAGTGCTATCAGAACCACTCATCCAAATATCGGTTGCTCTAAAATGTGAAAAATTTGGCTGAGGATAGCCCACTGCTTGAACAATATCAAGCTGTCCGTTATTGAATAATTTTTGCATGGCTGTCATGGAAGGATGCAATCCAGTTCCATCAAATCCATTTAAGCCTAGTATCTTTTTTTCGGGGATGGCAATATTGGTTCTTGCATTATAATATGCTCCATATTGATTGATTGGAAGCACGGTATTCAATCCATCATTTCCTCCATTCAATTGAATAATCACTAGCACCCTATCATTGTTTACATTCGCTAATACATCTGGTTCAACCATACTATGATTGTTTAACACATGTATTGGATTGCCACTAATGACTGTAGGCGTTAATACTGCAAGACTATTGCGTAAAAATGTGCTTCTTTTCATTTAACTTAATTGATAGTCTGGCAGGTTCATAATATATTTTACAAGTGCTTTCAATCGGGTATTCACCAAATTAAAGTTGGCTGTACTTTGATTAGACTGATAGTTATTCCAAGCTTCTGTCCAATAGTAATCAGCAGTTTGACCGCTTAGTAAAATTTGTCTTTTTAAATTGTCTTTGATTGTTTGATCTACTTCGGTAGAAATTAAAAGATCAAATAAATCTTGAATCAATTGATTCGGATTGGATGGACTGCTGGAAATAGATTTTGAAAAAGATATCAAATCGATAATGACTCTTTTACCATTTCTGGTATAGCCTGTTTCAATCATCAAGTCGGTAAATTTATTTCGCTTTGGTAGTGTATCGGCATTGATCCATAATTCACCATATTCAGGAGACTGATAATAGGCAGGCCATCCAGCCACATTAGGTGGGTCTACTAGGTTTTGCCCAAAATTAGTTAACTGACCTACCATATTATTAAAATGCGTGTAGGCGTCTGCATAATCTGTAATTGCATTTGGAAAAACGACATTGGTTTTACGCAAAGTGCCAATGACATGGTCAATTGGACTTTTGATTTGACATCCAATGTACAAGGGGTCATAAAAATGAGCACTATTAAAAAGGGCAGTCAATACTGGCTTAATTTCAAAATTATTATTTTTAAAAATCGTAGCGAGTGGCGTGATGATATTTTTTTCTACTGTGGCATCAATATAATAAAATACAAACCATCTATAAATTCTTCTGCAGATATATTTAGCCATGTCTTCCTTTGCAAACAACATATCTATTAATTCATCTGTTTCGCTAGCCCCTGCAGCACCTGACTTTCCGGTGATTACTTTATTATTATAGTAGCTAGAAAATTGCTTACTACCAGTGTCATGTCTTGTCGCATCAAAATAACTATTGAAGCTTGCATTGATACGCCATCCTGTTAAAACCCTTGCTGCTGCTTTTACATCTGACTCTGTAAATTGAATCGCATTGTCCTTACCAACAGTATACAATTCTTGTAATTCTCTACCATAGTTTTCGTCTGGCGCAGTTGCAGAATTCAAATAGCCATTCAAGTACCTCAACATACCAGGATCAATGGTCACTGCTTTCACCAATGTTTTATAATTCCCAAGGGCATTTTTTCTTAAAGTATCATGGTGTTGATATACGTAATTGGCAAATGAAATGGTGTCCGCTTCTGTGCCAAAATGATTGCCCCAAAATAGGGTCATTTTTTCTCTGATACTAATATCTTGATGAATCATCACCCCAGTAAGCCATTTTTTATAACTATTCCTTCTTAATGCGTTGATGGTGCCGTCATTGGTTGGTTGATTGACCCAAGTAGTTCCTGGAGCAACAGCAGGATCAATGACGGTGGCGGTATTGTACTCATTGAGCGGAGGACTAGGAATAGGATCTGTTGGATTGAGTAATGCCGTAACTGATGCATTTAGCCCCTTTGCTAAAAATTCTTGAATTTCTGCTTGCTTAGCGCCAAAAAGCACTCTATTTAATAAATGAGTCGTCGTTTGCTTCGTCCAAGGGCCTTGATAGGTTTCAAGTCCTTTACTGCTAGATTGGGGGCTGAGCGGCATGCAAGTGATTTGTTAGCAATTTAGACAATAATCAAATTCAAAAGTTTAAAACGCTTATTTTTTCATTCCGGCTGTCATCATTTTTTTCATTTGCATTCAAAATGAAATTATCTTTAAAGCAATTCTAAAATAGTTAATATGAAAATGATTAAATTAATATGTATCGCATTGTTAATCCCATGTTTAGGAATTAGCCAATTGATTAATAAAGTAATTACCAAGTCTGAGACAGAAAGGATAGAGCGTGTTTTAGCTTCAGACGAGATGGAAGGCCGCAGAACTTTTAGTCCGGGTATTGATAAAGCAGCTGCATTTATTGCCAAGGAATTTGAGGCCACAGGATTAAAGTCTATCAAAGGAGATAATAATTTCTTACAATCATTTTTGATTAATAGACCAAAATTCATCAGCTTGTCTGCAAGCATGGATGGCGCCACTATCGATACCAAGCAAGTGATTGTAGTTACCATAGAACCAGAAATCAAGATAACAGAAGCTTCTGGATATGCTGTATCAAAAATAGCTGCAGGTGAAAATTTAAATCAGGCAGCATCAAAAATGATTGGCGTAAATCAAAAAACAATTGTTTTGGTAGACGAGTCGCATGCGCAAAATTTTGGACGATTAGTGCGCTTTAAAAATAATTTAGCTTCCAATCAAGCGACCGTGGTATTTATATTAACCAATACCACACCAGTAAAATATGCGATACAAGCTAGCCATCAAATAGAGACAATGGCTTTAGCGAATGTAGTGGCCATGATTCCAGGAAAAACTTTGCCTAATGAATATGTTATTTTCTCTGGTCATTATGATCATTTAGGTATCAATGCAAAAAATATGGTGAATGGAGATTCTATCTACAATGGCGCCAACGACGATGCTGCTGGAACCACTGCTATGATTATGTTATCAAAATATTATAAAGCACTTAACAACAATGCACGAACTATTATATTCGCAGCTTTTACTGCTGAAGAAGTAGGTGGATATGGCGCTCAATATTTTTCAAAGCAGTTGGATCCAAATAAAGTGGTTGCGATGTTTAATATCGAAATGATTGGTACAGAAAGTAAGTGGGGCAAGAATAGTGCCTATATCACTGGATTTGATAAAACCAATATGGGGGCTATTTTACAAAAAAACTTAGACGGTTCAAGTTTTAAATTTTATCCAGATCCTTATACAGAACAAAATTTATTTTATCGTTCGGATAATGCAACGCTTGCTAGATTGGGTGTAGCGGCGCATACCATCTCTACTTCTAAAATGGATTCAGAACCTAATTACCATAAAGCGTCGGATCAAATAGAAACTTTAGATTTAGACAACATGAATGAAATCATTAAAGCAATAGCGATTAGTGCGGGGTCTATTGTTGCAGGCAAAGACACTCCAACAAGAGTGGATACTTCGCAACTAAAATAATTTAAAGATATTTGAATATATGAAAAAGCAATTTGTACTTTTTTTACTTTGTCTTAGTGTCACCGCAACTGCGCAAGTAAAAACTTATTTTCCACCTGCAAACAATTGGGAAAGAAAAACACCAACTAGTTTAAACATAGATAGTAGTTTAATGCATCAAGCGATTCAATACGCTTTAACGCATGAGACAAAATTTCCTAAAAACTTAATGCTTACACAAGCAATGCAATTTGGAAAAGAACCTTTTTCGGATCCTATTGGCCCAATGGCAAGCCGTGGTCCTGCTGCGGGTATCATTGTGTACAAAGGATTTATTATTGCAGAATGGGGTAATCTAGATGCAGTGGAAATGGTGAACAGTGTAACAAAAAGTATGTTATCTACTGTGGTAGGTTTAGCTGTAGAAAAAGGGTTGATTCGTTCTATCAACGATAAAGTATACCCTTATCTTCCTCCAATTGAACTTGCCAATACGCCAATAACATCAGATCTAAATCCTATTACTCAAACCTCATTCATATTTCCCTTTGACACCGAACATAATAAAAAAATAAACTGGGAACATTTATTAAGACAAACAAGCGATTGGGAAGGTGTCTTATGGGGCAAGCCTGATTGGGCAGACAGGCCTTCTGATAAACCAGAAGAGTGGACTACAAGAAAACGTTTTGAGCCAGGTACAGTCTATAAATACAATGATACTAGAGTAAATGCATTGGCATTAGCGGCCACTACAGTTTGGAGAAAGCCGTTACCAGAAGTATTGAGAGAACAAGTGATGCAACCCATTGGTGCTAGCAATACATGGGCATGGACTGGCTATAAAAATGCATGGATTGTATTGGATGGTAAGATGATTCAGTCAGTGAGTGGCGGTGGGCATTTCGGTGGCGGTTTATTTATCAACGCCTATGATATGGCTAGATTCGGATTGCTAGCTTTAAGAAATGGTAATTGGAATGGTAAACAAATCATTTCAGAGGATTGGATCAAAAAATCAAAGACAGCATCAACGACAAATACAGGCTATGGCTTTATGAATTATTTTTTAAACACCGATAAAAAAATGTACCCTTCAGCACCAGCGTCTGCTTATGCTTTTTTGGGTAATGGTACCAATGCAATTTATGTAGATCAAGAAAACGACTTGGTTGCCGTTATCAAATGGATGGATGATAAATCAATTGATGGATTCTTAAAATTAGTATTGACAGCCCTGCCAAAATAAATAAAATAAAATTTTCAATTTTTTTAAACATGCAAAAATCAATCCTATATATTATTTGTTTTTTGTTTACAACGCAAACTACTTTAATTGCACAATCCTCAATTTCAGCCGAATCTGCTGCTTCCGAAAAGCAAGTCAAGCAAGTGATTCAAAATATGTTTCGTGCAATGCAACAAGCAGATACAAATTTGTTAAAAACATGTTTTTCTGATCATGTTATCATTCAAACTATTTTAAATAAGCCGGAAGGGGCAGTCATAAACACAGGATCTATCAATGATTTTCTTCAAAGTGTTGGTAAGCAAACACCAAATGCAATAGATGAAAGGATTGAATTTGGTGCGATTCAAATTGAGCCATTAATGGCTACAGTATGGACACCGTATACATTTTATTTTAAAGGGCAATACTCCCATAAGGGCGTCAACAGTTTCCAACTGGTTAAATTAAAGGAAGGCTGGAAGATTCAATACCTGATTGATACGAGGTATAAGTAATCAACTATTTTTTCAGAAGGCCTATTACTTGAATGCTTTTAATTGCATTTGAAATTGCTGAGGCTGATTGGTTGTGATCCATTCTACTCCTTGTTGTTGTAAAATTGCTAAATCAGATAATTCATTCACGGTCCAACTACCTATTTTTAATCCTGCATTTTTAGCAGTTGCACTTAGTTGACTATTCATTTTAAATGCCGTATAATGTAAATTAATACCGTCAAATTTATTTTGTACTACAGCGTCAATACTTAAGTCAGATTCTAGGTATAATACGGTTACTGTTGGCTGTTTTTCTTTGATCCATGAAAGAATGTCTTTACTAAAGCTGATATAAACAATGCGCTTTTCAATTTTTAATTTTTTCGCCAAGGCCAATGTTTCAATCGTTGCTAAATAGTCTTGTTCTTTATCTTTAATTGCAGCTTTTATTTCACAAATGAGTAAGGTTTTGTGCTTGTCTTGTGTACCCTTTAAAAAATATTCTTCTAAGGTTGGCAGTGACTCCCCATTGGACAATTTGTTTCTATTTAAAAATGCGTAGGTATTGGTTTGTATTGTATCACCATAATATACAGGATCATGGTTCACAACAAGCACACCATCTAAGGTTCTCCTAACATCAAATTCTGCACCTTCACATTTAAGTTCAATTGCTTTTTCTAAAGATGCAATTGAGTTTTCGGGTAAGTTAAATTCTTTCCATGCACCACGATGTGCAATGATTTTTGTTTCTTGGGCGCTTGATGTTTGCATGATGAGGATGAATAAAAGGCTACTTATAATTTTAAACATACAATTTATTTTAACATGGTTTGAATTAAGCATGGTCGCTTTTGTTTTATGAAAGCAACCCGTTTTAGTGCTTAGTTTAAGTATTAAGGTACTAAAATAATATTAGTTAAACAGCATTTGTAAAGCCTTCATAATTACTTAACTTTGCCCTCCTCAAAACACCATATGCATACAGGTATACAATCATTAAAATCGGCAATCGAAC
>Ga0208597_1000379_pt1 | contig 17249 bp, 11 predicted proteins | sample LakMenEpi05May12_FD_150673 | JGI IMG/M metagenome (GOLD analysis project Ga0208597, IMG submission 150673) | Freshwater microbial communities from Lake Mendota, WI - 05MAY2012 deep hole epilimnion (SPAdes) | ecosystem: Environmental > Aquatic > Freshwater > Lake > Epilimnion/Euphotic zone ...
TGTGAGTTGTATTTACGGTGCGGGAAATCCGGCAGATTTTGAAAGCACAATTATTCGATTGGCAAAGGGCGATGTGATAGCTCGCAATGCGTTGTTATTTAAACTAGTAGAGTGTTTATATAGTCGTACTACTGCCGATTTTAATCGCGGAACTTTCCGGGTTAAAGGGGACACGGTGGATGTGCATTTGGCCTACAACGACTTTGCCTATCGCATTTCTTTTTTTGGCGATGAGATCGAGGAAATCATCAGTTTTGATCCGGTTAGTGGTCGAAAAATTGAATCGAACGATAACGTAGCTATCTATCCAGCTAACTTGTATGTGAGTCCGCGGGAGAGAATGAAAGATATCATTTATCAGATTCAGGATGATTTGGTTTTGCAGTTGGAATATTTCCGTGAACAAGGCAGATTTTTAGAAGCAAAGCGGTTAGAGGAGAGGGTGAATTTTGATTTAGAGATGATTCGGGAGTTGGGCTATTGTAACGGAATTGAGAATTATTCTCGGTATTTTGACCGTCGCGAAATTGGCGATCGACCTTTCTGTTTGCTAGATTATTTCCCCAAAGATTTCTTGTTGGTGGTGGATGAAAGTCACGTATCCATCCCCCAAATCCGTGCAATGTATGGAGGTGATAGGTCTCGGAAAGTCAATTTGGTGGATTATGGCTTCCGTTTGCCTGCCGCGATGGACAATCGGCCCTTAAAGTTTGATGAATTTTATCAGGTAGTTAAGCAAGCAGTTTATGTGAGTGCGACCCCTGCAGATTTTGAGGTGCAGGAGAGTGAGGGCATTTTGGTGGAACAGTTGATCAGGCCGACAGGGTTGTTGGATCCGCAAATTATTATACGTCCGCTTGCCAATCAGGTGGATGATTTGATTGAGGAAATCGACAATCGCATCAAGATGGGCGACAGGGTTTTAGTGACAACGCTTACCAAAAGAATGGCGGAGGAGTTAACGAAATATTTGGGTCGTTTGGGCGTAAAAGTCGACTATATACACAGTGAAGTAAAGACGTTAGATCGGGTTGAAATATTGCGTAATCTGCGTTTGGGTGTGATAGATGTATTGATTGGGGTGAATTTATTGCGTGAGGGATTGGATTTGCCTGAGGTGAGTTTGGTTGCGATTATGGATGCCGATAAAGAGGGTTTTTTGAGAAGTCAGACGGCATTGGTTCAAACGATTGGACGTGCGGCTCGGAACGATAGAGGCTTGGTGATCATGTATGCCGATAAAATCACAGAGAGCATGCGGAAGACGATTGAGGAGACGGACCGTAGGCGCGAGAAACAGGTGATTTATAATACGAAACACGGCATCACGCCGAAAACGGTATTAAAGAGTACAGATGAGATTTTCCGATCTACTTCGGTGGCTGATGCCAAACGCGGTGATTTGGATCCGGGTGCGGCGGGGACTCAGTATTCGATGCCAGATAGCAGAATAAATATGGTTGCCGATCCAGTGGTCGCTTATATGGATAAAGGCGGCATCGAAAAGATGATTGTGCGGACTGAGAAAGACATGATGCGTGCAGCCAAAGAAATGGAATTCATGGAAGCGGCGAGATTGCGCGACGAGCTGGATATGCTCCGGAATCGACTTAAGGAATTGTAACCGAGGCGCTACAAACGGCACTCATACAAAAACAACCTCCCACAGGAACCTTTTTGTTTGGGTTGAATGAGAATACGTTGGAAAAAATATTTGCCGGCGGTGTTGCGAATAAACCACCATTCCGATTTTCATTGATTACCAAATTAAACCAACCAAAAACCAATGCATTGATGGAATGGATTTCCAATCTTACGGTTTCTCCAGTTTTGTAGGATCTCGAAAAATCATTGACCTGGTTGTATCGCACAGGGTAAATAAATAGTTTTCCGTCCTGCCCGTTGGAAGTATTTCCCATGTCGGCTGAAATGTTTAATTGGTTGATGCTATTCGAGAAACTGTCGTTTCTAAACGTTTTGATCCAATAAAAATCGCCTTGACCAACCCTATCGTTTGCGTTTAATTCTACGTATTTTCCTGTTGTATTGATGGGCGGTCCATTTCCTTCTACATCAACTAGATGCAGAGAGTCAATTACGGTAGTTGGGTTTAATCGTGAAAAACTTACCAAGGTATCTTTGTCTACAACCACAAGCAGGGCATAGTCATGTCCAACCGAAAAGGTATCGCCGGTAACTGGATTGGGAACGAATTGGTATTTTCCATCGTTGGCATAATTGAAAACAAACAATTTTGGAATGGCGGTAGATTGGTCAACTACAGCGACCTGCGCATTGGCGATGGCCGGTTCTTTTCCTGTAGAATCAAAGTATCCGATGCTGCGTGTAAGTCGGATCGTTTGGGTATCGATTTGGTTATTGACGAACGCATCGACAACAATTTTTGGTGAATTATTGATTACATCGACTTGTATAACGTCTTCACAGCCACTGAAAAGTGTAACTGCTAGCACCGAAATCAAGCCATTGAATATTGATTTTTTGGAGGAGAGTTGTTGAATTTTCATGAGTGCAGGTTAGAATTTGAAATTGTAAGAAACGGCGGGGATGATGCTTCCAATTACGCTGTAGCGAATGGCTGCGTTTTGGCCCAAGTCTTTGTAATTGGTTGAGAAATAGATACTAAATGGGTTACGTCGGTTGTAAGCGTTATAGCAAGAAAACACCCAATAGCTTTCGAATTCTTTGGTCTTTTTGCGGGTATAGGTCGCGCTGAGGTCGAGACGATGGTAAGTTGGGTTGCGAACATTATTTCTAGCATTGGAACCTGCATCTGGGACAACGTAGCCTTGCACAGAATACTGACCGGTATAAAAAGTTGCCGGTGTGCCTGTACTAAAGACAAAATTGGCGGCAAATTCCCATTTTTGATTGAATTGATATTGACTGACTATGTATAGATTATGTTTTCTATCGAAGCGATTGGGGTACCAATTGCCATCGTTGATTCCGGTCACTTGGCGTTCGGATCTAGCCAGCGTATAACTTACCCAGCCGGTGAGTTTGCCATTGTTTTTCTTTACATAAACTTCCATGCCGTAGGCGCGACCGATACCACTGAGTAGATCTGCTTCTAGCAATTCATTTAGTAGGAGGCTGGCACCATCTACGTAATCGACTTGGTTTTGGAGTTTTTTGTAGTATCCTTCGATGTTGGTTTCGTAATCGTTGGCCTTTCCAAAGTTCTTAAAATATCCAATCGCGATTTGGTCGGCGATTTCGGGTTTTACGTTATTGGTTGTGGGTTGCCAAACATCGAAAGGAACAGAGGCTGCGGTATTTGAAATCAGGTGTAAGTTCTGTACCATGCGGTTGTACCCACCTTTAATTGCGCTGCTTTTATTGAGTTGATATTTGAATCCCAAACGAGGTTCTGGGTTGATATAATTGGCAACAACTTGTCCTTTTGTAGTAGAATATACGCTATCCAACACACCTTGTTTGCCCGGTTCGCGGTTAAACAAATACACTTTACCTGGTCCAAGGTAGGCGAACTGACTCACTCGAATACCCGCACGAATGGAGAATCTGCCGTTGGCATTCCAATCGTCTGAGATATAAACAGCATTTTCTAACGCATATCTGTCGGGCAGTCCGAACTTAAGATCTAACGAAGATGATTTTGCTTGTGCCTCACCTGGGATGAATCGGTAGTAAGTAGACTGAGCACCAAATGCTACGGTATTTTTGGGATTTAGAAAGTAGTTGAAATCAACTTTTGCGCTGTTATTGACGATGTTACTTTTCCAATTGAAGGTGACATCTCGGTTGGTGAATTCAAGATTGTAACGGTAGCGGGAGTAGTAATATGTAAAGTTGGAGAAAAGCCTTTTGTTGAAGACGTGATTCCATCGAGCTGTTGCGGTAGAATTCCCCCACTTAACGCCAAAAAGACCTGCTGCTTTAAAGACATCGTCACCGATATAGGTAGAGATATAAATGTTATCGCGCTTGTAACTGTAATTGGCTTTTGCGGTTAAATCGTAAAAATAAAACTGACTTCCTGCCAAATTTTCGGGAAGGAAAGGCTTGGCGAGTAAATCGATATAGGAACGCCTGCCGGAAACGATAAAACTTGACTTCGCAGGTGTTTTTAATGGCTTTTTAAAGTCTTTAAGGCTGGGTTTGGTTAGGGGACCTTCGAGTGTAAATCGGCTAAAAATTGTGCCTATTCCGCCATTGGCTTGATATTTACGTTTGTTACCGTCTCGCGTTTTTACATCTAGCGTTGAGCTCAATCGTCCGCCATAATTGGCTGGTATACCGCCCTTTACAAGCTCAACATCTTTTACTGCATCGGGATTAAAGATCGAAAAGAAACCGAATAAGTGCGCTGAGTTAAAAACAGGGGCTTCGTCCATCAGGACAAGGTTTTGATCTATGCTTCCACCGCGAACATTAAAGCCAGAGGCACCTTCACCAACTGTAGTAACACCCGGAAGTAGTTGAATGCTTTTGATTACGTCCGCTTCACCCAATAACGCAGGGATTTTTTTGATTGTTTGTCCCGAAATACTTTGGGTGGATATATCTAGGGATTTTACGTTGTCGTTTTTCTTCGCTTTAATTGTCACCGCCCCAATCTCATCCGATTCCGGCGCTAGGTAATAATTTCGTTCGATGTTTTGCGTTATATCAAACGATTCGGTGAAAATTTCGTGTGCGGCAGCGGCAACAGTGATTTGAATGGGTCCCGAGGGTATTGTGATACTAAAAAATCCGTAGCTATTGGTACTGCTTCTAAATTCTATTCCTCTTGATGTTGTACCAACGATTTGTGCTTTGATGAGGGTTTCTCTATTTAAGCTGTCTTTGACATAGCCCGATAAGGTATGATTTTGTGCAAAACTGGCATGAATCAGAAAAAATGTAAATAGAGTAAATAAGGTGCGGCGCATTGGGTTTGCAAAGGTAATTAGGTAGTTAACAACTGAGACGTTGTTTTGTCGATGAAATCTCGGATTTCACAAGATATTTCAACCAAATGCTATTCATAGTAGTGCTTTGCCCTAAAACACAAACAGACATCCATTTGGATGTCTGTTTGCCACTCCTATAGGAACAATAATGATTAAATGCGATCTTTCATCGCCACAAATGGGCGGATGGTTTCACCAGTATAAATTTGGCGAGGGCGGGCGATGGGTTGCTTTTCTTTGCGCATTTCTTGCCATTGGCTAATCCAACCAGGTAGACGGCCCATAGAGAATAACACTGTAAAGAAATCCGTTGGGAAGCCCATTGCACGATATATGATTCCTGAGTAGAAATCTACGTTAGGGAACAATTTACGCTCGATGAAATATGGATCTGTAAGGGCAGCTTCTTCTAATTGCTTTGCGATATCCAATACTGGATCGTTTACGCCCAATTTCTCCAATACATCGTCGCATGCCTTTTTAATGATCTTAGCGCGAGGATCAAAGTTCTTATAAACTCTATGACCGAAGCCCATCAAACGGAAAGGATCGTTTTTATCTTTAGCCTTGTTGATCCATTTTTGAACATCACCCCCGTCATTTTGGATTTGCTCAAGCATTTCCAATACTTCTTGGTTGGCACCGCCATGCAAAGGACCCCAAAGGGCTGAAATACCTGCGGAGATGCTACTATATAGATTTGACTGTGAACTACCTACTACGCGAACTGTGCTTGCGCTGCAGTTTTGCTCGTGGTCGGCATGTAAAATTAATAATTTGTTCATTGCACTCACCAATACTGGATCTGGCTCGTACTCTGGCATGGTCACTTGACCAAATGTCATATTTAGGTAGTTGGCCACATAATCCAAGCTATTTTTTGGATAAACAGTAGGATGACCGTTGCGTTTTTTATAGATCATCGCACAGATAGTAGGCATCTTGGCCATCAAACGAATGATGGTTCTATTGATTGCTTCTTCTGGACGATGGGGATTCAGGGCTTTTGGATAGTACAATCCCAAGGCTGCAACCATACTAGAAAGCTGACCCATGGGGTGAGATCCGGTTGGGAATGCTTTGAACATGGCTTCCAAACCTTCATTAGCCAAGGTATGTTCGCGAATCGCATTTTCGAATTCTGCATATTCTGTTGCATTGGGTAACTTTCCATAAAGCAACAAATAGGAAACTTCTAAGAATGATGCGTGTTCCGCTAAATCTTCAATTGAGTATCCGCGGTGATGCAATATACCTTCTTCACCATCCAAAAATGTAATTGCACTTTTGGTAGAACCCGTATTTTTAAAACCAATATCTAACGTGATATGTCCCGTTAAATCCCTTAACTTACTGATATCAATGGCTTTTTCACCTTCGGTTCCAACGATAACTGGGAATTCGTACTCTTTTCCTTCTACGATAATTTTTGCTGTTTCAGACATGGGTAAATTTTAAACGGATTATGGCTTGTGCGAATATAGTTTATCGGCGGAAAATCCCCAAGTGGGGTGGACAACTCCTGCGGAATATCACAATTATTTAACCACTAATTTCATCAAAACCCTTGGCGGTAAGTTGAAATCGGGTTTTGCGAATTTTATCAATATCAAAGGAACTTAGCACTTTGTCGTCTTTGCCAATTGCTTTGATATAACGGTAATGATGCAATTGACGAATGATATCAACGGTGACATTAATCTGTATGCCGGTATCCTCCATCACTGTAATGGGAGTTTCTGCATGAATTAAGCAGAGTAACACTTTCCGCTCATCGTCGCCGATTTCAAACATCAGTCGAACTTTTCAGGACGCATCTGCGGGAAGAACAACACTTCTTGAATGCTCTGTTGATTCGTAAGCATCATCGTAAGGCGGTCAATTCCCACACCCAAACCACTGCTAGGTGGCATCGCATATTCCAGTGCTCTCACAAAATCATGGTCGTATGCCATCGCTTCTTCATCGCCTCGTGCTGCCAATTTCAGCTGGTCTTCGAACCTTTCTCTTTGGTCGATAGGGTCGTTTAATTCTGTATAGGCATTGGCAATTTCCTTCCCGTTTACGAAGAGTTCAAATCGTTCAACCAAACCTGGCTTAGAGCGATGCTTTTTCGTAAGTGGGCTCATTTCGATGGGATAATCGGTGATGAAAGTGGGTTGGATAAGGTGTTTTTCTGCGCAGGCGCCAAAGATTTCATCAATCAACTTAGCGACACCCATTTGCGCGGTGACTTCACAGCCCAAGTTTTTGGCTTCGGCACCGAGTTCCGCCTCTGATTTTCCTTCGATATCGATGTTGCCGTATTTTTTAATCGCTTCAGCCATCGTTAAACGAGCATAGGGCTTGGCAAAAGAAATTTCGTTTTCACCTACCATAACTGTAGTTGAGCCGGCGACATCCATTGCGCAGGTATCGAGCATTTCTTCTACGAAGTCCATCATCCAATAGTAGTCTTTGTAGGCGACGTAGATTTCCAATCCGGTAAATTCTGGGTTGTGGGTACGATCGATTCCTTCATTGCGGAAGTTTTTTGCAAACTCATACACACCATCGAATCCACCAACGATCAAACGTTTTAGGAACAACTCATTGGCGATACGCAAGTACAATGGAATATCTAAGGCATTGTGGTGGGTCATAAACGGCCTCGCAGCTGCACCCCCATGAATGGTTTGAAGAATCGGGGTTTCCACTTCAAGGTAGCCCTTACTATTAAAGGTGTTTCTCAAACTTTGAATCACCTTGGTTCGTTTGATGAACGTTTCCTTGAATTGGGGATTGACAACCAAATCCACGTAGCGCATGCGGTAACGGGATTCGGGGTCGGTGAAGGCGTCAAACACGTTTCCATCGGCATCTTGCTTAGGTAAGGGCAATGGATTGAGGCATTTTGATAAAAGCATCAGCTCGGTTACATGCACCGATAGTTCACCTGTTTGTGTGGTAAACACGTGGCCTTTTACTCCAATGATATCACCGATATCGAGCAATTTTTTGAAGACGGTATTATATAGATCCTTGTTTTCGTCGGGACAGATTTCATCGCGGTTCACATAGATTTGGATACGTCCGCTAGAATCTTGCAAATCAGCAAAGGCGGCTTTTCCCATAATACGACGGGTCATTAGGCGACCTGCCAAAACCACTTCCTTCCATTTCTGATCCTCTGTGCTGTTGGCGTATTCTGTGCGAATATCGGTGGCCAAGCAATTTACTGGGTAAAGTGCAGCGGGGTAAGGATCGATGCCAAGGGCTCTTAATTGTTCGAGCGATTGACGGCGAAGTAGTTGTTGTTCGTTAAGGGTAGTTTCCATGCGATTTGGCTTGCAAAATTAGCCAAAATTCGCGATATTATTGGGGAGAATCGCTTGGGTTGTTGTTGGATGTTTCCTCGGTGCTTTCAGTGGGTGTTTCTTCAACATTCGACACTTCAGGTTGAGCCGGTTTGCTGCTTCTAAAGGCCATTTCGATGGAATCCTTGGAGAAAAATGAATTTTGTCCAACAATCATTACTGCAACGCCCACAGTAATACAGGCATCGGCAAAGTTCCAAATGGGAGAAAAGAAGACAAAAAACTGACCACCCCATAGCGGCAACCATTCGGGGAGGTGACCTTCCCAAAGCGGAGCGTAGAACATATCAACGACCTGACCTTCAAACCAACCACCGATATATTGGTTATCAGCGGCATAGATTACCCCGTAAAAAACGGAGTCGATGATATTGCCTAAAGCACCGGCAAGCACGAGCGACAATGACAGTAGCAATCCCCAATGTGCATTGTTTTTAATGCTTTTTATTAGGTACCAAAAGCCCACACATGATACGATGATGCGGAATAAGGTGAGTATTAATTTGCCCACTTTGCCACCGCCAAAGAGTTTCATGCCATAGGCCATGCCATCGTTTTCGATGAAGTAAATTTTAAACCAATCGCCAAAAATGGGGAGGATTTCGCCCAGCATAAAGTGGGATTTGACATAAATTTTTATGCATTGATCGATGCTCAGGAGCGTCAAAATCAGCACTACCGGAATAATGAATTTCCGGGTTTTAAACGGGGATACAGAAATGTTCGACAAGGGGTATTAACGCTTCAATTTGGCCTCGATGGTTTGCGTAGTATGCGGTACGGCACGCAATCTTTCTTTAGGAATCAACTTTCCAGAAGTTTTACAAATACCATAGGTTTTGTTTTCGATGCGAACTATCGCTGCTTCCAAATTTTTGATGAATTTTAATTGGTGCGCAGCCAACTGATTGAGGTTTTCTTTCTCAAAGGTATCAGCGCCATCGTCTAAAGTGAGATAGTTGTTGTTTGTACCAACCCCACCGCCTTGATTGCCATCTTTAAGATTGTTCTGGATGGTTTTGAACTCATCCTTGGCGATTTCCATTTTTTTCAAGATGATTTCTCTGAACTCTTGCAGTTCTTCATCGTTGTACCTGGTCTTTTCTTTTTCCATAACTAAACTTTCATTAAGGTGATATGAACGGGGTAATCGTACACATCAAGCACGTGCTCACTGTCTTCTTCGGTTTCTTGAATCGACAGGGCCAATACTTCGCCACAAATATAAGCGTTAAAATGCTTTACACTTTCTACCAATGCATTATCGGCTTTGTATTTAACATGAATTTTATCTGTAACATCCAATCCGATGTCTTTTCTGAGGTTCTGAATTCGATTCACAAATTCTCTTGCCATGCCTTCCAAATGCAGACTTTCGCTAATTGTGATGTCTAAAGCAACCGTAGTTCCATTCTCCGAAGCCACCAACCAACCCGGCATATCTTGGGTCACGATTTCAACATCCTCCATTTGTAATTCGGTGGGATTTCCATTCAAATTCACAACAATGTGTTTTTCGTTTTCCATCTCGCGGATCTGTTCTTGCGAAAAACCCTGAACAATCGCCGCCATTGCCTTCATTTCGCCACCCAATTTTTTACCTAAGGTCTTGAAATTTGGTTTGATGCTTTTCACCAAGCTCGGGTGATTGGCCGATACGTATTCGATTTCCTTCACATTCACCTCAGAGCAAATGAGTTCCGCCATGTGTTGCACTGCCTCTTTGACTTCAAGTTTATCCGCAGGGAATAGGATTTTCTGCAAGGGCTGTCGCACCTTGATTTTTTCTTTTTTACGCAAACTCAACACCAAACTACACACTTGTTGCGCCAATTCCATAGAGGTTTCCAACTTTGGATTGATGGCAGCAGCATTGGTCTTTGGCCATTCTGTTAAGTGGACACTCGCTGGGGTTTCATTCCGGCTGATGCGGGTTACGTTGAGCGAACGATACAACCAATCGCTAAAGAACGGCGCGATAGGCGCAGTAAGCTGGGTAACGGTATTCAAACAGCGATAAAGGGTTTCGTAAGCGGCCTTTTTATCGTCGTTTAACTCGCCTTTCCAGAATCTGCGACGCGACAATCGAACGTACCAATTGGAGAGTTGCTCACCTACGAAATCTTCGATGGCTCGGCCTGCTCGGGTAGGATCGTAATCGTTGAAAGCGGCTTCCACTTCTTGGATCAATGAATTGAGTTTGCTCAAAATCCAACGGTCCATCTCGCTAAAATGTGAACTATTTACGGGCGAATCGGGATTGAATTCGTATTGGTCGATGTTGGCGTAAATGGCAAAAAAGCTATAAGTATTGTAAAGTGTACCCAAGAACTTTCGCTGCGATTCAACCACACCTTCCATATCAAATTTTAGGTTATCCCAAGGCTGGGCGTTGGTCACCATATACCATCGAACGGCATCGGCGCCATATTTGGCTACTGTTTCAAAGGGGTCGATGGCATTGCCGAGGCGTTTGCTCATCTTGTTGCCATTTTTATCGAGTACCAGTCCGTTGGCGATTACGTTTTTGAACGCAACTTCATCGAACAGCAAAGTACCGAGGGCATGCAGGGTAAAGAACCATCCACGGGTTTGATCCACCCCTTCTGCTATGAAATCGGCCGGGAAGTTTTGCTTGAAAACGTCTTGATTTTCGAAAGGATAATGCCATTGGGCATAGGGCATGGCGCCGCTATCAAACCACACATCGATAAGGTCGAGTTCGCGGGTCATTGCCTTGCCAGAAGCACTCACCAGGGTAATGCGATCCACGTAAGGGCGGTGCAAATCTTGGGTGAGATCTTCTGCAGATTGCTGTAAACCAAGGACTTGGTTGGCCTTTTCGATTTCTTTGTTTAGCTCATCGATACTACCGATGCAGATTTCTTCGCTGCCGTCTTCTGTGCGCCAAATGGGCAGGGGTGTTCCCCAGAAGCGGGAGCGGGAAAGGTTCCAATCCACAAGGTTTTCCAGCCAATTACCGAATCTGCCTTCACCGGTGGAAGCGGGTTTCCAGTTGATGGTTTTATTGAGTTCTACCAATCGATCTTTCACGGCTGTGGTGCGAACAAACCAACTTTCCAACGGGTAATAGAGGATGGGTTTGTCGGTACGCCAGCAGTGTGGGTAGGTATGCTCGTACTTTTCGACCTTAAAGGCTTTGTTTTCTTGTTTGAGTTTGATGGAGATGCGTTCGTCTACACCGAGGTATTTGTCGCGCCCCTGCTTTTGGGTTTCCGCGGCTTTTTCTTCATCGCTGAGATAGGCTTCTTTGACGTATTCACCGGCGAAGTCGGTTACACAATCCAAGAACTTGCCTTTTTTATCAACCAATGTGAGGGCGCCGATGCCATTTTCTCTCGCTGTTTTAAAATCGTCTGCTCCAAAGCTTGGTGCGATGTGTACGATACCGGTACCATCTTCGGTAGATACGAAGTCGCCGATGATTACTCGGAAGGCATCGCCTTCTTCGGGTTGTGCGTAGGGAAGAAGTTGGATGTAGCGGGTACCTTCAAGGTCGGAGCCTTTTTGGGTATTGAGTTTTCTCCAGGGGAGGATTTTTTGTTGTGGGGTATAGTTTTCCAGGGGTTCTTCAGCGCCTTCGGCGCTGAAGAACTTTCCAACCAGGGCCGACGCCAGCGTGACCTTGATTTTAATTCCCGTGTAAGGATTGAAAGTCTCTATTTGGTCGTAATCGATGTCTTTCCCCACCGCCAACGCCGTATTGCTCGGCAATGTCCATGGCGTGGTTGTCCAAGCAAGGAAATACTCGTTCTCTGTCCCATGCACCTGAAACTGTGCCACGATGGTGGTGTCCTTCACGTTCTGGTAGGTACCCGGCTGATTCAATTCGTGACTCGAAAGTCCAGTCCCGGCAGCCGGTGAAAACGGTTGAATCGTATAGCCTTTGTATAAATAACCCTTATCGTAGAGCTGCTTTAGCAAGTGCCACAAACTCTCAATGTAGTTATTTTCATAGGTCACATAAGGATGATCTAAATCCACCCAGTATCCAATTTGTCGGGTCAAATCGTCCCAGCGATCTTTGAACATTAGGACATCGGCACGACATTCTTTGTTGTAGTCTTCCATCGAAATTTTGGTTCCGATGTCTTCTTTTTTGATGCCCAAACGTTTTTCAACTTGGAGTTCGATGGGCAAACCATGGGTATCCCAACCGCCTTTTCGAGCAACTTGAAATCCTTGTTGGGTTTTGAATCTACAAAATATATCCTTGATGGCACGGGCCATGACGTGGTGAATACCTGGCATGCCGTTGGCGCTTGGAGGACCCTCAAAGAAGGTGAAACTCGGCGCACCCTCGCGTTGGTCAACACTTTGCTGAAACACAGATTCTTGCTCCCAAAAGGCAAGTATTTCCGCTTCGATTTGCGGCCAATTTAATTGTTTGAGTGTAGGATACATTCGCGGTTGTACTGAAAAAGTACAAATTTACTGAATTCCTAGTTGAAACAGAGATGTGATAATCTATCGCCTTCTAAAGTCCTCGGTTGTTTAGTCTTTTATCACGATTGTTTCGGATAGTTTGGTATCGGAATAACTTTCTTGTGTTGCAATCGTCCGAATGAATGCTTCTCTATTACCCTTGGTGTCGATGATCTCGATATAGTATTTGAGGGTAATTTTTGTTAACGGCTCTATCATATTACGCATGCCCTTTTGATTATCCTTAAACTCAAAAGTTTTATGTTCCCCTGAAGCGAGTGAATAGTCATAGTATTGGGTATCGCCCGGTGCAGAAGACCTTCCTGTTGCATTTAGCACAATTATGGTTTTTGCATGGATGGAATCGGCTTTGTCATTCTGTATGGTTTGAGATATTTCCTGAACAATTGTTATCGTGTCGTAATTACTGCATGAGCCAAAGAATAATGTGGCAGTGATTACTGAAATGGTGAATAGGATTTTTGCTGTTTTCATGGGGATTAAATTTTCATTCTAATGGATAAGCTCAGGGTATAAACTTGGTTTACAGTTTTGATTGTAATTTCTTTACTCGATAATTCTTCGCGTTTGAAACTTGTAATATTTGGAGTGATATTCTCTTGGGTCAGTAGTGTTTCTGCCGTTATGAAGTTGGAATAACAAGGAACTCTCAAATAGCTTGCGGTGGCTGTGATTTCAAAATTATTTTTGATGGGATAAATAAATTGAATGTGACCATTCACCGGCATAAAGGCATGGTTCACATTGGGGACAAACTTGTAACCTTCTTCCAGCAAACGTCCACTCGCTAAGGGTTTGCCTTGAAACGTAGTAAAACTATCTACATAATTGTCTCCATGAATTCGGTTTGTCATACCCCAGCCGAGGCCACCCCCAATTTCAAAATGACCTTTTTTATAGGGAATTAGGTATCCAATTTCATTGAGTAGGAAATTGCAAGATAAATTCGGATCTCCTTTGGTGTGGTAACTAAATCCCCATTGGTATTTTTTACTGGGTTGAATGTGAAAGCCAAAGGAAGTCCACTGCCCGTTAACCATATTATTGGGTAGGGCTATCTGGGAATTATGAGAATTTAAGAATTTTGTTGAAAGTGATTGAGTAATCCCATATCCACTATTGACAGAAAAAATGTATTGGTATTTTTTTTGGTACTTTTCCGATAAATAGGGGGTTGGGTTTTGGTTGATTGGCATAGGGACATCGAGCAATTGGGCTTGATTTGATGGATCTATGGTTGTAACGTCGGACAATTTTGAAAGTGAAAATGATTGCGGCACCTCGTATCGTGCGTGTCGTTTTGCCACCATGCTAGCAGCTCCAACATAAGCGTCGATGGTTGAAACTAGGGCATGATAAACAAATACTAAAACAGCATTTTCTTCTTGATTTCTCTTTGCAGACAATAAAAAATATGTAATTGATGGGGAGAGTGTTGTACTGACTAATAATGGGTATGCAGTCAATTTGACTTGGGGGATTGCGACATTTCTCATATGACCCAAAGAATCCTTGATTTGCAGAATTACCATTTTGCCTTGCACTTTCTTGTACGTCAATTGTGCAATCGGAGTGTCGTTTTCAACAGTTTCTAGCTTTACGATTCTTTCTATCTGTTTTCTGGTGCTGTTATTATGAATCACCATTTCTGTTTTCGCCAAGTATTTTGCAACATCTTGGGAAATGTGAATTTGAGTTTTGTTTGGTCTAAAAGCCGAATTACACCCGCAAAAGAGCATTGCAAACATTACGACAGTACAGAATAAAATTCGATTCATAAAATGTAAAATTATAAAGGAAATATGGGTAAAAAAATTTTTTGTTTGAAATCTGGTCTTTAACCCCTTAGTTGATAGATTTTACGTCTTTTATACTGATAATCAAATACAAAGCGAGGGGCGGCCATTGGCCGCCCCTCGCTTTGTATTTGAAGTTGAATCCCTAAATAATTTAGAAATTCAATCGAGTAAAGATGTTTGTTTTTTGGCGAATTAATCAACCATCAACTTGCTGCTTCCAACACCGTCGTTGAATTGCATTCTTACAACATAAATACCAGTTGGAACGTTCAACTCGTATACGTTGTGGTTGCCATTGATAGCGAACTCACGAACCACTTTACCGTTGATGTCTACCAAGCTAGCACCCAACAATACACGGTTATCCCAGTTGTTGTGGATGATCAATTGGTTCTTCGCAGGGTTTGGAGCCAAAGTTACGTTGGTTCCCAAGTTGGTGTTGTCGATACCTACTGTAGCAACTAGACCCAAAGAAACTGCAATACGAGGAGCCATGTAACCCATGATTGAATCAACATATTTCAAAGATTTTGCTTTGCTATGCATAGGGTTAGAAGCTTTGATACCAGCCATAATCACAGGAGGATTGTATGGAGGGTTTGGTAACGCTTTGATCTTCGCAGTATCGTACCACTCGTAAGGACCAGAAGCATTGGCAAGTCCCGCAACTGGGAACAAACCGTCAATGCCCTTGTTCAACACGTTGGCTGCACGGGTGTAATCGTCCATTACTTTTCCTTTGTAAGGAGAAGTGTTGCCTAAACGCTGACAACGATTCATGGCATCAAAACCACCGCTCACTTCAACAACTTGTAGTGTAGTACCAGGTACGTTTACCATACCAGTAGTATATGGAGCAAAAGGATCCATTACAGAATGACTCCAGATCAAAGGGATTTCACCTTTTTCCATCCAAGCAGAATCACCAATCGCACCGCCTACGGCAAAAGCCAAACGGGCGTTTGATGTGTAACCTACGTGGTTTGATTTACAGAACATACCCATTGCTGGATTGTCGATACCAACACCTGTGCGGTCACCCCACATTGTATCGTTCACCATCACTTTACCAGTGCTAGCATCACGGAATTTAATGCTTTTGATTTCGCTCTGACGGTCGATAGAAGCGTATGCGCTAGTGATATAACCACCAGTACCATTACCACCTACAGCAATTTTTGTTGTGTCGATGTTGTAAGGGTTTCCACCTTCTTTCACGCTCTTTTTCATGAAACGAACGCAAGTAGCCAAATCTTGAACACCTTTGTAAGCGGCGTTGATGATACCTTGCTTACGCAAATCAACCGTTGCAGCTGCAGGGTTCCAACCCATACGGTAGGTCATAGAAGCAACTACGTAACCGCGTTGAGCCAATGACATACAAAATGCTACTGTAGCACTGTCGTCTTTGTAACCCACGGGGCTGTTGTTAGAATAACGAGGCAAGAAAGAACCCGAGTGACTAAAAATAATCAATGGGCGGTTGCTTGCTCCGTCTTGTGGCGCATAGATGTCGGCTGTCATAGCAACAAAGCCATAACCTGGGGCCATAGCGACTTTGCTAGTTAAAGTTGGAGTTCCTGTCAATACAGTGTAGTTATCACCGTAAGTGACGTTTTTTGTTACAGTGATCTTGTCGGCAGCAATCACTTTGTCCACGTATTTCGTTTGGGCAAAAGTGGCTGAAACCAACACAACTGTTAAGGAAGCGAGTAATGTTTTTTTCATATTTATTGTTTTGTTTTTTACAAACTTAGTGAATTGATTGAATCTTACAATATCTATTCGATAAACAAATTTATAAGTCAAAGTACACAGAGAAATAGGCCATTCTACCAATTCTAGGACCGCCATACACTTGCAACACCATGTTATTAGTGATATTACTCGCGCCCATTTTTATCATCGCCTTGAATTTAGGAATGGTTTTAGAAATCATCGCATCGAGCAACCAATAGGTAGGGACATCGCCAGTAAACTGTGGACTTCCTTCGAACTTGAATCCTTGAATCCACTTGTAATTAATGCTAAATCCAAGATCTTTCATCTTTAGTTTCTTAATATTGATATTTTGACCGCTCAAACTGAGGTTAAACTTGTTTTTGGGTGTGTTAAAGGCAGGAATGATAGGATCTAAATTGTTAGTTTTATTCAATTGATTGTATGAATAATTGATTCCTGCGGTGTAATTTTTGGCAAAGAAATAGTTGGTTCCAATGCTCGCACCGGCAGTAGTAACGGCGGTTTCAGCGTTTGTTGCAATTCGATATACTTGTCCGCCGCTGATATAATTGATTGAATAATCAATGATTGGGTCAAATCCGATTTTGTATCCAATAAAATCTTGATAATAACTGAAATAGGCACTCGCATCGATGTTTAACTTGTTTGAAAACAGAAACGACTTATAGCCCACTTCGATACTTTTTACTTTTTCAGGACGAACGGGGTCTACCCCAAACCACTGAAGTTTATTCAAGTCTGTGGTAAGACCACTCAGCGCATCGTAGAGAGATGTCAAAGTAACCATACTGTCGTAGCCCGTGATATTACCCAACAAAATGGCTCTTCCTACATTATAATAAAGGTATTGATCGGCTAGTGTGGGGTTTCTAACGCCGGCAGATAAACTCACGCGGTAGTAGGTGATTTTATCGGGGGTGTAAACCATGGATGCGGCGGGTGAG
>Ga0208597_1000380_pt1 | contig 17210 bp, 23 predicted proteins | sample LakMenEpi05May12_FD_150673 | JGI IMG/M metagenome (GOLD analysis project Ga0208597, IMG submission 150673) | Freshwater microbial communities from Lake Mendota, WI - 05MAY2012 deep hole epilimnion (SPAdes) | ecosystem: Environmental > Aquatic > Freshwater > Lake > Epilimnion/Euphotic zone ...
TGATAACTCAGAATTTTAAAGAACTTTGTTGATTAGTACGATGACTTTCTCAACTCATGCTATGATTGTATCATAACTACCATTTATTGTCAAATTCTTCTGTTTCACTGTTTCCCGAGAACTTGTTCAATCAATCTATGAATAGAGTATATCAGATTGAGGATTTATTGTCAAATTTTATCATTTTAGTACTTTATACTACATAAAATACTTGATGATAAATATTGTTATGACAACCTCCCTATATGATGATTTAGAATTACCAAAAACTTGCACCTCTGAAGAAATCAAACAAAAATACAGAATCTTAGCACAACTACATCATCCTGACAAGGGAGGGGATGTGGAAAAGTTCAAACGGATGAAATTGGCATACGAAGTGTTAAGTGACCCTATCAAACGTGAACACTATGATTCGACCGGTGATCATTATAATGATATTAACCTTGACAGTGAGGTTATGGGCAGATTAGCTGTTATGGTTTCACAGTTTGTTCAACATATTAATCCAGAGTTTGATGATTTAATACTAAAAATGAAAATTGAGATTCGTGCATTACAACAACTGACAACAAATGCTATTGTAGAATGTAATGATTTAATTGCCAAATTTAACATTATTTCTAAAAAGATTAGATTAAAAAAAGAAGGCGAGAACTTGTTAAAGTTGGTAGTTGACAAAAAAGTATTAGGGCTTCATAATGAAGTAATTAACCACAAAAGAGGTTTAATTGTTTTTGCTAGGATGTTAGAAGTATTAGACGATTATCACTACAGTAGTGATGAATGGCGATTACTACTAGAAAACGTTGATGGTCCGGCGTAGAGGAATCGAACCTCTATTGACGGCTTAGAAGGCCGCTGTATGATCCATTATACTAACGCCAGAAGTTTTAAGTTGTTTGGCTCCACGGCTAGGACTCGAACCTAGCTAGCTTTCGCACAGATTAACAGTCTGCTGCCACACCCGGCGGCTCCCGTGGAATAATTTTGGTGCCCCCACCATGAATCGAACACGGGACAACCTGATTACAAATCAGGTGCTCTACCAACTGAGCTACAAGGGCGACTTTTATTTAATAGTATTATACACTAACTTAATAATATTCTACTATGTTTTGGAACTCCTGCTAACAAATATTCCATTTGATCAGCAAGAATTGTTCTATGTTGTAATATCATATTTTCGTAGTGGTTTGGGATGTATGGTAAGTATAGTAATTCCATACGCACTTCTTTTAAACTCTTATGTCCTTTTTTGCTGTTACAATCTTTACATGCTGTAACAACATTCATCCAAGTATTTTCACCACCTTTGCTTCTAGGGACAATGTGGTCACGACTTAACAGATGATAGTTTGGAAACTGTTCACCGCAATAAGCACATACATGTCTATCACGACCAAACAATGTTTTATTAGTTAGTGCAACACATGAATGCTTGTATGGATTGAATCCATGACCTTTAATAGCAATAATGCTACTAGCTTCTAGGTAACTTAATGTACCGTCATTTTGTATACCACCACGATATTTAGCTACAATATTACCCATTGACCAAGCGATGGCATCTTTTGCTTTATAGGTAATTGCGTCATCATTTGATATCCATTGCCGGGGAACTCCCGAGATATCTAGTGCTAGAACAGCCATAGTGTACTCCTTTTCTGTTATTATCACTATATGTATTTAATGCCTAATGGCGGGTCCTGCAGGAATCGAACCCACATCTCCAAGTTCGAAGCATGGCATTCTATCCATTGAACTAAGGACCCTTAATATATCATAACATAAACTATGTTTGTTGTCAACTATTGGTGCCCCCACTGAGATTCGAACTCAGATTTCCTTTAAGATACTCCCTTTTGAGGAGAGTGACTTTGCCAATTTGTCTATGGGGGCATGTTTGGTGCAACCTTGTGGGATCGAACCACGTTCAACGGTTCTTCAGACCGCCGCTATGACTACATCAGCTAAAGTTGCATAAATATATAATGTCTTATATAAAAAGATTTATCATTCTTTTCCCCACTCCATTGTTTATGATTATGGGGTTTTTTAATCTGTTTCACGTTAATCCACATATGTGCGGTGGACATGATGGTCAATCATTTGAAATGACTTTAATGTGGTTTGCTATGTCGATTGCACATTGTAGACCATGGCTTGATTATATAGATTAATATTTGGGGTGAAGGATGGGACTCGAACCCACAACCAACGGAATCACAATCCGTTGCTCTACCATTGAGCTACCAACACCATAAAAAGATGGGAGCCTAGCTATCTTATTGTTAATAAGCCTCGCTAGATTGTCTCGTATAGGCAAGTTTATACACCCATCAATCATACTATAGTGTCATCACAGTTAACCCCACTGTGATTAGATTGACAGGGACTCGAACCTATCGTCTATCCCATAACTTTGTAAAATTAATTTGTTAAATAACAGTTGAATAATTGCAATGCAGTATTCCAATCTACCCATTCATTATTAATTGTCTTTAATTTTAAATTAACACACCATCTTTCATTTATTTGATTAGTGACATTGTGTGGCACAGCACCTTGAAATAAACAGGTGCCATTAATATTTCTAGATTCTATGATTCTTAATTTAGTATTGTTGTATTTTCTTATAGTTGTAAACGGTGTTTTTATTACCTCGCCATTATATCCATCAACAGGTTTATACCAAAATACTTTACTATTTGTACCACCAATAACCAAATTCAAATTAGTTTGATCGTACACATCATCGTCATCAATATGTATACGTGAAGGTTCATACGTTGCGGCGTAATACAGTACAATACAATTAACTATTTTAATTTTTCCCGATGATTCAACTAAGTTGAATAATTCAGGATTTAAAATAATATGTGGATTAATTTTAATTATCTGTTTAACACTTGTTAAATCAAATTCCGTGTTAAGAAATGGAATCGGTAAATTTAATTTTTGAAAATTTCTAGACATTTTGTATTTATATACAATTGTGTTCTGTGGGCAGAACTGATAGTCTATACTATAAACTGGCACCCCCTCAAGGATTTGAACCTCGGAGTGTCGGAATCAAAATCCGATGCCTTAGACCAACTTGGCGAAGGGGGTATAAATGGTAGCTTCACTGTGACTCGAACACAGGACCCCCGCCTTATCAAGACGGTGCTCTAACCAACTGAGCTATGAAGCTGAAACTGGTGGATGTAAGTAGATTTGAACTACTGACCTATTCCGTATGAAGGAATTGCACTACCGCTGTGCTATACATCCATGGGGTGCTTGATGGGATTCGAACCCACGTATATCGGAATCACAATCCGAGGTCTTAACCGCTTGACGACAAGCACCATGGTAGAAACGGTGAGATTTGAACTCACGGACCCTTTCGGACCGACAGTTTTCAAGACTGTTGCAATAAACCAAACTCTGCCACGTTTCCATAATATGGTGGGACCAGGGCGGTTCGAACGCCCGACCAATGGATTAAAAGTCCACTGCTCTACCGACTGAGCTATGGTCCCATATATTGGTGCGACCGGAAGGACTTGAACCTCCGACTCCCTATTTCGTAGACAGGTACTCTAATCCACTGAGTTACGGTCGCATTCTAAAACACACATAGTACACCCTAGTCAACAGGGTTGCCGCACAGGCCATACTGTTCAACTATGTATGCTTTAGAATGCCCAGTATCACTACCGGACATGATAGGGTCAATACCCTACCCAGTAGTCTTACTAACATGTTGTCTCCATGCTTTCATATATACTGTCCGCCCATTCTATACATTTAACGCTGTATTACGGCTCTCGTTGCCTATTCACGCTATCTATTCAATCAGTATAAGTTAGTTGGTTAACTTTCTTAGTAGCCTCATGATGGACTTTAGCACGTTGAAATTTATCCTCTATCAACTGTGCTACTTGCTCCTTAGTCAAAACATGATTGCTAAACCAATCTTGTTTGTTTTCAGAAGTTTTGTATTCTATCTGTTCATCCATTTATTGTCAAATCCTCTCTGTAAAAGCAAAAACCCCTGAGACTTTTTAGTTCCCAGGGGTTAGATAAATGTGTTATGATGTTAACTTGTTACCTAGTCCCCGGGGTTCTCTCTTGGTTATCATTTGAACCGCGAATACTTGTTGGATATGCTGGTACAAAGGATACACTGGCTAACGTTAGCCACTGTCCGGTATGCTTCAGCATGTTACAAGTTTTATTCATCATAGTCTCTTATTTAGTCCTGGGTGTAAAAATTACACCTTTTTTCAATTCATGCTGAAGTATAGCACAAGTAGGCATTAATGTCAACACTTTTTTCATTTATTTACCCAAAAATTAGTCAAACTTGTTGGTGTCAATATCTACTATAATATGAATGCGATCATCATTGCTGTTATTTTCTACTCCGTGCAGTTGTCTATTCATTAATTGGCATAGGATTCCTTTCGGCATATGTATCGGCTTATTATCAGCCGGACCTATAAACAATACCTGACTATTAGTTGTTATCGGTACATGAAATCTGTGATATCTTTGAAAGTACAATCCAGTGTCTATATGTGGTATAACTCTACCACCCGGTAATAATTTAACTACCATAATGCGTCCCAACTCTTTTCCATTAACTACAGAATAGCACCATTCAATCATGCTATTTATTTGAGGGTACATATATCTTACACTACTATCCTTACATTCAATAATGTCTGATACAGCTTCACGTGTTCTTGGTGTATTTTGTTCTAATTTGTGTGTCCGAAGATGTGTTGTAATAGATGTTGCAAATACCGGATCACGTTTTCTAAAATCCGAGATTACAGTGGTAGAATCCCAATTAATATTGTCAATTTCATTTTTAGTAGAATTGAATAATTCTGTTGGCACTGATTCTATTAAACGAACATGATTTTCTTTTATAAACATTGAGAACTATTTATATTAATATAAATACTATATATATTTGTGTACAAAGGAGTTACAAAATGAGCGTAATTACATTTTTTGCGGCCGCACCAGAATCTACCGTAAGTCAATCAGTTACTGAGGTTAATTCTATAGATTGGGATGGATCACCCATCGATGGTATTGAAATTGATAGTAATGATAACATCAAGGTTATGATGTTGTCACAACTGAACGATCTAGGTGATACTGTTGAAGAAATAAATAATACTGTAATATTTAATCAACTTACCCCTTTACTTTATCCAGGAATTTATTCTTTAATAGATTGGCTAAAGAGTACAGTCGGAGCATCCTACATTGGAAAAACAAGAATTGTGGCATTATTACCGGGAAAAGGTATACCGGATCACATTAATAATAGTTCATATTACTCTAAGTATACCCGATATCATATTCCTCTAGTAACTCATTCTGATGTTAAAATTATAGAAACACTCACATCTACAGAAGAAAACATGTTAGTTGGTAACGTTTATACGTTATCTAATACAATAAGCCACAGTTTTAAAAATAATTCTAATATTACTAGGATACATCTTATAGTAGATTTGGCATGAAATACAATTTTCTTTTTAAAAAAATACTAGATGTAGATGATAGTGTTTTAGATGTATTAGAGGATTATGCAATGTCAGTTGAGTATGGGGATAATCTTGGTTTTTATAAGGGTAAAGGAATCAGAACACACATGATAGAAAACGTGTTAAACGTTCAACCGGCAATAGAAGCACTTTCAAATATTGTTAACCCTAACGGTTATTTAAATTCTTATATTAATATATTGCCAGCAAATCATTATATTTTTGAACATAGTGACGTGGGTGAGGGAAAATTCTTCAGTGATAATTTAACTATACACAAAATACATATTCCATTAATAACCAATCAATCATCTGGTCATATGTGGAAATGTTTTTATGAAGAAAATAAACAGGTTGCCGTTAATTTTGAACGCGGTGCATCATATTTATTCAACAATATTGACATACATTCAGCCGTAAATTTTTCTTCTAGTGAAGATCGATATCATTTAATTCTGAGATATCGACAGGATTCTATTGCAGAATCTTTTTACAGTTAATCTATCAAATTTCCCATATAATAATAACTAGAATCAATAGACGGAAATTGTCCGTTTTTCATTACTACATTTGTAGTATCTAGTTTATTTAAATAAGAACTCCAATGATATCTCCATCCCTTTTTTATTTTCATAATTTCAGGATGTGTTTCTACTATAATATCAAATTGGCTCATATCATCTATTTCTCCTACAATAGGTTTTCTAACTTGAAATTTAGATATATCCCAGTCCGGGTATATTATGGGTTTTATTAATTCACTATACTTATCCCATCGTTCTGTATGTCGACCAATCCATTTTGGTTTATATAATAAGTCTTGATATTGCGGATTTCTTTTAAACCATAAAAATACTTGATATGCTCTTTCTAATGCAAGTTCAGGAAAGTCAGGAGTCCAGAAAAAATATTCAGTACCATATGGATTAGTTACAGTTGGTGGGATAAGTACCATTGGTTTGTCAGGAAAAGTAGTGTATGCCTTATTGTCCTTAGCTAAGAGTACGGGCTTTTCTACTCCATTGATAACTCCGACCTTTTTCCCACGTTCTATTAATTTTATTTCTATATCATTATTACTATGTTCCGGATGCTTTAGAATATATGACATAAAATACAATCCTCTATGTGATTGAAATTTGTCATCACCGAAACTATTTGCTGTTATGCCATCAAGCCAATCGATTAATTTGATTTCTATTTCCGGATGGTATGTTGATATGTACTCAAGATCAGGTTTAATAATATAATCCCATTCTGACAATTGATTTTTAGCTGATGTATCTATTAAATTTGGGTTATGTATTTTTTGATTAATCAAATTAAACGGTTGTTTAACCATTATCTGATCAAGTTTGATATTATTTTGTAGAAACGCCTGTAAAATACAATGACTATCACTACCACCGCTATATTGTAAAATTAGATAATCATATGAATCTCGTAGCATCTGGGCACGTTGTTTATATAATTCTTTAAGAGCCGTTCTACCTAATAGAGATTTATCAAAGTTTCTCCAAATATTATCATAGTAATGCCATTTAATGGGTAAACCTGTTTTAGATTTTTCTAAAAAGGCAAGCATTGAATTAGTAATTATTTTATCACCGACAGTATAATGTCCATACTTACTCACTTAAAAATCCCTTCAAGCCTTTCTTTATTTGCCATCATATTATCAAGTCTTTTATTAATTGCCGGGATAGATAAATCAGAATTATTAAAATATATCTGATTCTGTGTCCATATTTCTTTCGCTTCGGGTGTTGACATAATTGTACTTAATTGCAAATTATATTGTGCAATTACTGATTTTGGTGTGCCTGCAGGAACCATTAATGCAATTGTACTATCAATAAATGATCCAAATCCTTTAAAGGTTTCTGCCACCGTAGGGATATCCGGTAACTCGTTAAGTCGGTTGTTATTAACTACTGCAATGATTTTTATACGATCATTCTTATGCAACATTCTAGCTGTACTTCCATTTAATATAGCAAATTCAACGTGTCCACCTGCTATATCAGTGCCCAACTGACCGGCCGATTTATAAGGAACTACCGTAACTTGTTTGCTTCCCAAGTTTTCTGCTAGCTCGGTAGTCCAAGCTTTTACAATACCCGACATACTACCCAACGAAATGTTTTCTCCTGCATCAATTCTTTTTTGGATATCAGAAATAGTAGACGATTTGCTATTTGGAGCCGCTACTACCATAGATACTGCACGGCCAAGACTTATTACCATTTCGAAATCCTGTCTTGTGTATGTCTTGTTTGATTTATACAATACATCTGATAGTACAAATGTGCTAGCAAGACCGCATAACATGAATGTGTTATTTTCACCATGTTGTTTATAATAGTTTGCCGCAATTACTCCGTCAGCGCCAGGTTTACGGTTGAAAATTAAAGTAGTGTCTGGCATTTTCGAAAATAGGTATCGCATTATATTAGTAGAAGAACCTCCCTCTCCTATAGCTGTAGTTACTGTAATTACTTCAGCCTGTGCTATACCTATTAAGGATAGTAGTATAATAGTAAATATTTTTTTCATGTAAATCATCCATCTATTTATTAAAGGATTTTGTCTACTATAAATATATGTAACATTGAAGTGAGAAATATGTTTTGTAAAACTATCTGGAATGGGATTTATATTTTACCGTACGGTGATATTCGGCTGTGTTCTATTGGAAACAATTCCGATGCATCATTAGATATGAATACTGCTAGGGATGAGAACGGTGTTGCTATGAATATTCTTACTCATAGCATCAAGGAAATTGTTAATTCTAAAAAACATCTTGAGGTAAGAAAACTAAACATAGATGATCCAACGGCGTGGAGCCAGCATTGTTCTTGCTGTGAGAATAGGGAAATGGTTACTAAAAATAATGTATTACACCCTAATTCAAGTAGAAGGTTATATTTAAAACAGGTTATAAAATCAAACGACATAGTTACTGAATCAAACTGTACAGAAAAAGCCAGCGCAGATGGTAATATCGACTGGTATCCGAGTAGTTTAGATATACGATTTGGAAATCTATGCAATCAAAAATGCGTAATGTGCAGTCCTATATATAGTAAACTATGGTATGATGAATATACTGAATACTATAAAACCAATCTATTTGGTAGCGGTACAAATAATAAGAAAATTTCTTTAGTTAAAAATAACAACGGTCAATGGCAACAACCCAAAGAAATGGAATGGTACGAAGATCCAAGGTGGTGGCCAAAGTTTAAAGAAATGATGCCATATCTACGACACATTTATGTGACCGGGGGTGAGCCAATGATTGTACCATCGCACGATACAATGTTAGATATACTAATAGAGAATGATTTAGCAAAGAACATAGTACTTGAGTATGATACAAATCTAACTGTCATTAATACAAAATTATTCCATCGTTGGAAACATTTTAATAAGGTGTTGATTCGTGTTAGTATGGATGCTATTAAAGAAAAATATAATTTAATTAGGTTTGGAGGTAACTGGGAAAAGTTTGTTGATAATATTGAAAAACTAAAAACATATGAAGAAGAATCCGAAGGACGAATTAAGATACAAGCAATCACCTCTTGTTTTCAAATCAGTACAGCATTGAATATTGTAGAATCAGAAGAATGGTGTAATACTATGAAGTTGCCATTTCATATTAGGTTTTTAGATGGCCCTGACAAACATGCTACTATGTCACTACCCATTTCTGCAAAAGAAGAATTAATAGATTTTTATTCAAATCATAATACAGAAAAATCAAAACTAATAGTAAATTATCTATCGGAGCACTTATATTCGACACGAGGATCAGTGGACGAGATACATTCATTTATTAATTTCATGGATTTCCTTGACAATAGCAGATCAACTAACTGGAGAGAGACTCTTTCGGATATCCACACTTTCCTTGAAAGGCATAAATGAATTATATACATTTAGGTAAGGCCCCGCAATCATTTATTGAAAAAATACAAAAATTAATTGAATTAAAGCACGATACCAATGCCACATATGAATGGATAATGTTTGATTACGGCATGCAAGAAATATTTAATTCTGTGTTTCCTATCCCTGAACTAAAAATACAATATTTACCTAATAATGTAATAAATCAAAAAGCGTTTTTTTCTAGCCCATTTAATGGTTTTAGACCACATAAAGATGGTATTGATTGTCAATGCGCTCTTAATATTGCCGTCTCATGTAATAAAGAAGATTGGGTAAGATGGTATGATGAAGATTATATTAATAATATTTCAAGCACACATAGAAACAATACAACAGAATCTCATAGACATAGTAGAAACACAGACCTGCATGAATATGAGGATATCCCATTTATTGACGAAATGAGACAAAATATAGGTGATGTTTATTTAGTTAATACTAATGTTTATCATAGTTTCAAATGCTATGGACCACTTAATCGTATAATTATACAGACTAAGCTTGAAGATAATCCTAATATTGTAGAAGTTTATGAAAATTTAAAATATTATTTTAAATAACTAAATCAATATTTGCCCTATAGAAATTGCGAATTTCGCCGGAATTCAGAATAAGTTTACTTCTATTATGAACAAAAGACCAATTATCATAAATTGCTATATCAAACGTGTCCCAAGTGTGATAGTAGGTACGATTTGGTATTTTTAATAATTCTTTAATATACGTTCCTATTAGAGAACAATCTGGTTGAAGTATATCATCAATTTTTACATTGCATATCCAAGCATCCTTACATACTCCGGGTATATTATAGAAATTCAATCTTAATGATTTTTCTTTAGTGACAGGATGTTCTTTTATGAAATCAAATTCTTGCAAATCTTGTAGTGGTTTATGCTCAGGCCCAGATACTTTATACCAACTCTGTTGAATAATTTTAACTCTTGGGATTAGTTTTAAGAGTTCTTCATTCATATCTGTTAACGGAAGATTTATATTTAAAAACCCAGTTATACCTGAAATTTCAGGATTTGGATTTTGTGTAATCCAAAGACTACGAAACGGAAACGGGTTCTCTCTCTTATTAGGAATATCAGCATGCCATGGCATTGGTTGAACATTAAGTCTAGGAGCATTTATATTATTGAACGGGCTTAATACATAGTCACCCATAGGTGTAGTTATTGTTTCAGTTTTTTCTTGACTATATGAATAATCAGTTTTATTCCACATATTACCAAACTGTGAGCAGAACAAGGCATAATCTTCAACTGAAAAATTCATTTTTTTGAACACAAGTAATTTTCTAGCATATATCAATGATCTCCAAAAAGAAAAATCTTTGTTAAAAAAGTCTTTTGGATTTTCAAATTCTATTGTTGAACCCCAAGATTCATGTATGTTCTTTATTTTCATATTGGTTATTTTATATAGATAAATATCCATATGCATATATTAAATTCGCACAGTGACATATGTTATCCTATTACACTGACTACAAACCTTAATAATTTAAATGAGTCAATATCAACACTATTTATTAGATTGGGTATTAGCAAAGAATTATTCTTTAAAGATTTAGAGAAAGCTTTGATAATTACACTAAATCTGTCTCATTTACCAACTTTGCAAGGAGCTGATAGGTGGAAAAAACATGCAGGAAATCACCCATCGGTTAAAGCTGAATCAGTTTCTGAGATTGATTTTACACAGTTTCTTACTGAGATGGATGATCTTTATATTAAAAAAGTAATAGATGATATATTCACATACCATGAACTTAAATTTGGAAAGAAATTTCAAGGTAGGTGTCAATTGATTGCTAGTCGAGCACCTCAATGTTATAAAATACATAGAGATTTACATACTACCCATAGATATCATATACCGTTAGAAACTGATGAAAGATTTTTATGGTTATTTGAAGATGATAATAAGGATATTACATTACTTCATATGCCAGCTGACGGTAGAATATGGTATCTAAATCCAGTAACTGCTAAACATACAGTGATTCACGTAGGCTCATCAATTCGTTTTCATATTCTATTAACTAGCAGTGTTTAGTAGCAACTAAGTTATTTTAAGAAAGGTAGAAAAATTCTGCAAGGATCAAATTCCCACCATTTGCCACTAATATTAGTTCCGAAGTCATATGACTTAGGGTCATGATGATGATTATTATGCCAACCTTGTCCCCATCCTAAATAGCCTAAAACAAAATTATTCTGACTCATATCGGTGGTGTCAAAATTTCGATATCCAATTATAGATTTCCAATGTCCAAACAAATTAGTAAGATTGTCTTGAACCAGTGTAATTGCAATGGGTAGACATAATAATGACAAACTCAATTTCCAATTGATCAATGCAACCAATATTGGTATTCCCCATAATATTTTAAATTGATTATTATGAAACCAAATGTGATTCTCTTTACGTAACAGATTGGCTGCATATCGCATGTTTATAGGATTAGCTTCAGTAATCTTAGTTGTCCACGTGAATACTGAATGAATTTTGCCGTGTATTGGACTATGCAAATCTTTAGGAGTGTCACTGTATCTATGATGATACCCTCTATGAATTGCTACCCAAGAAATACTTGATCCTTCACCACTAAGTATTCCAAAAAACAATATAAGATTTTCTTTCCATTTTGGAAGATTTGGATGAGTGTTGTGTGAAAAAATTCTATGGAATCCTACTGCTACTCCTAGACCGGCAATACATACCCAGCCCAAGAATGTAAACCAAAGATACCATAATGGTATAGCACTATTAATAAACAATATAATAGTAAATATACCTAATGTTATAAATGGTATAAAGCTGAACCAGGAATATCTAGAAATATTTTTGAACATCATGTATTTATAATCTTCCTGCGTTTGACCAATTAGTGCGATATGCGTTTTTTAAAAATGTGCAACGAACTACAGTATCAATTGGTATCAAAGTACGATTATATAATATTTGCCAATGTAAATTATACTTGCATTGATGTTTTAAAGGTATCATATACTCATCGAAATAATCATATCTTTCATTAGCCCATTCACTGAAGGTAAATCTTCTTAATAACTTTGCATGTTTAGCAGACCATAATGTATAAAACTTTAATCTACCTCGTTCTTCATTGTGCTTGATTGCAGTATCTAGTAATAATTGTGCTACTTTTTTATCCCCTGAGTTTTTTATGTGTGTTCCGTACCAACTAGCATCATCTGTTGATTCATAGAATCCTATCAAACCCTGAACTATACCTCCGTCATCTATAGCACCATAGGCATGATAATTATTCAAATCTGACAAATATGTGTCGCTGAATGCAGTATGATAATATTCTACATAGTCTTGGTCAGTAGCAACAAAATAATTACTGTGAACCATGGAGCCCATATATTTTTTCTTTTCAAAAAGTCTACGTACACCTAATATATTAGATGAATCTAATTTAACAATTTTCATTCATTACCTTTTAACATATTAATAACTTTATTAAATTCTATTCCATCAACATTTGATTCTAATCTCATTATTTGTTCATATGTTAGCTGTCTATACGCTTCAAAATTAAAACCCAATAATTTTTCAAATCCATGTGTCTTTTTACGAACTCTAATTTCAGGTACTAGCTTTTTTAATATAGTATTTTTGCTACTTACTGATGATAGTTTATAATTATATTTGGTAGATACTAAATTAACAATATCAGGATCTTCTAAATAATAGAGTAACAATTCAGGAGTATAACTAAAATATTCATTAACCAATGGTATACCAAATTTTAAACTAAAACGCATTGCACTAGCATCTTCATTCTCACGTATACAGTAAAACCAAGTACTTGGATCAGTATTGATATTTCTTTTTAAAAATACTTCCCCACCCATTACTGCCGGCATTCCTATTTTTTTAATAGAATGATATACCATTAAATATGTAATCTGTGTACATTGCAATTCTCTACCAAACTCACTAGCCTCACCGCTGTATAGAAAATCTTTTACATCAAAATCTATGATGTTCAACTCTAAATCTAATTCTGTAGCTAAATCAATTGCTTCATTCACATCAAAAATATTATAGTCATCTTTAAATTTAATGACAAAACATTTGGGTTTTATACCAATATCTACAAAGTTTCTAGCAACAATTTCGCTATCTGTTCCGCCACTGAGAAACAATGCAATATCCGATTTGTAGTCTTGGTAAATCAAATCAGCCGTTCTATGTAATTCTTGCTTATAATTACTTTTTTTATAATGATCCTTATCAATTGATCCCAAAAAAATCTTGTAACGCTGTATTGGTGAGGTTCTGTATCCAAACTCTACCCCATCAATTGAATATTTTAAATGATTTTGATGAGTAAAATACATAGTATGTTATTTAGCAGTGAATTAGTCTGAGTATATTTTAACAACATCTTCAAAGTTTGGATTACCTGCAAATCTAATACTCATTAAGTATCTATAGTTTTTGTTTAACTTATTATCTATTCTATGCCAAACATCTGTATTAACTATAGATGGTGTTTCAATCAAACATCGGTGTGCCGGTGTGTACACACCGGCTGGTGTGTCTTCTATTCTATATGATGAATGATTTTTTTCAATTGTTGTTAATCTTACATTAGTGTATCCGGAAACAACTTTAAATTCATCAAATATATTTTCAAACCAATCCATAAATCCCTCATCACAATTAAGTAATGGTATATTTAATGCAGCTTTTCTATCAATGCCATCACGATGAACCATGCCGGTTGATTCCGGGGTAATAGCAAATATTTGAAATACTACCGGTTTTATTTTTAAACCAGCAAGCATCCAATCGGGAAAGTTATTTAGTTGTCTGTATATGATAGTATGACCGTCGCCGGTTTTTTCAGATAATATTTTTGCCCGATCATTATTAATAAATTGATTACCATATTCTTTTAATCTAAGAAAAAAGTCATTCCATTCTAAATGTGTTACTACATTATTCATTTTTTAATATCCAATATAGAAACTATACGAGGTTGTTCTACATTCATTTCTTCATAATCAACCCCGTGACTTAAATTACCATCATCAAACATAAAAGAATTATCCATTCCTTCTTCCCATTTCTTTTTATCTCCCTCAATGTTAAATGTAAATCCGGGATTTGTTTGAAAACATATATGGGCTCGCCAAGCATGATTACTAACTCCATAATGATATGATAAGTTTGCTTTGGGATATGCAATATTAAAGAAACATTGTTCCAGTGTGTCATCAAACGTGTTTATAAAATCCTGCCATCTTATCAATTTGTTATACACTTCAGGATATCTATTTTTAAATGGGTATCTATATAAACCATGTGTATCTGTCCATCTTGTTAATCTTAATTCATTTACATCTAATAAAGTTTTAGTAAGCTTAAATGCAACAACATCAATTCTACCATCATATAATAATTCTCCGGTGTTTCGTATGTATTTAGGTTTATCTGCCTTATTCATAGGCATCACGTGTTCAATAAATTCTGATTTTAACTCATCGTAATGAGTTGTATAATAATCAGCTATTTTTCCAATAAAAGGTAAAAAATGTGTCATTATTATTTCAATAAAAATTAATCTCTAGGGTGCTATATCTCATCTTTATACCTGATCATCTTATTTAATATATCAAACTTAGTACCAAATCCATATGTAATAAGATATCTAGGTATATCTAGTTTACCCTCGACTGCATGAATTTGATTAGTATTTAATAAGTACCCAAACCCTTCTTCAACTATATAGGAACTATGATTATTTTCAAAGTTTTCATAAACACCGTCATTACTTATTTTAGTGATTGCTGTAGAACTATTTTTAATCCCTATATTAATACATGAGTATCTCCCGGCTTCATCTCTATGAGGTATAATATTACCTAAGGTACGTATTAAATGAACTCTTTCTATAGTAGGTGGAGAATTATTTGGGAGAACAGTGGTCAATACTTCTATCACTTTGTTAACCATTTGAGATAATATCGGGTGCTTAAATGTATGCCGAGTAAATGCAATTGATCCTATTATAGATCCTTCATTTCTATATTCCATCCAGCACGGGTAGTCGGGTATTACAAAATCTCCACCATATTTATGAATAACAGTTTCTAGTTTTTCTGCTTCATCAACATATATTTGAAAATCGTTTGGATTAATTAATTTACCTAGAGGTATAATGTTCATTTTTGATACTCTGCCACGTATTGTTCTGTATAGTAGATTGTTTTCTTTCCAATTGGTTTAAAATTTCGATATATGTCAGGCCAATCATTAAATAATCCACCTGCTTTACCTTGTTCCACTCTAACAAACCATTCGTAAATCTTTTTATTGTATTCATTACATGTAAACCATATATGTTTGTAATCTTTTACTTCTGCTAAGGCTAATGGTAGAATATTATTAGCTATATGATAGTTCATTCTAAACTTGGGTATAGTATACATACGTGTTAACATTAATGCAATATTATTGTCTAAATCATATTCATTCCATCCTGCACTAGCAATATAATTACCATCTTCCTCTATAATATAGTATTTACCCTGCCCTAATTTATATCTTCCGGACTTTAATGTATTAAACAAATTACCCGGAGTACTTTCATAATCCGGGTGATAGTTAGTAACATAACTTTCTTTATCAATGTGTGATAAACCTTGTTTTAATAAAGTTATTACACGTTGATTATTTAGGCCATGTATTTCATGCACGATCATTTATAATGTTTCGTAGTCTACTTTAAAACCACCGCACTCTGGACAAGGAAAATCTTCTGGTAGATCATCCCATTTACCTTCTGTTTCTTCATCGTGAACATGTCCACAAATTACACATACATGATCCATTATTCTGCTCCCTTTGTTAATTCATCTAATTTAGCTTGATATGCTTCAGCATGGCGCTTCTCTACTTTAGCAAGAGCCGCAAAACGTTTTTCAGCTTTCTTTAGTATTTCTTGGAACTCACTAGCATGACGCTGTGATTCTTCAATCTGATGTTGTGCTTCTTTGGCTGCACCTAGATTACCTTCAAATTCAGCAATCTCACGGAACTCTGGGTACATAATCTGATACTCATAAGTCTCACCCTCAATAGCCATCTCTAAACATTGTTTAGTATCTGGTTTCTTAATAAGTAATTCTAAATGACCCCATGCATGTAATAATTCTTGGTCTGCTGTATGCTCAAAATGTTTTGCAATATCTTCATGCCCCTCAGCACGTGCAATTTTTGCAAAATATTTATATTTTACATGTGCCTGGCTTTCACCGGCTAGTGCCCCTTGTAGGCTAGTTATAGTTTCTGACATAGTTTCTCCTTTGTGTGTATATCATTCATCAGATGGTATTAAACCATTACTGTGTTTATCTGTTGTTTTTTCAACATCCTGAAACAAACGTTTCTCTTGTGCTGTTAATGTATCTTTATGTGATCTGCGTGGGTTACCGCATAAGGGACATTGTGGGTTACCACAATCCATAACATGATGTTTAGCTAACCGATGTGGTTCTTTTATTACTTTATCTTTGTTAGATAATCCGTGTGCTTTTGCTATCTTAACTTGTTTCTTAACTGCTAGTTCGTCACGATGACGGCGTTGTGAGTTTAAAAATTTTGCTAATTCATTGGCCATTATATCTCTTTCTATAATCTTCT
>Ga0208597_1000382_pt1 | contig 17206 bp, 48 predicted proteins | sample LakMenEpi05May12_FD_150673 | JGI IMG/M metagenome (GOLD analysis project Ga0208597, IMG submission 150673) | Freshwater microbial communities from Lake Mendota, WI - 05MAY2012 deep hole epilimnion (SPAdes) | ecosystem: Environmental > Aquatic > Freshwater > Lake > Epilimnion/Euphotic zone ...
TCCATTGGCTCCTGAAACAGATGTAAGTCCAACTCCATAACGAATAATGTCAAGTCTTTGTCCAATTGCAAATGGGGTTGTGCTATTTGCTGGAACAACAACCTCATTAAGTGTATCTGAGTTAGCAATAATTGTTCGGCCAGCATCTTCTAGTGTAATAGTGTATGTTGCTGTATTTGTTTTTGAAAGAAGCAGGGTTGAGTCTGAGTGTGATCTCCAATTAGTTCCATCAAAATACTGAATTTGATTTATTGGTAATCCCGCTGCATCGTTTCTAACAAAACAAACAATTCCTTTTTTGTTTTCTGATGAAACACCAGTAAATGCCAAATCTCTTGCTGCTGGATTTAAGAAATTATTTACTCCTGCTTTTGCTTTAACTACAGACTCAAATGTTACTGTAGTTGAAAATTGTTGATCTGCTGACCAAGTATATGCTGCACCAGTATTAACTGCACCAGCAATTGGGTGCCATTTATCTGTGGCTGAACTATATATGTATGCTACTTTAGATTCTGAATCAATAACTTTTGGCATTAGGCACCAACCTTTACAAACGAAGTGGTAGAAGAGTCGTAAACCCACATCTCAAGTGGAGACGTTCCCTTTTTAATCCAAATTAAACCATTAACAAGTCCAGTAGTTGGGGTTGCTGACTGATACTGAGAGGTTGCAAATTGAATTCCGCTTCCACCAGTAAGATCTGAGTCTACCCAAATCATTCCATCAACAATAGAAGATGGTTCATTTGCTGTATAGGTGCTTCCAATTCCTTTTGCATTAATTGCTGCAATGTCAGTTTTAATATCTTTAATGTGACCTACAAGAGATGGCCTAACAATGTCTGCCTCTGTTGATGGGGGAGTCTTTGATCCATAGTGATAAATTCGGAGGGCTTCCTGAATGTCTGCAGCCTCGTCCATTCCAGGAACCTTTGTATTAAATACGCCTGTTCCGTTATCTGTGTTGTCTATGTTTTTATTTGCCATTTATTTTCACCTTTTCGATTATACCACAGTAATCAGAATATGAACCTTGCGGGTATCGGCTATCTGAGACCATGTCCCTCCTGAAAATTCTGCAGCCTTAATCGTAATAGGCAGAGTAAGTGTGTCATTTGTAACCGTAACCGCACCAACCGAAATAGATGAAGCGATTGGGTTAGTTCCAACAATGCTATGCTGAATGTTAAAGTTTGCAGCAGTTAGGTTTTGATTGTTTGTTAAAGATGCAATCTTTTGAACATTGAAGGTGATTGTTCTTGATCCTTCAGAAAAAACAACGTCTAGATTTTCTGAATAAATTGCGGGATTAACTTTAAGTCTTGAAGTCCACTTGTTTCCCCCAGGCTCAGAAATATATTCATACATGTAGGTATATTCTGAATCAGCCTTAGATACATTTATTGCCCAGTCCCCAATATTTGGAACTTGACTTCCTAAAGCGCCAGAGTTGTTTGGATTCTGGTTTGAAGAAAAAATTTTGCTTCCTCTTGTGCCTGATGGACCAAAGTCAACATCTAGGTTTACAATATCTGGACCACCAATTACAGTGATAGTGTCTGTAGATAAAAGTAGTTCTGCCATATTACGCTCCAGTTACGTCTGCTGTTACAGTGACTGTTCCAGTTAGAAGTGTATAAATTTTTGTTGCGCCTTGAGTAATTTGAACATCATACACATACTCTGTTCCAGCAGTCAATGTTCTTCCAGTGGCAGGTAAAATTGAACAAGTAATATAACTGTTGTTTGAAGCAATGCTGGCAGTTGCTGCGACGGTAAAAGATGGATTTTCTCCACGGGATGTACTTATAGTAAAAGTTGCACCGTAGTTTAAAAGTGAGAAAATGGCACCAGAAGAATCTTTAGGGTATATGTTGAACTCATAGGTGTCACCCTTATAATAGTTAATATTGTATGTGCCTGGAAATGCCATTATTCCTCCTGCTTAATTATACCATGTTAGAACGTTGAAATATAGATTGATTTTAAAACTGCCATGGAGTCTAGGTCTGCCCTTAGTTGTGGAACTATGCCACTTGACTTGTCTACGCTATCGTCTAGATATAGTAAGTGGGTTGTTGATAGTTCGTAGTCATATTGGTATTTAAGGTTTGCAACAAAACTTGTAACAGCCTTACCAGTGTCTGGAAAATAGGATCTTGCCCAAACCTCAGTATTATTACCATATGTCGCTAAATCAAAAGTGTATGTAATTCTAAGTTGTGACCCAATGTCTAAATGCTTTAGGTTGACTCTACGAGTTTCAGGATTATATAGACTTATATTGTCTTTAGGTAAATATTTTTCATTTGTTCCCTTGCCAAGAGCATCTACATAAACGTCTACCCAGCCATCGTCTCCACGTGTTGCTCCAAGTGAAAAATTTACAGGGTTTCTATTGTCGTAATTAGCCCATCCATCGGCAAATAAAGACTTTCCATCCTTGCCTGCTGGTCCACGTTCGCCTTGTACTCCTGCGGGCCCCTGCGGGCCTGTCTGGCCATCTAATCCCCTAGGTCCTGCTGGCCCCTGTGGACCTTGAACTGGTATATAAAGACTGCTGTCTATAGATCCTATTTCTTGTGATTGCTGAACTTGATCAGCGTAATTTGTTTTTCTGCTACCTGGAAAATCTGTGCTTTTGCTTAATGACATTACTTCTTAACCTTGAAGGTTTGTGACTTGCCAGACTGATATGTTATCTTGATAATTGATGGCAGGTTGTTTTTATTTTCAGAAACCTTAATAACTGGCATTAGAGTGCTCCTCCAAGAAATGTAACATCACCAAGAACTGATATGGTTCCAATGATAGGGGTCCATATAACGTCTAGTGCATCGGTTTCCCCATTAATAGTTACCTGTACGTCAAACATTAATTCGGTAACTTTTGATCTATACCCAGTGCCCCAGTCTTTTGTGATAGAGGCTGGTGCCTTTATAATAATAGTTCCTGCGGATGGTTTTGTGACTGTTAAAATATCAACCACGTCTGATTGCTTATCGTAGGCTGTAGCAATAAAGTCCCAGGTGGTTATGTTGTACGGAGTTACTTCATCATCATCTAAAAAATTAACAGTTATAGAGGCTGTATCGCCACGGACTACAGACCATTTGATATTTACAGGGTCTGCTCCAAAAATTTCAGGGCCATAAGAAGATGAACTCATAATACTTGATTATACCATAAAAAATGACTAATACCAAGGTGGTGGGTATAAGACAACCAAGGTATTAGTCTTTAAAATTATACCATAAAACGGACAATACAGACATGATATTAAAGTTTACCAGATTGTTACAATTGAGAATGTCCGTTTTGTTACCATAAGTCTTTTATGCCAGGATTGCGATAGTGTATACTTAAATATATATAAGAGAAAAGAACTATCTTTAAGGTTTGTATATAGAAGATATCTTATATATAGTATATATAGTATATAAAGTTACTTTGATCTTGAAATATACTCAATTAGAGTATCATACATATGGTCCAATTTTCTTTCCATATCTTGTCTTCGGTTATCTGCTTCGTTAATTCTAATTTCTAATCTCGAAACCTGGTCTTTTAAACTTGATCCAGAATTCGGTTTAAGTTCGACGAGATAATGTTTTACCAACCACTTGATTCCAAATGCGATTGATGATACAATTGTTAGGATGGCTACGATTAGCGAAGCCCAGTCTTGTACTGTCATAATAAGATTATTATAAGGGGTATATTTTACAAAAATGAAAACGGACATACTTGATACACTGGAGCATTCTCAAAATTTAATTATATCTCCTGATATGGATGGTTTGGTGTCGGCGCAGTTATTAAATCGTTTTAACGGTTCGAAAATAGTTGGCACGTATGACAAGAACATTCTTTGTTTAGCAGATGGCGCAAATCCAGATGAATGCTTGTTCGTCGATTGCGATATGAATCGTCAAAATTATGTGTCACTCGGAAACCACATGCGACTGTTAGATGATTCTATGTCGGTTGAGTCTTTCAATCCGAATGTTCACTTCGGCGTCTCGACATATAGCGACAAGTTTCCATATGCAACTGCGTTTTTAATTTCGTTCGCAACAGAGGTTCAAACCTCCGCCTCTGACCTTATCCGCATGGCATACGCTGATTCGACTCTTAAGAATATGGAGTCTTACAGCGCTAACATGATCAACTGGTCAAAACGGATGGAACATCCTGCAGTAAAGTATATTACAGACAATTCGGACATTGCAAGAGAGAATGATGTGCAAGCAAGGTTTGACTATATTCAGCAATCTTTTACATCTAAGAGATATGGCAAAGATCGATATATACAAACCCTAAATACGGCATTTGAAGAGCAAGGGGTAGCATTTGAACCGCTTGTAACTGGTAAGAAATATATGTGTGACAAAGTTGGTATTAACACTGTGATAAGGTATAATAGAGATATAATTTCATATGCTGAGATTTTCGGCGGGGAATATTCAATAACATACGATCAGGAGGTAGATTGGTAATGAGCGAACAAGTAAGACCTTGGAATATGCTTGATGGATCTCCTCGTGTATCTGATGAAGAAGCAGCGATAAGGTATAATATATGTAAGGGTTGTGAGTTTTTCAGACCCATGACAAAAAGATGTGCTGAGTGTGGTTGCTTTATGAAAGCAAAGACTCAATTAGCAAAAGCAGTATGTCCAAAGGGGAAGTGGTAATATGGCAATTCCAGTAGAACACAGAGAACAAGTGGTACAGTATTTTGAACTAGTTGAGACTCTCGCAAAGTTAATGATGACAGAGATGTTTAACAATGTCTCACAAGCACCACTTCTTGCACAAGTTGAAAATCAAATTTTCATAGAGGCCAACGCAAAGGCAGCAGAACAACTTGGTTTTTCATATTACCCATGGCCATTTGGAGAAACATCAGAATCACATTATGAAGGATTGGGAGAATAAAATGGATAGAACAGAAGCAGTCGAACTTATGACAAGTACAGTCGATGAATTTAATAGATACCAGGCAGAGCAACAAGGTGTTGACTCTGAGCAGGTTGAACAGTATATTGCTGCAGCCAGAGATCAGATGATCTTTGTTAATGGGATGTTGTATGATACGCTCAAAGCAAATGGAGTGATCAATTGATCCCCGAAAATATTAAACCTTATTTGATGAATTGTGATGTTGAGGCTTGGTCTGACACTACGAAAGAAGAAATTACAAAACTTGCTATAGAACGTCAGAATTCTGAAAAATATTGGAGAGATCGTATTTTTCACGAAAACATGTAATGTCAAACCACAAAGATAAGGCTTGGCTTGAGAAACAATATGTTGACAACAATAAATCTATTGACGACTTAGCCAAGATGTGTAATGTTGATCGAAAAATTATTATTCAAGCGTTAAACGATTTTCAGATATATAGGTCTTATAAAACCGATAAACATCCTAAGCGATGGTAGGTTTTCCTTCACGAATAAACTTAGCAACATCATGAGCCAAATCGTGATCTATGCCATGAAAGTGTCTTTCTACCTCATTGGCAATCTGTGTACGAATACCAGCAGATAGTTTTTCTACTATAATAATTGCTTGCTGTTCTGGTGTTAGTTCATTGTTTTCCATTATTGATCCCCCTCGGATTTACGACCTATGTCTAGCCAGAAGATTTCTCTACCCATAGCGTCTGTTTCTGGAATAGCCTTTGACTCCCGCTGACAAGTACATCCTGAGCAGCAAGTTTCTGAAAATAATTTTACAGCCAGGTTTGGTGGTTCTAACCCATCCCAGGCATTTTCCAGATTGTCTAAAATTCCCATGGATCCATTTTACCACAAATCTGAAAATCTTGTTCAGATGTATGATACGTATATTTAAACAAAAAAACCAAAAAAGATAGTGCGCCCATAATAGATGCACTACCTTATTTGATCTTATTTAATTTTTAGTACTGGTGCCACCCTCTTGTTTAGCACTAGTGCCCTGTATCCAACCAGAGTGAATGCCAACTATAGGTGCATCAATACACACGGCTGTGCCCTGATGTAGTGTAGCCTTATACAATTCAATAAACTCTAATAGATGTTCTTTAGTATTGAATTTCATCTCTCTAGTAGTACCTGATGTACTTGTTAGTGTTGCTTTAATCATTTAGTTATATACCCTCTCTATTAGCGCACTTACTTGTGCGTATGTGTTAGCGTGTGCATAGCACACCTTCTCTGTAGGTACGCCTAGCATAAAGGCATCAGTGCCACTATATACTAGCGATGTGCTATCGCAATCAGTTACTATACATTTCATTTAGTTATTCTCCTTAGTACATTTGCAGGGGCTAATTGTTATTGTGTTATCCTTGTGGATAACTGTTGCTAGCGTATCGCAAGCATCGCATATATAGATAATCATTTACTTACCTACCTTAGATAGAGCCATATAGCGCTCAACAATAATCTTAGCCTTATCAAAGCCGTACTTATTGTTTAGTATTTGGCATTGGCGTAGTGTCAATGCATAAGTAGTAGGGTTATTTACTGATAGTGCAGATGAGCCAAACTCTTCTGCTATTTCGTTATATATAGTGTTCATATTTAGTGAACCTTTCTTTTAATTCGGCTAAACCTTTTAGCCTTTTTGCTGACCTAGGTTATTTGCTCTTATTTGCTACGCTCACCCTATTTCTAGGTTTATTTGGTAGGCTCAGAGGCTCACTAGGATTTTTCCTTATTTAATTTTTCTTATAGTAGAATACTACCATAACTACCCTGAAATATCAAGGCGACACGCCGTCTAGGGCTATGTGATTTAGGTCACTTATTCGCTACGCTCATCCTAGAATCTAGGCTTATTTGGTAGGCTCATTAACCTTTTTAACACTATTTAATTTTCTTATACTAGAAGTATAGCAAAGAAATGTCAAAAAGTCAAGACGACACGCCGTATCTAGTATGTGATTCGCATCACACGGCCCGATCCTCGGGGTTATCCACAGGTTATCCACGTGATACACATCACACCCCTATTTCACGCTCAAGTTATCCACGTGATGTACCTCACAATACCTTTTGTCCGTAATGTCCGTTTTGTACCCCCCTAAATGTCAGACCCCCCTGCTATACTTACTAGTATAAAGAAAGTTGAGAAAGGTTCTCAAACTAGAAAGGATTTCTAAATGAAATCAAATGTAATAAATACAGTATGTGTATCACATACCCCTAATAAGTCTGCTATCTCAGACCATAATGATGAGCAATTCACATTTTGTGAAATTTGCGAAAATAACATTGAGCGTTGGTATAACGACTCAGACCCTGAAAGACTACCTATGTGGTCAGATTGGAAGGTGTCTAAATAATGACAAATAGAATTTGGGAAAGTCTTAACGACTATCAAAATGAATTTGACGCTAAGCGTCTAGGCTATGTATCTTGCTCAGCAGGGTGCGGTAGAGTAACCGCTTGGTCGCTCTGTACAATGTGTGGCGGTAACTACGCTACTCACAATCTACTAGGTAAGGAGTCTAAATAATGACTAAACTAATTTGTTGCTTTTGCGAAAATACTTATTCTGAGGGAACGCTATTCTGCGGTTTCTGTAATGAGTATAAAGGTCTAATGACTATAAATGAATTTGATAAATACTATGGAAAGAGGGTTTACTCATAATGAAATTAGACGAATACAAACAAATGGTTGAGGCGCAACGCCTCACCTCTTTAGCCCTAGCCTTAGACGCTCTACGCAAATCCAATGCGATAATGGAAAACACTTTTAATTTAGAGGAGAATGAATAAATGAAAACACTTCAAGAAAAACTTGATCTTGCTGCTAAAGAATTAGAGCCAATTCTTTGGGAATTACTAAATGAAATTGAGGAAAATAAATAATGAGTTTCTATGAAACATTTTTTGTAAGTGGTAATGCTTTATTTTGGTTTTCAATGATTTGTTTAACTTGGGGATTTATTTTATTTGTAAAAGAGTAAAAAAATCCTCGGGCGATTTTGTGGTGTAAATCACATAGAAAATGTCCGTTTTGTCCGTGTCTAAATTTGACTTTTGGGGTCTAGCCTGCTATAATTGCATTATACAAAAAAATAAAGGACAAATTGGCTAATGAGCCTAAGCAAATAAGTGTGATACAAATCACAATGAGCCTTAGCAAATAAGTAGCCAAAATGTCAGCCCCTAATGGTAAGATAGTCTTATCAACTAAAAGAAAGGAAGTCTATAAATGACTTACACTATAACACTAGAAACCTTTAATGGTTCTACAAAAAAAATCGCTCTACCTTCTAAAGGTGCGGTTGCTCAATTCATAAACACTTACGCAGAACAACTGCCTGTTGGTGTTGCTGTTAAAATGTCTTGCGACGCTCTTAGCGTTCGTGGAACAATTAGAGGAAAGGCGGTTCTATAATGGGATACATTGAAATCTTTCGCCTTGATGAGCAAGGTGCTGGCTGGGTTGATTTATCTGAGGCTACCCCCTCAGAATTGCTTGACATTGAAATTGGACTACTAAACGAAGGAGCACTATAAAATGGTAACGATTGAACACTCACTAAAATTCATAACTGAGGTTGATGAAACTCATCCAGCCACAATTGCCCTGCTATCTCTTTCTAAAAGTGAACAGGTTAAAATTCTTGAAGGAATGCTAAAAGATTTGGTTGCGCCTGCTCTAAATCCAATAATTGAGGACATAAATAAAAATGGTTCTTATGCAATTCTAAAGGTGGTCGCATAATGATGACCCGTAAAGACTATGTTGCAACTGCTGAAATTCTTAGCAATTACTTTGCTACCTCTGTTTTTGATGAGCAAGGAGAAATGCTATTCGCTGATTTAGTGGATGAATTTTCTCTAATGTTTGAAACAGATAATCCAAGATTTGACTCAACTAAATTTGCTATTGCTTGCTATAAAGAATTGGAGATGGCTAAATGATTTTAGATAACGGAACACTAATCGCAATTGTAATTGCACTTGCGGGGTCTTTAACAATGATGGGCTTATTCTGGAAACAGAATATTGAACAACAAAAAGAAATTCGCAGACTGCAAATTGCATTAAGGGCAACACGAACTAAATCCCAGAAATCCTAACGCAAAAAAAATCCTGAGCAAGATCTAAAACTGCTCAAAATTTTCCTCGGCGCTGTCGGGCGTGTCGTGCTTTACGTACGATGTGATTTTTCTCACACACTTTGAGCGTCTCACTATTTGGATTTACTGGCTAGTAAGTTGATAATTTATGACTAATAGGCTAGACTTACATAGTAAGAAAAATAAATAAGAAAGTCTATTTATCTACGGCGTGTCTAACCGAAAATGTCAGCCACTCGTGATAGGATAGAATTATCAACAAAAAGAAAGAGGTTGGCAAATGTCAGCAAATGTCTATACAATAGAAAACCTACTTGTAGGAAAAACTTATCGCTCTAATTCTCTAACAGGAGAAATTATCTCAGCAGAAAAACACCCTAGCGCAGTTTGGTATCAGGATTGCGAAAGTTATCTTGTAGAGGTTCGTAATCAAAATGGTGGATACGCCTATCGCACTTTAGCAGTAAAGGTAAGTGAATAATAATGGGAAAGATGAAAGAGTTATACTCAGAAATAATTACTTGCGACCTATGCTTTGGCACAGGTTGGCTATTTTTTGGAAATGGTGAGGACTACGATACAGAGTCTTGCACTTGCAACCCACACCAATTATTTATCACTAAGGAGAATGACTAATGGAATACGAATACTCAATAACTGCAACCTATGACGGAGATAAGTCTCCGCATTGGATTGGTCGCTATGATAATGCACTAGAGGCAGTTAATAACTTTAATAAGTTTATTGACTATGGCTTTGCTAATGAATACTTAACAGTTAATCTTTCAGAGCCTAGTGGCAAAATGCACACTAAGGTATTTTATGCTAACGGAACAGTAGGGGGTAAATAAATGGGAAGTGTAACAGCAATTGGATTAGCAGATAGCGTGTTAGATTTAGAAACACAATTAGCCTATCACTTACAGGGTAATCATTACCCACCCGTTCCACTTTCTATGGTGCAACCTTGCATAGATGCTATTGACGCATACTATGATGAGGACTATGAAAGATTTATTGCTATGCCTGAAGGCGTATTCTATAAGGGAATGAGCCACGCACCTGCAAGAGCAATTGTAGACCAGCACCACCTATCTTGGTTTATTGACCCAGTAGATGAATATCAAGATGAGGAATAAAATGCCTGCTACAATAAATGCTATGGAATTAATACACGCTGATGATCTAACACCAGACCAATTAATGATTGATGATTTAATTGAGGTTGAAGATGGCATCGTTGAAGTTAAAACTATTACTTCAGATGCAACAGGCGACAAATATTTTATTGATTGTCAAAATGAATTTGGTGAAATTGAAACAGTTGAATTTAATTTTGATTCATTAATTAAACTTTTTGTTTTTATAGAACACCTGGAGTAAAAGGGCCCGAGGCGATTTGTCCCAAATGTCCGTATTACGTTGTGTTGACATTTTTCCCTAAGTCTGCTAAGATTAAGTTATGAAAAAGACTTCAGAGGAATTACGTAGGCTAATGGAACTTCGCCGTTCTAATGCTGCTTCCGCTGTGCCTTCAAAGAAAAAATATGACAGAAAGAAATGTCAGTCCCAAATGCTAGACTTAAAGAAAACAAAGGAGACCCCCTATGAAGTTTGAAAATGATGAAGTACTGGACGAATTCTATTCTACAGTGTGTCCTAATTGTAATGAAAATGAATGCGATGAGTTTATGCCAATGTGTGGGCATTGTTGGCTAGATGAATTAGCAAATTCCGTTACTAATGAAGACATTGCTCTAGAAATGAGTTTAGGCCTTGACTACTAATACACTTACACTTAAACTAAAACGCTCTAATGATAGAAAGGTGGCTAATCTTGTCACAAAAAATGGAAAGCAAGCCGCTATTGCTAATACTTTTGGATTACCTGCAGGCAAGGCTTTCTCCTGTCCTGGTGCCACTAGCGTCTGCGAAAGTGTATGCTATGCAGGAAAACTCGAAAAACTCTTCAAAGGTGTAAAGGCTAACCTATTACACAATTGGGACCTACTTAAAGACGCTGATCAAGACACTATGGTGTCTCTGCTATCTGCAATGATAGATGAGTTTATTGCTGATTGTAATAAGAAAGACGCCCCCAAGTTATTCCGTATCCACTGGGACGGGGACTTCTTTAATGATACCTATACCAATGCCTGGAAGACTGTCATCCTTAACAATACTGATATTCAATTCTGGGTATACACTCGTGTAAAGTCTGCAGCGCTTATTCTTAAAGATATTGATAACCTGTCTCTTTACTTTAGTACTGATAGTGAGAATGTAAAAACTGGTGTTGATCTAAAAATAAAATCTGGTGTACGCCTTGCATACCTTTCTAAGAATTTTGCTATTGGGCAAGCAGATATGAAAGAAATGATTGGTAAGCCTGGCGCTAAGTGTCCTGAAAACCTAAAGGCAATTCCACTTATCTCAACTAATGGTAGCGCTTGCGTTTCTTGCGGATTGTGTGTATACTCTAAAGCAGACATAGTTTTTTCTGCTACTAAGAAATGAGTTAAAATGCCTACGTGGTTTTGGATACTAATAACGTTTATTGTTTTTTATTCATTTTTTAATTAATTGGATCCCCCGCTAAAAAGGGCTCGGGGGCAAAACTTTCATTTGTCAAGTTACGACACGCTGTTAAGATGTGATTAAGGACACACCCAAAAACCTCCCCCAAATTGGTATTTTTGACATTTTTAGTGTAGAATTAAACTATAACCCAAACGAAAGGAAAACCCCAATGACACTAGGCGGATACACTTATCAACTAGGTGATTTATTCACTACTAGTAAGACAGGCGTTACAGGCAGAATTGTAAAGTTCTCACCTATAAATGCTAAACTAACTAGAGTTTCATTACAACTAGCAAATGGCTCACGCCGTTTGGCTATGGTAAGCACAACAAAGTAATCTCACATAGTGAGAAATGTTAGAAATGGATTTGACATTTCTGACCTAAAAATGTTATACTTAGATAACAAGCAACAAACCCCTAACAGAAAAGGAAAAACACAAATGGCAGTAAATACAGCAACATACAAGGTTGGCGACCTCTACACATCACAGAAGTCAAAAATCACAGGAACAATCCAAGAAATCACACCTAACAAAGACGGACAATCAGTTCGTATCAAGTTAGATGTTGATGGACAAGTTCGCTACACAACTTGGACAGCCAAGTAATCGTTCTCGCATAACGATAAATTGCGAAACTCCTGAGCAAGAGTTAAAAAGGCTCACAATGTCAGACCCACCCCCTATACTATAAATAACCCAACAAAGAAAAGAGAAAAACAAATGGCAAGAGGAAAAGCAATCTCAGTAAAAATCCCTACTCAACGAGTAATCACCGCACTAGAAACTAAGTTAGCAGAACTAGAGGCTAACTACAAAACACAAGACGAAAATGAAGCAAAGTATCAAGATGCTTACAAGGCTTGGCAGAAAGAGTTAGCAGATTTCGCAATCGCTCACTTCTCAAAGGCTGAAAACATCAGAACAAACTATCGTTCTTGGAACAAAACTCTCAATGTTGATTTTGACATTGTAGGTTCAGATAAGGACTTCCCTGCTGAGCCTGAGCGTAATTTTGAGCAACTCCATCAGCACAACTATCGTGAGCAGAAAGAGGAAATGTCTAACGCAATTCGTATCCTCAAGATGACAGATGAGGAAGTTGTAAATACTTCCACATACAACGCAGTTGCTCGTTATCTCTAACTAGATAATTGGGTGGGGTGTAAAAGCCCCACTCAGTTCCCTTGGAGTGAGTCAGGCTCGCCTGGGGATCTGATAGGGGTGGGTTCCAGACTAACGGCCGTGCCTACCCCTATCACCCAATTTGTCAGACCCCTCTAGTATAATTAAAAGAAACAAACAGAAAGAAGGCCCCCAATGGGATTAGATATGTATCTCAGCGCTAGAAAGCACTTTGAAAAAGTCAACTGGCACACACTACAGGCTAATGATGAATTAACTTATGACTCACCTGAAGCCGTATACCCTAAGTTCAATGACCTAATGGAAATAACACAACTCACAGATGTCGCTACAGATATGTATGGAGCAGAAGTATTGGTCACCTGTGCCTATTGGCGCAAGGCTAATCAGATACACAACTGGTTCGTCACAAATATTCAAGGCGGTAATGATAATTGCGGTGATTACTATGTTTCACAAGATAAACTAACAGAACTAAAAGTTATCTGCGAACACGCACTAGAAACTAAGGACCCAAGCCTACTACCACCACAAGCAGGATTTTTCTTTGGTGGAACAGATATTGATGAGTGGTACTGGAAGGATCTTACTAATACTATTAATCAGTTAGAGCGAATCTTTGCTTTGCCTGAAATAGATAAGTTATCATTCTATTACTCATCATCTTGGTAATTGACATTTGTCAGTGCCCTGCGATACAATTAAACTAACCAACTAACAGAAAGAGGCCCCCAATGGACCAAGAGACATACGAAACAGTAATAGAACCAGTAAACTCAACACAGGAATTTCTTCGTGATTCGCTAGCAAAAGCAACGTTGCGGGTTACCAGTTTAGAAGAGCACATTCAGAAAGTAACTCAGCGCTCATATGCTGATTCAGCGGAACGTAACCGTATGGTTGAAGGAATGCAAGAGTGGACCTTGGAAGCAGTTGAAGACGGTTCCATTACAGAATCACAGGCAGAAGAAATTGCTGAGATTATGGGCTTTGAATTAACAAAAGAATTCGAAGTTGAAGTTACAGTTCTTTATTCAGTGACAGTCAATGCACGTAATGAAGAAGCAGCAACAAATGCAATTCACGATATCGATTTTGATACTGTTCAATATGATTCAGATAGCATTTCGTGGTTGTCATCCTCAATTGATAGAGTTGATATTTAGTAGGGGGCTACTAAAATAATTCCTGAGCAAGAATTTAAACTGCTCACTTTAAAATCCCCAAAAATTTCCTCGGGGCGCCTGTGATCAATATCACACCGCCACCCTTTACGATTACGTTACGAAATGTCCGTTTTATCCCATCTTTAACTATCTCAATTTGCATTTGTCAGCCTGTCCTGTTATACTTAAAATAACAACAAAAGAAAGAAGGAAAATCGTGGCTCACGACTTAGAAACACAAAACGGCGTTGCATCTTTTGCATCATTCCGTGAACCTGCTTGGCACGGATTGGGAACCGTATTCACAGAAGAAAAAACAACCGTAGAAATGTTGGAAGCAGCAAATCTTAATGGTTGGAATGTTCGTCTTGAAGATTTGGAAACCCCTACACATCTAACAAGCGACAAGGCATACCAATATGTTTTGCGTACAAACCCTACTGATAACACCCAGACTGATATTCTTGGCGTTGTTGGTGAGCGCTATCACGTATTACAGAATGAAGATTTATTTTCATTTGGTGATAACATTCTTGATGGTGGTGGGCGTTGGGAAACCGCTGGCTCAATTAAAGGTGGGCGTGTAGTATTTGGCGCTCTTGCTTTAGAGCGTGAAACAATTCTTGACCCTAATGGTGTTGCGGATAAGGTTAAAACTTATTTGCTTATTAACACATCACACGATGGCTCAATCGCTATTCAAGCAAGCATCACACCTGTTCGTGTTGTGTGCGCTAATACTCTTAACCTTGCGCTTGGTGGCGTAGGTCGTAAGAAGAATAAGGGAATCAAGCAATCTTTCAAGATTCGCCACACACAAACCGCTAATGGTAAGGTGCAAATTGCTCGTGAGACTTTAGGTCTTGCTAATTCTTATATGGACGAATTTGATAAAATGGCTAAGGCTATGATTGAGAAGGAAGTTTCTGCTAAGGAATTTAACGACATCATTCTTGCTGCATATGCTAAGCCTGAAAAGGACGCTAAGGGTGCTTTCAAGAAATGGGAAAATAAAGTTGATACAATCAACGATATTTATACTGGCGAATTTAACGGAATGATTGCTGGTAATGCTTGGGGTGCGTTCAATGCCCTAACTGAGCGCCTTGACTGGTACCGTTCTGCTCGTGGTGGTTCTAACGAATCCATTCTTGCATCAGCATCAGGATTTGACCCTGCAATTAACGCAGAGAAAAATCGTTTGCTAAAAGTTGTACAAAATGTAATGCAACTCGCATAACAAAAAAATCCTGAGCAAGATTTAAAACTGCTCGCAAGATTCGTTAGATCAATTGGTTAGATCGCTACCCTGTCACGGTAGAGGCTACGGGTTCAAGTCCCGTACGAATCGCAATAAATAAATATACATAACAATGAATAAAAATTTGGCTCGGGACTAGTGATGTATATCACATAACATTTCTTATCTTTTTTGATTACGAAGGCTTGATATTTTTCCTGGAATTTGCTATACTTGGTATATGACCAAACAAGTGGCAATATATGAAATGAACTACTCCTGCTCCCCTGGTGGCGTTGACTGCTGGGAAGCAACTATCAATGGCTACGGTACTAGTAGTACTGCTAGTGATTTTAAAACTGCTGGAGAAGCCCTCAACTGGGTACTTGACAGACACCCTGACGAAATGTTAGAATTGGTAGTAACCTCACTTCCCGCTTATGAAAAGGAATATGTATGACCCAAAAAACAGACACAATGCTAGAACCCTACTACTCTTGCGACCTTAGTATTTCTATTGTCAATATAGACGCTAGAAATAAATTTCACGCAGAGTCTATTATGCAAAAGTTCATAGATGAGATTGCCGTAGTTATGGACGAACAAGTCCGCTGGCACGAAGCCGATTGGGAAATTACTGAAAATGTGTATGACCCTACAACAGGTAGTTGGTTTGAACAATGAGCGAACCAAACAATAAAACGGTAGCAAAACTAGTAGAGGATATCTACGAGGATAACTACTCCCACCTTGATTTTATGGAAAATATGAATGGTGGAGAGTGTGACTGCAACATATGTTGTGCCCTTGAATTAATTATTAAGTATTGGGGAGAGTAATGTTAGGCTATACTGAAACTGATATTGCAGTAATGACAGACGCTATGGAAGATGCTATTAAATCAGGTAGACTCTCTTCTGAGGTAGTAGATGGTTTAGAAAAGGCTCAATCATTCCTTGATGGCCTATGGGCAGAAGGGTACTTTGACTAATGAAAGTTAGAATCAGCCTTGAACAAACAATAGATCTAGATGATGCTATGTCTAATGATATAGGGTTTGAACTCTATGGTCCCCCTGATATGAGCAATGATGACAAGATAGATTATCTAATGGCTCGCTTTGCTGAGGACATAGACACTATGGTCAAATATGATGAGGTCCTAGGTAACATCTCAATAGAATATATAGAGGACTAATGTATAACTGGACTAAGTATGACTATCTATGTACTGACTGTGATGCCCTTATGGAGATCACTACTCTAGTTGATATTAAGGACTGGAGAGGGTGGTGCTCTTGTGGATCCCCCAATTTAGTTTGGCTTGGCTCTTATGATGGCAACGCTCCCCTGTTTGAACCTGTGACGAAGGTCACACCTAGAGGACTTGTCAAAATCAACACCAACCCGTATAATTAATATATGGACCTAAATACATTCAGAGAATATATAAGACTACACGCCATATCCCTTGAACAGGATTTGGAAAACGAGGACGGTGCTGATAGCATTGTTCCTTACCTAGAAGGTGCAATCCACGTATCAAAGCATTATTTGGAGGTTTTAAATGAATCCAATTGACATTGACCCATACCTACGCAAGCAGGTTGAGTTGGGTATGGACGGTGCTGACATTATGCACGGTCACCTAAAAACTTTAATGGTTGAGGCAGAAGGAATCCTTGACCGTTGTATTGAGGTTGAGGATGAATCAGGTGACGCTATGGATTCAATGGCTCGTACAGAGGCCACTGGATACCTAGACGCCCTTACTGAGTTATATGCTTTAACTTATGCCATTGCCTTTGCCAAGGAAGATTTTAAGAACCGCAAGGAGATTCTAGGTGGATAAGTTTGTTGAGATAGACTTTGATGAGTGGTGTGAAACCTACAAGCCAATCAAAAATCATATAGATACAAATGCTTCCTTTGACGGGGAGATGTTTGAGACATATGGTGATGAGGTGGAGTTTGTAAAGC
>Ga0208597_1000385_pt1 | contig 17191 bp, 16 predicted proteins | sample LakMenEpi05May12_FD_150673 | JGI IMG/M metagenome (GOLD analysis project Ga0208597, IMG submission 150673) | Freshwater microbial communities from Lake Mendota, WI - 05MAY2012 deep hole epilimnion (SPAdes) | ecosystem: Environmental > Aquatic > Freshwater > Lake > Epilimnion/Euphotic zone ...
CAACTGACTTCTCCTTGATTAATTCGCCAGCAAAAGTCTTGAACTTTTTGGCGTCAGCCAAAGCTTCTGCAAGACCCGAGGATGATGGTGAGCCAATCACTACAAAATCGAACTCACCGGCGCTAATTGAAAAGTCTGAATCAATGTGTTCTACGGTTACTTGGTAGCCGCATAACTCGAGACGACGTCTGATTATCTGGATATTTGCGACGTCTGCGTTGAGATTGAAATCCACCTGGTATACAGCACCGAGCTTAATTACTCTCACGAGGTCTTTCCTATTTTCAAACCGAAGTAATCTCTGGTAGCGATCATTTGATCGTAGTCGAGGTACATTCGATGCAGACTCGGGTTAGGTAAATCCTTGTACTTCGTCTCGATTTCTTGAACGACATCTTTTATGCTCTCGATTCTCTTACCCACAGGTATACCCGCGTACTCAAGCGCAAGCTCTAAAAAGTCAGCCTTTTCACCAGAGACGTAATCTACTTTTGGCAGGGAGGAATAATCGATAGCAAACAACCATGAAGGGTCCTGGCTGTATTCATCGAAAGCCAAGACGATCGTTGTAGCCGGCGTGCGGACTGAATTTAGGTTGAGCTGTAATGATGATCGATTCTTGAACAAAATGACATCAAACTGGGCACTGCCGCTTGTGATGCTCTCACCTCGCCCAAAGGCTGGTTTAGATTTTGCCAGAGTGTCAGCCAGCAGCTGAATTGAAGCATTAGAAGCTAAAGAGCGGATTGCTACCGCAATTGCAGCAGCCCCATTCATCGCAAAGTGCAGCCCTGAGCTTGGAGGCACTAAATCATGGCTGTCTTTGTCTAGAGATATCTTGAAATTAGCGTCAGATTTTTGAACTGAAAAGACATCGTTTCCTTGCCTGAGCCTGATAGGCCTGAACAACCCAAGCTCACTGTAACTATCCCCATCTAATCCAAAATAGCTAACAGTGGCCTTGAGTGGCGATTTTTCCACAGCGCTAACCAACATCTCGTCGTTTCCATTGACAATTATGTTTTTCTGTACGTAACTCATCGTTCTGGAGAACATATCGGCAACGCGCTCGGGTTCATGGAGTCTATAAATTTGGTCAATTTGGACATTCAGAACTGCTGCGTGTTCGGGTAGCAGGTCTTTTGCCATAGTTTCGGCATATCCCTCGTCAATCTCAAAAATACCCAAGGTGTACTTCTTATTGAGAATTTCCCGCCATGCTGAAATGACTAGGGACGCGATTCCAGTGGTCATGTTTGACCCGGAGTTATTGTTTAGCACCACCTCCCCCTGAGCTTCGGCTAAGTCCACTACGTATTTAGAAGTTGTAGTTTTTCCATTAGAGCCCATCACGAAGATAATGGGGAAATCAATTTTCTTTCTTGCTTGCTGAAGAAACCGTGGAAAAATTTTAAGCGCAACCCGCCCTCCAATAACAGAGGCATTTCCAATCTTTGAACCGGCAAACTCAGCTAGTTGACCGAGTTTTCTAGAAACCCAAAACATAACTTGTTCAAACAACGGTTCACCTCTAGTCTTTGAATGCTTAAGGCTACCATCGTCAACAAAGTTAGCCCCTAACCCGCAAGCCTCGTTGGCAATCGCAATAGTTTAAGTAATTCATTCACTTCCAAAAAAAGCCACACCCACGACTGTCCATGAATAAAGGCGTATCGGTGGGTTGGCAGTTGACCTCATACAATTAAGCTCATGAATCTTTCGCCCGGCATTGATGCCCAATCACTAAGTCCAGCCATTAGGCCACAAGATGACCTGTTTCGTCACGTAAACGGCAGCTGGTTAGATAAAACCGAGATCCCGGAAGACAAAGCCATCTTTGGTTCATTCCACATGCTTGCCGACCAAAGCGAAGAAGCGGTCAAGATTATTTTGGAAGACGCTAGCAAGAATCCAAAACCAGGTGTTAGTCAGCAGATTGGTGATCTTTACGCCTCGTTTTTAGATGAAGCAAAAGCAAATGCCTTAGGTGCGAAGCCAATCGAAGCAGACCTTGCCCGAATTAAATCTCTCACTACTCTCTCCGAGGCAACCACCATGCTTGGTGAGTTTGAAAGAACTGGCGTGAGTGGTCTATTTGGAATGTATGTTGACAACGATCCCAACGACCCGACCAGATATCTAGTGAACCTGTATCAAGGTGGCCTTGGTCTACCAGACGAAGCCTATTACCGCGAAGAAAAACATCAGAGCATACGCGAAGCATACGTGGTACACATTCAAAAGATGCTCCAACTAGCAGGTTGGGAAGAATCCGAAGCAAAAGACGCAGCAGCAAAAATCTTTGAATTCGAAACCAAATTAGCTTCTAATCATTGGAACAACGTTGAAACTCGTGACGCCGAGAAAACCAACAATCTAACCAAATTCGAATCACTGAAAAAACTAACCGCAACATTTGACTGGAACCTTTGGTTCCAAGGCGCAAATATAAGTCCAAAGGTTTTGGATGAATCAATTGTGATGATGCCATCATTTTTTGAATCCCTCAAAGACAGCTACTCAGAGCAAAAGCTTGAGGTGATCAAACTTTGGATGAGCTGGAAACTAATTAGCCAAGCCGCCGCATACTTGTCGCAAGACTTTGTTGACGAGCGATTCAGTTTCTATGGAACAACCTTGACGGGTGCTCCAGTGAACCGCGCTCGCTGGAAGAGGGCAGTTAGCCTGGTCGAAGGTTCTCTAGGTGAAGCGGTTGGAAAAATCTACGTGGAAAAGTATTTCCCAACTGAAGCTAAAAAACGCATGGACGAACTCGTTCAGTATCTAATCGCAGCCTATAAAGACAGCATAGAAAACCTCACTTGGATGAGCGATGAAACCAAGAAGAAGGCCCTTGTGAAGCTGACAAAGTTCACACCAAAAATTGGCTACCCAACAAAATGGAAAGACTACTCGAGCATCAAAATCAATCGCGATGATTTGATTTCAAATGTCAAAAACGTGACTTCTTGGAACCTTGATAGAGAGATGAACAAGATCGGATCACCCCTGGATCGTGATGAATGGTTCATGACCCCTCAGACAGTCAACGCCTATTACAACCCAGGTTTCAACGAGATTGTTTTCCCAGCTGCGATTTTGCAGCCACCGTTTTTCTCTCTCGAGGCAGATGACGCGGTTAACTTTGGCGCAATTGGCGCAGTAATCGGTCACGAGATTGGTCACGGCTTTGATGACCAAGGGTCAAAGTACGACGGCGACGGAGCACTCATAAGTTGGTGGAGCGATGAGGACCGAGCTGCATTCGAAAAGCTCACTTCGAGTCTTATAAGTCAGTTCAATGAGCTATCTCCTGCGCAACTATCCGATGACAACAAAGTCAACGGTGAGCTCACTATCGGTGAGAACATCGGAGATCTTGGCGGGCTAGGAATTGCATACAAGGCGTATCTAATGTCTTTGAAAGGGAAAGAGCCAGAGCCGATTGATGGCTTGAGCGCAAAACAAAGACTGTTTTTATCCTGGGCCCAAGCCTGGCGGACAAAGGGTAGAGATGAAATGGTTTTGCAACGGTTGGCCACTGACCCGCATTCTCCTCCAGAGTTTAGGTGTAATCAGATAGTTAGAAACATTGACGCATTCTATGAAGCGTTTGCGGTTCGTTCCTCTGACAAGCTTTGGCTAGAAGAGTCAAAGAGAGTGAGTATTTGGTAAATGAAACTTTGGCTTAGAGTTTTGTATCAGCTTTTGTCTTGGCGATCACGACCAACAATAAACATAAACGACGTTGCCAAAAGAAGCTTTCGAGTTTGGCCAACTGATTTAGATATTTACGCTCACATGAACAATGGTGTGTTTTTGACCATCATGGATTTAGGAAGATACGATCACGCCAAGCGAACCGGTATTTGGAATAAGTGGAACAAGATCGGTTGGTATCCGGTTGTTGTTGCGGAAAACATTACGTTTAGAAAATCTCTCCAGCTTTGGCAAAAATTTGACTTGGAGTCAAAAGTTATTGGCTGGACAGACGAAGCTTTCTACTTTGAACAAAGATTTGTGGTTGGAGAAGAAATCTACGCCAGGGCAGTAGTGCGGATTAGATTCTTGAAAAGATCGCGTGGAATTGTGACTCCCCAAGAAATTTTGGAATACACACCGTGGAACGGACCACTGCCGATTTTGCCACAGTGGGTTGCCAACTGGTCTGCAGCTTCCTCGCTTCCCAAAGGCAAGGAGCCAGCTCCAAGCAATTGGGACTAAATGGCAATCGTTTTTACGATTGTCCACAACACTCAGGGTAATCTTGAGAGTTTTCTGAGAAAAATCTCTCCACAACCAGTTGCCAATAGCTGACTTAGTTTTGGCTCAAGAAGGGTTTCTTGTCCACATGCTTGTCCACAAAAAACCTCGAGTTATTAGAGTGTTTCCCGCGGCTTATCCACAGTCTTATCCACACCGTGGCTTTATCTAGCTTTGTCAGTAGTGGATGCTAGACAAGAACTAACTAGCCACAAATTCCCTTTATTCAGGTCTCTAGAAATGAGCAGCTAATGTCCTTGGCGCCAGTACTTCCAGCTGAACCTGGGCGCTCAAGCGATCGCGTTTTACCTCACGATTTACTAGCTGAGCAAAGCACCTTGGGTGCCATGCTGCTTTCTCAGGAGGCAGTTGCCGAAGTCTTTGAATACGTTCATGGACCAGATTTTTACGCACCCAAACACGAAATTGTCTTTGAAGCCTTGCTCACTCTCTATGGAATGGGTGAGCCCACCGATGTAATTACGGTCACCGATCAATTGGTGAAAACTGGACAATTGGTACGAGCTGGTGGCGCCGATTACCTACACACACTTACCAGTACTGTTCCAACTGCAGCTAACGCATCTTTCTACGCAAAGATTGTTCAGGAAAAAGCAACTCTTAGAAGACTTGTAGAAGTTGGAACCAGAATTGCACAACTTGGATATGCCAACGAGGGTGAAGTTGAAGCACTTGTAAACCAAGCACAAGAAGATGTCTACGGCGTTACACGTGCTGGAACCAGCGATGACTACGTTGCCCTCAGTGTCTCCCTTGAGGCCGCAATCAACGAAATCGAAGCCGCACAGAATCTTGATGGCGATCTAGTTGGTGTTCCAACTGGATTCACTGATCTGGATGCTCTAACAAACGGTTTCCACCCCGGACAACTAATCATTGTTGCTGCTAGACCAGCCATGGGTAAATCAACATTTGCGTTGGACATAGCTCGTAACGCAGCCATCAAGTCAGACAAGCCAACCCTATTCTTCTCTCTAGAAATGGGCCGGGCTGAAATTGCCATGAGGATGCTTTCTGCGGAATCAATGATCCCTTTGCAGTCAATGCGAAAAGGTCAGATTGCAGACTCAGACTGGACCAAGTTGGCGCAAGTGCGTGGAAACATAAATGACGCCCCGCTATACATCGACGATTCCCCAAACATGACCCTCGCCGAAATTCGGGCCAAGTGTCGAAGGCTCTCACAGCGTGTTGGACTAAAGATGGTTGTGATTGACTACCTCCAGCTTCTAACCTCTGGAAAGAAAGTTGAATCACGTCAGCAAGAGGTCAGCGAATTCTCTCGAGCCCTAAAGCTTCTTTCTAAAGAACTGGGAATTCCAGTGGTTGCCTTGTCACAGCTAAACCGTCAGGCAGAGCAAACCAAAGACAAGAAGCCTGAGCTATCACACCTTCGTGAATCTGGATCCTTGGAACAAGATGCTGACGTGGTTGTTTTATTACACCGTGAAGGAATTGGTGACTCGAACCACCCTCGAGCCGGAGAAGCGGATCTGATTCTTGCCAAGCAGCGTTCTGGACCTACCGGAACTGTAACTGTTGCGTTCCAGGGTAACTACTCTCGCTTTGTCAACATGAAGGCTCAGTAGGAAACTATTTTGAAGATTGTGATTGCCTCAAGGGCAATGATCTATCTTGTTACCGGTTTGCTAATCACCTTTACCCAATCGCACTCAGCAAACACCGGCCTGATGTTTTTAGCGGGATTTGGAATCGGTTTAGCCCTAGCTAATTCGATTTCAACTTTCTTCGCTAAAAGCGGCATCTGGTCTTTAGATTCCTTGCCAGTTTCGCTCGTCGCAGCTTTAGTTGGCCTTGCTGCAAGTTTCATTCCCTCATCAAACCAGGCTGCTTCAGGATTAGCTTTTGTCTATCTGGTAGCTGGTTGGGCCTTGATTTCAGGATTGTTTGATCTGTATTTAGCCAGAAGAGTTGGATTCAAATCGCGATCTGGAAAAGATAGCTTGATTAGCTCGGTTTTGTCTCTATTGCTTGGAGTATTGTTTTTGGCCGCTCCAATTGATATCGTCTCAGCGGTTGGGTTCTTTGGTGCATACCTCGTGCTAACTGGCGTTCACCTAGCTATCGCAGCATTTACTCCAGAAAAATAGCTTTAGGCTTGTGTGGTGCGTAAAAAATCTAAAGCAGGAAGCTACTTATTACTTGCCGCGATTGCGGCGATATTTGTTGGGGTTTTGGTCTTCTTCGGAATTCGAAAAATTGATGTTTCCTTTATTGCAGCGACAGTGACGTTTATTGTTTCTCTGGTAGGAATTGCAACGCTGGATCTAATGGTCCCTGAAAATAAGAACGATCCAGATAAGCCAGCACTTAGTTAGATCGACTGAGCCAACTTGCTTGCAAGCCCGATATAGTCTTTGGGCGATAAACCAAGAAGTCTTTGTCTTGCCGGCTTGCTTATATCTAGTTTCAATATAAAGTCAGCAAGATCTTCCCTGGTTAATCTCTTGCCCCTTGTGAGCTCCTTTAGAAGTTCGTAAGGGTCTTTGATTTTTGATTTGCCAGCTAATACTTCAGCTCGAATGACCGTTTGAATGGCTTCGGCCAAAACTTCCCAGTTGTCTGCAAGATCTGCTGCCATCACGGAGTCAGCAACACTGAGTTCAGCTAGTCCCTTGAGGATGTTATCTAGTGCTACCAGAGAGTGACCAAACCCGACTCCTATGTTGCGCTGCGCTGAAGAGTCAGAGAGATCTCGTTGCAGCCTGGAAGTCACTAGGGTCTGGGACAGCGAATCCAAAATGGCATTTGAGATCTCAAGATTGGCTTCGGCGTTTTCAAACTTGATGGGGTTGACCTTATGTGGCATTGTCGACGAGCCTGTCGCTCCCTTAACCGGAGTCTGCTTGAAGTATCCACTGGAGATGTAGCTCCAAATGTCGGTAGTGAGGTTGTGTGCAATTCTGTTGAAGTGAGTAATTGCTTGATAAAGCTCTGCTTGCCAGTCGTGAGATTCAATCTGTGTGGTTAGTGGATTGAACTCAAGTCCCAAAGATTCAACAAACTCCTTAGAAAGTGCTTGCCAGTCAAAATCAGGAACGGCAACCATGTGCGCGGAGTAGGTGCCAGTTGCCCCTGAGAACTTTCCAAGGTAACTGGTTTTCTCAATTCGTTTGATTTGTCTATTTAGTCGGTGTACGAAAACTGCAAGTTCTTTACCCATAGTTGTTGGTGTTGCGGGTTGTCCGTGAGTTCTTGAAAGCATAGGAGCCGATGCTGAAGCTGTAGCCATCTCTTTGAGTGCATCAACTACCAACTTCGCTTTCGGTAACCAAACCTGGGTGATTGCCTGTTTCACAACTAACGCGTAAGACAAATTGTTGATGTCCTCACTGGTTGCTGCAAAGTGTGTTAACTCGAGCAAATCCTCACGTTCAACCTCAGTCAGTTTTTCGCGTACGAAATACTCAATAGCTTTCACGTCGTGTTTTGTAATGGACTCAAATTCGGCAATTTTTGCAACGTCCGCGTCAGTAAAGTACTCGTATGAATGTCTGAGTCTTCTTGCCTGCTCTTCAGTTACGTATCGATCGCGACCGAAGATCTCTTTATTGGCTAAAAGAACAAGCCATTCAACTTCTACTTGAACTCTGGCTCGGTTCAGCCCTGCCTCCGAAAGAAGCAACGAGAGCTCTTGAACTGAAGCTGCGTAGCGACCATCGAGTGGGCTAATGGGCTGAAATGAAAGACTCACGGAACTATTCTGGCCTACCTTGCTCCGTAATCTTGTTTGAGCTTTCAACAATTCGCAAAAAAGAGCACAAATTACCGCTCAAAGCGCGCAGGGTATTTGTGTGGAGCAGATTCAGTTTCAAATCGACCAAACCCTTTATCGAATTAGGCTGGCGCGTCCAAGCTATGGTTACTGGTCGGGAGCAACAGCCCTTCAATTGACCAATCAGCTCGCAAGCTTGGAATCTGAGCTTTTGTACCTTAGACAATTCTTGATCTGGTGAGCCTCGATAGCTACGGGGGAAATCCAGACCTTGTTGCCACTCGGGAGGAAATCTATCGTGTGGCATTTGAGATAAAGCTCGCGGCTGAGCAGCTTAGTTTCTTTCAACCAGTGGAATCGATTCTGGTAGATCCGATCCGGCAATTGCAATTTAGGTTTATGACAATCAACATCTCTTCCAAGCTTGAGCAGCTTTACAACAATTGCCTACTTGCCGCAGAAAGCTATTTCACAACAGAGGCTCAGATAAATCGACGTTTTGAGATTTCCTGCATTCCACAACTTGCACAGTTAGCAACAAATTTGGGTGAAGCCTCAGGGTGGAAATTGGACCAGAAAGTTTCTGCCAGCTTGTCCACAAGCGCATTGACTAAACCACCTGGTTCGATTTCGGAAATGCTAGATAGGCTGTCGCAAGTTTCGTTTAGAAAAAATCCAACTGTGGGGATTGACATTTTTCACGATAGCTCGGGATCCAAGCTAGCAATCGTCTACATCCCAGGAACACAAACTATTGGGTTCGGACAAGACACTAATCCACTAGATATGCAATCAAACGTTGTTGCCATGTCAGGACCAGATCAAGCAGCAAGCGAACGGGCTGCGACTCTAGCAATTCAAAAATCCGGTATCAGTGCAACGGACGAAGTTATCTTCGTCGGTCATTCGCAAGGCGGGATGGTGGCCGGGAACTTGGCTGCTAATCCCGGAAACTATATTGTGTCTGGCTTACTAACTTTCGGTGCACCGCTTGCGCAGCTGAATCTAACCAAATTTCCGGTTATGGCGGTCGAGCACGTCAATGACCCAGTGCCAAACGTTTCAGGGAAAGCAAATCCAATGAGAAGCAACTGGGTCACGGTGCAGAGAAATTCTTCCCAAAAAGAATCGGAAGCTTTACTGCACTCTCATTCATTGGAAAGTTATCGAAACACGTCCGAAGAAATAGATCAAGCGCAAAAGTCAGGAATTCAAAGAATCCGAGAAAAACTGCTTGGGGCTACTCGGGGCTCAAAGACTGGAACCGCTCTAGATTTTGTAATCTCTAGAGAATTCTAAGAATTTTGAATACCCAGCGACCAAGCAGCGAAGCTATTGAAATTATTGCTGCACCCAGGATTGCCCAACCCATTGATTCGATAGACAAACCTTCCGAAGTGAATCCATCGATGGTAAATATGTCCGAGCCGATTTGCGAAGACAGCCAGGCCACAAAAAGTAACAAAGCACCATTGATTACAAATGAGATTAAACCGAATGTAAGTATGTAAAGCGGAAATGCCAAGACCTTAATGATTGGGGCAATGATTGCGTTTACCAAACCGAAAATTGCTCCAACTACCAAGTAAGAGCCGAGTGTTTGCCAGAAGCCCTCTCCACCGTAGGGTGTGAGTGTTATGGCGGGAATAAGCGTTGTTGCAACCCAAAGAGCCAGTGCGTTTAGGGATGTGGAGACCATGAATCTAATCATTTTTCTATTGTTCCACCATTAGAGCTAAATTAGACCCTGTGACCAACACGGCCGGCCGCGTGCCGCAAGTTCAGATGCTATCTCCGGATGGCGTTTTTGAGGTGCCGAGTGAGTATGCCGAGTATGGCAAATACATTGAGCGGCTGAACTTAGAGGATTACTTAAAGTTCTATAAAGACATGGCGCGAATTCGTCGCTTCGATAATGAGTGCACCGCCTTGCAGCGCCAAGGCCAAATGGGTCTTTGGGTTCCTGCAATCGGACAGGAGGCAGCGCAAATAGGTTCTGGCTACGCGGTTGGCCCAAACGATCACATGTTCCCCAGCTATCGCGAGCACGGGGTTGCGATCACTCACGGGATTGATTTGATGTCGATTATCAAAATGATGCGCGGTGTCAATCACGGTGGTTGGAATCCTGAAGAAACTAGGTTTCACCTTTACGCAATTGTTTTGGGTACGCAAGTTTTGCATGCCGCTGGTTACGCCATGGGAGTTAAATTCGACGGGGTAGTCGGAACTGGAAACCCAGACATCGACCAAGCGGTCATCACCTACTTTGGTGACGGCGCCACAGCCGAAGGTGATGTCAGCGAGGCTTTGTTGTTCGCGGCAGTTAACAAGTCTCCACTGGTGTTTTTCTGTCAGAACAACCAGTGGGCCATTAGCTCTCCGGTTTCAGCCCAAACAGTTGTTCCGCTCTATCTTCGCGGCGAAGGTTTCGGGGTTCCTGGAATCCAGGTTGACGGAAATGATGTGCTGGCTTGTTATGCCGTGACCGCCAAACACATGGATGACGCTAGAAACGGTCACGGTCCAGCATTGATTGAGGCCCTTACATACCGTGTGGGTGCACACACCACCAGCGACGATCCTTCAAAATATCGACCCCAGGAAGAAACTGATTACTGGATTGCCCGCGACCCCATTACTAGGTTTGAGAAGTTCCTGCGTCGCCAAGGAGTAGGAGATGACTTCTTTGAAGAAGTAGCAAAGGCCGGGGATGAGCTTGCAGCAACAATTCGTGAAGCTACTTTCTCTATGCCAAACCCTCCTCTAGAAAATATCTTCAAGCATGTTTACACCGACCCACACCCGCTAGTTCAGCAGCAGCAGGCCTGGTTGGAAGGCTACGAAGCTTCCTTTGAAGGTGATGCCAAGTGACCAACACCGTAGAAATGACAATCGCTAAGGCAATAAACGCTGGTATCCAAAAGCAAATGCAAAAGAACCAGAAGATATTGGTTTTTGGGGAAGACGTTGCAGAGCTTGGCGGAGTGTTCAGGGTTACCGAAGGATTGCTTGACGAGTTTGGATCTAACCGGGTCTTCAACTCCCCAATTGCTGAATCAGGAATTGTTGGAACGGCGATCGGTCTTGCGATGCGCGGTTATCGTCCAATTGCGGAGATCCAGTTTGAAGGATTTGTTTATCCAGCCTTTGATCAAATTGTTTCTCAGCTAGCCAAACTCACTAACAGGTCTGAAGGAAATCTAAGCATGCCTGTTGTGATTCGCATTCCTTATGGTGGTGGCATCGGCGCAGTTGAACATCACAGCGAATCTCCCGAGGCATACTTTGCTCACACCGCGGGACTACGTGTAATTAGCCCCTCAAACCCAAACGACGCTTACTGGATGATTCAACAAGCGATTGAATCAAACGATCCAGTTATTTTCTTTGAACCAAAAAGAAGGTACTGGCTTAAAGGTTCTGTGGATCTTGATGACCCACCAACTTCTATGCATCAGGCAAAGGTCTTGCGTGAAGGAACACAAGTGACTTTGGTTAGTTACGGACCAATGGTTGTTACCGCACTCCAAGCAGCCGACTTAGCAACTGCAGAGGGAATTAGCCTTGAGGTAATTGACATGCGCTCACTGTCTCCGATTGATTTTCCAACCATCTTGAAATCAGTGACAAAAACAGGGCACCTAGTTATTGCCTCAGAGGCGTCAACGTCTTTTTCTGTAGCGTCCGAAGTAGCGGCCAAGATCGGTGAATTGGCCTTTTATAACCTCGAAGCACCAGTTTTGAGGGTGGGTAGTTTCGATGTTCCCTATCCACCTGCCAAACTTGAGGAACTGTTCCTTCCCGACGCCGATCGGATTCTAGAAGCAGTAGATCGCTCGCTAAGTTACTAAGAGAGGGTAAGAAGATGTCACTTGCTGTATTCAACTTGCCCGATGTTGGCGAAGGTCTAACAGAAGCTGAGATTGTTTCTTGGAAAGTCGCTCCTGGTGATCAGGTGAGCGTCAATCAAGTAATCTGTGAAATTGAAACCGCAAAATCCATAGTTGAACTTCCTTGCCCTTTCGCTGGAAACGTTGAGAAGCTCTTTGCAAAAGAAGGCGACACCGTTTTAGTTGGATCCCCAATTATTTCCGTCCAGGCCGAAGGAAATATACTGTCTACCGGTCCAGCAACTAGCTCAATAGCAGTTATCCCAGAATCGATGCACGACGCAGTTGCTGACGTTGCCTCCTCCGTGGCAAGTGATGAAACTAAACCAAACCTAGTTGGCTACGGTTCAACTGGGCACGGCGCAACCAGAAGAAAGAAAGCTGGTGCCGTTGCCGCCGCAGCGATGGCTGCCGCAATTCCAAGTGCTAGCTCCGAACTACCTTCAGCTTTATCAACTGATGTAATAGCCAAGCCACCGATTCGAAAACTAGCCAAGGATCTAAACGTTGATCTTTCGAAAGTAACTGCCACTGGGGAGGCAGGGGAAATCACCCGAGAAGATGTAGTCAACGCGGCTTCGCAGGCTTCTGTATTTAGAAACCTAACAACACCGGCGGCGCCATCTAGTCGTGAGGAACGAATTCCAGTCAAGGGTGTTAGAAAAGCAATCGCTACCGCCATGGTTCAATCGGCCTTTACTGCACCCCACGTTTCGATTTTTGTTGACGTCGATGCCACCAGAACCATGGAGTATGTCAAGCGACTCAAGGCTTCCACAGATTTTGCTGGAGTAAAAGTCACACCACTATTGATTATGGCCAAGGCCATGATGTGGGCAGTGCGTCGTAATCCAACTGTGAACTCGACTTGGACCGATAAAGAGATCATTGTTCACAACTTTGTGAACTTTGGTGTTGCCGCGGCAACACCAAGAGGACTCATTGTTCCCAACATCAAAGACGCCGATCAGATGTCGATGCTTGAGCTAGCCCGTCAACTGGAAATTCTTGCTGCAACTGCCAGAGAGGGAAAGACAACTCCCGAGGAAATGAAAGATGGAACAATTACCATCACCAACATCGGCGTATTTGGAGTCGATACAGGAACCCCAATTTTGAACCCTGGACAAGTGACCATCGTCGCCCTTGGCTCAATCAGACCTAAGCCTTGGGTTGTGAACAATGAAATCGTTATTCGCCAGGTAACAACAATTGGAGCGACCTTTGATCACCGAGTTGTCGATGGCGATGTGGCCTCACGCTTTGTTCAAGATGTAGCATCGGTAATCGAAGAGCCAGCTCTGCTATTGGACTAGTCAGAAAAAGACCAATGGGAGGCCTTTAGGCCAAATTCATTATTGACAATGATTATCATTAAGGACTAGGATGTCCTTATGAAGATAAAAACCCTTGGAATCATTACCGCTTTGACACTGACTTTGTCAGCTTGCGCACCAGTTGAGTCAGAGACAATTGAGCCCTTCGATGGCCTGACTATCGTCTCCTCAACAAACGTCTGGGGCGATATCGCCAAGTCGGTGGCCGGCGATGGTGTGAGAGTTATCTCGATAATCGATAGCTTCGGCCAAGATCCGCATTCTTATGAGGCATCGGCTAGAGATCAGCTTGCAGTAAACGAGGCAGACATTGTTGTTGCCAACGGAGGAGGCTACGACTCCTTTATTGATGTCTTGGCAGATGCCGCCGGAGGATTTGAAATTCTCTATGCCTACCTACCGGATGAGCACAGCGAAGAAGAAGCTACAGCAGAAGAATCTACCGAAGACGGCCACGACCACGGACACGAAAATGAGCACAGCGAAGAAGAAGCTACAGCAGAAGAATCTACCGAAGACGGCCACGACCACGGACACGAAAACGAGCACGTTTGGTATGACTTCCACGTTGTAGAGGACTTTGCCACTCGGCTAGCAGAGCAACTTGGAGCTTTAGATCCAGATGGTGCAACTGAGTATGCAGAAAACTTAGTTGAGTTTCTAGGCGAGATGGAACGACTGCAAGACGATGTCGCTATGGCCGGCCAGAATTACCAGGGTTACTCCGTTGTCTCCTCTGAGCCAGTAGCGGATTACCTAATTGATGCGCTGGGTTTTGAGAACGTAACACCGAGCGAATTCTCTCAGGCTATTGAGGAAGAAACTGATTTGTCTCCTAAGGTTTTGCTTGAAGTTCAAGAGCTACTAAAAAACAAGCTAGTCAAGCTCTTTGTTGTCAACTCTCAAACCGGAAGTTCCCAAATCGATTCTCTAGTCACTCTTGCTAAAGACAACGGTATAGCGGTAGTTGAGATGAGCGAGTTACTGCCAGAGGGGATTAGTTACTCAGAGTGGATGCATAACAACATACTGTCGATAGATACAGCACTGAATTGACAACACTAGTAAAAACCGCGCTATTAGAGATCAAAAACGCCAGTGTCTCTTTTGGTTCAAAAACTGTTTGGAAAGACCTAGATCTTCGTGTTTCAGAAGGAGAGTTCATCGCCGTCATCGGTGCGAACGGTTCTGGAAAAACAGTTTTACTAAAAGCAATTCTTGGTCAATTACCTCTTACGCAAGGATCAATCGAGATTTCTGGGCAACCAGTTTCCTTGGGGTCTAGAGAAATTGGATACATTCCCCAGCACCGGCAACTAGATGATGGTGTCCCGCTTCGCGCCAAAGACTTACTTCGCATGGGATTGGATGGCCATAGATTTGGTCTCCCAATTCCGTCACTCAAGACAAATGCGAGGGTGAATGAAATGCTGGCCCAAGTTGGGGCGGAAGAAATTGCCAACTCCCCTATTGGGAAGTTATCTGGCGGTCAACTGCAGCGCATTCGAGTGGCCCAGGCAGTAATCGACAAGCCAAAACTTTTGTTGGCGGATGAGCCACTTAGCGCACTTGATTTAAAGCAACAATCACTTGTTGCAGAACTTATAAATCAACAACGGGTGGCAAACAATTCTGCCGTGTTGTTTGTAACTCACGATGTAAATCCGGTTTTGGACTACATTGACCGAGTTCTCTACTTAGCCAATGGGCAGTTCCGAATTGGCACCCCAGATGAGGTTTTGCGTTCTGATGTCTTATCAAAGCTTTATGGCAGAAGTGTTGATGTGGTTCGAAACCAAGGGCGCATTGCAGTTTTGGGTTCTACTGATCACACTCATCACGATCACGAGGAGTGGGTCTAATGGACAGACTGTTTGACTTCTCGGATTACGACCTACTAATTCCACTAGTTCAAAACTCATTGATAGCTGGATTGCTACTTGGAATCATGGGCGGACTCATTGGGGTATTTGTGATGACGCGGGACATGTCTTTTGCGGTTCACGGTATCAGCGAGCTTTCTTTTGCTGGAGCCGCACTGGCTTTGCTTGCTGGATTAAACATCGCCCTCGGTGCGACTTTTGGATCGATTGTGGCAGCAATCATAATCGCGATTATGGGATCTCGTGTCAAAGATCGGAATTCAATAATTGCTGTTTTGATGCCATTTGGTCTTGGAATAGGAATCTTGGCACTTGCGCTTTACGAAGGAAGAGCTGCTAACAAGTTTGGATTACTAACCGGTCAGATAATCGCAGTGGACGATCCCCAGGTGTATTGGCTGATCGCTATTGCAATTATTGTCGTGATCTCTTTGCTACTTATTTGGCGGCCACTTAATTTTTCGAGCTTGGATTCCGAAGTTGCTTTGGCTAGAGGTGTTCCAACTAGGACTCTTGGGATTGTCTTCATGCTTTTACTTGCACTTGCAGTTGCCGCATCAGTGCAGATAGTTGGTGCGTTACTTGTGATGACGTTGCTGGTTACTCCCGCCGCTGCGGCACTTCGCTTGACCTCATCGCCTTTACTTGTTCCGTTGCTAAGCGTTGCGTTCGCAGTTACTGCAGTTGTGGGTGGAATACTGCTGGCTCTAGGGGGAGGGCTTCCAATAAGCCCTTATGTCACGACCGTTTCTTTTTTGATTTACGTAGTTGCCAGAATCATTGAAAAATTCAGAACACAGAAAGTTGGGTAAAGATCGTGAATGAAGTCTTGAAAAGAAACACTTGGCAAAAAACTGCGGTCAAGGATGCACTTTCTGGTTCCACTGGTTTTCGCTCGGCACAGCAGCTTCATGCGATCCTCAAAGGCCAAGGATCACCCATTGGGCTGGCCACCGTATACCGGGCTCTAAATGATCTGGTATCTGTCGGCGACGCCGACTCCTTGCAGTCCACCGAGGGTGAAATGCTCTATCGGGCCTGTGGGGAGGGCCACCACCATCACCTAATTTGCCGCAATTGTGGCAAAACAGTTGAAATTGAGGCCAAGAGACTTGAATCATGGGCAGATGAGGTGGCCAGGGAGCATGGTTATTCGAACTCTAGTCATGTGATCGACATCTTTGGTAACTGCCCCAACTGCCAGAAGAAAACAAAGTAACGGAATAGATTCTCTCCTTAGATACTCTGAAGATTTTTAGGAGTGAATGAGGCACCCACCGAATTTGAGTCGGAGTACCAAACTCTCGGTTATTCGGCTTTGTTAGGCTAGCGAACATGTTGGATTCAGTTCACAATCCCGATTTGTACGCAGGAAAATTTCCTGAAATTACTTGCTTAATTATTACCGGGCGTCTACGCCCCGGTCTTGACGGGGGCGCTGCAATCTCAACTCTTCAGAGAGCAGAACTTTTAGCGAGTGCTGGAGTACCAGTTACCATTCTTACTGTTGACATGCACCCTGACTGCCAACGATTTTATGAAGAGTTCCGCAACAGTGGCCTGTTAGGCAACCAAACGACGATTCGTAATTTTTTGGAAGAAGTCCGAAATTCACCGGACATTCTGCGACGGCAGGCCCAACCAGGTCTTGTGAATCAGACAGATTACTCGGCAAATCTGACTCTCGACGAGATAGAACTCGACACCCAAGGGTTTGCCTGGAGACAAATCGCACGCGATGCTGATGGCCAAGTTGTGTTCACAGATTTTTTTGACTCTTCCGGAATCAAACTGTTCCGATTACCATTCCTGAAGGAGCCAGACTGGTGGCGCGCTCCGGTGACTCTGGATGTCTTTGGGCCTGGTTCAGATAACAAAAACAGCTTCGACAAGATCGGTGCCTTTTTGGGCTTCAAGGCTCTGTATCGGGCATGGTGGGAATCTGTCATTTTTGAGATTCGTTCATCCAACCCCAAACGGCCAGTTGTTGCAATCGCAGAAGCTCGTCAGGTCGGAGAGCTCTTTCTTGGTTTACCGGATGTATACCTAGTGCACACG
>Ga0208597_1000389_pt1 | contig 17133 bp, 16 predicted proteins | sample LakMenEpi05May12_FD_150673 | JGI IMG/M metagenome (GOLD analysis project Ga0208597, IMG submission 150673) | Freshwater microbial communities from Lake Mendota, WI - 05MAY2012 deep hole epilimnion (SPAdes) | ecosystem: Environmental > Aquatic > Freshwater > Lake > Epilimnion/Euphotic zone ...
TTTCAAACCTTGTTTACCCTCGCTCAATTTCCTATGGAATGGCTAGATAGTGGTTTTGGATTTATTGCCAATTTTGTCAATAATTTAGATTCCAAAAGCGCTGTGCTCACATTTATTTCGGAAGCGGTAATACCCGGAATTAGCGGTGTACTTATATTTATTCCTCAAATTGCGCTTCTCTTTTTGATGAATACATTTTTAGAAGAGAGCGGCTATATGGCGCGTATTGTTTTTTTATTAGATAATTGGATGCGAAGATTTGGGATGAGTGGAAAAAGTGTATTGCCATTGCTTTCGGGCAATGCTTGTGCTATTCCCGCTATAGCCTCTACCAAAGCCATTCCTACCCACAAAGAGCGATTGATTACGATACTCTGTATCCCTTTTATGACCTGTTCGGCCCGATTGCCCGTATATACTTTGCTCATTTCTATCGTGATTCCTCTTCAATTTCAAGGCTTAGCTCTATTGTCCTTGTATGCTCTAGGCGTTATTTTTGCAATGCTTTTTGGCTGGATTTTGAATAAAAATATTTCAAGTCAAGAAAAAAGTTTTTTGATCATGGAATTGCCCCCATACCGTTTGCCATCATTTAAAAATATTTATATCAATATCAAAAATGCGGTTGTTGCTTTTGTAAAAGTAGCAGGTAAATTTATTTTAACTATTTCTATCGTTTTATGGTTTTTAGCATCTTTTGGTTGGCAAAATCAAACTATTCAAAAAACAAATATTGAGGCTTCATTTGCCGCTTCTATTGGCAAAACGATAGAACCAGCTATCAAGCCTCTTGGATATGATTGGAAAATAGGTGTGGCGTTGGTTACCTCTTTTGCCGCACGCGAGGTCTTTGTATCTACGCTAGGTATGCTGTACAATATTGGCGAGGAAGCCACGGAGCACACGATGATCGAAAAAATGAAATCCCAAGTATTCCCACAGACACAATTGCCCGTTTTCACCTTAGCTTCTGGGGTTTCTCTCTTATTATTTTATGCCTTTGCATTGCAGTGTATAAGTACGCTTGCTGCTATTAAAAAAGAAACGGGTACCTTTAAATGGGCCGTTATTTCCTTTTTATTAATGGCTACACTGGCATATACTTCTGCCTTTATTGCATTTCAATTATTGAAATAACACTTCTTAATATTAGTCACTTTTTCTTAAAAATATAATCAAAAAAAAGCAAGAGATATTTTGTTTTGTATATTTGTCTTTAGTTTTAAATTTATTCAATTTCAATATGAAATTAACCCAAATTCATCAATCTTCAAATATTATATTCTATTCGGCCAATGTTGATACGCATATAAGTTTGCCTTTCGTCAAGGAGGGAATTTCCGCAGGATTTCCATCCCCAGCTGAAGATTTCTTGGATGCAAGCATTGATTTGAATAAAGAATTAATTAAAAATCCTAGCGCCACGTTTTATGGAAAAGTAAGAGGCAATTCTATGAAGGATTTAGGCATTCATGATGGAGATTTACTGGTCATTGACAAAAGCCTTGAGCCTCAAAATGGGAAAATAGCTATTTGCTTTATCGATGGCGAATTTACCATCAAGACTATTAAATTAGAAAAAGATTGTATTTGGCTATTGCCCGCCAATGCCGATTACAAACCTATAAAAGTGACCAAAGATAATGATTTTTTAGTTTGGGGTATTGTCATCAATGTCATAAAATATTTTTAGCATGTACGCATTGATAGATTGTAATAATTTTTATGCATCGTGCGAACGGGTTTTTAGGCCCGATTTGAATGGCAAGCCTATTGTGGTGCTGTCCAATAATGATGGTTGTGTCATTGCACGCTCCAACGAAGCCAAAGCGCTGGGGATTCCTATGGGTGCGCCCGCTTTTCAGTTTGAAAAATTGTTTGATACACATCAAGTACATGTTTTTTCGGCAAATTTTCCATTGTATGGCGATCTCAGTATGAGAGTCATGCATATTTTAGCTACTTATTGCCCACAAATTGAGATTTATAGCATAGATGAAGCTTTTTTAGATTTTTCGGGATTTGAAAAATTTAATTTACAATCGTATGGTCAAGAAATAGCTGTCAAAGTTCGAAAATCTACAGGAGTGCCTATCAGTGTTGGATTTGCTCCTACAAAGACCTTGGCCAAAATAGCCAATAGAATTGCAAAGAAATTTCCCGAAAGAACTCAAAATGTATTCATCATTGACAATGATGCGGCGCGCATCAAAGCGCTCAAATGGCTTCCTGTAGAAGATGTATGGGGGATAGGGCGCCAGCATGCCAAAAGATTGAAAGCACAAGGCATTATGACTGCCTACGATTTTTCAATTTGGAATGCCGATAAAATTAAAAAACAAATGGGCGTAGTAGGGCTGAGACTCCAACAAGAATTGCTAGGACAGCCTACATTGCCTATAGAATTGCCAAAGGCTAAGAAAAATATTGCTACTACGCGTTCTTTTGAAAAAATGTATACCACTTTTGATGAATTAAAAGAGCGTGTAGCTACTTTTTCGGTTACTTGTGCCGAAAAATTGCGAAAACAAAGGTCTTGCTGCCAAGCTATTATGGTTTTTGTGCATACCAATGGTTTTAGGAAAGACATGCCGCAGTACAGTCGAAATATCGTGGTAAAATTGCCTTTTACCACCAATTCAAGTATCGATATAGCCCATTATGCAATCAAAGGATTGGAACAAATTTTCAAAGAAGGCTATGCGTATAAAAAAGCAGGTGTCATCATTATGGATTTTTATCCCGAAAATGTAGTGCAACAGACCTTGTTTGATGCCCCAAATCCAAAGCATCATTCTATAATGAAAGCCATGGATATGCTGAATCATAAAATAGGGAGTACCAAAATTAAATTGGCTACTCAAGATAGAGATAGAGTATGGAAAATGAAACAAGAAAAACTATCGCCTCGATACACCACCCATTTTAAAGATATTATTATTATAAATGCCCACTAATGTGTTTTCATTCGCAACAAAGCAAAGATGCTCAAACGCTAGAAAAAAGATTCAAAGCCAAATTTGTTGATGCGGCTCAATACCAGCCTTCTATTTATAATGGCTTCGCGTTTCCGTTTACTCCCGTTATTACAAGTTTACATTTTGAAGAAATTCAATTATTTAGCTGGGGATTGATGCCTTCTTGGGCAAAAAATATTGATTTTAGGAAAAATACGTTGAATGCCAAGGTAGAGACCATTGCCGAAAAACCTAGCTTTAAAAACATTCAAAATCAACGATGTTTGGTACTCTTGGATGCTTTTTTTGAATGGCAATGGTTGGATAGTTTGGGGAAGAATAAACAAAAATATTGTATCGAATTGCCCGATGCTTCCCCCTTTGCTTTGGCAGGATTATGGAGCACATGGTCCAATCCTTTGACCGATACATTATGGAATACTTATACAATTTTAACTACAGATGCCAATGAGCAAATGAGCCAAATACATAATTCCAAAAAGCGAATGCCTATGATTTTGACACCCGAAGAAGAATCGATTTGGCTTCAAAATGGAAAAATTTCCGTGGAAAGAAATATTGAATTAAAAGCGACGCCAGTTTGATTAATAGCATGTATCGCTAGAAAACAAATTGTACTTCTTTCATTCCAAATAATTGTGTGCTTTTATCTTCAAATTCTAGCACGATCCTGCCGTAGGGATCTATATCTATTATGGTGGCTTCCCGTTTTTTTTCCTCAATTATAAAAAGCCTTTTTTCTCCAAAACCCAATAAGTATTTAAAATAATTTTGTGAATTTATCCGTGAAAATGGAGATAATAAATTGGTGTAGTTTGCTTCTATTTCGGTACAGATGGTATTTAAAATTTGAATACGGTTCCATTGATAATTACATTCTTTTTTTAAAGATGTAGCCAAAGACAATCCTTCTGGAAAATCTATTTCATTAATATTCAGCCCAATACCTATAATGGATTGTTCTATTCCGTTTGACGAAATACTATTTTCGATTAAAATACCGCCTATTTTTTTTTGGTTTAGGAAAATGTCGTTAGGCCATTTGATTTGGAGCTTACCCGATTTATCATTTTGATGCAATACTTTTTGCAAGCCTTCGATGATAGAAATCGAAATCCATTGATTTAAAATAAAAATATCTTGAACCGAAATTTTTTTTGGAAAAACCACAAAAGAAAATAAAATGTTTTGAGATGTAGAACTATGCCACACGTTGCTCAACTGACCTCTTCCGCTCGTTTGAAAATCTGAAAAAATAGAAAAACCTTCATTAACTTTATTTTTAGAAACTATTTCTTTCAAATAATCGTTAGTAGAATGCAGAGATTCTATGAAAAAAGGCGTTTGTGAAAAAAACGATACGTCAAAAAATGAATCCAAAATAAAAATAATTATTAATTTTGTAAAAATATTAAAAAGAAATCATTTGGCAACGAAAAAAGCAGTAGAAGAGAATCCATTATTGAAGACCATTATCACTTCACTATCGGATAGAAAAGCACAAGAATTAGTAACGATAGATTTGAGACAAAACGAAGATGCTATAGTGGATTATTTAATTGTATGTCACGGAGATAGTACCACACAGGTAGATGCCATGGCTGGAAATCTTGAAAAAGATGTAAAAGATATGTTGCGCACAAAGCCGTATCGAACCGAAGGAAAACGAAATTCCTTATGGGTTATCGTGGATTACGTAGATATTATCGTGCACATTTTCTATAAAGAGGCAAGAGATTTTTATAAATTAGAAGATTTGTGGTCCGATGGTCACAAACAAGTATTTAGTTAAATTATTAAGACGTATTTTAGATTTTTAAAATGAACAACGAAGAACAACAAACAGTAGAAGAAAAAGACAAAATTTCAAAAGATAATTCTGATAATAGACGAAAAAAGCCAAAACAAGAAGGACCTAGCTATATTTGGATTTATTTGGCATTGATTTTAATTATAGGATTTACGTTCTTTTCCAATTATTTCCAAGATGCAGATAGCCGCGAAATCAGTAGAATTCAATTTGATAGACTATACAAAAAAGGTCAAATAGATCATTTAGAAACCATCAATGAGCAAAAAGCGTTGGTTTTTATCAAAAAAGATTCGCTGGGAAATGAAGAGTATAAAAAACTCAAAATTCCTGCAACCTTAATGGGTGAGCCACAGCCTATTTATTTTTTTAGAATTTATTCCAATGCAGCACTCGAAGCCCATGTCTCTAAATTGAGAGCTCAATATCAATTAGAAGAAATTAATATTGTTCCTAAAGTAGAGTCCAATGGTTGGATGAGTATTGGTTCTACTATTTTTACTACGGTTTTATTTTTGGGATTGTGGTATTTGATGATGCGAAAAATGAGCGGCGGCGGCGGCGGTGGATTCCCAGGCGGTGGTATTTTTTCTATCGGAAAATCTAAAGCGACTCTTTTTGATGAAAATGGTGAAAATCAAATTACATTTAAACAAGTTGCGGGCTTAGATGAGGCGAAGCAAGAAGTAATGGAAATTGTAGATTTTCTAAAAGACCCCAAAAAATATACGAATTTGGGTGGTAAAATACCAAAAGGCGCCTTGTTAATAGGGCCTCCGGGTACAGGAAAGACTTTGCTAGCAAAAGCCATGGCTGGAGAGGCAAAAGTACCTTTCTTCTCTTTATCAGGTTCGGATTTTGTAGAAATGTTTGTAGGAGTAGGAGCGAGTAGAGTTCGAGATTTGTTCAAACAAGCTAGAGAAAAATCACCTTGTATCATTTTTATCGATGAGATTGATGCTATAGGTAGAGCTAGAGGAAAATCTATGATGGGTGGTAATGATGAGCGTGAAAATACATTAAATCAATTATTGGTTGAAATGGATGGCTTTGGTACCGATAGTGGTATCATTATTATTGCGGCTACTAATAGACCCGATGTATTGGATGACGCATTGTTGAGACCGGGTCGTTTTGATAGACAAATTTCTATTGATCGTCCTGATTTGAATGGAAGGGAACAGATTTTTAAGGTGCATTTGAAGAAAATTAAAATACATAATGATATTTCTACCCGAAAATTAGCTTCTCAAACCCCTGGTTTTGCGGGTGCAGATATAGCCAATGTTTGTAATGAAGCCGCTTTGATTGCCGCTAGAAAAAACAAAGAAAATGTAGAAATGGAGGATTTCATTGCTGCTATTGACAGAGTAATAGGTGGGCTTGAGAAGAAAAATAAGATTATTTTGCCTGAGGAGAAGGAAGTAATTGCGTATCATGAAGCAGGTCATGCAATTTGTGGATGGTTCTTGGAGCATGCGCATCCTTTGGTTAAAGTTACTATTGTGCCTAGAGGTGTGGCTGCACTTGGATATGCTCAATATCAGCCGAGAGAAAAGTATATCAACACTAAAGAAGAATTGCTTGATGATATTTGTATGACATTGGGAGGTAGAGCAGCTGAAAAATTAATTTTTAATAAAATTTCTACTGGCGCATACAGCGATTTGGAGCAGACTACCCAAAGAATTTATGCTATGGTTGTAGCCTATGGAATGAGCGATAAAGTAGGTCATGTGAATTATCACAAAATGATAGAAAATTCTTATCAAATGCCTTATTCTAATGATACCGCAAAATTGATTGATGAGGAAATTAGAAGTATTGCCGATACGGAATTTCATAGAGCGGTAGCATTGTTGACCGAAAAAAGAGATGAGCTGGAGCGATTGGCAAAGATGCTTTTAGAAAAAGAAGTGTTGCAAAAAGACGATTTGATTGAAATGTTTGGCAAAAGACCATGGGATAAGGAAGAAGCCCCAGAAGATTCGTATTCCAATGAAGAGAATACCGAAAATAATATTGCCGAACAACCAGCCGATAATGACAGTACTTCTGATACTATCCCTGCCGATGTATCGGACGATTCTATTCAATCTTAATCTGAAAAATCAATATGATGCGTATCTTATTTAAGTTTTTTGCAATCTCATCCTTCCTTTTTTTGCTTACTTCTTGTAGCAAAGATTTGGCTTTGGATGGTGTGCCAGCTTATTTGAGAATAGATTCTGTGACGGTAATAGGAGCCAATCGTTTTGGAATCATTTCACAGGATATTTTTGGCGTACAAATAGATGTAGGAGCTGAGTCAAGAGGAATTTGGCAGTTGAAATCACTCATTCCTGTCCTTCAAGAAGGGGATAAAAATTTGATTATGTATCCTTTTATTAAAGTGAATAATTTATCTAATAATTTTATTCAATATCCTTTTCTGAAGTCAAACTTGACTTTACATAATTTTAAATCTGCTCGTGTTGATACCATTGTACCTTCGTTTTCATATTATGATGATACTCGAGTGGTATTGATAGAAGAGTTTGAGAATAATTCTAATTTTTCCAATGCTAAGGTTTCAAGTTTAGCAAAAAATGGACTAGGTAGCTTGAAAATAGAAGCAAATAATCAATCTACAGCTGATTCAAGTATTACAGCGGTGCATGTATCTCAATTGGTTTTAAATCCTGGAAAAGAAATTTATCTTGAATTTGATTATTACATGCCTTCGGGTGCGTTGATGCCTTCTATATCTTTTACCGATGCCAATGGAAATATCAAGAATTTATTTGCGGATAATTTTTTGAAAAGCAATAAAGAGTGGACTCATGTATATTGGAGATTTTCTAGTTTGGTAGGTTTTGCCAATGTTTCAAAGGGGTATGTAACCTTTTCTTTATTGAAAAATGATGTACCAAACGGAGAAGTATATATAGATAATCTAAAGCTTTTAGAACGATAATTATTAAACTTTATAAAATTTATTACAAATGTCAAATTACGATGTAACTATTATTGGAGCAGGGCCTGGAGGATATGTTTCTGCCATTCGTTGTGCTCAATTAGGCCTAAAAACGGCTTTGGTAGAAAAATATGATACCTTGGGGGGCACTTGCTTGAATGTAGGTTGTATTCCTTCAAAAGCCATGTTGGACAGTAGTGAACATTATTTTAAAGCTAGAAAAGAGTTTAATGAACACGGAATCATGCTCGATAATTTGAGCGTAGATATTCAAAAAATGGTGGAGCGTAAAGCAGGCGTAGTAGATATGACGGTGAAAGGCATTGATTTTTTGATGAAGAAAAATAATATTGATGTCATTCATGGAACGGCTTCTTTTGAAACTAAAAACAAGCTAAATATCGTGGCAAAAGATGGTTCTTCTTCTTCAATCGAATCTAAGAATATTATTATAGCTACAGGTTCAAAACCAGCTTCTTTACCGTTTATTTCTATTGATAAAGAGCGAATTATTACTTCTACAGAAGCATTAAAGTTGAATGAAATTCCAAAAAATCTTTTAGTGATTGGCGGTGGTATTATTGGCTTGGAAATGGGGTCTGTATACAATAGAATTGGTTCAAAAGTTACAATTATTGAATATGCCGATAAAATTGGAGGTACTATGGACAGCGAGGTTTGTAAAGAATTGCAACGTGTTTTGAAAAAACAAGGCATGGATATTCAAACTTCATTGAAAGTGAATTTTGTAGAGCGAAAAGGAAATACCGTTACGGTAAAAGCTTTGGATAAAAATGATCAAGAAGTGGTATTTGAAGGCGATTACTGTCTTGTAGCTGTTGGCCGTAGACCTTATACCGATGGATTGGGATTGGAGAAAATAGGCGTATCAGTAGATAATAGAAATAAAATACCCGTAAATGCTCATTTGCAAACAAGTGTTGAAAATGTTTATGCTATTGGTGATGTAATTGATGGGCCTATGCTTGCTCACAAAGCAGAGGAAGAAGGTGTATTTGTAGCAGAATTATTGGCAGGCAAAAAACCACATATCAATTATAATTTGATCCCAGGCGTGGCTTACACATGGCCAGAAGCGGCAGGAGTAGGCAAGACAGAAGATGAATTGAAAAAAGACGGAACGCCATATAAAGCAGGTAAATTTCCATTTAAAGCCAGCGGTAAAGCCAGAGCTAGTAATGATACCGATGGATTTATTAAAGTATTGGCACACAAAGATACCGATGAAATATTAGGTGTACAAATGGTAGGTGCTCGTGTGGCAGATATGATCATGCAAGGTGCTATTGCTATGGAATTTAGAGCATCGGCAGAAGATATTGGAATGGTTTGTTTTGGTCATCCTACATTTTCTGAAGCTTTTAAAGAAGCCTGTTTGGCGGCAACAGAAAATAGAGCTATTCATATATAATTTTTGAATTTGAAATCTGTTTTTTTATTTTTTTGGAGAAAAATAAATTCGAAAAATAGAAAAATCATTCGAGATTTTTGTAAAGATATTTGGCTGGATGCGATAGGTGCCAATCTATCGCAAATGGCTAATATGTATGGTACCGATAAGCATGAATTGCATAGTTATACGGCTATATACACTACGTATTTTGATAAATTAAGAGATCGCACTTTTGATTTGATAGAGATTGGTATTGGAGGTGGTGCTAATAAAGAATCGGGTGGAGGAAGTCTTCGGATGTGGAAACAATATTTTCCTAAGGCGAATATTGTAGGCGTAGATATATTTGATAAATCATTTTTTGAGGAAAAACGCATCAAAACGTTTATAGGGAATCAGTCCGATGTTCTTTTTTTGGATGCTTTGACCGAAAAATATAATTTTGAAGTGATTATAGACGACGGTAGCCACATGTCTTATGATGTTATCTCTTCTTTTTTGAATTTATATCCAAAAATGTCCTCCAAAGGATTATATATCATTGAAGACACGCATACTTGCTTCTACGATTCTGATGAAAAATACCAAGGAATTTCTACTATAGAGTTTTTTAAATCTTTGGTGGAATATATTCCGTTTTGTACAGCCAATGATTTCAATTCAGAAGAAAAATGGTCTTTGGAGCCTATCGATTTCATTCATTTTTATCCTAAAATGATAATAATTCAAAAAAAATAACTTTTTTTGAGGCATTAGACTAAAAAAAAATTAAATTTGCAAACAGCAAAATTGCTATAAATATTAATTATGAACTTACCAATAGAAATATATTTAGAACAAACACCCAATCCTGATAGCATGAAGTTTTTGGTGAACAAAGTCTTATTGCCCAATATGATTTTTGATTCTAAAAGAACCCAAAATTCAGGAGATTCACCACTTGCAGATTCATTATATGAAAAATTTGAGTGGATTTCAGGCGTTTTTGTTTCCAATAATTTTGTTACCATATCAAAAAGTACCGAAAATGATTGGTACGAATATATGCACGAAGTAAAAGAATATTTGAAAATGTATTTTCAAAATAACTTTGATGTAATTACAAAGGCATTTATGGAGGCAAAAATGAAAGAAAATGCCAATCAAACGGTAGATGAGTCGATAGAAGGAAAGATAAAAGAATTGTTGGAAAAATATGTACAACCTGCTGTAGAAAGCGATGGCGGTTTTATTGCATTCAAATCTTTTGATAATGGTGTGGTAACACTCTCTATGCAAGGAAGTTGTAGTGGATGTCCTTCCTCTCAAATTACGTTAAAATCAGGTATAGAAGGTCTTTTGAAGCGTATGGTGCCCGAAGTAATGGAAGTGGTAGCCGAAGCCAGTCATTAATTTTGATTTAGGGAATGGGAATTTTGAGGTGTAATACATCTATAAAAACCCAACATCTTGATTTTCTCATTCCCTTTTTTTTGAAAAATATAAAGTGTTAAATTATGATAGATAGAATAGAAAAAATTTTGAAAAAAGTACGTGTATTGAAAGATTCCAATGCAACATTGCATGATCAAGTGATTCAATTTCAATCCGTTGTGGCTCAAAAAGATGAGCAACTAGCTCAGCTCCAAAGTCAGATAAATTTGGAAGCGAAAGCAAGTGATGAGGCGATGAATGTATTGCGCAAAAAGTGTGAGGACTTGATATTTGAAAAAGAAAACCTCGAGAATAAATTAAATTTTTATAATTTAGCACCCGAAAATTTGTCCAAGAAAGAGCTAAAAGACAAAATCGATAGCTATATTCTACAAATTGATAATTGTATAAAAGTATTAGATAAGATATAATGGAAGATAGAATAAGCATAGATATAATGATTGCTGGTCGTAATTATCCATTGAAAATACAAAAGCAAGACGAAGATAAAGTATTGCGAATTGTTAAAAATATTAATGCAAAAATCGATCAATTAAAAGCACAATACGATGCCCGTGATACACAAGATTATTTGGCTATGTGTTTGCTTCAATTGACCGCTCAGCAGCTTAATAGTTCCAATTCCAATGTGGATTCTCAAATTGAGCCTCAATTAAAAGAAATAGAAGCCTTATTGGCTGAAATTGAGTAGATACAATTATCATTTTATTGAACTTTTTTTGGGTAAATAAATGATTTAACAAGTAAAATAAAAAAAATAAAGAATGGATTTAACAATGATAATAGCTGTAGTACTAGGAATAGTAGGTGTAGCCGTGGGATTTTTTATCGGTAAAAAAAGTGTTTCGGCCGATGTAGAAAAATTGGAAGAGGAAAGTAAAAAAGAAGCTTTGCGAATAGTAGAAAATGCTAAAAAAGAAGCGGAAACTATTCATAAAAACAAATTGATTGAAGCTAAAGAAGAAATTTTGAAGCAGACGTCTGAGTTTGATAAATCATCGAGAGAGCGCGAATCTAAATTGGTTCAAAAAGAAAATGATTTGAAAAATAGACAAAATCAATTGAGTCAAAAAATAGAAAATCATTCTAGAAGAGAAAAAGAAGTAGAGAATGAAAAAGTACAATTGGATAAATTGAAAGAAGCGTTGGATACTAAAACGTCTGAATTGGATAAGCAGCACGAAACATATCTAAAAGAACTTGAGAAAATATCAGGTTTGACGAAAGAGCAAGCTAAAGAGCAATTGCTAGAAGCGGTAAAATCTAGAGTGGAAAGCGAAGCAATGCGTCAGGCAAAAGTAGTATATGATGAAGCTATGAATAAAGCGAATAAGGAAGCCAAAAAAGTAATTATTCAAACAATTCAACGTACGGCATCGGAACATGCTATTGAAAATACCGTTTCGGTTTTCAATCTTGAAAGCGATGACCAAAAAGGTCAAATTATTGGACGTGAAGGTAGAAATATTCGTGCTATTGAAGCGGCTACAGGTTGTGAGTTGGTCGTTGATGATACGCCAGAGGCAATCATTATTTCGGGATTTGATCCTATTAGAAGAGAGATTGCTCGTCTATCGCTTCAAAGATTGGTTGCGGATGGTAGAATTCACCCAGCAAGAATTGAGGAGGTGGTATTGAAAACTCAAAAACAATTAGAAGATCATATCGTAGAAATTGGAGAGCGTACTATTTTGGATTTAAATATTCAAGGAATGCACCCAGAATTGGTTCGTTATATTGGTAGAATGCGTTTCCGTTCTAGTTATGGACAGAATCTATTGATGCACTCGAGAGAAACAGCCAATTTATGTGCTACCATGGCCGCAGAATTAGGGTTGAATCCAAAACTTGCTAAAAGAGCAGGATTACTTCATGATATTGGAAAAGTGCCTGATGAAGAATCTGAATTGAGTCATGCTTTGTTGGGTATGAAAATATGCGAGAAATATGGCGAACATCCAGCGGTTTGTAATGCTGTAGGTGCGCATCACGATGAAATAGAAATGAAATATGTAATTTCACCTATTATTCAAGCATGTGACTCTATTTCGGGTGCTAGACCTGGCGCTAGAAGAGAGGTAATGGAAAGTTATATGAAACGTATTACCGATCTTGAAACATTGGCAAGCAACTACTCTGGAGTAGAAAAAGCATTTGCTATTCAAGCAGGTAGAGAATTGAGAGTTATTGTAGAAAGTGATAAAATATCAGATAAAGAAAGTGAAGATTTATCATTTGAAATAGCTCAAAAAATCCAAACGGATATGACCTATCCAGGACAAATCAAGGTGACGGTTATCCGCGAGAAAAGAGCGGTGAACGTAGCTAAATAATTCATGATTTATACCTTTGAAAAATGTATAAACTATTCATTGGTTTTTGTTTAATTTTCAAGCTAGGATATTCACAAAATTCAATAGCTTTATTGAAATATAATGGAGGAGGGGATTGGTATGCCAATCCTACTTCGCTACCCAATTTGGTTAAATTCTGTAATCAAAATCTTAAAACGAATCTTACTGCTGAAATCCCAACGGTAGAAGTAGGGAGTACCGAACTTTTTAGGTATCCGATGATACATCTTACAGGTCATGGAAATATTGTTTTTAGTCCTACCGAAGCTAAAAATTTAAGGGAATATCTCATTGCGGGAGGATTTTTACATACAGATGATAATTATGGATTAGATATTTTTTTTAGAAGAGAAATGCAGAAAGTATTTCCCGAGCTCACATGGCAAAAAGTCCCTTTTAATCATCCTATTTTTAATCAAAAATATAAGTTTCCCAATGGGCTGCCAAAGATACATGCCCACGACAACAAACCACCCCAAGGTTTAGGTCTTTTTTGGAAAGGAAGACTCGTATGTTTCTACTCTTTTGAATGTGACCTTGGCGATGGATGGGAAGATTCAGAAATTCACAACGACACACCCGATGCTCGAGAAAAAGCATTGAGAATGGGCGCTAATATTGTAAGTTTTGTGTTTTTACAATAACAATCTTTTATCTATTATTCCATCTCACAAATACCCATCCCGAGAGTAAACTCAAAAGTCCGCCAAATAAAGCTTGTACAAAAATAAGTAGATATACATTTGGAATATGGAAGAGCGTGGCTATTCTGCTATACATAATGCCCTCATTATTGTGATTGATCCAAAAAGCATAAAATAACCATAAGAGAAATACACTCGCAAAGCTATTGTTTAATATACTTTTATTCGTTATGGATAAGACATAATGTCCCATGAAACATAAGCCTATATTGAGCATGAGAAATCCAGTCCAATGAAAATCGGTGAAATAACACAATGTGAATTGTACTACAACCGAAATGGCGAAAAATAGTATGTTTTTTAAATTTGGCATATCGTTATTTTTTATGAAAATAAATTGATTTTAAAATAGACAACTCGCTAGGTTTGAATGAAAATACGACTTTTCGGTAGCCTATTTTAGCCCAAGAGTTGATTTGATTGTCATAGAATTTACTAGCAGGACTTCCCGATTGACCTCCGGGAAAACATACCCATGCTTCGGGCCTATTTGGTTTCATTTCTACTATCATACGCCAGCTAGGCGCCCAGTCTTTCCATGTAGCATTTACTATATGTTTGTTGCCTCCTGTGGGTACATGATAGCGACCAAAAGCGGGTATTTTTGCTAAATGTGGAATTTCAGTATCTTTGTATTCCCACCATGCTTGTTTGTTTTTTTGATAATCTTGCACTGATTTTTCAAAACTTTGATTGACAATGTCTTGCGCGGTTTCTATCGCACTCGTACTTTTATTATCAAAAAATACAAATTGAGGTTCTGACTTTAAAATATGATAGAGTACGATGCTTTTTGGGAAATCATAGACAACTTTTTCGGACTTGAGCTCATCCCAAATCATTTCTTCAAAATTTTTCATCCAAATATCAAAAAAAGTCGCCATCTTGCTTTCTTCATTATAGAAAAAATCCCATGTTTCAAGTTCTTTGATCGTAGGATTTTGAAGATTGGAAGGGCTAAGCATTTGAAGAAATACGGGCAGAAATTCTTTGGCCATAAGGCCTAGATTATCACCTTGCAAATTTTTCATATCTTGAATAGAATGTTTTGTTTTGCTCGCCAGTACTTCATTTACTCTTCTATTTCTATAGGCTTCAAAATCACCGCTAGAATAGTAATAAGGATAGTTATTGTCGGTAGGATGTTGATTGGCACTACTTACAAATCCTCTTTCTGGGTTCAATACATAAGGATTTTCATTGATCGGAATGAATTGATCCATCATTTGAAGACTGGAATGTCCTTTGAGTACAAATTTATCTTTGTCCACAGGTGTTTTTGGGAACAATCCTTGTTGTTTTATCGCTACATTTCCTGATACATCGGCATAAATAAAATTCTGACCGGGACAATAAAAAGACTCCAATGCTTTTAGATAATCCTGATGATTTTTTGCTTTATTCAATTTTAAAAAAGTTTTGAGCTCGTTTGACGCTAGGTAATTGGTCCAGCTGAGTGCCAAATCTGTAGGCATAGGACTTTGACTAAATTTTTTATCGTAAATGATTGGTCCAAATTGGGTTTCAATCACCGTATCGATAATAGTACCTTTTCCTTTTACATGTATCGTTTCTATGCGTAGTGTACTAGCTATTTCTTGACTATCGAGTATATAATGTGTTCGTGATGCATCGGTAAATTGTACTTCATACCAATTTCGAACATCGCGCCCTGCATTGGTGACACCCCATGCAATATTTTGGTTAAACCCAATCACAATTCCCGGTGCGCCTGGCATAGTAACTCCATATACATTTTGTTGATTAGACACCAAGTGCATTTCGTACCAAACGGCAGGTAAATGAATTTTTAAATGCGGATCATTGCATAAAATAGCATGATTTGTTTCTGATTTTGATTTATGAATCGCCCAGTTATTGCTACCTAAATGTCTATCCAAATGTTGCAATACTTTCTGTGGAAACATAGCATTCGCTATCCATTCTTTAGACGCAGAATCTATTTTTGGCGAAGGAGAAAAAGGAGTACCCGCGGGAATAATCGGACTTTGTGATTCTTTATCATAATAATTTGGATATAATTTATCAAAAAGCTCCTTGCCATACGTATTCACAAAATTAGTGTTTTCAATATCCGCCTCCATAGCAGTGAGTCGCATGGCCATGATCTTCATCAATACAGCTGTATAAATTGGTTGATATGCTCTAGGTTTAAAATTCATCAATTTATATTCTATGGGCAAATTTTTATGATCCAATTTAGAAATATAAGTATTGATACCTTTTGAAAATTGCTCTATGGTTTCCAATGTACCGTCTTTTTTAAATTGTTCCATGAGCGTAGCTGCGGCTTTATTTATCCCTAATCTACGCATCAGTTTGTCATTATCCAATGCCACATCACCTACTATTTCGCTCAATTCCCCCATGCCATTTCGTGCTTGCATATCCATCTGCCACAAACGATCTTTGGCTTCTACATAGCCTTGAAGAAAATACAAATCAGCATCATTTTCGGCAAAAATATGAGGAACGTATGACGTGTCATAATGCACTTCGGCATTGCCTTGTAATCCTTCAAAATCAAAATTTTGTTCTTGAGGTTCCATTTCCAAACGCGCATTTTGTGTGAATCCTGTAAAAGGATTAAAAAGCATGCCTATAACAGGCAAGGATTTAATAGAAATACTAAAAAGCACTACCAACCCAATAAATAATAAGCTTACAAGGGAATTAATTACATTTTTTCTGTTCATATATATCGTTTTATGAATTATGCGGTTTCTAAAGCTCGAAAATCTACGGGTACCAAGCGACTCACGCCTTGTTCTATCATGGTAACGCCATACAGCACTTCCACCGAAGCCATCGTTTGTTTATTATGAGTGACAATGATAAATTGTGAATTTTTGCTGAATTCATCAATAATTTTGTTGAATTTAGCAATATTGGTATCGTCCAATGGTGCATCTACTTCATCAAAAATACAGAAAGGAGCAGGCTTGAGTAAATATAGAGAAAATAGTAAAGCCGTAGCCGTTAGGGTTTTTTCTCCACCTGATAATTGATTGATTGTTAATGGTTTTTTGCCTTTTGGTTTGGCTATGATTTCTATGTCAGAATCAATGGGATTATTTTCATCCACCAATATCAAATCACAATCGTCATCTTCTGTAAATAATATTCGGAAAGTTTTGATGAAATTTTCACGCACTTTGTAGAATGATTCCAAAAATCGTTCCTTAGCCGTTACATCTATCTCTTTGATCGTATTGATTAGATTTTCTTTTGAAACCAAAATGTCGTTTTTTTGTTCTACCAAAAAATCGTAACGTTGTTTTACCTCTCGATAACTTTCTATCGCCATTGGATTGATTTCTCCATAGGTTTCCAATCTTTTTTTGATATGATTTTGTTTTTGTTCCAATTCTTCTAGAGGCATTTTTACATCCAAATCGGAGTTTAAAATAGTATCTAATTCCTGAGAAAACTCTATTTTTAGTCGTTCTTTTATGGATTGAA
>Ga0208597_1000392_pt1 | contig 17086 bp, 12 predicted proteins | sample LakMenEpi05May12_FD_150673 | JGI IMG/M metagenome (GOLD analysis project Ga0208597, IMG submission 150673) | Freshwater microbial communities from Lake Mendota, WI - 05MAY2012 deep hole epilimnion (SPAdes) | ecosystem: Environmental > Aquatic > Freshwater > Lake > Epilimnion/Euphotic zone ...
TCGGCTGCGCAGGGCATCGAGGATGGTCGATTCTGTTTCCGCATCGACGGCGCTTAGGGCATCGTCGAGCAGCAGCACGGGTGTATCTTGCAGCAAGGCTCGGGCGAGGGCCACACGTTGGCGCTGGCCACCCGAGAGAGTGACGCCGCGCTCGCCGACTAGCGTTCCGTATCCCGAGGGGAAGCCATGGATGGTGTCGTGAATGTCGGCGAGGCGCGCAGCTTCGCGGAGTTCCTCGTTCTCAGCGCCACTGCGTCCGAGACGGATGTTTTCGCCGATGGTTTTGGAGAAAAGGAATGGCTCTTGCATGACCACGCTGAACTGCGAGCGCACCCAGTGTCGATCGAGATCGCGCAGCTCTAGGCCATCGAACTTGATCGAGCCCGATGAGTAATCGTAAAGCCGCAGCAACAAGTGCATGATGGTCGATTTCCCTGCGCCCGAGGGACCAAGGATCGCGAGTGTTTCTCCTGGCTCGACGGTAAAGGAAATACCATGGATGGCAGCATTCTCTTCGCTGTATCCGAACACAAGATTGCTGACCTCGATTTTTCCCTTAGCGGGCGAGGGAGGCTGCACAGAAATGAGCGGCGCGCTTTCCTCGGGCTCGGATAAAATTTCGCCCATGCGGTTTAGCGCGACCACGGATTTTCCGAGATCTGTTAGGGTGCGACCCATTTGCCGGACAGGCCACAGCAGCATGTTCAGGAACATGATGAAGTCGAACAGCGTGCCCACCGTTAGTGTGCCTTGGGAAATGAAATACGCGCCCGTGAAAAGCACGATGCCCTGCTGCACCAGCACGATGAGATCAGAGGTCGACCAATACCACGACATCAGGCGCAACAGCTTCAGGCTGCGGTCGCGATAGAGATTGTTCGGCTTGGCGAATTTCGCGATTTCGAAATCCTGTCGCGCAAACGCACGCACCACGCGCAGGCCCGTGAGGTTTTCCTGAACCACCCGCGTGACTTGGCCCTCTGACTCTGCCACCTCGGCAAAGAGGTGCTTCACCTTGCCGATGTAAATGTAACCAAACGCGATGATCGGCCCGACCAAGGCGAAGGAAACGAGAGTCATGCGACCATCTAACAGAATCATGATCGGCAGCGCGGTGAGCAGTAGCAGCATGGCATTGCTAATATCCACCACCTGCGCGGCGAGGGCAAGGCGCAGCGTTTCCACATCGGAGGTGCAGCGTTGGATCAGGTCGCCCGTTTCGGCACGATCGTGATAGCGGGCAGGCAGGCGTTGCAAATGATCGTAGAGCCGATCCTTGAGTCGACGTGCGATGCCATCCGATGCCTCGGCAGCGAAGCGACCCTTCAAGTAGCTGAATCCACCCGCGACGATCGTGAGCAATACCATCAATGCCGCGGGAAACCATAAGCGCTCCTTGACGAAAGCGGCGCCGCCCATGAGGCTGATGATCTGCGTGGTAATCCAGCTTTCATCGGGCTTCTGCGACAGCGCAAAATCAATCGTCGCGCTCGCGATGAGCGGTGTCATGTAATTGATCGCAGTGAAAGCAAACAGCGCAGCGATGGCCCAGGCATACTTGCTGCGGAAGCCACGCATCTGCTGCCAGAGCAGAGCGAGTGGTGCGGTTTTGGTATAGGAATGTTGGCGAGTGGCCATGAAGTGGATTCGGTTGAGTAGGGAAAAAGGAAGAGGCCTCTAGTGTGGCGGGCGGCTACTTCAACTCGTTTCGCATCAGCAGCCCATGGTTGATTTCGGAGCTAGCTGGGTGTTGATCAAACCATCAAATAGCTCCGACTCCTGGAATCCAGGAGGATCGATAGACGTTGAGTGGCATAGCTTTCATGATCGTTGCGTGAGTGGTGACAAAAAAGGAATTACTGTTCCGATGCAGATGAGGCAAGAAAATTTCGGTGAAAATTTGTGAGAGGTGACTCATCCGAAGATAACGAGGACGCCAATTCGCAGGGGAACATCGGGTGGACAGAGCCTGTTGATAGAACACAGCGCAGGGGGAAGTAAGATCATTTTCTTCTCTCATGAAATTCTATCCGCCTCTCTTGTTTTGCCTTGTTCTTGATTTTGTCGGCGCGCAGGAGACTCCTGCTGTTCCAGGGAGAGAGACGATCCGGACCGTCGATACGGGTGTGGCCTTGGAAGCGCCATAGGATCGCCCTGTGTTCCTTTTGTTAGATCTTGTTACTTTGCGCAATCTAAGTATGCTGTTCGTGACTCTTTTTCGTTCTATGAGGCTTTTGTGTTTATTCATTTTCTCCTTGCTGTTGGCGCATCCACTTTCGGCCGCGAAACCTGGCTTGTTTTTTGATCCGAGTATGCCCGTGCACGCGACTTCGCTCGATGCCGGAAATGGTGATTTGGTGGCGCGTGGATTGTTGCTTCGATTGAGCGAGGAGCAGTATTTGTTGTTTGATCAAGAATTGCTGCGTCCCGTCACTTGGTTTTCGGCACCAGCAAACAAAGAACCGATTTCGTTAAATTTGATGGCGCAGGCGTCATGGTATGAACCTACAAAAAAAGCAGGAGCGATCTTGCCGCGACCAGCTACTGCGGGAAAACTGTTAGTGCCGGCTCTGCCCGGAATCGGTGTGAATGCGGAAGTGGTTCTCAGCGATCCGCGCCCCGACTTTGGCAGTGAAAAAGGCCGCGGTGGACTGGAAGCGAGTGAGAGGAAATTTCTCGGCTACGATGTTTCGGGCACGACTCCTGTGTTGCACTATCGCATCGGCACAACTCAGGTGAAGGAATGGTATGCGCTGAGCGGCGGGAACTTGTTGCGAAATTTTGCGATCGATGCAGGAAAAGAACTCGTCTTTCTTGCCGCGAAGGGTGAGTTCACCATCACCAGCGCTCAACAAGCCCGCAGTGACAAGCAAGTGATTACTTCCAATCACGCGGGCCTGCGTCTGGCTAGTGCCAAGGGCCATGTGATCGCTACTCTTGCGGCATCGACTCATGAGCGTCTTGTGACCTTGGCGTTTTCAGATCAACCGATCAAAAAACTTTCTACTACAAACATAGTAGAAAAAGGGAAGGTCAAGCTTTGGTCGCAATCGATCGAGACTACGATCCAAGAATCTGAGCGCTCAGGGCCGGGTTGGACGATGGATCGCATGGCGCTGCCCTTAGATAATCCATGGCGACGTCGCGTGCGACCTGCGGACATTACTTTTTTGCCATCGGGAAAATGTGCGGTGGTCACCTTCTGTGGCGATGTTTGGCTGCTGGCGCCTTCGGCAAAACGCGTCGCGTGGAAACGCATCGCGGCGGGGCTTTGTGAACCATTGTCGATCGGCCATGTGGGCGAGACGATTCAAGTTTTTTCACGTTCGGGCTTGGTTCGCTTGCACGATCGCAACGGTGATGGCGAGACGGATTTTTATGAGAACCACAGCAGTCTGATGACGCAAACGGTCAGCACACGCGGCTATCCGTTAGATATGGAAGTGGATGAAACAGGGCGCACATGGGCTTCGATCGGCGGCATTGCGCTACCGCAGCCAGGAGTTCGTGAAAAAGGTCCAGGCAGTCCACATGGCGGTGCGGTGTTTGCCATTGCGGCCGATGGCAAGTCGATCGAGACGATTGCTCAATACGCACGCGAACCATTTTTCGCACGTGATCCTCAAAATGGCAATCTCGCGATGTCGGATCAACAAGGCAACTACGTGCCGTCGTCTGGTATTTTTCCTCTCGTCAAAGGCGGCAGTTATGGGTTTGGCGGTCGTGGTGAAAATGCGTTGGTTCCCCCAGCAGCGTGGATTCCTCATGAGCAAGACACCTCTTCGGCGTCGCCCTTGTGGATGAGAAAAACGGCCTTTGCAGCTTGGGAAGGTGGGCTGATGAATATCTCGTATGGCACAGGTCGCTTGTTCTTGGTGCGGCCGAGCGGCACCTGGCCGAGCAAGCAGGGTTCGGTGATTCCGTTAGGGATCGAAACGGGATTGCCGATTCTACATGCACGCACTCATCCCATTGATGGGAGCATTTGGCTCACAGGTTTTCGCATTTATGATTCACGCGTCGAACCCTTCGAGGGCATCGGCCGCCTGCGCCGCAGCAGTGGTCCTTTGGCACAACCGGTCGATGCGATGATCGTTGCACAAGGGATCGTCCTGCGCTTCGATGCAGCGATCGATCCGAGCAGCATCGATGCCGAAAAAATCCAAGCGCGCGAGTGGCAATACCGCCGATCCCCTGCCTACGGTTCCCCAAGATTCAAGCGCGATGGTAGCCAAGGAGTGGATGTTGTGGCGACGGGCAAAACGTGGCTATCGAAAGATGGCAAAAGTGTGTTCATTCACATCCCCCATTTGAAGCCGACCATGCAGCTGGAGCTCATCCATCACATCCGCGTCAAAGGTGTTTCCAGTGAAGCGACACCAGTTTATTTTACCGTCGCCAATCCACAGCCTGCGCCATGGATCGAGTGGGGCTTTTCGCCACCACAGCTCGATGGTTCCATCGCTTCGGTCAAACAAAGCAGCGATGCCGAGCCGCCAAGCGTGGCCCGTGGACTTGCCACCGTGACCCGCTTCGGCTGTATTGCCTGTCATTCATCCGATGGCACCAAAGAAGGCCACAGTGGTCCGACGTGGAAAGGCATTGCCGGCAACAAACGCAGCTTCAAGGACGGCAGCAGTGCGATCGCAGATGAAGCGTACTTGCGCCAAGCCATTCTCCAACCCGAAGCCAAAATCGTGAGTGGCTACGAACTCGGCATGGCCAGTTACGCCGGTGTCTTAAGCGAATCTGAGCTCAAAAGCGTGATCTTCTACATCCAGAGTTTGAAGTGAATTCTGAAGGCGATTGTGTGAGCTCATCACGGCTCACCTTGCGGGAAAATTTCTTCGATGCTGGATTCGGTGCGTTCATCGACCCAGCGGTCGAGGGCTTTTTGCATGGTGGCTAACACTTCTGGGTGATCGGCGGCGACGTTACGTTCGCAGTGTTTGTCCTGCGCAATGTGATAGAGTCGATAATGTCGCCCGCCGCTTGCAGTGGGGGTGAGGATGATTTTCCAGTTCTCGGTGCGCAGCATGCGCTCTTTGGCATCGACCAAGGGCTGTTCGTATTCGGGGCGCAGGACGAAATGGTAGTCGTATTGGTCATCGATGAAGTTGAGTTCATCCATCGGTGGGAGTTTGGGGCGCTCGATATTTTCCACGCGAAATTGGATGAAGGGAAATCCGGTTTCGGCGAAAAATGGTCGCGATTTGGCTTGGCTACGATCGCTGAACCAAGGCGCAAAACTTTGTCCTTCCCACGATGCAGGGCGCGGTGCCTTGACAAGGTCGAGAATGCTCGGGGCGAGGTCGATGCTGCGAACGATCTGCGGAAAGGTCTGTTGAGGCAGACCAGGAACGTAGACGATGAGGGGTGTGTGATTGGTCTGATCACCGCCGTGAAAACTTAGGCCATGACCGAGGGTGGCTCCTGGTTCGTAGAGATCATCGCCGTGATCGGAGTTGATGATGACGATGGTGTTTTGGTCAAGACCGTGTTTTTTGAGTGCCTCAAGAATGCTTTTGACGCAGTCATCGAATTGGCGCGTGCAGCCATCGTAGAGGGCGGAAATTTGTTGGGCGTCGGCGGGCGTGAGCTTGTTCCATTTGTTTTCGAGGTCGGTGCCGCCGATGAATTCATCGATGTCAAAGTCCACGGATGTTTTGTTTTTTCCTTGGTAGAGAGGATTGGCAAACATGCTGTTATAGGGCTCCATGGTGCGATAGGGGAGATGATTGCAGGAGTAGAAAACGTGGCTGTAAAACGGTTGGCCGGAGGAGGCCATGGTGGCGATTTTTTTCTCGACGCGCGAGGTGACGATTTCTGGTGTGACGAATTGAGCGAACGATTGGATCTCGGGAAAAATGCGATAGCCGACGGAGTTATCGAAATAGAGCGGGATTACAAAGTGCGCGAGGATCACGGCCTGACTCATGTAGATTTGAAAACTATCGAAGGATGATACGGAGATATCCTCGTGCCCCAGTGGCATCATTTGGTAAAAGCCAGCGCACCAGTCGCCAATGGCAGAAGTGTGATAGCCTTGCTTTTGCAAAATGGCGGCCATCGGTTCTACGATCTTCGTAGTAGTTTCGACTTGTGCTTTTCCCGGATACATGTGGCGGAAGCCGTGAGTGTGAGGGTATTGTGAGCTGTGCATGCTCGTATTTGACTCAAGCGTGGAGGCGATGGGTGTGAAGCAATGAGTGAAAACTTGTGAGCTTGCGGCGAGGGCATCGATGGTGGGCGACACGCCAGCGGCTGCGATGCCATCGGTGCGTTGGGGACGATAGCCGGTAAAGCCGAGGCGGTCACCGCGGAGTGAGTCCGAGCCGATGATGAGAACGTTCCACGATTTTTGCGAAGATTTCGCGGTGAGCGGTGGTTTCGTCTGAGGTATGAGTGACGAGGAGAGTGTTACGAGTGAGAGGCTGATCAGGATACCGAAGGCAATGCGGTGGGGGCGGTGGTGAGATTTCCAACGATAAAAATGCCATCCGATAGCGAACAAGATGTAGGCCATGGGCAGCAACGAGAAGGTGAAATAGGCGAGCCATTCAGGAAGCCAGTCGCACAAGTGATAATACCATTGGCCGAATTCGGATTCGTGCAAAAAGTAGGGGCGCGTGCGTGAAAGGCGCAACAAGCAGAAAAGATGAAAGCACCACGTGAGTGTGAAGGCACGCAAGATCGACCAAATTCCTTGGCGTGATGAGATCTTTTCCCAACGCTGCCATAGCGGCAGGATGAGAAAATAGGCGAAGCATCCTAGGAGCGTGTACGCGATGATGGCGTAAAGATTTTCTCCTAACAGAAACAGTAGGTGTTTCTCGCGGGCGAGAGCGCTGAATTTATTGTCCATGCCACTGGAGCTAAACGCTAGTCGGTAGAGACCGCTTAGGTATTGGCAGAGCAGGAAAAAGATCACGCCATAGATGCAGTGACGTGCACGTGGAGTGGAGCTTGGCATATCAATCTTCAATGGTGGTGGGAGGAGTAATTCGGTAAATGTCGTTGCTGATGTATTTATCAATCACGACAGAATCGGGTGATTTAAGCGTTTTGCTAGTTTGGATGCGGAGGATGAATGTGCGCTTGCCGGCGAGATACGATTTATGAATGGCGACGTAGGCTTGTGAATTCCGCGCTACATAGCCGTAGAGTTTTTCACTGCTATCTTTTTCTGTTAGTTCGTAGCAGCACCATCGCGATTCGTCTGAAAACTCCATCAGATAGCGATTGGTTGGCTCGATGTTGAGGCGGAACGCAATGGACTGGCTAGGCTTTTCGATGATGTAGTTTTCCCAAGTCATGGGTTGGTAGTAGACGTGGCTCTCCCAGTCGATCTTGACTTGATCCTTCTCGATTTGCTCGATGAGTAAGGCTTCACCTTTTGTCTCATCGATTGGAGCGACGACGCGCCAAAAAGTTTTCCCGCCCAAAGTTAAGGGTTCATAACCCGTGGTGGTAATGGCCTTGAGAGGGGTGATAGGGCGGGTGTGGTAGTGATGCATCATGCGTAATTTCATGACATCAGGATCGCGCACGTAGCGCAATTTTTCCTCGATAGTAGAGGCGGCCAGATAGGATTTGACGGTCTGATCGATTGCTGTCACGACAGCGCGCGCGTCGCTTTCCTCCATCTCGTTGATGCGAACGCTTGTTTTCTGATGCTGTACGATTTGTGCTTCCTTCTCTTCGCTGGTGAATAGTAGGTATCCGATGTAGACGAGCGCGGCGATGATAATTGTGGAAAAGAGCGAAATCCAGCCGACGGGTATAGTTTTGGTTTTTTCTCCCCATTCTTTTTCGATGGCATTTGGATCATACACGTCTTGCTGCATGATTTCATCGATGTTGTATTCGATGCTTTTGCCCTCGAAGTTTTTTCTGCGAGTTTGCTCCGGCATGACTAAAGGCTCATCCTGTTGAGGGGATATGCTTTCTTGTTCCTCGACGATCCGGACGCTGGGCCTTTTGAACCGACGCAGAGAGTCCGCAAGATCGGGAGTTCGATTTTTTTTTACATCTTCTAACCGAGTAACACGGCGGCTAGACTGCGACGAGTCTGAGGTGCCTAGTTTGATAATAGGTTCTTCGTCCATGATGGTGGGTTGCAAAGATATTATAGTCGAAAAACATGTTCGACGCAATCCTGGAACTTGTGTAAATCGTGCGTATGCCAGCACCGCGCATATTGATCGTTACAGCATCCTTCGGAGAGGGGCACAACAGTGCCGCGCGCAATCTTGCCTTGGGCTTAGAAAGTCAGGGGGCTGTATGTCAAGTGGCAGACCCGTGTATGCGTGCGATGCCTACTCTGACGAGTATGCTGTGCAAGGTCTACCGCTACATCACGACTCACTTGCCACGTTTATGGTATCGCATTTATTTGTCGACGGACGACATGGATTTTTCTCTTCAAAGATCTTATGTAATGAGGAAGCCTGAAAATGATTTAGCGAGGTTGATTGATGAATTTCAGCCAGATGCGGTGGTGAGCACGTATCCAATTTATCCGTATTTCTTAGATCGGATATTATCCAAACATAAGACAAGGCCTCCCGTTTTCACGGTGATCACGGACTCGATCGAGATCAACGCTTCATGGAAAAAAGCGCCAAATACCACCTGGTTGGTGACGGATCCATATACGCGCGATGGTTTGATTAAAGCGGGCCTGCCAGCCGAGCGCTTGGTGGATACAGGATTTCCGGTGCATCCGCAGTTTGCATCCATGCATGGTGTGGATGGAGAGGGGTCGGTCAATCCGTTTCGAGTATTGTATTTTCCGACGGCCAAAAAGCCTCATGTGCGACGAGTGGCACGGGCATTGTTGCAAGCATCTTCCGAGGTGCATGTAACCATAGTGCTAGGAAAAAATATTCGATTGCTTTACACGCGAGCGAAGGAAATTCAGCGCGAGTTTCCCGGGCGCGTCAAGTTGATCGGGTGGACGCGTCGTGTTCCATCGTTGTTGAACACGCACCACTTGGTCGTGGGGAAAGCCGGTGGAGCAACGGTGCATGAAGCGATCGCGGCGCAGTGTCCGATGATCGTTTATCATCTTGTGCCCGGCCAGGAAGAGGGTAATCTGAAGTTGTTAGAAAGTTTGGGTGCGGGTAAGTTGGCAGAAAATCCTGCACAGATCACATCGATCATGCGAGATCTTTTGATGGATCGTGGTGTGGGATGGCGGTGCATGAAGCGCCGATTGGCGTCCTATAAGCGGAATTCAGGGAGCCTGTTGGCAAGTCGAGTCATTTTATCAACCATTTCATCCTCAAAAACATGAGTCATCACATGCTCACACGCATCTACAGTTCGATTTTCACGGCGAATACTAGCGGAACTTTGCGAGGAGCAGAGCGTAATGAATGATTCGGCGATGCATTGATTTTTGATCTATGAGAGGTATCAGTGCAAGTTTACCGCTGACGACACAGCTGGTAAAAAATCTTCCTCTCAGGTTCGAATCGCAAGATGGCTAGGGCATCACTAGCAATCGAGGCAACTCGCGCGCTTGGGAGAGTAAGCCGCAGTGCATACTGCAGCTTCACATTGAGTAGGAAAAGGTACTAGCTCCCGGTGCTTGGTAATCGAGCTTTGTGATCTCAGAGAAATTGCACAAAGACATCTTGATCATTAAGGACGACCACTTGCCTTAAGGGGCAGAAAACCATTGTGGCTCTTGACCGGGTTTCCATTTGATGTTGCAGCCGCTCGCGGGCTTAGTGCTGGTGGGTGGTGCCTCGCCGTCGAGCATACGATCGATGGCATCTTGCAAATCACTGCCGCAAGCTACGCCATTTTTCGGGCGAGAGTCATCGAATTGACCTGCGTAGAACAAGGCGAGGTTTTCATCAAAGAGGAAAAAATCGGGTGTGCAGGCCGCGCCGTATGCCTTGGCGATGGATTGAGTCTCATCAATGAGATACGGAAAGTTCCACTTGTGAGTCGCGGCAAATTCTTTCATGAATTCAGGGCCATCTTGTGGATAAGCGGCGAGATCATTCGAGTTAATGCAAATGGTTTCTACGCGAAGTGCTGCGGCGCGGTCAGCAAATTCGCCGAGTTCGCTAGCGAGGTGGATGACGTAAGGGCAATGGTTGCAGGCAAAAAATACGATGGTGCCCAGAGAGCCACGGGCCTCGTCGAGTGTGACGATTTTTCCGCTTGCGTTAGGTAGGGCGAAATCAGGAGCTGTGGAGCTAGGACGAAGTGAGAAGGTGGAATCTACGCGCATGAGTATGATTTGGTTCGAGTGAGTGTAAGTGAATGGAAATTATTGACGCTCTAGAGCCCAACGAAGGAGTTTTTCTGAGTCTTTCCAAATGTTGGGAGTATTTGATTTGAGGACAACGACAATTGCTGCGCGGTTGTCAAGTTCGCCAGTACTGATAAGGCAGCGTCCTGCTGCATTGGTGGTTCCCGTTTTCATGCCGTTGCAATAGGGCACAGTTTCCAGGACTTTGTTGGTGTTTTCTAGGGCGATGGTGCGTCCAGAATTGAAACGAAAGGTCATGTTTTTTGTGGACATGAAGGAGCGGAGGAGAGGCGAACGGTAGGCTTGGCGCGCGGCAATGGCCATATCACGCGCGGTAGAAAATTGATCGGGCTCGGTTAAACCGTGAGGATTTTGGAAGCGGGATTGGCGCATGCCGAGCTTGGCGGCGTGCGCATTCATCATGGCGCTGAAATTTTCTTGGCTGCCTGCGACATCGCGAGCGAGGGCCCGAGCTACATCGTTTGCGCTCTTGACCATCAGAACTTTGAGGAGCTCGCGACGAGTATATTTTTCACCAGCTTTGAGATAAAGTTTGGTTGGTTCACATTGACCATCTGATGCCGCGATGGTGACTTGTTTATCGATGTCTCCACCTTCCAGCACGCAGAGCGCGGTGATGATTTTTTGTGTGGATGCGACTTGGCGAGGGATGTCGGCATTTTTCGCATAGAGCACACGACCTGAGCCGATGTCGATCACGATGGCTGACTCGGCGGCGACGGGTGGAGGAGCGATCTGAGGAATCGAGCCGGGTAGTGGCTGTGGGATGCTGTTGGGGCTAACCTTGACGGAAGGGGTATTGGTGCCACGGCGCGGCGATGGATCTGGGTTCCCACCGCAGCATGCGATGAACAAGGAGGCAATGATGGTGAAATGATAGAAGTGGAACTTACAGCGTGCCATGGGCGCATGATAGAGGGAAATCTTGCCAGTGGGAAAGGGAAAAATGAATGCTGTTTGACTTGCTGGCGAATCTCGCGCATTGTGCTGGCAGGTCATGGCAGAAATCAATTACAAAGTCGGGAATGAAAAGCTCATCCGCGTGATGAATGCTGCATCAGCGCACTTGCGTGGCCTGCTGGAAAAGCAGGGGCGCAGCAGCGGGGCCTTGCGCATTGCAGTGATCGGAGGGGGATGCAGTGGGCTGCAATACAAAATGGATTTGGTCGATGGGCCACGCGATCGCGACATCATGGTGCCAAGTAACGGTGTTAACGTCGTGATCGATCCGAAAAGCGCACTTTTTGTGAGCGGCAGCGAGTTGGATTGGTCCGATGATCTTCAGCAGGGCGGCTTCAAGGTGAGCAATCCGAATGCTCTAGTGACATGTTCTTGTGGCGAGAGTTTTGCTGCGTAATCGATGATGGCGATGGATGCTTTTGAATCTCTCGGATTGCCGCGCAGCTTGAATTTGGCAGAGGAAACGGTGCGGGAGGCGTATCGTATGGCGAGCAAAAACTACCAAGGAGATGAGCTAGGTTTTTCCCGATTGAACGAAGCCTATCGCGTGATCATGAGCCCTGCGGCGCGCTTGATGCACTGGCTAGAACTGGCTGGCATAAACGGGGATCGTCGAGGCGTGGTCGCGGGTGAACTTTTAGATTGGTTTGGCGTGGTTGGCACTGTGATTCAGGAAACGGATCTGTTGTTGCGTAAAAAGGAGCAGTGCCAGAGTCAATTGGCGCGCGCTTTGATGGAATCGAATTTGCAACGTGGGCGCGAAAAAATCGAACAATGCCAAGATCATTTGCGCGTTGTTGAGAAATCGAAGATTGGTGATTTTCCAGCGATTGAATCGGGTGTGATCAATGCCGAGAATGCATGGATCTGTGCGCGTGATTTGAGTTTTCTCGAAAAGTGGCAACAACAGCTTCGCGAGCGTTACGGGAAATTTTTCTCGTGATTTTATCAAATCCGGATTTTTGAACAGGCTTGCCAGAGATCGTGCAATGTTTCAGGATGTGCGTGATGAACCGGATCTTGCTACAGCTTGTTGCCTTATTCCTCTTCGCTCTGAGTTGCACTTTCGGGCTTGGTCAGGAAAAAACTGGGCCGCGGAAGTTGCGGTTGCTGCCAGTGGGCGATATGCCGCCGTTCCGACAGGAGATTCGTGACGGAGTTCGCTACGAACTCGAACCGGAACCAGGGTCTGAGCCTCCACGTATGATCTCTATACCGGTCACGAAAGATAAAACTCTTACGGTGCCGTTGGCGCTTGGGACGTTTACGGAATTTTTGCCGTTGCCTGCGACGCAGCAGATTTGTCGATTGCAAAAAGCACCAGGAGATCATGCTGAGTTGTGGAGTCAGATCCAGTTGCCAGAACAAGGCGACTGCGCGGTGATTTTATGGCGAGAGCCGAAAGAAAATACATGGGATGCAGTGCGCTCTTTGGTCATACTCGAGGGACCTGTCGCATTCCCTGCGGGTACCTCACGATTGGTCAATACCTTATCAACAAATTCAAAGTGGGTGTTTGCCAACAAAACCATCGAGCTCAAAGCTGGGGGTGTTTTGGTGGAAAAGTTGCCCGCTGAGACAGTGCCTGTGCAAGTGTCAGTGCTTGACGGAGAACAAAATTGGCGCGTTGTGTTTCAAAGTGCGATCGGACAAGGTGCGGATGAACGCAGCAATGTCATTCTCTACCGCGCTGATGGCGAGGAAGTGCGTAATCCCGTGAAGGTGATCAATTTGCGCGAGCAGGCGAATCCACCTCCCGCAAGAGTTGCGCCGCCTAATCCCTGAATCTCGTTTATGAGAAAAGTTTCCGATCCAACGAGCGATACTGAATCGCCTCGAGCACATGGTGATCTAGGATGTGATCTCTACCTTCGAGGTCAGCAATGGTCCTTGCTACCTTGAGGATGCGGTCATGCGCGCGCGCGGAAAAATTCATCGATTCCATCGCATGCTCGAGATATTGGGTGCTTGTGGCATTCAGAACACAGTGCTCACGGACCAATTTTGCTGACATCGCGGAATTCGTATTCGTGCCTTTGTGTTTTTCGAATCGTCTGGTCTGCACTTCTCTCGCCACGGCGACTCGTTCGCGGATCGTGGCAGATTTTTCACCGAGTTCGCTGGATGACAGTTCTTTGAAATCCACCAGCGGCACCTCGACGTGAATGTCGATGCGGTCGAGCAAGGGACCGGAAATCTTTTGCCGATACTTTTCGATCACGCGAGAGCCACAGCGGCACTCTCTTTTGGCATCTCCATAGTAGCCACAGGGGCAGGGGTTCATGGCGGCCACGAGCATGAAACGCGAGGGGAAAGTCAGCGAACCTGCGGCGCGTGAAATGGTGACATGACCATCTTCTAACGGTTGGCGCATCACTTCCAGTGTCTGACGACGGAATTCGGGCAGCTCGTCCAAAAACAAAAGTCCATTGTGCGAAAGAGAAACCTCGCCTGGTCCTGGGTTGGTGCCGCCACCGAGAAGGCCGGCATCCGAAATTGTATGGTGCGGTGCGCGATACGGTCGCGTGGTGATGAAAGATCGCTTCGGATCGAGAAATCCTGCGATCGAATGAATTTTGGTCGTCTCAATTGCTTCATCCTCACTCATATCAGGGAGAATGCTCGGCAGTCGTTTCGCGAGCATCGATTTCCCTGTTCCTGGAGGACCTACCATCAGGATGTTGTGCCCACCCGTAGCCGCGACTTCCAGCGCGCGCTTCACTTGGTATTGACCTTTGACCTCCTCAAAATCCACATCGTATTTGCGATGCGATTCGAAGAACGCCTTGCGATCCATCACGAAGGGCGCGATCGGTTCTAAGCCTGTGAGGTATTGCCACGTTTGGTGAAGAGACTCCACTCCTATGACCTCAATGCCCTCGACAATTGCTGCTTCTGGTGCATTCACCGCAGGCACGATCAAGCGCTTTTTTCGGCGCGCGCGTGCTTCTAAGGCGATCGGCAAAGCTCCCTTCACCGCTCGCACTGTTCCATCGAGCGCAAGCTCGCCGACAACATAAACATCGTCGGCAGGTAAGCTCAATTCGGCACACGCCGAGGCCATCGCCAGCGCAATCGGCAGGTCAAATGATGGACCTTCTTTCTTCAAGTCAGCCGGTGCAAGGTTCACGGTTTTGCTGCCATCGCTCATCGGTAGGGCCGAGGCGATGATCGCGGAGGTCACACGCTGGATCGATTCGCGCACGGCGGCATCGGGCAGGCCAACCACATAAATCTGCGGTTTTTCTGAGCCCCAGGCATTCACTTCCACCTCAACTTCTTGAGCATCGACACCACGTAAGGCTGCTGAATAGATTCGAGTAATCATCTGAACAGTGAAAAAATGCCAATTTTTTGGGCGACTAGCAATCTTTTTTTCTGGGAAAAATAGGCAAATGGCTGAAAAATTCTCATGCGACAAATTGACACAGCGCGACAGCTTGCGACAGTCATTTCGCCCTACCCAACCATGTGTGCTATCCGCAATGCACCATTTCATCAGTGTTTTCTGATATATCTCATTACGGCACGATCATTGCTGCCATTGGACCTGTAGCATCCCGATGGCATCATGGAGGAATTCTTTTACGATAATTAGAATAATTTACTCAGCGGGGACGTTACATTAGTAGTAACAACAAAACAAAACAATGGCATCAGAATTCGACAGCAGCATGAAGGCCTACATGAAGGAGATCGCGAAAACTCCTCTCCTCACTCCCGAGGATGAAATTACACTTTCGAAAAGGATCAAAAAGGGCGACCAAGCTGCGCGCACCCAGATGATCCAAGCCAATCTTCGCCTCGTTGTGAAGATCGCTCAAGACTACGCTGGCTACGGCATGCCCGTCGCCGACCTGATCTCTGAGGGCAACATTGGTCTCATGAAAGCTGTCGATCGCTTTGACCCCGTCAAAGGTGGCAAGCTCAGCACCTATGCCGCATGGTGGATTAAGCAGTCGATCAAACGCGCTCTCGCCAACCAAAGCAAAACGATTCGTCTTCCCGTTCACATGGTGGACAAAATTGCCAAATTGCGTCGCATCACTGCGATGCTCACCGAGGCCTACGGTCGCGAGCCATCCGATGAAGAACTCGCCGAAGAAACCGGTATTCCTCGTCGCAAGTTGGCGATGCTTAAGCAAGCTTCGCAACGCCCGACTTCCCTTGATGCTCCCATCAACGAAGGCGAAGGCACAGCCTATGGCGAAATCATCGGCGATGAAAAAGCTTCCAATCCTCTCGACCTTCTCTCCGACAAAAATCTGCACGATAACCTCGATGGCTTACTGACCATTCTTGACAGTCGTGAGCGCGCGATCATCGATGAACGCTTCGGCCTCACCGGCAAGCGTCCTTTGACACTGGAAGAAGTCGGTCGCGAATTTGGCGTTACCCGCGAACGCATCCGACAGCTCCAAAACAGCGCCTTGACCAAAATGCGCAATGCGCTGCGCAAGAAGGACAAAGCCGCTGTTCGTCCTGCTGAAGGCGAATGGGCCTAATTCATCAAGAGATCACGCCCTGATGCGACAAACCGTCCGTTGACCACTCGTCACGGGCGGTTTTCTCTTGGGCTTATGATTTCTGTCTCGACCTTTTGCCAAAAAACAGTAACGTAATCCTCTCCACCAATATATGAAAAAAAATAAACTGATTGCATCCGTTGCACTAAGTCTTGCTACACTCACTTGCGCTTTTGCAGGTGGCGAAGGCTGGGTGACTGACTTCGAGGCCGCTAAAAAATCTGCTGCCGAAGGAAAAAAAGACCTCTTGATTGACTTCACCGGCTCCGATTGGTGCGGTTGGTGCATCAAGCTCAATGAAGAAGTATTTGACCACGAGCCATTCAAAAAAGGCACGCAGGACAAGTTCGTTCTCGTTGAGTTAGACTTCCCACAAAAGAAAGAATTGGATGCCAAGCTCAAAGAGCAAAACGAAGCTCTTCAAAAGAAATACCAAGTGCAGGGTTTCCCTACGATTCTTCTTTGTGACGCCACTGGCAAGCCATACGCACAAACTGGATACCAGCCCGGCGGTCCAGAAAAATATGTGGCTCATCTCGATGAATTGGTTGCCGTTCGCACCAAGCGCGACGAAGCATTTGCCAAAGCAGATGCCGCCAAGACTGACGTAGAGAAGGCAACCTTCCTCGTCGAGGGACTCAAGGCTCTCGATAATGACCAATTGGTCGATAGCAGCTACGCTGACGTTGTCGAAAAAATCAGCGAACTCGATAAAGAAGACAAAACGGGATTTGTCAAAGAGCGTAAAGAAGCCATGGCGAAAAAAGAATCTGCCGCCAAGTTGGAAGAAAATGTGCAAGAATTCATGGGCACGAAAATTCAGCCTTTGATGGAAGGTAAGAAATATCCAGAGGCACTTACTGCTGTGAAGGAGTTCATCAAGTCCAATCCCGATCTTCCAGAAGAATACAAAATTGGCATGACCCTCAACATTGGTCTAGCTGGTCCGATGGAAAAAGGAGATTTGGATGCCGCAAACGCATTCGTTGACGAAGTTGCGAAAGAATATCCAGAGAGTGATGTCGCCAAAAACGTTGATATGATCAAAGGCCGCATCAAGCAAGGCATTGAACAAATGAAAGCACAAGCAGGAGCCGCGGAAGAAGAAGCCGAAGAGGCTCCCGTAGAAAAAGAGGCACCAGCTGAAGAAAAAGAAGCTCCCGCAGAAAAAGAATAATTTTCTGCGAGTATCGACTCTAACAAAAAACGCCACGGCTCACCCCGTGGCGTTTTTTCTTTCATGATTTCACCAAGCAATCTGCTTATCACGATAAATACCAACTGGGACCTCTTGGCGCTCGTTTGTGCT
>Ga0208597_1000398_pt1 | contig 17022 bp, 15 predicted proteins | sample LakMenEpi05May12_FD_150673 | JGI IMG/M metagenome (GOLD analysis project Ga0208597, IMG submission 150673) | Freshwater microbial communities from Lake Mendota, WI - 05MAY2012 deep hole epilimnion (SPAdes) | ecosystem: Environmental > Aquatic > Freshwater > Lake > Epilimnion/Euphotic zone ...
AAAACGCATCTGATAGTCCTGCAGCTTCAGCGCCAGTTGCACAAGAATCAAAAGCGATAAAAACACCAGCGCCAACTGCAGCGCCAGTGGCACCAGCGGCATCGGTTGTCAATGAAGGACGAATTTTTGCTTCACCACTTGCTAAAAAAATAGCAAAAGAAAAAGGGGTGGATTTAAAATATGTGAAAGGATCAGGGGAGCATGGAAGAATTACTAAAACTGATTTAGATAACTATACACCAGCAAGTACAAATGCTTATACTGCGTCCGCACCTATAGGGCAAGTAAGTTTTGAGGATACACCAGTATCACAAATGCGTAAAGTAATTGCGAAGCGTTTAAGCGAAAGTTTATTTACCGCGCCTCATTTTTATTTGACGATGAAAATAAATATGGATGCAGTCGTGGAGGCACGTGCAATGGTCAATGAAACTTCTCCAGTGAAAATAAGCTTTAATGATTTTATCGTTAAAGCAGTAGCACTTTCATTAAAACAACATCCTAAAGTAAATAGCAGTTGGATGGGTGATTTGATTCGCACGAATCATCATGTAAATATTGGCATTGCGGTAGCAGTGGAGGAAGGCTTATTGGTTCCTGTACTTCGTTTTGCAGATGGTTTAAGCTTATCGCAAATCAGTGTTTCTGTTAAGGAGTTCGCGAAAAAAGCAAAAGATAAAAAATTACAACCAGCCGATTGGGAGGGAAGTACTTTCACTATTTCTAATTTAGGTATGTTTGGTATAGATCAGTTCACGGCAATCATTAATACACCAGACGCTTGTATTTTAGCAGTAGGGGGTATTGCACAAGAACCAATTGTTAAAAATGGTCAAATTGTACCAGGTAATGTTATGAATGTAAGTTTAAGCTGTGATCACCGCGTAGTGGATGGTGCAACAGGGGCTGCATTCTTACAAACATTAAAAAGTTATTTAGAAGCACCAATTAAAATGTTTATTTAAAATAGCTGAGCAAGTATTAGCACTTAAAATTTATTGAAAGGCTCCGTTATCATAACAGTAACGGAGTTTTTTTATAAACTAGCTTCAATAAAAGTAAATATTTTTGAATACGCAGTGGTTAGATATTATTTGTTTAAATTAAAAACATATTGAATGAAAAAATTATTACATGTTTTAAATGATTTCGAAATGCAGGCGCCGCTTTATTTAACTAATAATCAAATGGTATCTGAAGCGAATGTTGGATGGCATATCATGCATAGTTGCTTAGTGATTACTTCAATTACAAATGCAATCATGAACTCTGACCCTACACAGTATAAAAAGAAGTTTAGTTGGAAAGCATTTTTTGTGTTGCTTTTTAATAAAATTCCTAGAGGTAAAGCAAAAGCACCCTCTTTTACCCAACCTGCAAGCGAAATTTCTATGGACATGGTATTACAACAAATAGCAGATGCACGCAAAAGCGCTGAATTACTTTTAACGGCGAATAAAAATAAATATTTTACGCATCCTATATTTGGAGACCTTCGAGTGCCAACTGCTATTAAATTTTTATATGTTCACAGTTATCATCATGAAAAAATAATAAGAGATATTTTACAGTAAAATGATTAAAAAAATCCCTCTATACATCAAGAGGAATTTTTAGTTAGTGCGTTTTCGTTTAGCTTATATCAGTCCAAATCGCAACCAATAGGAGCGCCAGGAGCCATAGCTACTGGTTTAGACAGAATCACTTTTTCTGGGCTTTTTATTCTTTCTATAGCATATTGATAATGCGCGCTATGCATTGGATCGGATTTGGATAAAGCTTCTAGCTTAGCTTTTAATTGCTTTATTCTTTGTTGTGTGATACTGCGTACTTCATAATTTGCATCCGTACTTTGACTTACGCCAATCAACCAATGTAGCGTTTGTTGTTGTGTTTGTTGCTGAATACTTCCAGCCAAGCCATTCGGTATTTTAGTATACCAAATACTTTCGAGTATTTGATCAAGTACGTCATCCCAACCTATCACACCTGCCCTTGCTTTATTTTGTACCAAACGATTAGCGCGTTCCACATTAAATAAAAATCCTAATTGAAAATCAGCCAAAGCTTCGGCTGCACTTAACGCATCAAAGCTCATGCCCGTTCTTTTTTCAAAAAGTTCACCAACGCCGTATAATAAAGGAGGACGCGGTGGAATCAATTGTAAAATGCTTTCAGGTAAGGTTAAAGTTTCTGCGCTCAAACATTTGAGTGCTGCTTTTAAAGCTTTTTGTTGCATTTCATTGGATAAAATAGTTGGTTTTATTTGATTGGCATCTCCACGAACGCTATAGGTATAGTTGATACCACCAATCACTTTGGTCACTGCTTCATATTGGTAACGGTGGTAGTTATACAATGGAACTAATACATCTTCCAATTTTGATAATGGGGTGCCATTTGGTATCGCTTGTTCACCAAACTGACTCATTGCTTTTTTTCTGACTTCAATCACTTGATTTAATCCAGTGACAGCATCCGCTTGGTTATCCCATAAATGTGCATTCGGATGAAACCCACTTGCCGATCTCGCATCAGCGTCTGCAATAAATTGTAAACCATTCTTCGAGTTCTCAATCAATAAATTTTTCAATGCTTTACTTTCATCAAGGGATTTGTCAAAATCTTGATAGCCATAGGTTATAGCGCGCTTATCCCATTCGCCAATTTCATTGGTATAGATATCTGAAAAATCAATAGCTCCTTTGTCATTCACAAACACATTGGGATGCGGGTAATCCATGACAGATGAACGATTATTGAAGCTTGATGCATAATTGTGTTGCAGGCCTAAGGTATGACCCACTTCGTGTGCTGCTAATTGTCTTAATCTGTGAATCGCTGCAGTGCGCATTTTATCGGTGACTGGCTGCCCATTAAAATAGGGTGATAAAAGTGCTGTAAATATTAAATAATCCTGTCTTACTCTCAGTGAACCTAAGGTAACTTGGCCCTTTATAATTTCACCTGTTCTAGGATCGGTGATCGTGGCGCCATAACTCCAGCCGCGGGTAGATCGGTGTACCCAATTAATCATATTGTATCGAACATCCATTGGGTCAGCACTGTCGGGCAGCATTTCTACTTGAAATGCATTTTTATAGCCTGCTGCTTCGTAGGCTTGGTTCCACCATCTTGCACCATCCAATAATGCAGTACGGATAGGTTCAGGTGTACCATTATCTAAATAATATATAATTGGCTTTACTGCTTCACTCATCGCAGCAGTTGGATTTACTTTATTTAAGCGGTGCCTGCTAATAAACATTTTTTGAATGGGTTCGCTAATGTCGCTACCATAATCAAAATAAGTAATTCCAAAATAGCCACTTCTAATATCATACACTCTTGGCTTGTATTTATTATCGGGTAATGCAACAAAGCTATGGTGCATTCTCAAAGTGATTGCTTCCGTAGATGGTGCAACTGCTTGCACAAATCTTCCGGCATCGGAACCGCCTACAAAAGTGAGTGAGGCTTCAAACTCAGAATTATTCGGAAAGTTTTTTGTGTTAGTAATATAGATAGCAGAGCGACCTTCACTCAAGGTATATGTACCTTGTTTCATTTTTCTAATTTTATCGGCAGCATTATGTGCATCTCTTAAAAAAAAGGAGGTAGCATCTACTAATACAGTATTACCATCTTCGGCTTCTACTGTAAAATTAAAAAGCACTGATTGTGCAAAAGATTCATTAACAGCTTTTTGTTCTCTTGGGTCATTGGTTACTGCACGATAGTCTAAGTTAGGCTGTGTTAGTAATACTTTTTTACCTACGCGACTAAAATATACAATTCTTGAATCGCCTATTTGTCCTCTGTCCAATCCAATATCATTTGAGCCAAGCCCTGCTGGCAGTGAGTTTACATATAAAAATTGACTATTCCATTTATCAATGACTAAGTATATTTTTCCTTGCGTAGCGTCCCAGTAATAATTAAAATAGCCTTTACGCAATTCCATGTTTTTTGTTTTTTCATTGATGGGATTAGTTTGCGCTTGCAATAGGAAAGGGAAAAATAATAGTAGTAATAAGTTTTTCATACATTTTGTTTTGACAATAAAAAAATCCTCCCATTCGCGCATTCGGAATGGGAGGATTAAGATATGAATTTTACCGCTAAATTTAAGCAGTAGGTGTATCAGTGGTAGGTTCTGTAAAAAGCGTTGGCGCTACAACAGCTGCTTCAACAACAACAGGAGCTGGAGCTGCTTTCTTAGGAGCCGCTTTCTTAGCTGCTTTTTTAGGAGCTACTTTTTTAACTGCTTTCTTAGGAGCTACTTTTTTTGCTGCCTTTTTAGGAGCCGCTTTTTTAACTGCTTTTTTAGGAGCCGCTTTCTTAGGAGCCGCTTTCTTAGCTGCTTTTTTAGGAGCTACTTTTTTTGCTGCTTTCTTAGGAGCCGCTTTTTTTGCTGCCTTTTTAGGAGCCGCTTTTTTTGCTGCCTTTTTAGGAGCTACTTTTTTTGCTGCCTTCTTAGGAGCTACTTTTTTTGCTGCCTTCTTAGGAGCTGCTTTCTTTGCTGCCTTCTTAGGAGCTGCTTTTTTTGCTGCTTTCTTAGGAGCCGCTTTCTTAGCTGCTTTTTTAGGAGCTACTTTTTTTGCTACTTTTTTCTTGTTTGACTTTGCCATAATGATTATTTAATTTAGTTAGTAAAGTTGATTTTGATAAAATTACATTCTTTTATTTAAACAAAATAAAATCTATTCATCTATTTAATAATAGATTTGTAATATGAAATCACCTGTCACCTTAGTTATAGGGGCCTCGCCCAATTCGGAACGCTATAGTTTTTTAGCGACCAATTTATTAAACGAACATGGAATATCGGTATATCCTTATGGCATTAAAAAAGGAATGATAAACGAAATCCCAATTTTAAATGAATGGCCAAGCGAAATTCCTATAGATACGGTCACTTTATACCTTGGTTCCGATGCCCAAACGGAATACATTGACCAAATTTTAGCCCTAAAGCCCCGTCGTATTATTTTCAATCCAGGTACTGAAAACCCAGTATTAGCGGGACTTGCAGCTAAAAATGGCGTTCAAACATTAGAAGCTTGCACACTTGTTTTATTGAAAACGGGGCAATATTAATTTTTATACTGTCCCCAATTGGATTTATCCAAACTACGGTATTGAATGGCTTCGCTAATATGGTTTATTTGAATAGTTTGACTGTTATCTAAGTCGGCAATACTTCGACTCACTTTTATAATACGGTCAAAAGCCCTTGCACTTAGCTGAAATTTTTCCATAGCCATTTTTAAAATGGCCTCCCCCTCGCTAGTTATGTTACAATATTTTTTTAGCTGACTACTATTCATTTGTGCATTGGTGTAGGTCCCAATCTCGTTTTTAAATCGGTGAGCTTGAATTTCTCTTGCATTTTTGACCCTGCTAGCGATTGTTTCAGAAGATTCTTCCTGTTTTGAGGCCCTTAACTCATTATAAAGTACAGGTACCACCTCAATATGCATATCAATGCGATCTAATAAGGGTCCGGAAATTTTATGCATATATTTTTGAATTAAAGCTGGACTGCAGTGACATTCCTTTTTCGGATGGTTGTAATAGCCACAAGGGCATGGGTTCATAGCCGCCATCAACATAAATCGAGCAGGGAAAGTGACACTCATTTTGGCTCTGGCGATACAAACGACACCTTCCTCCATGGGTTGCCGAAGTACTTCAATGACTGATCTATTAAATTCGGGAAGTTCGTCTAAAAATAAAACCCCATTATGCGCCAATGAAATTTCACCAGGTTGTGGATGGCTCCCGCCACCAATCAATGCTATGGCTGATAAGCTATGGTGGGGATGTCTGAATGGCCTACTTCGTAATAATTTATTTACGGCATCCAATTTCCCAGTGATACTATATATTTTACTTGTTTCTAAAGCCTCCATTTGATTTAAAGGGGGCAAAATGGAAACAATACTCTTAGCCAACATAGTTTTTCCGGCGCCAGGAGGCCCAATCATAATAATATTATGACTACCTGCACTCGCAATTTCTAAGGCACGTTTTACATTTTCCTGTCCCTTCACATCTGAAAAATCGGTTACTGATTTTGGTTCATTATCCTGAACCAGTCTAGTTCTCTTGATGGGCGATTTTGTATTTGGATCCGCAATAAAATCAACTACTTCGTTTAAATGCTCAAAACAGAAAATCTCCATATCATCTACCAATGCAGCTTCGGCCGCATTTTCATTAGGTATTAAGATACCTAAATAGCCATCTGCTTTTGCTTGCATGGCCATGGCAAGGACACCTTTAATAGGATATAATTTGCCATCTAAGCCCAATTCACCCATCATAATGTACTTATCAATTAAATGAATTGGGGTGATTTGTTCAGATGCTGCTAATATGCCAATGGCGATGGGTAAATCAAATGCGGCACCAGTTTTTTTTAATTCAGCAGGTGATAAATTGATGACCAATTTAGTTCGCGGCATTCTAAAGCCATTTGCTTTAATTGCACTTTCGGTCCGGTCCAAACTTTCCTTTACTGAGCTATCAGGTAGGCCTACAATGCAATAGCCTTGACCCATACTTACATTTACTTCAATGGTGATTGCAACAGCGTCAATACCGATTAAGGCACTTCCTTTTGTTTTTACAAGCATACTTTTTGCTTGAAACTACCTTTGAAAGTGGGAGGCTATTAAGTATTAATACTTGTTTTTAGACATGTTATTTAGCAGGTCAACCACGCCTTCTCTTTCTAAAATTAAATAGCCCAGTCGGTCTTGGCTTACCCCTTCTTTTAGTTGGTAATGAAATACGAGCTCCTTTTGACGGACTTCGGTTTCAAAATAACTGAATTGAATATTGTCATATTTTTTTAGTCCATCACTTATCTCATACAAATGGGTGGAGATAACAAATAAGCTATTTCTTAAATTTTGCAGGCCTTCAATCACGGCAGTACTGCATTTCATTGCGTCTTGAATATTGGTTCCCTTAAAAAGCTCATCAATTAATACAAAGTATTTTTTACCATCAATAATTTTTTCAATCGTATTTTTTATTCTTTGTACTTCATTAAAAAAATAACTTTCTCCTTTTACAACATTGTCGGCAATAGTCAAATTGGTGATAAGGCCATCAAATAAAGATAGGGTCACTTTTTTTGCAGGTGCACCAATACCCACATGTGCTAAATATATCACAATGCCCAGTGTTTTAATGAAGGTGCTTTTGCCAGCCATATTGGCCCCAGTTAAAAAAAACAAATTAGTTTGACTCGAAAGTGAAATGGTATTATCAACGGGATTTGGAACCAGTGGATGAATCCCTGATACTACTTCAAGTAGGGGTGTTTCACTTTTGATCCAAGTTGGAAAAACAAAATTGAATTTTTTTGTTGCCATTGCCATACTATAATAGGCATCTAGTTCAAAAAAATACTGCAGTAATTGTAAGGTGTTATTTTTATAATGGTTCCGAAAAAAATAAGCCAGCATTAGCAGTTTTTGTGGATTGGCTAAAGTGCTTTGTGTATTTAAGTTGGCTAAAGACGGATGCTGCACTAATTTTTTAATATTTTGAACCAAATTAGCAACAATTGGGTTTTCGTTTTTATTTTCAAAAACAAGTAGCCAATTATTTAAATTTTCATAAAACAGGATTAGATGCTCTAGTGAATATTTTAATAAGGCATAGTCAGCGCCATTGATATATTGGTACCAATAGGCACCAGGATAACTAATTTGTGTTGGGATGGGTTTAAATGCAGTTCCAAAAAACTTTTCAATCACTAGGGTAGTACCATTGGTGATTTTCATTTCATGTACAAAGTCAATTTCTTTGATAAAAACAACAATCGCCTTTTGGCGCTTTTCAATGGCTTCAATAGAATTTAATGGATGCGCAAGATATTGATCTAACTGCTCCTTACCGCCATTGGATTTGCAAAAATTAAGATGTGAAATAAGGCCTTCCGATTCATCTGTATCAAATAAGCCGATATCTTTTAATGTAATTTTATCTACCAGCATACAAATTGTATTTAGCTTCTGGCAAATTGAATACGATGGCCTTTTTGACTTTCATCAAATTTACCCTCCTGATAAGCCAAATGGCCATTCACAAATGTGGCGTGAATTTGATAAGGAAATTGCGTTCCTAAAAGCGGACTCCATCCGCATTTATATAAAATATTTTCGTTCGTAATTATATAGGGTGCTTCCTTTACTAATACCAAGTCGGCGTAATAACCTTCTCTAATAAACCCGCGTTCTTTTATTTGGAAACAGGTGGCAACAGCATGACTCATCTTTTCCACCATTTTCTCAATGGTCAACTTACCTTCCTTTACATATTTCATCATCAACATAACGGGGTGTTGCACTAATGGCAGTCCTGCATGTGCATGTGCATAATCGCCTTGCTTTTCATCCCAGGTATGTGGTGCATGGTCGGTTGCAATAACATCTAGTTGGTCATTCAATAAACCTTCCCATAAAGCTGCTTTATTTTCAGGTGCTTTTATAGCAGGGTTACATTTAATTAAATTGCCTTTAGTAGCATAATCGTCGGCAGTAAAATGTAAATGATGTACACATACTTCTGAGGTAATGCGTTTGTCGGCTAATGGAAGCATATTCGAAAATAACTGTAATTCCTTCGCAGTGCTTATGTGTAAAATATGTAACCGGCTATTAAATTTTTTTGCTAATTGAATTGCTTTGAAGGAGGATTCGAAACAAGCTTCTTCGTTACGGATAATAGGATGGTCGGAGGGTTCAAGTATCGGTTTAACCGCTTCGAGTGCTGCCTTATTTTTTTTAATAATGCTTTCCTCTTCGCAATGGGTGGCAATCAATAGTTCAGAACCTTCAAATATTTTTTCCAAAACAAGTGGGTTATCTACCAATAAATTTCCTGTACTGGACCCCATAAATATTTTTACACCACAAACCTCATTTTTCTTTTCATTGGTCCGTAATACATCTTCCCAATTATCCTGAGAAGTGCCCATAAAAAAAGAGTAATTAGCGAGTGCATTTTGTGCACCAATTTGATATTTATCTTCCAATAATGTTTGGTTAAAAACTGGAGGCACCGTATTGGGCATTTCCATAAAGCTAGTAACACCACCAGCAACCGCTGCTTTAGATTCTGTATAAATATTGGCCTTATGCGTTAAACCCGGTTCTCTAAAATGTACCTGATCATCAATAGCGCCAGGTATTAGATACATGCCCTCGGCATTAATTTCAGTGATGCCATTAGGTGTTTCAATGGTTGTTCCAATTTTATCAATACGGCCATCTTTAATGAGAACATCCCCATTCATTTTTTTTCCTTCATTAACGATAATGGCATTTTTAATGATATAGTTGCGCATCGAATCTAGTTTTCAAGATGGATAGTGAAATAAATAAAGTTTGCGTTTATTTTATCTACATTATTGAGTAAGGATTCAGGACCTGTTCCGGAATTGTTTTTTAAATTTGTTAATCCATAAGAAAATTTAAGTTCAGGCGATATGGTTACATATTTTAAATAAAAACTCAATCCTAAGCCAAATTCATATCCCAGGTCCGTACCATTTAATAAAGCTTTATAAGGCGCACCGTTAATACTGCTACTTACTTTTGTACTTGATAAATCAAAATCTGCCTTACCACCTCCAAATACATAGTGGCGCATGATTGATTTGTACCCTAAGGCGGTATATCTGTCTGATTGTAATTTTAAAACAAGGGGTAGTGTGATGATGGTGGAAGGAATAGCTATAGAATCTACCACATTAACATACAAGTTATTTGGCGCAGAAAAGCCAACTGATTTTGAACCACCAATCAATAACATGGGATTCGCTCTCAATAATAAGTGGTTGCTTAGCTTTAAAGTACCTGACAAACCTAAATTTAAATTGCCACTCTTGCTTGTTGTAATTCTATTTGCAATATTTGTAGTTTGATTGTTAAAATACGCGCTTCGCTCAAAGTTTAAACTATTCAATCCATAACCTAAACTAATCCCTAAATAGTAAGGCATGTCGTCATGGTCAGGTTGAAACACTTCATTTTTTTGCGCATTAACCGATAATGAAGTCAATATCAGTAGTGCAATGCTGATTATTTGTTTCCGCAATAGATACTGCATATGCCTAAGCTTAATTTTTGTTGATGAATATTTTTAAATCCAGCTTTTTCTAAGATACTTAAAAAAGCCTTTCCTTCCGGAAATGCAATCACACTTTCGTTTAAATAAGCATAGGCTGCCTTATTTCCTGAAAATAATTTGCCAATATTAGGGGTGATCCATTTCATGTATATATTATAGATGGGCTTAAACCAAAACTGGCTAGGTTGTGAAAATTCAAGAATAACTATTTTGCTTCCTGGTGTAATTACTCTGTGCATTTCAGCAAGCCCTTTTTCTAAATCCGCAAAGTTGCGGACACCAAAAGCGACCATTGCGCCATCAAAAGTATTATCGGCAAAAGGGATGGCAATACTGTCGCCTAATTTTAATTGAATGATTTCGTTTAACCCTTTTTGGGCAATTTTTATCCTTCCATATTGCATCATACCCTCAGAAATGTCCATTCCAGTAATTCGATGGGGCTTAATTTGTTGGTAGGACATTAATGCCATATCGGCGGTGCCCGTGGCTACATCCAATAAATGATGGATGGGGGCACCTTTAAAATTTGCAATGGCTTTTTTTCGCCAAATTTGATCAATACCTAAGCTCAAAAAACGATTTAAAAAATCATATTTTTTAGCAATAGAATCAAACATAGAGGCTACCTGCTCCTTTTTGCTAGCATGGCTATTACTATCGGGAACAATATTATCGTGGGCATATTGGCTCATGAGGCAAAGATACCAAATTTGTATAAGCTTTATCCATGGCGCACTAGTTCTTAACAATTACTTTTATCTTCGTATGGAATGAAGGCAAGGATTTATAAATCAACAGGTAGCTGGTACTCCGTAAAATCGGAGGAGGGCCTATTTTATCAGGCGCGTATTAAGGGCGTCATAAAATTAGATGCCATTTCCTCTACAAACCCTATTGCTGTTGGGGATTGGGTGAATTATGAGATGGAAAATGAAGACCAAAATTCGGTCATGATTACCCATATTATTGACCGAGATAATTATGTGGCTAGGCAATCTCCCCATAATAAAAGACAGCAACATATTATCGCCTCCAATTTAGATCAGTCTATTTTATTAGCCACGTTAAAATCACCTAAAACTTCGCAAGGGTTTATAGATCGATTTTTGGTTTCCTGTGAAGCATTTCATATCCCGGCAATGATTGTTTTTAATAAATCAGATATTTATGGGCCTGCAGAAATGGAAGTTTTTGACCAATTTAAAAAAATGTATGAAACAGTTGGATATAAAGTTTTTTTAATAAGTATTGAAAAGGATCAAGGCCTAAATGCAATTAAAGAATTATTAACTGGCAAAACAACTTTGGTAAGTGGGCATAGTGGTGTTGGAAAATCTTCTTTTATTAATTATTTATTTCCTGATTTGGATTTAAATACACAAGAAGTAAGTGATTGGAGTGGGAAGGGGATGCATACCACTACTTTTGCACAGATGTATGACTTGCAGGAATCAGGTTCGGTTATTGATACACCAGGTATGCGTGAATTGGGCTTGGTGAATTTAGAAAAAGAAGAGTTAGCACAATATTTTCCAGAAATGCGTGAAAAAATGGAGGGCTGTCAATTTAATAATTGCCAACATATCAACGAGCCAGGCTGTGCGGTGAAAGCAGCAGTAGAAAAAGGAATTATTTCTGAAGCGCGCTTTTTTAGTTATGTTGATTTATGGCATGGTATTGAAGGGCCGAAGTATTAATCCAAAATAAAACCAGATAGATTAATTATGGGTCCAGGCGGAAATGGCTGCAATTACAAATGCTAGCGTAAGCGCGCCACTTACACCTATTCCGACAAAATAGTTTTTTACCACTTTTTTATTTTTGACCGTTTTGGCTTGCTCTTTATACCCTGCCGCATAACTGGCATTTTGCATGAGTATCGCATTGGGATAACCTAAGTTTTTTTCACTTGGATCCGTTGAAGAAAAAATTGCCATAGGAAGTATTCCTAATATAACACCATACATGGGTATTGCACTTGTAATAAAAACGGTGGAGCTGGCGCCTTTGTAATTAACGTAATTTGTTACTGCATCTTCTTTCCCTTTATAAAACATATTCAAACTACTATCGCCGGGGGGTTCTATTTTTTTTATTGCACTAAAGTCATCAATGATTCCATTCTCGTAGCGTATTGTTAATATGTCATACTTCAAAAGCGTATAAATTGGGCCATCTAAATTTTCCAATTTTTTAATCTTTACTTCCGAGTTGGTTACTTCCATCACCTTAGCTTGAATAACTTCACCAGATTTCATGGTTACGCTATCTTGTGCAGTTGAATGGGTAAAAATACCAATCATAAAAAGTAACAAAAATAGATGCTTTTTCATAAAATAATTTATTAGTAAAATAGAATTTTTGTTAGCGACACTTTAATTTACATCTATTTTTTAGCGTCATTATAGTCATCAAACCAACTGGAATATTTTACATAGTTATCGGCGATTCTATTTATCTCTCCACTAATTAATGCTTCTGAAACCATCTTCACTTTTTTTGCAGGTACGCCAGCATAAATACTTCCTTCTTCCACAATGGTTCCTTCCAAAACCACTGCACCTGCAGCAATGATTGAATTTGAATGAATAACGCATGCATCCATAACGATACTTCCCATGCCAATTAATACGTTATCATGTATCGTACAGCCATGTACTAAGGCATTATGACCAATGGAAACATTATTTCCAATATTGGTGGGGTGTTTTAAATAAGTGCAATGAATCACAGCGCCATCCTGCACATTTACCTTATTACCCATTTTAATATAATGGACATCGCCTCTTAAAACGGCATTGAACCAGATGGAGCATTCCTGTCCCATAATAACATCTCCAACAATGGTGGCGTTGGGTGCAATAAAACAATTTTCACCAAATTGTGGATGTTTCCCTTGAACTGTGAGTATGGTTGCCATAAAAATGCGACTTTTGTACTGCAATTTAATAGTTATTATGTCCAGCCTTAACAATAGACAACTTTTTTTTTCGCATTTAGCACAAACCTCCGATAAACCAATTGGTATTGAAGTTGCGTCGGCCAAGGGGGTGTATATCTATGACACCGCCGGTAAAGCTTTTATGGATATGATTAGTGGGTTTAGTGTTTGTAATATTGGCCATAGTCATCCAGCAGTGATTAATGCGATTAAGGAGCAAGCAGAACAATATATGCATGTGATTGTATATGGTGAATTTATTCAGTCACCACAGGTGCAATATGCAAAAGCTTTGACTAGTGTATTGCCTGATCATTTACAATCTGTTTATTTTACCAATAGTGGCGCGGAAGCAGCCGAAGGTGCAATGAAATTAGCGAAGCGTGTTACCAAACGCACTAAAATGGTTTCATTTCAAGGCGCGTATCATGGCAGTACGCAAGGTGCATTAAGTATGATGGGAGATGAATATTTTAAAAATGCTTTTAGGCCTTTGCTCCCCGATGTCATGCAATTGCAGTATAACAATTTTGACGATATAACATTAATTGATAATACAGTGGCTTGTGTACTAGTTGAATTAGTGCAAGCGGAAACAGGCATCACGCCTGCAAATAAAGAATGGATTATTGCATTAAAAGAAAAATGTGAATCACTTTGCGTGGTATTGATTGTGGATGAAATACAATCAGGTTTTGGTCGAACAGGCAGTTTATTTGCATTTGAACAATATGGTTTTACGCCAGATATTTTATTATTGGGAAAAGCATTGGGCGGTGGTTTGCCATTAGGTGCTTTTGTAGCAAATACAAAAATGATGGGGGCTTTAACGCATAGTCCTGTGTTAGGACATATCACCACATTTGGCGGGAATCCTGTTTGCTGTGCAGCTGGAAATGCAGCCTTGCAAGTTTTGCAGGAATCTAATTGGATCAAAGATGTTGCACAAAAAGAGCAATTTTTATTGGATCAACTAGTGCACTCAAGTATTTTAAATCGAACACATAAAGGATTGTGGATGTCCTTGCAATTTTCGTCATCAGTAATTGCAAAAAAAGTGGCAGCTTGTTGTGTTGCCAATGGAATAATAACAGATTGGTTTTTATTCGCGGAAGATAAAATTAGAATTGCACCGCCATTATCCATTACGATGGAGGAATTAAATGAGGCCGTCAATAAAATCAAAGTAAGTATTGATGAAGCAATTGCTTCCAATTAATTTTAGCAATCACCTGTTCTGCAAAAGCGTCTGTACAACTCCTCGTATTTGGGAATGATATGATGTATATCAAAAAGTTTTGCTTCTTTTAAAGCATTATGTTTAAAGGCTTTTAATTTTGTTTCATCTTGCAATAATTCGATGGCATTTTTACTCATTTTTGCAACGTCACCTACAGGAGCGGTATAGCCGGTAACCCCATCAATATTTATTTCGCCCAATCCACCTGCATCGGTGCTGATCACCACAGTACTTGCTGCCATTGCTTCAAGGGCCGCTAATCCAAAACTTTCATATTCAGAAGGCAATAAAAAAACATCACTTACTGCTAATAGTTCCTCCATTTGTTCCTGTTTCCCTAAAAAACGCACATCACCATCCAGTCCATATTGTCTAGTAAGATCTTCTGCTAATGGACGCTCAGGGCCATCACCCACCATTAATAACTTTGCAGGAAGCGCATCATGAATATTTTTAAAAATTTCCATCACGTGATCAATCCTTTTTATTTTTCTAAAATTGGATGCGTGAATGATTATTTTTTCATTGTTCGGTGCAATCACTTGTCTAAATGCTGCTACTGCTTTTTTATTAAAACGGTGTACATCTACAAAGTTATGGATGACTTGAATTTCTTTTATAATATCAAAATGCTTGAAAGTTTCTGCTCTTAAATTTTCAGATACTGCAGTAATGGCATCACTTTCGTTAATTGAAAAAGTGACTACTGGCTCGTAGGTTTTATCGCGACCTACTAAAGTAATATCGGTTCCGTGTAAAGTAGTAATGACTGGCACTGACCTTCCTGTTTTTTGCTTTACGATTTGTTTGGCAGTATAAGCAGCAGATGCGTGTGGAATGGCATAGTGTGCATGAATTAAATCCAAATCATGGTTTAATATTACATCTACCATGGTACTTGCTAATGCTAATTCATAAGGGGGGTAATCAAATAATGGATAAGTAGGCACCCTTACTTCATGGTAAAATATATTGGTATGAAAACCATTTAGACGCACAGGTTGTTGGTAGGTAATAAAATGGATTTCATGGCCTTTTTCAGCAAGGGCTTTGCCAAGTTCGGTAGCCAAAACGCCACTACCGCCAAAAGTAGGATAACAAACAATTCCAATCTTCATTTAAGTGCTATTGTATCTGCAAATAACAACTTAAAATGCAATAAAGTTTATTTATATTTAAGAATTATTTAAATGAAAAACTGCGGCAATGCGTAAATTATTTTTTTTGGTGTTTTGTTGGCCATTTTTAGCCCAAGCACAAATGAATCAAGACAGTATTACAATAAAAAAAATGTCTGATGAAATCATGTCCAATGGTAAGGCTTATGATTTGTTAAGACAGTTAACTAAGCAAATAGGGGGTCGATTGGCAGGTTCACCGCAACAACAAAATGCAGCAATTTGGGGTCAGCGCAATATGGCTGCATTCGCGCCGGATAAAGTGTATATGCAACCTTGTAAAACACCCAATTGGCAACGCGGGGGTAAGGATTTTGCAAGTGTAGTCAGTGTCAATGGAAAAGTAATGAATCGTCCTTTAGCTGCACTGGCTTTGGGCAATTCATTAGGAAGTAATGGCTTAGTTGAAGCGGAGCTTTTGGCGGTTGCCGATTTTGATGAATTAGAAAAACGTAAAGACGAAGTAAAAGGAAAAATTGTTTATTACCATAGCATGTTTGATCCTAACCTCATTCAAACTTTTGGCGCTTATGGAAAAATGGGGGTGTATCGTTCCACGGGCGCCAGTCGTGCTGCAAAGTATGGCGCTGTTGGTGTGATGCTACATTCATTAAGTACTGCTCCTGATAATGCGCCACACACAGGTGGTATGAAATATGATGAAGCGTATCCAAAAATTCCGGCAGTGGCTTTGGGTCCTAATGATGCAAAGGAATTATATGCAAATGCAAAAAAAGGAAGCATTCGTGTGCAGATGCAAACCTATGGTTATTTTTTACCTGATGCAGATGAGAATAATGTGGTGGCAGAAATTAAGGGGTCTACGTTCCCGAATGAAATCATTACGATTGGAGGGCATTTAGATAGCTGGGATGTAAATGAAGGGGCACATGATGATGGGGCTGGTATTGTGCAAACGATGGAAATTTTACGCACCATGAAAGCGTTGAATTATCAACCAAAAAGAACCATTCGTTTTGTTTTATTTGCGAATGAAGAAAACGGCATGCGCGGTGGTAACAAATATGCTGAACTTGCAAAACAAAATAATGAACAACATGTTTTTGCGCTTGAAAGTGATGCGGGCGGATTTACACCTAGGGCCATTGGTATTAGTGCAACAAGCCCTGAGCAGTTTAAAAAGATGCAACAATGGGCTAGTTTATTAAAGCCTTATGGTACTGAAATCACCGCTGGCGGTGGCGGTGCTGACATTGGGCCGTTAAAAAATGTAAATGCATCAATTGTACTTGCGGGTTTAGTGCCAGATAGCCAACGCTATTTTGATTTACATCATGCTAAAACTGATGTATTTGAAAATGTAAATAAAAGAGAATTATTATTAGGTGCAGTGAATATGGCGGCGATTGTTTATTTGGTAGATCAGTATGGGGTACCTAAATAAATGACGATTTTTTGTTAATAGAATAAACACCTATCACTCGGCTCATCGCTGCTTCGCAGATATTCGCTCGTAATAGCATTTATTCTTTTTAAAAAATAAAATT
>Ga0208597_1000399_pt1 | contig 17017 bp, 13 predicted proteins | sample LakMenEpi05May12_FD_150673 | JGI IMG/M metagenome (GOLD analysis project Ga0208597, IMG submission 150673) | Freshwater microbial communities from Lake Mendota, WI - 05MAY2012 deep hole epilimnion (SPAdes) | ecosystem: Environmental > Aquatic > Freshwater > Lake > Epilimnion/Euphotic zone ...
CGCGCCCGAGTTCGTCTTTGATCGAGAGAAGTCCCGCGCGGCGCAGCGTGCGATTGAGATGAATCGGCGTATGCACGGCGGAAATGCCATACTCGGAGACGACGAGCACGCGCACGTTTTGCGCGTTGTAAAAATCTAACAGATCGCCGAAGACGGCATCGATGTCGCGGAGTTCCTGTGCGATCTCGGGGGCATCGGGGCCGTATTTTTGCAATCCGTAATCGAGGTGCGGTAGATAGACGAGGCTGAGGTGAGGCTGGTGTTTTTTCTCGGTCCAGCGCGCGGAGCGAGCGATCCATTGCGAGCAAGCGATTCCAGCAGCGGGGCCCCAGAAGGAGGGAAAGGGGAACTCGCCGAGGTCGGCTTTGATGCTTTCGCGCAGCGCCATGGGCTGGGTGTGGATGTCGAAGGATTTTTTGCCGTCGGCCAAATACAAGGGGCGCGGGGTGATCGCGATGTCGGCATCGGTCGCCATATTATACCACCAAAACAAATTCGCGCAGGTGAAATCGGGATTGCTCTTGCGCAGGACGTGCCAGATTTTTTCGCCACGCACGAGCCGGTTGCTTTGTTTCCAAAATCGAACCTCAGCGTTTTCGCGGTCGAGCCAGCCATTGGCGACGATGCCGTGGCTGCTGGCATTGGTGCCGGTCAGCATGTGAGATTGCGCCGTGCAGGTGACGGCGGGGAATGCGGGCACGAAGGATTGGAGCCCGTGCTCATCAGCAAAGGCACGCAGGCGCGGTGTGTGCGCGCCGAGGTGACGCGGGGATAATCCGACAATGTTCAATACAGCCAATCGTTGCACGTCGGCAGTATCGGTGATTTTTCCCGACTCCGCCATGGAAAAAATCCGCCATGCGGGGAAAATCAGTGGCATTTTTTCCGCGCATTCATTACTGTCCGCGCATGTCACAGCCTCACATGGATGTCCGCCGCATCGCCACACTCGCTCGATTGGAGTTATCGGACGAGGAAATTTCTTCGTTTACGGGTCAGCTCGATGCCATTCTCGGCCACATCGAACAACTTTCTCAGCTGGATGTGACCGGCATTGAGCCAACAGCCTATCCGATGCCCATTCCTGCACCGATGCGCGATGACACGCCATGGCAGAGCATTCCCACGGCCGATTTCCTGCAAAATGCTCCTGAGCAGGCGCAGGGGCAAGTGCGTGTTCCCAAAGTCGTCGCCGATGCGTAATCGATCACTTATTTCGTTAGAAAAAATTTCATGAGCCTAGCCCAACAATCCGTCACCGCCCTGCGCGCCCTCCTCGTCAAAGGCGAGATCAAACCGTCCGAAATTCTCGATGATTTGTTTGCGGAAATTTCCACCCGCGAGCAAGAGATCGGAGCCTTTCTCTCGCTCGATCGCGATGCCATTCGCCAAGCCGCAGACGCTGCCGATCTTAGCCTGCCCCTCGGTGGTGTCCCGATTGCGATGAAGGACAACATCAACGTCAAGGGCGAGCCCTGCACCTGTGGCTCCAAGTTTCTCGCCGAAAAGTATCGCTCGCCCTACGATGCGGGCGTCACTCGTCGCTTGCGTGAGGCGGGCGCTGTGTTTTTTGGACGCACCAACATGGATGAGTTTGCGATGGGCTCGGCGACGGAAAATTCCGCTTTGCAAAAAACCCAGAATCCTGCGGCTCCGGGGCACATTCCTGGCGGTTCTTCGGGTGGCTCGGCAGCGGCTGTAGCAGCAAATTTCGCGCCTGCGGCCCTTGGTTCTGATACGGGTGGCTCGATTCGCCAACCCGCATCGCACTGCGGCATCGTCGGCATGAAGCCATCCTATGGTCGTGTCTCACGTTATGGTCTGGTGGCGTTTGCTTCCTCGCTCGATCAGATCGGGCCGATGACTCGTAGCGTGGAAGATGCCGCATTGTTGCTGCAACACATCGCGGGCCATGATGCGTTAGATTCGACCAGTTTGCCTGTGGCAGTGGACGATTACTTGAGTGGTCTGAAGCAAGGTGTCAAAGGTCTGCGCATTGGCATGCCGAAGGAGTATTTTGCCGAGGGGCTCGATCCCGCAGTGCGCGCTGCTACCGAGGCGGCGATCCGCCAACTGGAAGCGCAGGGTGCCACAGTTCACGAAATTTCTCTGCCGCACACCGAGTATGCCGTGGCGACGTATTACATCGTTGCTCCCGCAGAGGCTTCTTCGAACCTTTCACGCTTCGATGGCGTGCGCTACGGTCATCGTTCCGCCAGCGCTACCGATGTGCTTTCGCTCTATCAACAATCACGCGAAGAAGGCTTCGGCCCTGAGGTCAAACGTCGGATCATTTTGGGAACCTATGTGCTTTCCTCTGGCTACTACGATGCCTACTATAACAAGGCGCAAAAGGTGCGCACGCTGATCCGCCGCGACTTCGAGCAAGCCTTTGCTCAGGTGGACGCGATCGTTTCGCCCGTTGCTCCGACGCCTGCACGCAAGATTGGCGAATGCACCAATCCGCTCGAAGACTACCTTGCTGATGTCTGCACCATTCCTGCCAACCTTGCAGGGCTTCCGGCGATCTCCGTGCCGCTGGCCAGTGCCGGATTGCCCGTAGGCCTGCAAATCATCACGCCACACTTGCAAGAAGCCTTGATGCTACGCATCGCCCATGCGGTGGAGATGGGAGCCTAATCGTTGCGATCGGAAGAAACGCGAAGCTCAGGGCTTGATCGCTGTTTTTTCTGCGACCAGCTTGGCGTGATCGTTGTAAAGACTGCGCAATTCGTCCACGGCTCCATCGGGTAGACGCTTGCCTAGATCTTTAATGGCGAATTCATTCAGATACTCGCGACTGCGATTTTTGACGGCATTGAGTTTCAATTCCACCTGCGGGAGCAAGCGCGGGCCTTTGTCGGTATGAACGAAGAGAAACAAGGGGTACTGCGCGCTTTTCATGGCTTCTCCGCTGGATTGAATCGCGCTCACACCCGCCCAACGACCCGAAACGGTAACTTTTAGCACTTCGATCGTGCCTGTTCCATAGATCAACTCCCCCGCCAATGCGCGCAACATTTTGAGTGACGAAGCGGCGTCATCGAATGCGGCACAGTGGGCGATGACTTTGGTGAAACTTTTTTCCTGCAAATCTTTTTGCCATGCGGAAAAAATCTTGGTGACTTCGGCAACATCGGGACCTTTGGCAGCGAGACCTCCGAGTTTGACAACATCGCCTAACATCGAGTCAGACCAATTGGCAATCCAGGTTTTCTTCTCGTCGGCGAACCACTTGGTGAGCTCAGGCACGCCTTCCTCGGTGGCTTCTGTGCCTGTAATGTGCCAAGTATCGTTGCGGCGATTCAACCAAATGCTCTTGAGTTGTATGCCGCTGTTGTCTCGTGGAGAGTAGGTTTGCAGCACGAGCAGGGCGTTGTCTTCGTGTTCTTGTAACCCCACTTGGCCAAATAGGCTGGAGCCGGTTTTCCCTTGCAATTCTTGCCACAGCGAGACGGTAGTGCCATCCTCGTATTCGCGGAGATTTTTCAGATTACAGGCATTGATCGCCCAATAGCGTCGGAAGTCGTTGTTTTTGAGACATTGCAAAATGACCTTTGCGACTTCTGCGGATTGACTGAGATCTGTATTGCCCAGATGAGCTTGAGCATCGCCGACGATTTTTGCGAAAAGTTTCATGTGGCCGCTGTCATCGTAGTCCATGACCTCACCGAGTTCATCTTCCGCGACGTCGCCTTGGGTGAAAATGCTGGGTAGAGAAATGTAGTGGCGGCCTTGGGGGTCTTTGAGAATGCTGATCGAGAGGTAATCAGGCTCCTCACTGATGGATTCAGGATGGAGGGCGAGAACGTCGAGCGATAGCTCATCACCGAGGTCAAGGGGATCACTGACGGCAATCAACGACTGGGCATCGGCGAAAAGTTTCCACGGCCATTGACGCAGATCGTTGCCTTGAAAGAGCTTGTTGATGCGAAAGGAAATGCTGTCCCAGTTGATGACGGAGTCAGTGCTGTGTCCGCCGAGATACGCAAGGACGGCAGCGTGGTTTTTTTCACGCAGTGCTTGGATGAAGGCATTCATCAGCGCCTTGGGATCGAGGGCCGCAAGTGCTTCGGGCGATACGGCACGGGTGATGCGCTCTTGGAGTTGCTGCTTGATGTTTTGTTGGATTTTCTCGCGTAGTTCGATCTCGCGAGTAAGCATCCAGCTCTCAAGCTGCCGGCGCGATTGCAAAATGGAATCATCGTAGCTCACAACGCTATTTTCAAATGATGCAGGCACTGGTGCGGCAAACCATTCGGATTTAGGAGGCGCTGCGTTTTTTTTATCAGCTGCAGGTGGGGCTTGGCGGACGATGGCGAATGAAATGAAATGCGGCAGTTCCGAGCGTAGCGGATCGTACTGCTGGAGCACGACAGCGGCACAATCGTCATTGATTTTTTCCGCAGCTACCGTGAAGGGCAGTGGTAGCATTTTTTTACTCTCGCTCTTCCATGTTTCAAAAATAACGCCTTTTTTGCGCTCGCCTGTATCGGGATTGAGAGCGGATTTATCGATGACTTCATCGCGTGCTACCCCATCGCGCAGTGCTTCGGCAAGTTTCAATGCAGCCTGTGCCGGGGTCTCCGCAGCGGGAAGAGCCGTGGCGACGAAGCAACTCAGTGCGATGCGAAGCGATAGCATTTTCATCAAAGGGATTGGTGGAAGCGGTCTTTGGTTTCGAGCGAGCTAACAAAAGCGGTAAGCAAGGAAATCGTCGCCTCCACATCATCAAGATGCGCGGTTTCCACCACGGAGTGCATGCAGCGCAGGGGAAGCGAGACAAGAGCGCTGGGCACGCCGTCGCGCGTATGAAAAATCGCGTCGGTATCCGTGCCGGAAAAGCGACTAGTTGCCTCGTGCTGGACTTCGATTTTTTCGGACTTGGCGACTTTCATCAATCGCTCTACCACCAGCGGGTGATTGGAAGATCCATGACTCAGAGACGGTCCGCCACCGAGTGTGACTTTGCCAAATTTCGCGTAGTCGAGGCCTGGGGTATCCGTGGCGTGGGTGACATCAAGGCAGGCGCAGACATCGGGCATTAGGCGATGTGTCGCCATCATCGCGCCGTTGCCACCGATTTCTTCTTGCACGGCATTGAGGCAGATCAAGGTGAAATCGGGTCGCTTTTTCTGTGCGGCGAGTTTTTTCATCACTTGTGCGATGATGTAGCTGCCGAGTCGATTGTCGAGTGCGCGACCGACGAGACGCTTGTTCGCCATCTCAAAAGGTCCGTCGTAATAAACGGCAACATGGCCGACGCGCAGTCCCATCTCCTTGACTTCCTTCGCACTGGAGGCTCCGACATCGACCCACAAATCGTGAACTGCTGGGGCTTTCTCGGAGCCCAATTCATCGCGACGCAAATGGATCGCAGTATTGCCAATGATGCCCGTGACTTCGCCCTTGTCGCCGAGGATGCGCAGTCGTCTGCCACGGCCCGTAGCCGAATCGCTACCACCTACGCGATCAATGCGCAGGAAGCCATTGTCATCGATGTGCTTGATCATGTAGCCAATTTCATCGGCATGAGCTTCCAGCATCACCGTGCGCTCGCTGTTGCCCTTGAGAATCGCCCAAGTAGAGCCGTAGCTATCGCACGTGACCTCATCGGCGAACTTGCGGGTGTAGTTGGCCCAGACCCGCTGACCCGGCATTTCAAAGCCCGTCGGGCTAGGTGTTTGCAAGAGTTCCAACAAAAAGTTTTTTTCTTCCGATTTCATAAGAGCCGATGTGCGCAAGTGCAAGAACTGGTCTAGCATCAATTCCCAGAAATGCACGCAAAAACTGGAGGTGAGGAGTGGAAGGGGATACTGATAGCTACCTGAGGATTGCGTAAGAAGTCATTGCCAATAAGCGTAAGCGCCTTATGCTGGTGGGGTGTTTGATGGTTTGCTGGCAGCGGTAAGGGCGATGGGATGGACGGGGAGAAGTCTTCTCGTCGGGGTCTCGGGTGGGGCTGACTCGGTGGCGTTATTTTTTGCGCTGCGTGAGGCGCGTTGTTTGATGCATGTGTTGCATGTGAATCATTTGCTGCGCGGTGAGGAATCGGAGCGGGATGAAGTTTTTGTGCGGGAACTTTGTGATAGGTATGAGGTGCCGATTTCTGTGCTTCGGGTGGATGTGGCTGCGAGGGCTGTGGAGACTCGCGAATCTATGGAAACATGTGCGCGGCAGGTACGCTTGGAGTTTTTTGCGGAAGAGCAGGAACGACTCGGCGCGCATGCTGTTGTGCTGGCGCATCATGCGGATGATCAGGTGGAAACCATGCTGTGGAATGTGTTGCGCGGATCGCATGGATGGAAGGGCATGCACGCGGAACAGCAGTTGCAGGTGGGCGCAAGGAATTTGACCTTGCTGCGGCCCTTTTTGGGGCTTCGGGCAGCGGAATTGCGCGAGTATTTGCGCGAAAGGAATCAGGCTTGGTGTGAGGACTCGACGAATGGGCAAGCGATCGCGGTGCGGAATCGATTGCGCAATGAGGCCTTGCCTTTGCTTGCGGAAATTGCAGGCCGCGATGTCGTTCCGATGTTGTTGCCGCAGTTGGACGCTCAAGAGGAGGAGCGGCAGGTATCGGATTGGTTGTGGTCGCAGGCTTCAGCAGTGGATCCGCAGGGTCGATTGCATGTGCCGCGGATGCGTGAATTACCAGAAGGCGTGCAGTTGCTGGTGATCCGGCGTTTTCTCACGGAAGCGGGAATCTCGTCGCTGTCGCGAGAGTTGCTTTTGCGATGTCGTGCTCTCATCGATGATCAACAAGAGCATCGAGTGAACTTACCTGAAGGGCGCTTTTTTCAACGCCGCGAGGGGCGTTTGTTTGTATTAGAGTGATGCGTTTATGGAAGAGTTATTACCTCTACCCCAATAAATCCTAACATTTCACCCATAAATCTGCCTTACTCTCACCCTGCGGTGATTTGTAGGAACTGGGCATATGCATCGGCCCAAGCGGCGGAATCGGTAGGCGTGTAGGTTTTAAATTCGAATGAGCGCTTGATCAATTCCCGCGCGGCTTGCATATTCGGCAGATCACCGGTGGCGATCATTTGCACGGCAATGTTGCCGCACGAGGTGGCTTCAATCGGGCCGGCGATGACCTCGATGCCAAGCGCATCAGCCGTTGCCTGCGCGAGGTGGGCATTCTGGATACCGCCGCCGCCGACGTGGAGTCGAGCAAATTCGTGACCGCTGAGGGCTTTGATTTTGTCGTAGGTAACACGGTACTTCAGCGCGATGGAGTCTGTGGCAATGCGCAGAATTTTTCCTTTGACCATGGGCACTGCTTGACCAGTGGCGCGGCAGTATTCTTGGATTTTTTCGGGCATGTCGCCGGGGGTGGAAAAACTCGGGTGGTCGGGATCGATGAAAGCAGTAAAAGCTGGTGCCTCGATGGCAAGCTCGGCGAGTGCTGCGTAGTCGAGGTCTTCGCCATCGATCGCCCATTGACGTTTGCATTCCTGAATGAGCCAGAGCCCAGAGATGTTTTTGAGGAATCGCACGCTGCCGGAGTGTCCGAGTTCGTTGCAGAAGCCTGCTTCAAAAGCGGCATCGTTGGTGATTGCCTGCGGGGTTTCGAGGCCCATGATCGACCATGTGCCAGAGGACAACCAGAGATTGTCATCACTGGTGAGTGGGATGCCAGCGACGGCGGATGCGGTGTCGTGGCTCGCAGAAGCGATGACTGGGATGTTGGCCTTGCCGATAAAATCTGCAACTTCTTCGCGGATCGGGCCGAGCACGGTGCCGGGTTCGACGACATTGCCGAAAATCTTGCGCGGCAGACCAAGAGCATCAATCACGGGCCATGCCCAATCATTGGCATGAGGGTCAAATAGCTGAGAAGTCGAGGCCAAGGTACGCTCGTTCGCCATCACGCCCGTGAGCCAATAGGCTAACAGATCGGGAATGAAAAGCAGGCGCTCAGCTTGCAACAGGGAAGGGGAGTTGCGGAGTTTTTCGGCGAGCAGGTGGAGGGAACTATTGTAGAAATTGGTGCGCAGGCCGGTGTGCTGATAGACTTCTCGTTCGCTCATGCGCTGGTGCATTTCCTCAGCCATGCCCTCGAAACGCGCATCGCGGTATTGGTGTGGCATGCCTAACAGACGACCACCTGCATCGAGCAATCCAAAGTCGCAACCCCAGGTGTCAATCCCGATCGAGCAGATGCGATCACCGTAGGTGTGAACCGCTTTGCGCAAGCCATCGAGGATGTCGCGGTAGAGTCCAACGATGTTCCAATATGAGCCACCGGGGAGGTCGGTGCCGGGATTGGAAAAGCGATGGACTTCTTCGAGGTAGAGATGCGAGAGATCTGTCTTAGCGGCGATGATGCGGCCTGAACCAGCACCGAGATCGATGGAGAGATATACTTTTTTTGCCATAGGTAAATGGTGGGAAAGGAATAGGGGGAGCTGTGCGGTGAGTGATTTTACGCGGCGTCTTCGCTATTGTCCGAGCGGCGTTTTTTGATCGTCGGTGGTTTTTCGCCGGTGATTGATTGGCGAGTGATGGTGATCATTTCTACATCATTACGCGAGGGGATTTCATACATGATGTCGAGCATGATGCGCTCAAAGATCGAACGCAGGGCACGAGCTCCAGTGCCGCGTTTGATCGCTTCCTCGGCAAAGGCGCGAAGGGCATCGCGGGTGACGTTGAGCTTGACGTTGTTGAGCGAGAGTTGCTTGGCGTATTGCTTGCAAAGGGCGTTCTTGGGCTCGGTGAGAATGCTGATGAGTTCGTCCTCCGTGAGTTTGCGCAGAGAGGAAATGACGGGCAGACGGCCAATGAATTCGGGGATCAGACCGAAGTGCAAAAGGTCTTCCGGCACAGTCAGTTCGAGTATGTTTTTGTTAGGATTAAGCCCTTCGATCTCGGTGCCGCTGGCATGGAAACCAAGGGTGTTTTTGCCGAGGCGACGACGAATTTTGTCTTCGAGGCCAACAAATGCTCCACCGCAAATGAAAAGGATCTTCTCGGTGTTGACCTGGATGTATTCTTGTTGCGGATGCTTGCGACCGCCTTGCGGGGGCACGTTGCAGATGGTGCCTTCGAGAATTTTTAGAAGTGCTTGCTGCACACCCTCACCAGAGACATCGCGGGTGATCGAGACGTTTTCTGTTTTGCGACCGATTTTATCTATCTCATCAACGTAAATGATGCCACGCTCGGCCTTTGAAACATCGAAGTCTGCGGCTTGGAGCAAGCGCAAGATGATGTTTTCGACGTCTTCGCCCACATATCCAGCTTCGGTGAGCGTGGTGGCATCGACGATGCAAAATGGCACATCGAGTGAACGAGCAAGTGTCCGAGCGAGTAGAGTTTTGCCCGAACCTGTAGGTCCGAGAAGAAGCACGTTGGATTTTTCGATTTCGACGCCTTCGTATTCTTTGGCATCAGCACCAGTGGGCTGATTGAGGCGTTGGTAGTGATTGTAAACGGCGACCGAGAGGACTTTTTTGGCATGCTCTTGGCCGATGACATGGAGGTCGAGCTGAGCACGGATTTCCGCGGGAGTCGGCAAATGCTGGCGTTTGGCCTTATTGCCTTTTTGTGGTTCGGCGGCGCGGAGTTCTTTGTCGAGAATCGAGACACAGAGATCGACGCATTCGTTGCAAATGTACACGCCGGGACCAGCGATGAGCTTTTTGACTTCAGAGTGTCCTTTTCCGCAGAAGGAACACATGGATAAATTGGAGGAACGTGCCATGAGATGAGTTTGCTGGTCCGGCCAGCTTAATCGATCTTAGCCTGACGACAAGGTGAAATCTTGGCATGGCAAGAAAATCCACAACGCAAGAAAATGCGGTTATTTTCCCCATCGAAATTAGCCCTTGAGCACTCCCACGAAGGGCAGATTGCGATAGCGGCCTTTGTAGTCGAGGCCGTATCCGACCACAAACTCATCGCCGATCTCGAAGCCTACGTAATCCGCCTGCACATCCTCGGCGCGCACTTTATCTTTAGCAAGCAAAACCCCTGTGTGAACGGCGATGCAGCCCTCTTCCATCAATCGCTCGGCCACACTCTTGAGAGTGCGTCCGGTATCAAGAATGTCATCGAGTAAAAGCACATGCCGCCCTTTGACATCTGGGAGCGCATGATCAAGAAATTTCACCGTGCCGCTGCTCTCAGTGCCGCCGTGGTAGCTGGCGACGTTGAGGCACTCGATCTCTAACGGACGAGGAATCCGGCGCAACAAATCAGCGGCGAAAACAAAGGCTCCTTTGAGCAAAACGATCGCTACAATCGGTCCAGGCGGGAACTCGCGATCGATTTCCACGGCCATCGCGTCGAGACGTTTTTCGATGACTTTTTCGTCAATGAGCACGCGCTCAACGTCTTCACGAAGTCCGATTTCTGGTTTCATTCGCGTTCGATGCGGAAAATGGTTTCACCAGGGCGATACCACGGCAAACGATCCCGAGCTTGGATTTCGAGATAAGTCGGATCGTTTTTCAAAGATTCGAGCGTGATCTCTATGTTTTCAAGGAATTCTGTGGATTGAGCCTCGCGTTCGAGAGTGCTGGCGAGCTGTTGCTGAAGTGTCTGGAGTTGTTTCTTTTGCGGCAAGTAGCTGACGAAAAAACCCACTGCTAAGCAAAGTAAAATCACCGCAAACAGCGCACGGTTCGTCGCCTGAATCACGCGTGTATGCGCCTTCAAACGACGGACATTTTTCCGTGTGTTGACGATTTTTCGAGTCATCTTTGCACGCGCATCATACCTTAGTTAAGTAATGTTGCCAATAAAGAACTTAGAAAATTAACATTTGCTCGATCATTTCTCGAAAATTGTTGCAGCAAGCGATTGCTTTTCGGTAGCTTCGTGTTGTGAGAGGTCCATGGAATTGGCGAGTGATCATCAAGGGGCTCGCTGCATTACTGGTTATGGTATTCGCCTTGGCGACATGCCAGAGTCGTTTCATTTATTTTCCTCGCCCCTATGATGCAACACACGTGCAGCGATGGCAGAAATTGACACAAGGAGAAGTGCTGGCCTATGACACATCGGCAGGCAAGCAGCAGGCCTATTTATTTCAGCCGATTTCTCGCAGTAAACCTCAGCATTTGTGGCTTGTATGTGCGGGAAATGGCAGTGTCGCCACAGATTGGACTGTTTTCCTCAACAATGGGCCGCCACGAGAGGATGCTTATCTTTTGATCGATTACCCAGGCTATGGGGCAAATGATGGTGCGCCGAGCCCAGGCAAGATTCGTGAGTCGATTGCGAAGGCGCTGCTGTTAGCAAGAAATCGACTGGGCTGGGATGAGAAAACGTTGAGCGAGCGTGGTAGGTTTTTTGGGCACAGTTTGGGGGCGGCGAGCGCACTAATCGGGGCTGATGATGCTGGGATATCGCGGGGCGTGTTGCTGGCGCCCTTCACCAGCACCATGGAGATGACGAAAGAAGTTTTGGGCGTGAATCTTGGTTTCATCTTGTGGCATCGCTTTGATAATGTGGCCAAGCTGGAGAGTATCACGGGGGACTCAGCGGCAAAGGTGGAAATTTTTCATGGTATGGCCGATCCGGTCATTCCGTATCGTATGTCTGAGAGTTTGCAGAAAATCGCTCCTGATTGTATTACTCTTCACCTTGTTCCTCAGGGTGGGCACAATGATTTGCAGGAAATCCATCAGCGGGAAATCATTGAGGCCATGCAACGTGTAAGCGAACCTTAGGCTCATCGAATCATGCAGGATCATCCGCAATATATTCTGATCACAGGTGGTGCGGGCTTCATTGGCTCAGCGCTAGTTCGTTTTTTGTTAGAAAAAACAACGGCGACCGTGATCAATTTGGACGCGCTCACCTATGCGGGAAATCTTGCCTCATTGGCTGATATCGAGACACATCCGCGCTATCGATTTGTGCATGGCGATATCAACGACGCGCCACTGCTCGCAGATCTTCTCTCCAAGCATCGGCCCAGCGTGATCATGCACCTTGCTGCGGAATCGCACGTTGATCGCTCGATCTCAGGCGCGGCGGAATTCATTCGCACCAATGTCTGCGGCACCTATGTTTTGTTAGATGAATGCTTGCGTTTTTATCGAATCCTCACAGACTCGGAGAAAGAGCAATTCCGCTTCGTTCATGTTTCGACGGATGAAGTCCACGGTTCGTTAGAAAAAGAAGATGCTCCTTTCACCGAGAGCACTCGCTACGCCCCGCGTTCACCGTATTCTGCCACCAAGGCAGCCTCGGATCATCTCGTGCGCGCATGGCATCATACGTATGGTCTGCCCGTCATTGTCAGCAATTGCTCGAACAATTACGGCCCACGCCAGTATCCGGAAAAGCTCATTCCACTGGCACTCATGAAAATGCTCCATGGTGAAAACATTCCGCTCTATGGAAATGGTACACAGATTCGCGATTGGTTGCACGTCGATGACCATTGCTCAGCTCTCTGGGAAATTGCTTGCCGCGGTCGCATCGGCGAAAGTTATGTCATTGGCAGTGGTCGTGAGATGAGCAATCGGGCTCTGCTTGATCTGCTCTGCTCGATCATGGATGAATTGGCTCCGCGTGCTGATGCCGCATGTCATCAGGAGTCGATCGTTTCCGTGACGGATCGTCCCGGCCACGATGCTCGTTACGCGATCGATGCCACCAAGCTCCGTTCCGAGCTCGCGTGGCAGCCGAACATTTCGCTAGAAGAAGGCCTGCGCTCGACCGTTCGCTGGTATCTCGATCACCGTGCTTGGTGGGAACCATTGTGGAAAAATCAAGTCGCGCGCGGCATGTGACGGTTTCGTCACAGAGCATGTCTCATCATTGTTGCCGAGCTGTGCAGGATGTGATGCGCCGTAGGCAAGCACCATGCGAATCGACATCATTACCGACACTTTCGCCCCGGACATCAATGGCGTAGCCATGACCCTAGGCCAACTCAGCAAAGGCCTTTCGCAGCGCGGCCACCGCGTTAAAGTCCTCTGTTCTGGAGCGAAGTCCACAACCGGTGAAAACATCCGCGCGATGCGTCTACCGGGCTACAAAGAGGTGCGCATCGGACTCCCCAGCCCCTTTGTATTGCGCAAACGCTGGATCAAAAAACAACCGGACGTGATCTATGTTGCCACAGAGAGTCCCATGGGCGTCTCCGCCGTTAGCGTAGCCAAGGCGCTCGGCATTCCGGTCACCACCGGCTTTCACACCAACTTCCATCAATACATGGAGCAATACAAGCTGCGTAGCCTGCAAAACGTTGCCACCAGTTATTTACGCAACGTGCACAGCAAGGCATACACCACTTTTGCGCCAAGCCAAGAAGTGGTCGATTGGCTCAAGTCGGAAGGCATCGCACACGCAAAACTGTTAGGTCGCGGTGTCGATACCGAGTTGTTTTCTCCTGCTCATCGCGATGATGAACTGCGCGCCTCTTGGGGTGCCGATGCCCAAGATCCTGTGTTCTTGATCGTCGGCCGCATGGCTGCCGAGAAAAACCTCCCGCTGGCATTTACGGCGATGGAAAAAATTTCGCACCTCCATCCACGGGCGCGTTTTGTGATCGTAGGCGATGGCCCCCTTCACGCCGAGTGGCAACGTCACGATTGGATCCATCTCGCCGGAGTTCAGCGTGGCGATGATCTTGCACGACACTACGCCTCCGCTGACGTGCTGCTATTTCCGAGCGAGACCGAAACCTTTGGCAACGTCGTGCTCGAGGGTATGGCCAGTGGCTTGGTTGTTGTGGCTTACGATTACGCTGCTGCCGCGCACCACATCATTCATGGCGAAAATGGCCTTAAGGCTCCCAAAGGCGATGCCGAAGCATGGACAGCGTGCGCTATCCATGCCATCGAAGTCGCGGCCCAACTTTCTCTGCGCGAAGCAGCGCGTGATGCGACCGATGGCATTTCTTGGGCCGGCATCGTCCGCGAATTCGAGTCCGCCCTAGCCGATGCCGCACGCCACCGCAAGCCCTTGCTCGATGACCAGGGCATGAAACGCAAACCCGAAAGACTTCCCTTTCGCACGGTCTTCATGTCTGACATCCACCTCGGCACGCCCGAGAGCAAAGCCGATGAAGTGGAGAGTTTTCTCAAACACCTGCGCTGCGAAAAACTCGTGCTCAATGGTGATATCATCGATGGCTGGGCGCTGCGTCGCGGGAGCCGTTGGCAAAATCGCCACAGTCGCGTCATCCGCACTGTGCTGAAAATAATGGAGAAAGAAAACACCGAGGTCATCTATTTGCGTGGCAATCACGATGATATCCTTGAACGATTTTTACCACTCACCTTCGGCGCGATCCGCATCGTCAAGGAGCACATACACACCGCCTTGAATGGGAAAAAATACCTCGTCATTCACGGTGATGGCTTTGATAGCGTGGCCACCAATCACCGCTGGCTCGCCATGCTCGGAGCATTCGGTTATGACTCGCTGCTCGCCTTCAATCGTGTTTATAACAAATGGCGTGCCTTCCGCGGCAAGGAGTATTTCTCCATCAGCAAGGCCATCAAAGGCAAAGTCAAGTCCGCGGTTTCCTTCGTCGATCGCTACGAAGAGCAGTTGCAAAAACTCGCCCATCAACGCGAATGCGATGGCATCATCTGCGGACACATTCATACCCCAGCAGACAAAATCATCGGCGATGTTCATTACCTCAATTCTGGTGATTGGGTGGAGAGCCTCACCGCCATCGTCGAGCACCACGATGGTAGTATGGAGCTCATCACCTATCCCGAATTCATGAAGCGGGTCGCCGAGAATATGACCAGCTTGGACGATTGAGTAGAGGAGGGGGAATTAGAAAATCAGACAATTTGTCTTTTCCTCTCCGCTTTACTCGAACAAGCTATGTCCATGCGCGCGCTCATTTTCGGTCTCGTCACCACACTTTTTGCCCAAGCCCAAATCCCTGGCATTCCCGGTGTGCCAGGCTTGGCCGGCGAGCCAAAAAATCCCGATGCTTCGACTTACGCGCTCCTCAGTGAGGTGAAATCGATCGCTCCTGGGCAAAAATTTTCCGTCGCGCTCGCCCTAACACATCAAGAGGGTTGGCATTCGTATTATAAAAATCCCGGTGGCATCGAAGATAGCCCAACTATCTCGTGGAAAGTACCAGCAGGATTCCAAGCAGGAGACATGCAGTGGCCAACGCCTCACGTCGCTGATCCTGCGTTTCAGTTCGATGATGCGAATCCTGAAAAAGCTTACACCTACTCGAACAGTGATGGCTTTTTCATCACCGAAATCACTGCCCCAGCTGATTTGAAAGTGGGCAGCACTGTGACCATCACCGCCGATGCCAAGTGGCAGATCTGCAAAGACTCATGCGTCAATGAAAAGGCCCTGCTCTCGATCGAATTGCCCGTAGCGGCGACTGCAGAAATCGACCCAGCCAATCAAGAAGCCTTTACGAAAGGACGAGCCGCTCAACCCAAGGCCTCGGATCTCACTTTTGAAATTCACAAGTCCACCGGCTCGCTGCAATTGCGGATCAGCGGTGCTCAAGCAATGACCGATGCTCATTTTATTTCGGATCATAAAATGATCATGCCGAGTGCCACCATGGCGGCTCGGGCTGAGGGTGACGTTTTTGTCATCGATCTCAAAACCCGCAAAGAACTTTTCAGTGGCGAGACGATTGAGTCTAGCGAAAATCTTTCGGGGATACTCACGTTTTCTGATGCCAGTGGCAAACGCTCTGTGCTCGTGCCATCCACCGCCATCGTAAAGGCTCCTGCACCACCACTTCCTTTCGCAAAATTTCTCCCCGTTCTGTTAGGAATGTTTTTTGGCGGATTGATCCTCAATTTGATGCCCTGCGTGTTTCCGGTGATCGGCATCAAGATCCTCGGCTTCGTGCAGCAGGCAGGTCAGGATAAGAAAAAAATCATTCTTCACGGCGTGTTGTTCACGCTCGGTGTGCTGGTAAGTTTCTGGATTCTCAGCGGCATTCTTTTTGCGGCACGCCAAGCTGCTGGTGGCGAGGAATTTGGTTGGGGCTACCAACTGCAAAACAAATGGGTCGTGCTCGGCCTCATGATGCTGATGTTCATCATGGCATTGAATCTTTTCGGTGTGTTCGAAATCGGCACTTCAGCTACGAGCGTCGGCGGCAACCTGCAAAACAAACAAGGCCTCAGCGGTAGTTTCTTCTCTGGCTTCCTCGCAACGGTTGTTGCCACACCTTGCTCGGGACCATTTCTCGGTGCAGCCATTGGTGCCGCCATCGTATTGCCGCCCGTGCAATTTTTCACCGCCTTCACGGTGATGGCCCTCGGTCTCTCAGTGCCGTATTTGCTGATGTCGATCTTTCCGAAGTTGGTTGATTACTTGCCGCGCCCTGGCGCTTGGATGGAAACCTTCAAGCAAGGCATGTCGTTTTTGCTTTTTGCCACCGCTGGTTACTTGCTGTGGATTTATGCAGGCATCATCGACTTGGATCACGCGCTTAAGCCGATTCTAGGTCTCTCGATCGTCGCGCTCGCGTGCTGGATTTATGGACGCTGGACGGGTTTTGCTAAGCCGAAGAGAACCCGCGTGATCGCCTCTGTTCTCGCTCTTGCGCTTCTCGTTTTTGGCATTTTCTTCTCGGGCCACATCAAGCAAGGCGTTACTTGGGAAACATGGTCAGAAGAACGTGTTGAGGAATTGTTAGAAGAAGATACTCCAGTTTTCGTGGACTTCACTGCCAAGTGGTGTGCATTGTGCCAAGTGAACAAAGGCAATGCCTATAGCGACGAGGTAGTGCAGTTGATGAAGGAGCGCGGTATTGTGGCATTGAAAGCTGATAAAACCAAAGCAGATCCGAAGATCGAAGAGGCACTCGCCAGGCTTGATCGTACAGCCATCCCTGTCAATGTGCTCTACGTTCCTGGTAAGGATTTGATCATTACGTCCGAAGTCCTCACCAGTGATTATTTGCTCAAACTTTTCCGCGAAAATACAGAAGAGCTCAAAGAAGAAATGTAACGCTCTAGCATTCGTAGCTTTGTTAGAACAGAATTTCAGAATTTTGCAGAATTAACAGAATTTTGATTGGGTGGGTTTTCCATGG